>Ga0114912_1000262_pt1 | contig 27897 bp, 19 predicted proteins | sample MalvirDeepMed_51_FD_89713 | JGI IMG/M metagenome (GOLD analysis project Ga0114912, IMG submission 89713) | Marine viral communities from the Global Malaspina Expedition - Malaspina viral metaG DeepMed_51 | ecosystem: Environmental > Aquatic > Marine > Oceanic | place: Mediterranean Sea...
CGTATCCCGACGCCAACAGCACGCTGCGCGTGACCTATGGCAAGGTGCTGGGCGGCGTACCGCGCGACGGGATGGCCTATCTGGCCCTCACGAAGCTGGAAAGCATTCCGTAGAAGGACTCGGCCGAAGACCCCTTCAACCCGCCCGCCAAGCAGCTGGTGAAAATCCGCCAGCCAGATTATGGGCACCACAAGCTCGACAGCATCGGCAGCGTTCCGGTGAATTTCCTGTCCGATCTCGATTCGACCGGCGGGAACAGCGGATCGGCGACGCTCAATTCGCGCGCCGAACTGGTAGGGCTCCTGTTCGACGGGACGTTCGAAAGCGTCAATTCGGACTGGGATTTCGACCCCAAGACCACGCGCACCATCCATGTCGACACGCGCTACATGCTGTGGGTGATGGACAAGGTCGATGGCGCCGACGCGCTGATCGAAGAGATTGATATCGTCGACTGATCCGATCGGTTTTAAGAAAGAAGGGCCGTCGGAGCGATCCGGCGGCCCTTTTTCTATGGCGTGACGTAGGGTCGGACCAGAGCGCGCACATCGACGCGCGCCTTGAGCCGCGCGGCGAGCAGCGCGGTGCCGCTGATCTTACGCTGGACGAACAGGGTATCGACCGGGGGGATATGCCAGGTCGCCCGGTCTGCGGCCATTTCCATGCCCTGTTCGCGCAGAGTGCCCACGAAGGCGCGGTCGCCGAAATCGAACGGGCCGGGGCGGTTCATTTCGGTAACGATGATGTCGATCATGCGATCCACCAGCGCGCTGTGTCGCTCCGCTGCCGCTTCGCCGAGGAAGCCCGCAGCAATGGTGGCACGGCGCACTGCTGCGCGGTCTTCAGCTAGCCCTGCCGAAAGGATGGCGCGATAGCTTTCCGCCGTGTCGGGCTTCAGATCGCGCGCCGCACCGAAATCGAGCAGGACCAGACGTTCGTTCGCGCGGTCGTAGCGGTAATTGGCGAAGTTCGGATCAGTCTGCATCGCACCGAATTCGAACAGCTCGCGCAGCACCAGCGCCATCAGGTCGCGCATCGCGGTGTCGCGAATGGCCTGCGGTGCGGTTTCGAGCGCTTCGATCGGATCGCCCGCGACGAATTCCATGGCGAGGATGCGCTGCGTGGTCAGTTCCTCGATCGGGCGCGGGACGCGGTAGCGCGCGTCATCCTCCAGCCAGTCGGCGAAGCGCCGCATCTCGCCCGCCTCGCGCTCGTAATCCGCCTCCTCGTGCAATTGCCGCTTGGCCTCGTCCAGCAGGGGACCGAGATCGAGTTCGCGCGGCAGCAGGCTGGAGACGCGCAACAGGGTCGCGACATTGTCGACATCGGCATCGATGCTTTCCGCGACACCGGGATACTGGACCTTGATCGCCAGCTCGGTCCCGTCGGGCAGGCGCGCGCGGTGGACCTGTCCGATCGAGGCGGCGGCGATGGGGCTGGCGTCGAAGGCCGAGAGGCGCGTCTTCCAATCCGCGCCCCATTCGCGCGCGAGGACCCCGCCAAGCTGCTTGGGCGGCATCCGGTAGGCCTGTTCGCGCAATTGGGCCATGATCGCGGCCAGTTCGGCGGGGAGGAAATCGCCCGCATCCATGGAGATCATCTGGCCCAGCTTCATCGCCGCGCCGCGCAGATGCGACAGGCGATCGGCGAGGCGGCCGACATTGCCCGGCGTCAACAGAAGGTCGCGCATCCTGGGCCGTTCGCCCCGTGCCAGGCGCCGCGCGCCTTCTCCGATGACGCCGCCTGCGACTCCGCCTGCCAATCGCCCGAACGTGCCGAGGCGCGCGACCCTCCCGCTGGGGACGGCGCGGTGGCGGCCGGACTCTGGGCTGGAATCTGGAGTATCGGGAGGTTCGTCGGCCATGCTCGTCAGATCAAGCGGCGAGAAGGCGGACAGTTCCGGTCCGTGGGCGCGGTCCAAACGAAAGGGGCCGCCGGATCGCTCCGGCGGCCCCTATCTGTCGGTCGGAAAGGCGATCAGCCCTGGCGTTCGCCAGTCAGCGCCATGTCGCCGAACGCGCCCGCATTGACCTTGCCGGTCATCTGGTCGCCATTGACGGTGGCTTCGCAGTCGAGCGTCATCGGCATAGGGACGGTCATGTCCATCTTCCACTTCAACGTATCGCCCGCGATGGTGCCGTCCTTGACGTCCATCGAGCCCATGCCGCCGGCCATCGAGCCGGTGAAGGTGTTGCCATCGTCACCGGGGACGACGGTGAAAGTGCCCTTCTGGTCGCCCATCGGGCTCTTGACGACGGTATCGTAGGTTCCGGCTACGGACATATATGCTCTCCTGAAATATGGCCTGGATAAAAGGTTGAGGCAGTTCAAGTTACGATCCGCTCAATCGCGCTTGCTGACACGAATGTCAATAAGCGCGATCGACTAGACCTTACTGGCCCATCTCGCGCACTTCGATGTCGAGGCCGAGCTGGTCGAGCTGCGGGCGAACCACGCTCGCATCGCCGACCACGACCCAGACGAAGCGATCGGGATCGATCGCCGCGCGAACCGCCGCATCGAGGCTTTCGCCGGTCTGCGCGCGATAGCGGGCCGCCAGCGTCTCGTAGTAATTGTCGGGGCGGCCGTAGAGCGCGTTCTGCTGCATCGCGCCGAGGACCGCGCCCGAGGTTTCGAACTGGCCCGGCAATTCGCCGATCTGCGCGGTGACGATCCGCTCCAGCTCGGCATCGGTGACGCCGTTGCTGTCGAGGAAGTCGCCAGTCTCGCGGATCAGCTCGGCCAGTGCGTCACCGGTCCGGTCCGCCTGGACCGGGGCCGAGATCACGTAGCCGACCGCGTTCTCATTGGTCTGCGGCGCGCCGCGCACGCCATAGCTCCAACCCTTGCTTTCGCGCAGGTTCATATTGAGGCGGGCGAGGAAATTGCCGCCCAGCGCGTTATTGGCGTTGAGGAAATCGACATAGGTCGGCTCACGCGGATCGACCGGGGTGCGCTGGCCGCCGAGGATGAAGCTCTGCGGCGAGTTCGGACGGTTGATCAGCACCACGCGCGGCTCGGTCGGCATGGCGGCCATGCTGCCGAAGCTCTTGGTGCCCTTCGCCACGTTCGGTGCCTGCCAGTCGCCGAATACGGCGTTCAGCGCAGTGACGATTTCGTTCAGCGGACGATCGGAAACCACGAAGACCTGGCCGTTATCGGGCCGGATCCAGCGATCCTTGAAGCCGGTGATGTCCGCGCGGGTGATCGACTGGACCGATTCCGTGGTGCCGCTGCCCGGTCCGCCATAGGGATTGTCAGCCCCGTAGACGAGCGGAGCGAGCGCGCGCGCAGCGATGCTCTGCGGCGTGCGGAGTTCCTGCTGAATGCCAGTCAGCTGCTGGTTGCGGACCCGCTCGATCTCCGCATCGGCGAAGGCCGGGTTGCGGATGATGTCGCTCATCAGTTCGAGCGAGGGCACCAGATTGGCGGAGAGCGAGGACAGGGTGAAGCTCGACCGGTCGACACCGCCGCCGGTCGAGATGCTTGCGCCCAGCCGTTCGCGCGCCTCGGCGATCTGCTGCGAGGTCATGGTCGTGGTGCCTTCGTCGAACAGGCCGAGCGCCAGCGATTCGAGCCCGCGCTTGTCGCGCGGATCGGCGGCGCTGCCCGCATCGAAGGACATGGTCACGTAAGTCGCCGGGACCGCGTCGCGCTGCGCGTAATTGAGGCGCATCCCGTTCGCGAGCGTCACGTGCTGGACATCGGGGAAGTCCAGTTCCGCCGTGCCCGCGATCGGCGGCTTGGGCCGGATCTTGGTGACGGTGATCTGCTCTTCGGCAATGGCGTCTTCGGCTGAGGTCGGGGCGGCGGCCACCGACGCGGCCTCTTCATAGGTGCCGTCGCGCTCACCCGGTTCGAGGACCAGCGTCATCGACGGGCGCGTCATCCAGCGCTGCATCGCGGCCTGGACTTCACCCGGCGTCAGCGTGGCGAGGATTTCAAGCTGCTTGGCGAAATAATCGGGATCGTCGGCCAGGACTTCGCCCGATGCCAGCGTGACCGCCTTGCCGCCGAAACCGCCAACTTGTTCGAGCCCCCGGATCGTGCCGGAGACGGTGCTGGTCGCAGCGCGGCGCACCTCGTCCTCGGTCGGGCCGGTGCGGATGAAATCGGCGACCAGTTCGTTGAGGCGCTTTTCGACGAGCGCCGGATCGACGCCGGGACGCGCGGTGGCGCTGACATTGAGGATGCCGACGCGCTGGAAGCTGAAATTGCCTGCCGAAACGCCGACGGCCAGCTTCTCGTCACGCACCAGCGCGTTGTCGAGGCGGCTGGAGGCGAGGCCGCCGAGGATCTGCGTGCCCACGGTCAGCGCGGTCAATTCGCGGTCGAGCATACCGGGCGCGGTCCAGTATTTGGCGATATTGGTCGCGGCGACCTGATCCTTCATCACCGTGCGTACATCACTGGAAAGCTCGGTGATTTCGGCCATGGCGGGCTCGTTCACCGGGCCGCGCGCGATCGGGCCGAAATACTTCTCGACCATCGGGCGCGCCTGTTCGGGCGAGATATCGCCGGCGAGCACCAGTGTTGCGTTGTTCGGGCCGTAATTGTCGCGGAACCAGCCCTGAACCGTGTCCATCGTTGCCGCGTCGAGATCGGCCATCGAACCGATCGGCGTGTGGTCGTAGGGGTGGGGCGCCGGGAAGAGGGTCTTGACGATTTCGTAGAAGACGAGGCCGCCGGGCTGGTTGTCGCCCTGGCGCTTCTCGTTCTGGACGACGCCGCGCTGGTTATCGAGCTTTTGCTGCGTCACCGCGCCAAGCAGATAGCCCATCCGGTCGCTTTCCAGCCACAGCGCGCGTTCCAGCGCGGCGGTGGGGACGGTCTGGAAATAATTGGTGCGGTCGAAATTGGTGGTGCCGTTGTAATCGGTGGCGCCCATTTCCTGGAGGTACTGGAAGTAGTCTTCCGGCGCGTTTTCCGATCCGTTGAACATCAGATGTTCGAACAGGTGCGCAAAGCCGCTTTCGCCCTTAGGCTCGTCTTTCGACCCGACATTGTACCACACCGCGACCGCGACGATCGGCGCCTTGCGGTCGGTATGGACGATGACGTCGAGCCCGTTCTGGAGCGTGAACTTCTCGTAGGGGATTTCCACCTCGTCGATCAGCGAAGCGAGTTCGGCGGGCTTGGCCGTCGCCATATCGCCCGCATCGGCCATCGGAGCGGCGGCGGTGGACGTGCTCGCCATGTCCATGTCGTTCGCGGTGGTGGTGCAGGCGGCGAGCACGAGCGATGCGGCGCTCGCGGCGAGAATGGACTTGATACGCATGATAACCCCCAAGGAAATTTTCGTGAATTGAGACAGCAGCTTGAACGCAAGTGCTATCGCGTCAGCGGGCGTTCGTCACCAGCTTTCGAGACGCGGCATTGGCGAGGACATCCTCGCGCCAGAAATGAACCGGCTTCAAGCGGTGCTGGACGAACAGCGTAGCCTGATCGGTGAAGTGCGGGTTCCGCGGCCTGGTGGTCGCCGCGCCGAAGGGCTGGATCGATTCCGAGCGCACCCGCTCGCCATCCCGCCACTCGACGAACTGGATGAAACTGTCCCCGTGGCGCACGGCCAGTCTGCCGTCATCGGCGACATCCCAGGTGGTCGAGGCGCGCAGCGTGTCCGACCCGCCATCGAGTGGCAGATCCACCGCATAGGGGCCTGGCCCCTGGCGCAGGCGCAGCAACTCGCCCATCGGCGGGTCGTGCCGCCCGAAATGAGTCATCAGGTGATCGGCCGCCTCGGCCAGTTCCTCGCGCGCGTCGGGCCAGGGATTGTTCTGGTATTCCGCGGACATGAAGTCGCGCACAGTCAGAAGAGCGATCGCATCCGCGCTGCCGACATTGTCGGCGGTGAAATCCCAGGTCAGCAGCAGATCGCGGGCCTTGGCGAGATCGGGCGCGTCCGACAGGTCGAGCGCCGCCATCTCGTTAAACATCCGCGCGAGATAGCCGGTTCGCTCGTAGGCGGTATCGTACTTGATCCGTTTCAGCCGCTCGCGGTCGATCAGGCTGGATTCGCTCATCAATTTCCACGCGCGGCGCGAGCGGTTGGTCTGCTTCATCTCGACGCCGAGTTCGGGCGCGAAATCCTCCGCCGAAAGGTCGCTGCCCGGACCGGCGGCGGTGTAGGGCGTGTTGTTGGCATTGTAGAGCCATCCGCTCGCCGGGTTGAAATAGCGCGGCAGGCGCTCATAGGCGACCGGCCCGGTCCAGATCAGCGTGGGATCGTCACCGGGCAGGATGCCGCGCCAATCGACGCCCGGCTTCCTGTCGGGCAGGGCGGCGTTGTAGACATAGGCGATATTGCCCTCGCGATCGCCGTAGATGAAATTGGTGCTGGGGATGTCCATGCGGGCCAGCACGGCCTCCCACTCCGCGAAATCCTCCGCCTTGTTGAGGCGATAATAGGCGTCTAGCTGGCCGAGATTGTCGATCCCGCCATAGCGGAAGGCGAAGACGCCATTGTCGTTCTTCACCACCGGGCCGTGCACGCTGCGATAGACGGTACGGCGGATCGGAAGCACCACCGGCCCCATCTTGACGGGCAGGGTGACCGTCTTCTCTTCGAGGTCGAGCCAGCGGTCGCCGAGGCGGTAGCGCGTCCCGCTCTCATCCATCACGAGCTTGTAGACATCGACCATGTCGGGCCGGTTGACCGTGTTGGTCCAGCCGAGATTCTCGTTGTGGCCGAGAAAGGGGAACGGGCTGCCGGGGAAATTCGCCCCGGCATAATGCCAGCCTTCCTGGCTTTCGACGACGAGTTCGTACCAGGCGACGCCGCCGCGCCAGGGCTGGTGGGCATTCGATACGAGCAGGGTCGGCCCGCCCGATTTCTCCGGCGCGATGGCAAAGGCGTTGGAACCGGCCAGCGCGCCGTCCTGCCCCAATGGCAGAGGTGCGCGCGCGGGTTCCTGCCCCAGCGACGCGCTGTGATCGGTGGTATCCTCGATCACGCGGGCAGGGGGGATGCCGTCATCGTCGGCGGCGGGATCGGGCGTGATCGCAGGGCCGAATTCGGGCCGCAGCTTCTCGCCCGCCACCAATGGTCCGATGACGTTGTTGAGGCCGAAGAAGAAAGGCTGGCGCAGCGCAAAGCCTGTCGCCACATCCATCCCGTCGATGGGGAAGAGGTTGGCGAGCTTCAATTCGTCGGGATGCTCGGCGGCGAACTGGTTGAGGCCGCTGGCATAGGCTTCGAACAGGGCGCGGGTGTCTTCGGGAAGGGCGGGATAGCGCCGCTCCGCCGTGCCGCGCGCGTCCAACAGGTGATAGACGTAATCGACCTGCGCGCCGTCTTGCCCGGCGATGGCGCCATAGCGCCCGCGGCTCATCGCGATCACGTCCTGTAGCGTGAAGAAATCGTCCTCGGCATGGGCGATGGCGACGCCATAAGCGACGTCGGCATCGGTTTCGCCGTAAATATGCGGAACGCCGAATTCGTCACGCACGATCTCGGCGCTGTAGATTCGGCCGGACGATCCACCATCCTCATCCTGCGCCGCAAAGAAGGGTTCCCACGTCGCCAGGGCGACGAAGCCCGCGAGCACTACAACCAGCAGGGCAAAGCCCAGGCGCGGCAACCATTTTCGCATATGAAATCTCTCCTACGCCCTGCCTAGACGGGCGCGGCGCAGGAACAAGCCCAGTGCGGGAAAAGCACGGGAAATATTTCCGCGAAACCTATCCAGCCGGTCGTCAGGTCCTATATTCCGCTAACACACCGCCCGAGAGCTTGAAAAAGAGAGTGTCGCACTTGTGTTGCTTATTGGCCACACCATATCGGTCGAGACAGTCCAGCAAAGGTAACCACGCATGAATCTCGAAAAATTCACCGATCGCGCCAAGGGCTTCCTGCAGGCCGCGCAGACCGTCGCGATCCGCATGAACCACCAGCGTATTTCGCCCGCGCATCTTCTGAAGGCGATGATCGAGGACAGCGAGGGCATGGCCTCGGGCCTGATCGCGCGCGCGGGCGGCCAGCCGCGCATGGTGGAGGATGCGGTGGATGCGGCGCTCGGAAAGCTTCCGGCGGTGACCGGCGGCGGCGCGCAGGCGACGCCGGGGCTGGATAACGACGCGGTGCGCGTGCTCGATCAGGCGGAACAGATCGCGCAGAAATCGGGCGATGCCTATGTGACGGTGGAGCGGCTTCTTGTCGCTCTGGCGCTCGCCACCACGACGTCGGCGGGGCAGGCCCTGAAGGCGGGCCAGGTCGATCCAGCCAAGCTCGAAGCGGCGATTTCGGAACTGCGCGGTGGGCGGCGCGCCGACAGTGCCAATGCCGAACAGGCATACGACGCGATGGAGAAATACGCCCGCGACCTGACCCAGGCGGCGCGCGACGGGAAGCTGGACCCCGTCATCGGCCGCGACGAGGAAATCCGTCGCACCGTGCAGATCCTCGCGCGCCGCACCAAGAACAATCCCGCCCTGATCGGCGAACCCGGCACGGGTAAGACCGCGATCGCGGAAGGGCTGGCCCTGCGCATCGCCAATGGCGATGTGCCGGATTCGCTTAAGAACCGCACGCTGATGTCGCTCGATCTCGGCGCGCTCATCGCGGGCGCGAAATATCGCGGCGAATTCGAGGAGCGGTTGAAGGCCGTGCTGGACGAGGTGAAGGGCGCCGACGGGCAGATCATCCTGTTCATCGACGAGATGCACACGCTGATCGGCGCGGGCGCTTCGGAAGGGTCGATGGATGCCGGCAACCTCTTGAAGCCCGCGCTCAGCCGGGGCGAACTGCACTGCATCGGCGCGACCACGCTCGACGAATATCAGAAATATGTCGAGAAGGACCCGGCTCTCCAGCGGCGTTTCCAGCCCGTCTATATCGAGGAGCCGAGCGTCGAGGACACGATCTCGATCCTGCGCGGCATCAAGGAGAAATACGAGCTGCACCACGGCGTGCGCATCACCGACGGGGCGATCGTGGCGGCGGCGCAGCTCTCCAACCGCTACATTCAGAACCGCTTCCTGCCCGACAAGGCCATCGACCTGATGGACGAAGCGGCGAGCCGTATCCGCATGGAGGTGGAATCGAAGCCCGAGGAGATCGAGGGTCTCGACCGCCGGATCATCCAGCTCAAGATCGAGGAACAGGCGCTTCAGAAGGAAAGCGACACGGCCTCGCGCGACCGGCTCGAGGCGCTGCGCAAGGAATTGTCCGAACTGGAACAGCAGTCCAGCGAACTGACCACGCGGTGGCAGAACGAACGCGACAAGATCCACGCCGAAGCGCGCATCAAGGAAGATCTCGACGCGGCGCGGCTGGAACTCGAACAGGCGCAGCGCGCGGGCGATCTCGCAAGGGCGGGCGAATTGTCCTACGGTCGCATTCCCGAGCTCGAAAAGAAGCTCGACGAAGCGTCCGGCCAGACCGAGAACGCGCTGCTCAGGGAAGAGGTCACCGAGGACGACATCGCAGGCGTCGTCAGCCGCTGGACGGGTATTCCGATGGACCGGATGCTGGAAGGCGAGCGCGAGAAGCTGCTCCAGATGGAAGAGATTCTCGGCAAGCGGGTGATCGGCCAGTCTCAGGCGATCGACGCGGTCTCGAAGGCGGTGCGCCGCGCGCGGGCTGGGCTACAGGACCCGAACCGCCCGCTTGGCAGCTTCCTGTTCCTCGGCCCCACCGGCGTCGGCAAGACCGAGCTGACCAAGGCGCTCGCCCGCTTCCTGTTCGACGACGACCAGGCGATGGTGCGCATCGACATGAGCGAGTTCATGGAAAAGCACGCGGTCGCCCGCCTGATCGGCGCGCCTCCGGGCTATGTCGGCTACGAGGAAGGCGGCGTCCTGACCGAGGCGGTAAGGCGGCGGCCCTATCAGGTGGTCCTGTTCGACGAGGTCGAGAAGGCGCACACGGATGTCTTCAACGTGCTGCTCCAGGTGCTCGATGATGGGCGCCTGACCGATGGGCAGGGCAGGGTGGTCGATTTCTCGAACACGCTGATCATCCTGACGTCCAACCTCGGCAGCCAGTATCTTGCCCAGATGACCGATGACCAGCAGGTGGAGGACGTCGAACCGCAGGTGATGGATGTCGTGCGCGGGCATTTCCGCCCCGAATTCCTCAATCGCCTAGACGAGATCATCCTGTTCCATCGCCTCGGCCAGGAACACATGGCCCCGATCGTCGAAATCCAGGTCGCGCGGGTGCAGAAGCTGTTGAAGGACCGCAAGATAACGCTCGACCTGACCGAAGCGGCGAAGCGCTGGCTCGGCCGGGTGGGCTACGACCCGGTCTATGGCGCCCGGCCCCTCAAGCGCGCGGTGCAGCGCTACGTCCAGGACCCGCTCGCCGACAAGATGCTGCGCGGTGAAGTGCCTGATGGCAGCACCGTCAAGATCGACGAGGGGGATGGGGCGCTGGAGATGGTGGTGGAGTAGAGGCTTGGCCAAACGCTTGGATGCCAAGCCTGCCGGACGAGCTAACTCCAAAAAGCTGACACATCGAATTTATTCGATATCCGGTAGAACCCAGTATCGATAAAAGGGCCGTTCTTCGCATGGCATCCGTCTTTTGACTCAGAATTGGCACCAGCTAGCGGACATTCACGCCCTTTTAGAGCGGGGCGCTGTAGCTCCGGCCCTGCAGCAGATCGAGGCCTTGATCGGTGGTGGCTCGGCATCAGCGCCAGCGTGGCATCTGGCCGGTATCATCCGTCGCCGGGCAGGGAACCCCGCCGCTGCGGTCGAGGCTTTCGAAAAAGCGATTTCGATGGGGATCGATAGTGCCGAAATTCACAACAGCCTAGGCTTGGCACTACAAGACGCCGGATCGAGAGAAAAAGCGAGACACGCCTTCAATCAAGCTATCGAGAAGGATGTCAGCTATACCGAAGCGAGCGTGAATGCCGGTCGGCTCGCGGCTTCGGAAGGGGAATTCGAAGGTGCGGAGAGGGTGCTTAGGCGCGCTCTCCAAGTAAAACCAAGATCATCCTTGCTTCACAACGCCTTGGCTGCGGTCTTGCATGAGGCTGGAGATAGCAAATCTGCATCGGAACATTTCCGAGTTTCCTCGCAAATTGATCCGAATAATCTTGTCGCCGTAGTGCGGTTTGCGGAAACTTTGCGAGAGTTGGGAAGATCGCCAGAAGCTCTCGAATTTTTGGTCTCACACGAAGCGCGCTTTCGCGGGGCGCCTGAATTCGCAGAAATTCTTGCGGGAACCCTGTTGGATAACGGGCGGGTTGCAGAGGCTGAAGAGCGTTATGAGCGGCTTGCGCGCGAAGTGCCGGGTTATTTCGCGGCCCATCGCGCTCTTGCCCGACTTGCGGTGGAATATGCGACTGGAAAGGATCCGTATCGCAGCTATCGCGCCCTCATCGCCCAGTGGCCAGATGAATGGGCTATCTGGGAGAATTGGTTGTCGTTGACAATCAGTTCGCGCGACTTCGAGATGACGATCTCTCTGGCGGAGAAGGCCAGATCCCGCTTCGGTGCGAATTCGAACATCGATTATTTCGAAGCGATCGCTTTGAGCGAAATCTCGGACGCACAAAAAGCGGAGATGCTGTTCCAACGGATCGAGCCCATTATGGATCGATTGCCGCATTTCTGGGATTCTCGCGCCCGGAACGCACTTCGCCGCGCTGAGCCCGAACAAGCGGAGGCTGCAGCGTTGCGCAGCACTACGCTAGACCCGAAAGGTCAGTTCGGTTGGGCCTATCTGGGGCTTGCTTGGAGGCTTCTCGACGATGACCGGGAATTTTGGCTTCATGACTATGAGAGACAAGTCGAACAACGCCCTCTCGACTATCTTTCAGCTCCCGAAAAATTAGAAGAACTGAGGCTTTGCCTCGAGCATCTTCATCGTGCTTCCAATCATCCTCTCGATCAAAGTTTACGGAAGGGCACGCAAACCGAAGGCGCATTGTTCCGGCTTGATAGGGCGGAGATTGCGCAGCTGCGTGACCAAATCAGAGCCCACGTCCGTGATTACGCGGCAAATTTGCCTGACGATAATGACCATCCGTTCTACCGGCGAAAAGCGGAGGATATCCGCTTTGTGGGCTCGTGGTCCGTTCGCTTGAAAGACGAAGGCTTCCACCTTTCGCATGTCCATCCAGCCGGGTGGATCAGTTCCGCTCTGCATCTGACCGTTCCCGAGGCACCGCGTGGATCAGGGGCCAACGATAGTGCCGGAAAACTCGTGCTTGGCCAGCCACCCAGCGAACTTGGAATCGGTCTGTCACCGCGAAGGACGATCACGCCACAGGAAGGAAGTCTCGTGCTATTCCCATCCTCGATGTGGCACGGGACCGTTCCGATCGACAGGGCAGCGCGCCGCTTGAGCGTAGCCTTTGATTGTCTGCCCGTAAAAGCTGGCTGAATCAGCCGAAACTTGCAGCGTCTCTCTGTACGTTTTTCGACGCGCCTTGTTGCGCCCTCAGCGCGCACCTGAACAGCCGTGTGATTTAGGCAAAAAAAGAGCGGCGGGCCGAAGCCCGCCGCTCGAATTTTACACCTGAAGCTTATTAGAAGGTGATGCGTGCCTGGACGGTGAAGGTCCGGCCGAGCGCATAACGATCGTAGAAGCTGATGTTGGAGTTCGCCTGCTCGAACACCCCGGTCGTCGTCTGCGGCGGGTACTTGTCGAGCAGGTTGTCAACGATGCCGGTGAACTCGAAGTTCTCGGCGGCCTGCCAGCGAACCGACAGGTTCACGAGGTGCAGGTCGTTGATGCGATCGGGGAACTCGTCATACAGCGACGTGGCATCCGGATCGTTCAGATCGTACGGGTAGAGACCATCGAGGAACGCACCCGGATAGTTCTGACGCGCACCGCGCTTCCAAACATACCGTACCTGAGCCGTGACGTCGTCACCGCGCCAGCCGACCGTCGCCGTGTTCGCCCAGTCGGGGATCACGCCGCCGAAGCCGGGAGAAACGGTGTCAACGAAGTTGGTATCGCCGATCGAATACTCATCCACGTAGGTGAGGACATCGGAGACATACAACTGGCCGCCGAACGCCGGATACGACACGTCGATGCCAACGTCCACGCCCGAAGTGGTGAACGAATTGTCGGCGTTCACAACGGTCGTGTTGACGAAGTCGATCTGGCCCGTGGTCGTGTCGCGAACGACGCGGTTACAGGCGGCCGGATCGGCACCGGTGTAGCACTGTCCGATGAAGAACTGCGCACCCTGTCCGGCGACACGGTCATCAAGCTTGATGTTGTAGTAATCCGCCGTCAGCGTCACGCGAGCGCCGAAAATGGTGCCCGGAGTGAGGACGAGGCCCGCAGTCCACGTCTCAGCCTTTTCCTCGCTGAGGTTCGGGTTACCGAACGCAAAGGCCTGGACCTGGCTGTTGACCTGGTTGAACCCGGCCAAGGCGCCAGCCGGCACACCCTGAGCGACGCAGAGCGCATCGTTACGGTTGGTGTTCGAAGCGTTACAGGGGTCGGTGTAGGACGGGAAGCCCTGGTTACCGTTCTGGAACAGTTCGAACACGTTCGGTGCACGAGCAGCCCGGTTATAGGACCCACGGATTTTGACCCACGGAAGCGGCGTCAGCTCGGCTTCGGCCTTCCAGTTGAACAGGCCACCGACCGACGAATAGTCGGAGTAGCGAGCACCGGCACCGAGCGACAGGATCTCAAGCACCGGAACACGGATTTCGCCGTAGATTTCCTTGACGTTGATCGAACCTGCGATGTCGTTCTGCGCGTTGAAACCGATGATATCGCCGGTACGCTTCGCATCATCGACCAGAGTCTGCCCGGTATCCTTGCGGTATTCCGCACCGATCGCGACGCCCACCGGACCACCCGGAAGTTCGAAGAGGTTACCGGTGAGGTTTGTGGCGACACGCAGCTGCTCGAAGCTCTCAGTATCCGTCGTCGAAAGTGCAACGAAGGAAAGCATATCTGGCGTAAGCGTGCCGGGGCCGAAGATGTTCACCGGGACACAGCCAGGACCCGAACCAGCGGGACAGCCTGCGAGGCCCTGAGTCACAGCCGATGCACGGATGTTACCCTGGTTCCGGCTCGTATTGTCGACGCGGCCGAAGCTGCCGACGAAGTTGATCGACCAGTCATCGTTCAGATCATGCTCGATGATCGCACGAAGGTTTTTCGCATCCGTCGTGAAGTCGCCGACACGCGGACCGGTTTCCGTGAAACGACGGTTGATGATGAACGGCGCATTCGGGTTGGGGCGGCTGTTGAGAGCCACACGAAGATCCGCAGGGATCAGCGGGCTGTTCGCCGGAACGACAATGCTCGTCGCCGGGGTCGGAGCCAAAGCGACCTGAGTGTTCGAGTTGGTGAACGAGGCGTAAACACTTGCGCGCGTGTCTTCCGAGAACTCGTACGAACCATTCGCAGTGATCGTCAGACGATCGTTCGGAATGATCAGGTAGTTGTCGGGCGCGAAGTTATACCGCGAAGAGCCGATCGAACGCAGCGGGATGTTGCAGAGACCCGAGGCGTTGCGCGGCGTCAGCTGACCGGCGTCGTTGAACGACAGGTTTCCGGTGTTGTAGGCGCCACCGGCCACACCGTCGCAATTCGTGTCGGTACGACCAGCACCGAAATTGGCGGGAAGCAAGGTGCCAAGGTTCCGGAACGGATTGGTGGCGCTATTGGCGATCCAGCCCCAAGGCGGAGTGGCGGAACCACCACCGACGACGGGAAATTGTGTGAAGCCAGTGGTGTTCTGAACGTCCGACGGGCTGTCGACGACATACGGAATGCCGTACTGGCCGGTCGCGTCTTCCACGGGCAGGTAAATCGCGCCGGAGACGCGCGAATAGTCGTAACGGCCCTGGCTGACGGCGTCACGCTGCGTGTAGGAAGCATAGACGGTCATGTTGCCGCGATTGTCGGCGAAATTGCCGCCAAGCAGGCCCGAGATGTTGTAGTTGGAACCGGTGCCGTCCTGCGAGATGCCCTGCTGAGCGGTCAGCTCCGCACCTTCGAAGTCATCCTTGAGGATGAAGTTGATGACGCCCGCGATCGCGTCCGAGCCGTAGACCGCGGATGCACCGCCGGTGACGACTTCGACGCGTTCGATCAGGCCGGTCGGGATCTGCGACACGTCCGTCACACCCGTGGTCGTCGAAGCAGGCAGGCGTTCGCCATCGAGCAGGATCAGCGTACGGCCCGCACCCAGACCACGAAGGTCGATGGTCGAGAAGTTTTCGCCGCCGGCATTGTTCGAAACGCGCGTATTGCCAGGAATGACCTGCGGCAATTCGTTCAGCAGGTTTTCAACGGTGGTCGTACCGGTGAGCTGAACCTGCTCCGCGCCGACGATCGTCACGGGGCTGGCAGCTTCGATGTTCGGACGCGCGATACGCGAACCGGTCACGACGATGGTGCCGCTCGGCTCTTCGGTGCCGTCGGCGCTGGCGGTCTGGTCTTCCGGCGGAAGCGGTCCGTCGGCAACCTGAGCGAGGGCCGGTGTACCCACCAGCGCAAAGCTCAAGGCGAGCGGTGCAGCGCTGGCCTTAAGGATGGAAATCTTATTCATTAGGTTTAGTCCCCTTAGACGAGCCCCCATGCGGACTCCATTCAGCGAGAAACAAAGCATCGGAACGCGTCGCGAGCGATGTTTGCTTCTGTGCGGATGGGCCATTTACGGGCGTTTCGGCAATGGAAATCGCCCCATGAACGACCATTCAGAGTGCCCCTGTGACCACATTGCAACATTGTTACGGTGCGTCTTGGTCTCGACATCGTTGCGAGATCTCCCGGTGTGATGCTCCATGGATACTGTGCGGCGAAAGGGGCGCGGGGTTTCCTGGCCGATGTTAAGCGCTGTAACTTGACGCTTACGTAAGCCTCCCATACCTCCGGTTTCGAAAAGCAACGCGATCCGGAGAGACCATCATGCCCGAAGCCTATATCGTCGAAGCCGTGCGCACTGCCGGCGGCAAGCGCGGGGGGCGGCTCGCGGGAGTGCACCCGGTCGATCTCGCTGCGGTCACGCTCGATGCGGTGATGGAGCGGACGGGGCTGGAGGCCAAGGCGGTCGACGATGTCGTGATGGGCTGCGTCAGCCAGGGCGGCGAACAGGCCATGCAGGTCGGCCGCAATGCGGTGCTGGCGGCGAAACGCCTTGGCGAAGGCGTGCCTGCCGTCACCATCGACCGCCAGTGTGGGTCTTCGCAGCAGGCGATCCAGTTCGCGGCGCAGGCGGTGATGTCGGGCACGCAGGACGTCGTCATCGCGGCGGGCGTCGAAAGCATGAGCCGGGTGCCCATGGGATCGACCGCGATGCTGCACATGAAGGAAGGGCTGGGCCACTACAAATCGCCGGGGCTCGAAGAGAAATATCCCGGCATCCAGTGGAGCCAGTTCACCGGCGCGCAGATGATCGCGGACAAGCACGGGTTCTCCAAGGACCAGCTCGACGCCTTTGCCCTCGAAAGCCACCAGAAGGCGATCCGGGCCACCGAAAGCGGCGCGTTCGAGAAGGAAATCGTCGGAGTCGCAATCGAGACCCCGGAGGGCGAGGCCTGCCACACGGTCGATGAAGGCATCCGCTTCGACGCGACGCTGGAAGGGATCGCGAGCGTCAAGCTGCTGAGCCCGGACGGCAAGATTACCGCCGCTAGCGCCAGCCAGATCTGCGACGGATCGAGCGCGGTCATGGTGGTGAGCGAGCGGGCGCTGAAGGAATACGGCCTCACTCCGCTCGCGCGCATCCACAATCTCACCGTCACGGCGGGCGATCCGGTCATCATGCTGGAAGAACCCCTGTTCGCGACCGACCGCGCGCTGGAACGGGCCGGAATGCGGATCGAGGATATCGGCCTTTACGAGGTCAACGAGGCCTTCGCCCCCGTGCCGCTCGCCTGGCTGAAACATACCGGCGCGGACCCCGACAGGCTCAACGTCCATGGCGGCGCGATCGCGCTCGGCCATCCGCTCGGCGCATCGGGCACCAAGCTGATGGCGACGCTGGTTCACGCCCTGCACCGGCACGGCAAGAAATACGGGCTCCAGACTATGTGCGAAGGCGGCGGCGTCGCCAATGTGACCATCGTCGAGGCGCTCTGACCCCGTTAAACCCGAATTTTTCGAGAAATAGAGAGGACTACCCCATGGAAATCAGCAGCAACACCCCCGCCGTCGTCACTGGCGGCGCCTCCGGCCTCGGCGAGGCGACCGCGCGCGCGATCGCAGCTAAGGGCGCCAAGGTCGCGATCTTCGACATGAACGAGGAGAAGGGCGAAGCGGTCGCGAAGGATATCGGCGGCATCTTCTGCAAGGTCAACGTGACCAGCGAAGAGGATGTCGATGCCGGTTTCGCCAAGGCGCGCGAGGCCCATGGGCAGGAACGTATCCTGGTCAATTGCGCCGGGATCGGCAATGCGATCAAGACCGCCAGCCGATCGAAGGAAGACGGCAGCATCAAGCATTTCCCGCTCTCCGCCTTCGAATTCGTGATCCAGGTGAACCTCATCGGCACGTTCCGCTGCATCGCCAAGTCCGCCGCGGGGATGCTGACGCTCGACCCGCTGTCGGACGATGGGGATCGCGGTGCGATCGTGAACACCGCCTCGGTCGCGGGCGAGGATGGGCAGATGGGCCAGGCGGCCTATGCCGCGTCGAAGGGCGGGGTGATCGGCATGACTTTGCCCATCGCACGCGACCTGATGAGCGAGGGCATCCGCGTGAACACCATCCTGCCGGGCATCTTCAACACCCCGCTGATGAACGCTACCCCGCCGCAGGTGAAGGAAGCGTTGGCCGCCAGCGTCCCGTTCCCCAAGCGCCTCGGCAATCCCGAGGAATATGCCAAGCTCGCGCTGACCATGCTCGAATGCGGCTATTTCAACGGTGAGGACGTCCGCCTCGACGGGGCGATCCGCATGGCGCCGCGCTGACCTTATCTTCCCCGCCGGGTCCGCCCGGCGGGGAGACATTCTGAAAGGACCGGACGATGGCCGACTATACCCAGATCAAGCTCGATATCGCCGACGGGATCGCGACGCTGACGCTGCATCGCCCGGACAAGATGAACGCCTTCACGCGCACGATGATGGACGAGATGATCGACGCCATCGACGTGACGGATGCCGATGACAGCGTGCGCGCGGTCATCGTGACCGGGCATGGCGGCAGGGCCTTTTGCGCAGGCGCGGACCTGACGCCCGAAGGATCGAGCGGCAATATCTTCGCGCGCCACGATCCGGTCGAGGACCTGTCGGACGAGCGCGTGCGTGACGGGGGCGGGCGGCTGGTGCTGCGCCTGTTCAATTCGCAAAAGCCCCTGATCGGCGCCTGCAACGGCGTGGCGGTGGGCGTCGGCGCGACGATGCAATTGCCGTTCGATATCCGGCTCGCAAGCGAGAGCGCGCGATTCGGCTTCGTCTTCGCCCGGCGCGGGATCACGCCGGAGGCCTGCTCGAGCTGGTTCCTGCCGCGCCTCGTGGGCATGCAGACCGCGCTCGAATGGTGCATGACCGGGCGGATATTCTCGGCCGAAGAAGCGCTCGAAAGGGGCCTCGTGCGCTCGCTTCACGCGCAGGAGGATCTGATGCCGGCCGCGATCGAGCTGGCGCGCGAGATCGCCGACAATACTTCCGCCGTATCGGTGGCGATGACGCGGGCGATGCTGTGGCGCCTGTCCTCAACTGACCACCCGATGATGGCACATCGGATCGACAGCCGCTCGATCTACCGCCTCGGCAAGAGCGCGGATTCGAAGGAAGGCGTCGCCAGCTTCCTCGAAAAGCGGCAGCCCGATTATCCCGACACGGTCAGCGGCGATATGCCGGACTTCTACCCGTGGTGGGACGAACCCGAATACAGATAGTTGCCGATGCAACGGACTTGCGCTCCGATGCCGGGGATGTAGGACGCATCGGATGTCCAAGCATCCCACATCCCAGCGGCTCGCCGATTTCCTGCCCTACCAGCTCTCGATCGCGTCCAATGCCGTGTCGAGCCGGATTGCCGAACAATATCGCCGCCGCTTCGCGCTCAAGACCACCGAATGGCGGATCATGGCGGTTCTGGGCGATAGCGGGCCGCTGACGCAGCGCGACCTGTCGCAGATCACGCTGATGGACAAGGTGCCGGTCAATCGCGCCTGCAAGACGCTGGAGGATCGCGGCCTCGCCGCACGCCAGCCCAATGCGGCGGACGGGCGCTCGCACCTGCTCGAACTGACGGCGGAGGGGCGGGCGGTCCATGCGCGGATCATGCCGCTGGCGCTCGATATCGAGCGGGAATTGTTCTCCGCGCTCGATCAGGACGAGCGCGAACAATTGAAATCCATGTTGCTGCGCCTGCGCGAAGCGGCGGGCGAATTCGACGCCGAGGCGCTGGAGGGCTGAGGCCGCAGCAGCCCCAGCTGCCGCAGCAGCCGCAGCAGTCTCCCCTTATTCGAAGGCTGCGGTGATCGAACAGGCCGCCGGGCCGAGAATGACGATGAACAGCACCGGCAAGATGAACATGATCAGCGGCACGGTCATGATCGCGGGCAGGCGTGCGGCCTTTTCTTCGGCGCGCATCATGCGCTCGTTGCGGAATTCAGCCGACAGCACGCGCAGCGCGCTGGCGAGCGGAGTGCCGTAGCGTTCGGTCTGGACCATGGTGGTCACCACGCCCTTCACCGCTTCCAGATTCACGCGGAAAGCGAGATTGTCGAACGCCTTCTTGCGTTCGTTGAGGAAGGACAGTTCGATCGCGGTGAGGGCGAATTCGTCGCCCAGTTCGGGATAGGCGCGGCCCAGTTCCTTGGCGACGCGGTTGAAGGCGGCATCGACGGTAAGGCCCGCCTCGGCGCAGATCACGAGCAGGTCGAGCGCGTCAGGCAGGCCCTTGCGGATCGCGTCGGTCCGCTTGGTCGCCTTGTTCTTCAGGACGATTTCCGGGCCTTTATAGGCGAGGAAGATGACGAGCGCGAGCGCGCCGACGCGCTTCATCTGCCAGTCGGGATAAATCTCGACCATGTAAAGCATCACGAAGGCGAACCCGCCGACGACGATCGGCAGGATGGCGCGCAGGGCGATCAGGATGACCGCGACTTCCTGGTTGCGATAGCCCGCCCAGGCGAGCTTCTGCCGCATCTCGCGGACCTGCGAATCCTGGAGGACCTTCATCCGCCCGAGCTGTTCCTTGACCTTTTCGGTCGTGTCGGACTTGCGCGTCAGGCTCTGGCGCTTCTTGGCGGTCGCGGTGACGACCCCCGCCTTCAGCTCCTCGCGGCGGGCGTTGAGGGCCTTGACCCGCTTCGCCATCGGATCGCTGATGGTGACGGCGGTATAGATCGCGAACAGGACGGCCACCGCAGCGACAGCCGCCAGGATCGAGCCGACGACCATTATGTCGACACCCAGAAGCGTAGGTCCGGCAGGGGTTTGCATCACGTCGTCCCGTTCCTGCGGTTAGATTTCGAAGCTGACCATCTTGGCCATGATGAAGACACCGATCGCCATCCAGACGAGCCCACCCATACCGATCACGATCAGGGTCTCGTTGACGAAGAAGGTTCCGATATATTCGGGGTTGATCCACCAGATCAGCACGAAGACGATGAAGGGCAGCGATCCGACGATATAGGCGGATGCCTTGGATTCCGAACTCATCGCGCGGATCTTGAGCTTCATCTGCGCGCGCTTGCGCAGAACCTCGGCGAGGTTGGCGAGCGTTTCGGCAAGGTTGCCGCCCGTCTCGCGTTGGATCGCAAGCGTGATGCAGAAGAAATTGAATTCGGGAATGCCGAGCCGGTCGGCGGTCTGCTGGAGAGCATCCTCCATCGTCCGCCCGATCTTGATCCGTTCGACGACTCCACGAAATTCCTGACCCACCGGGCCGGGCACTTCCTGTGCGACCACGGACAGGGTCTCCGTCACGGGAAGGCCCGAACGAAGGCCGCGCACCAGCAGGTCGATCGCGTCGGCGAATTTGGCGTTGAAGGCCGTCGTGCGCTGCTTGATCGCGCGGTTGACGATGAAATGCGGTATGCCCGCGCCGAACAGCAGGCCGACGCCGAGCGCCAGCGGCAGCGCCCCCGTGCGCAGGAACAGGACCAGCGCGACGACGAGCGTGAGCCCGATCGAGGCATAGGTGTATTGGCGCAGCGTCCAGCCCTTGCCTGTCCGGTCGAGCCGGATGGCGAGGGCATCGATGCGCGATGTCGATCCCGCGACACGGTTCAAAGTCGGCCGCCGCGAGGCGATCGCTTTCTTGAGTTGCGATTCGACCTTGGTATTGGTGTTTTCGGAATGCCGGAAACGCAGCTGTTCGAGCCGCCGCTGCGAGGCCTTGCTCGGCGAAGGACCGGCAAGCGCATATGCTGCGACCCCGACCGCCGCCAACGCGCCGACAAACAGGGGAACGAGCTGCATCATGTCCATGCGGTGTCTCCGTGTGTTCCGTTACCGCCCCTCGCGAGGCTGAAATCCGTCATTCCGCCGTGGCGGGAACGGGCTTCGTTTTCTTGGCGAGCAGCGATTTCAGATCGAAGCTGCCGAGCAGCGATTTCTTCTCGGCGGATGCCTCCGCTTCGGCCTCGGCCTCCTCGCTCGATCCGATGATCCGCTCGCCCAGCGCCTTGATGACCCCGCTGGTCTTGCTCTGGGCATTGGCTTCGATGAAGGCCTGGCCGAGCTTGGCCGCATTGGCCGCCGTCTTCTGGTCGAAGGGAATGGTGAAATCGATCTTGCGCTCGATCGATGCCTCGAAATCGGCCTTGCTGATCTCGAGCGCGCCGGTCTGCACCTTGTTGGCGACCACGATCGGAATCGCGTGGGGCGCATAGCTCTTGAGCCAGGACAGGATGCGGATGGCATCGCGCGCCGACGCGAGCGTCATCTCCACCGCGACGACGACGACATTCACATCGCCGAGCAATTGCGGATAGGTGATGAGCATGGATCGCGGCAGGTCGATGACCGTCATTTCGAACGCCTGACGGAATTCCTCTTCCAGCTGGAGGAAGGCCGCGCCATCCGTCATCAGCGGTGCGTTGATCGGCGCTTCGGAGGACAGGATCGACAGATTGTCGTGCGCGCGGATCATGGCGCGTTCGATGAACAGGCCGTCGATGCGGCTGGGATTGTCGATCGCATCGGTGAGGCCGCGCCCCGGTTCCAGGTCGAGCGCCAGCGCGCCCGTCCCGAAATGCACGTCGAGATCGAGCAATCCGGTCTGAAGATGCTTCTTCGAGGCGAAATACCAGCTGAGCGAGGTCGCCAGCGTCGATGCGCCGACCCCGCCACGCGTCCCCACCACGGCGGTTGAGATGTGGTTGCGGGCCGCGTCGGGATCGTTGGCCTTGGGGGCGCTGAAGGCGGCCTGCGCCTGGTTCAGCGCATCGCGCACAGTGTTGGCGGAGAGCGGCTTGAGCAGATAGTCGTAAATCCCGCTCGCCAACAGGTCGCGATAGAGCCGCACATCGTTGACCTGCCCCATGGCGATCACGACGGTTCCGGGCTCGCAAACCTCGGCGAGCGAATTGATATCGTTGAGGGGATCTCCGCTCTCCGACAGATCGACCAGCAGGATATTGGGGCTGGCGCTGACCGAAAGCGACTGGATCGCGTTACGCAGACCGCCCTTGTTGCACTTCTCCGGCGCCCAGCCGAGTTCGATCACCACGGGACGCAGCGTGTCGAGCGAGGTTTCGTCGCAGACATAGGCGGCGAAGGGGGTGCGATCGCTGGGCGAATTGACTTTCCAGGGTGCGTTCATGGCTCAGTTCCCTCCGGAGGTGGGGGCTTCGGTAAGGCCTTCGGTGCCGGTGGGCGGGGCTTCGCGATAGGCGTCGATCGCCTTGGTCGACGTCAGCAGCACGGTTTCGCCCGTGCCGCGCTTGCCCTGAACCAGATCCTCGGGATCGGCGATCATCGCGGCCATGTTGCCATTGGTGGCGCAGCCGTAATTGGGGTTGGTGGCGTTCGCGTCATTGGCGTCCGCGGTGTGGGACCAGTCCGGGCATCCGGGCACCGATGCGGTGGAGCGGGTCAGGATCACGCGGGCCTGGCCGGGGGCCAGCGCGCCTGCGGTGACGGGGGGGGCTTCCGAGATCAGGAGACCATAGCGACCGGCCAGCGCGGCGACATCGTCACGCACGCCGAGCGAGGCGCTGGGATCGTCGATCGCGACACGATCGCCATAGCCGAGTTCCATCGTCTCGAACCAGCTTGCGAGGCGCCGCTGTTCGGAGATCGGCAGGCCGTCCCCGGTGGTCGCGACATCGAGCATGAAATTGGAGCGTTCGACGACCGGCTGCTTCACGCTGTAGAGCGAGCGATTTTCCATGTTCATCGTGCCCGCACAAGCGCCCAGGGCCAGAGCGAGACTCAGGGCAATCGGCACGGCGATAAGACGGGGCTGGGAATGGGAAGTCATGATCGGTCCCCTCACTTGAAGCTGAAGCCGGGCTTGGCGGAAGCGCTCTTTTCCCGGTTGCGCGGATCGTAGGACTGGGCGAGCACCGGCTCGGCCTCCATGGTGCGCGAAATGGCGGGATTGGCGGGCGCGCCAGGCACTGCGGCGGGTCCGGGGCGGGCACCGCCGGTCACGCCGTCGCTATCGCGATATTGCAGGAGGCGCTGGCCCTCGGTCGGCTTGAGATAGCCATCGGTCGGCAGACGCACGTCGGATGCGTTCATCGGCTTCACCAGATACGGCGTCACCACGATCACCAGCTCGGTTTCGCCGCGCTGGAAATTGGTGGAGCGGAAGAGATTGCCCAGGATCGGCACATCGCCGAGGCCGGGCGCCTTCTCGATCGCGTTCTGCGAGGAGTTCGACAGCAGGCCGGCGATCATCATGCTCTGGCCCGAACCCAGCTCGATAGTGGTTTCGGTCCGCCGCGTGATGAGGCCGGGAACGCGGAAACCGTTCAGCGTGACCGAACCCTGGCTGGTCAGCTCCGAGACTTCGGGGCGCACGCGCAGCGAGATCCGTCCATTGGCGAGGACGGTGGGCGTATAGGACAGGCTGACGCCGTAATTCTTGTATTCGACCGTCGTCGTTCCGAACCCCTGGCTCAGCGGGATCGGAAATTCGCCGCCCGCCAGGAATTCCGCCGTCTCGCCCGACAGCGCGGTGAGGTTCGGCTGCGACAGGGTCACGGCGAGATTGTGGGTTTCCGCAAGGTCGATGGCCGCGCTGAGGTCGAGCCCCAGAAGCTGTCCGGCAAAGCCGAGCGTGGTGCCGATGCTGTTGGTGGCAAGCGCGGTGCCGGGCTCTTCCGTGATCGCGCCGGTGACGGGGTTGAGGACCGAGTCGGTTATCGCCCCGGCATTTGCGCCGAGGCTGCGACCGGGCGAGAAGGTGGTGGGTCCACGCCCCTGACCGACGCCGAACTTGAAGCCCTGCGTGCTGTCGATGGAGGCCAGATTGACGCCCAGCGAACGCACGACATTGCGGCTGACTTCGGCGATGCGGACCTGGAGATTGACCTGCAAGGGCGTTGCCATGCGCAGGCGGCTGATGACGTTGGTGCCTTCGCCCACGAAGGCTTCGACAAGGTTCTGCGCCTCGGCGGCGTCTTCCGGGGCGGCCACGGTGCCGGTGAGGAGCACGGTGTTGTTGCCCATGGTGGCGACCGCGATCTTGGCTTCCGGCATGGCGAGAGAAAGCATCTGGTCGATGCTGCCGATATTCGATCCGACGCGCACATTGGCCGACCAGATGATGTCGCCGCGCGAATTGCTGGCATAGATCGTGGTCTCGCCGCCGCCGACGCCGAAGACGTAGAGGGCGCGTTGCGATTTCAGCTGGACGTCCGCGATCTCGCTATTGGCGACGAAGACGTCGGCCATCGCGCCGGGCACGTTGATCAGCTCGCCGCGTCCGATCGACAGGACGATGTCCTGCGAAGGGCGGACCACTGTCTGGGCGTTCGCGGTTGCGGCCGGGATCGCGGTCAGCGGGGCCAGTGCGAGAACGGCCATGACCGCCCTCGACGCCACGATCGGCAGCAGTTTCTTGGAGATACGCGGTTTCATGCTTGCAAGCCCCCTGATGGCTTCGCTTGAGGTCGTGTCTTGGAACGGCGCGCTCATCGCGTGCCTGCGGTGGACGGAATGGCCGCCCCGTTCTTGCCGATGCCGACGGCATCGGTCTGCTTGCCGCGCATCACGCGCACTGACGGTCCTGCCGGCTTGGCAGGCTCGGCGCCCGCCACCGTCTGCACGGGGCCGGTCGCAACCATCGGCTGCGGGGCCGGATCGCGCGCGACCTGGGGCGGGATGCTGGAGCGCTGGAAGCGCGAGACGTCGCCGCCGGTGGAGAAGGAGGAGACCTTGTCTTCGGGCCGGGCCATGGCGCGGCGCAGCAGGCGTTCTTCCTGTTCCGGCGTCGCATCGTCGGGGATCGCGATGTCGCCCGCGGCGAGCGCGCTTTCGAGATCGGAGTGAGTGTCGCTCAGCGAGCGCAGCGACAGGCTGAGCTGGCCGATCGTTTCGGCGACCGCGATCTTTTCCGCCATCTTGGGCGTGACTTCGAGCGTGACCGTGCGCGATTCGCGGACCACGGTCTTGCCGTTCTCGGTCTCCTGCGAGGTCGACTGGTCGGTGGCGAGCACCCGCAGATTGCGCATGATCGTTTCCGACGCCTTGAGCGGCTGGCCTTCGACGCCGGTGACTTCCTGCGTCAGCATGATGTCGACCCGGTCGCCGGGGAAGACGAAGCCCGCGACGCCGGTCTGGGCGGAGACGGGCACGGTGATGGCGCGCATTCCCGGGCTGAGCGCCGCGGCGAGGAAGCCGCGATCGCCGGGGCTGACGAGCGAACCCTGGGTGACCGGTTCGCCCGCAGTGATCGGGTGGCGCACCACCGTCCCGAGCAGTTTCGAGATGTCCGATTCGCCTTCGAGGAAATAGGCATCGGCCACCATTTCGGCGGGCCAGGACTGGAATCCGATCGATTCGGCGGTGATGATCGTGCCGGCGGGCAGGGCGCGCTGGGCGACCAGCACCTTGGGCCCGGTCGGGACCACGGGTGCCGCCTGTGCCTGCGGTGCGGCGGCGCCCGCGAACATGCTGCGCGCCACCATGGCCGTACCGACCGCGATGACCAGTGCGACGAGCAGCAGAACCAGTTTCTTCCTGTCCATGGCTTATCAAGCCCCCTTCGATGGCCCGCGCTTGGATGGCGGGCTGGTATAATCGACCGGCCTAGGGTCGAATGGTTAAGATCGCGTATTCAGCCCGCGAGCGGCGTACCCCCGCTTCCGGCAGCCAGATCGGTGGCTATGATCCACAATCCGGCGCTCGCTATGGCGAGGCCGTAAGGCACCTGAATGCGCCGGGCATGGCGCTTGATGACGCGCAGCGAGACGAGGGTCGCGACCAGCAAAAGAAGCGATGGCGCGACCGCGATGGCGAGCGTGGCTGCGAGGCTTTCGGCGCTCCAGTCGAGCAGGGCGGATGGTAAGGCCGCTTCACCCAGAAGGACCGCGCCGATCGCAAAGGCGCACAGGAAACAGCCGATCAGGACGAGCATGTCGCGGCTCAGCCCGCTGCCGCTCGACGCGCGCACGCGCCAGGCGGCCATGCCCATGGTCAGCAGCCAGCCGATGATCGCCATCATCACGACCAGGGCAGGCAAGCGGTCGAACGGAATCCACAAGGCAAGCGCACCCAGCAGCTTCACGTCCCCGCCGCCCATCTGGCCGAGGGCGAAGAAGAGATAGCAGGCGAGGAAAACGCCGATCCCGGCGCCGAGCTGGATCGCGACACCGGGCCATAATCCCAACCCGCTGCTCCACCAGTAAAGCGGGGCAGCAAGCGCGATCGACAGCGTCAGCCAATTGTAGATGCGGCGGCTCTTGAGGTCGGTGGCGATCGCGATCAGCAGCGCGATTGCCAAGGCCCCGAGCAGTCCGTAGTGCGCGATCTGATGTAGCATCGTACCCAATTGGGCCCCTTTCGATGGGACCTGCTACAGGGTGCTGCTTACCAAACGGTAACCATGCGACAGGAGACGGGCGATCACCGACAGCGCATCATCCGATCCGATCGACCGGCGCGCGATCCCTTCGGCGGCGAGCGAGACGGTCTGGACGGCACGAGACGGCCATGAAATCCGCCGGATCGACTGGCCCGGTCAGGAGAGTGTTTCGGCCGATGCAGGGCGCGGCTCGATCCTGTTCTTTCCCGGTCGCGGCGATCATTACGAGAAATATCTCGAAACGCTGGAAGAATGGCATCGCCTCGGATGGCGCGTGACCGCAGCGGACTGGCGCGGGCAGGCGGGGTCGGGCCGGTTGGGAGAAGATGCGACGACCGGCCATGTCGAGGACTTCCAGGTGTGGCTCGACGATCTGGCGGCTTTCTGGCGGGACTGGCAGGCAAACACGCCCGGTCCCCACGTCCTCGCCGCGCATTCGATGGGGGGGCACATCGTCCTGCGCGCCCTCGTCGAACGGCTGGTCGATCCCGATGCCATGGTTCTCTCCGCCCCAATGCTCGGCATGGCCGGTCCGCCGCTGCCGCTGGCCGTCCTGCAACCGATCGCGCGGCTCATGACGCTGATCGGCGATCCCACGCGCCCGGCCTGGAAATGGAGCGAGAAGCCCGGCGAGATGCCGACAAGGCGGCGCGACCTCCTGACGCATGACGACGATCGTTACGAGGACGAATTGTGGTGGCGCGACCATCGCCCCGAACTCGTGATGGGTCCGGGCAGCTGGCGCTGGGTCGAGCGGGCCTATGCCTCCACCAGGGCCCTGTTCGCGCGCGGCAAACTGGAGAATGTGACCATCCCCGTCCTCATCGTCGCGACATCGGACGACAAGCTCGTCAGCCATGCCGCGATCGAACAGGCAATCGCGCGGTTGCCCAAGGGGGAGTTGTTCGAATTCGGGCACGAAGCGCGGCACGAGATCCTGCGCGAAGCCGATCCGGTGCGCGCACCGGATCGGCTTCGCGCAGGATCTCGTGCCGCGCTTCGTGCCCGAATTCGAACAACTC
>Ga0114912_1000264_pt1 | contig 27791 bp, 37 predicted proteins | sample MalvirDeepMed_51_FD_89713 | JGI IMG/M metagenome (GOLD analysis project Ga0114912, IMG submission 89713) | Marine viral communities from the Global Malaspina Expedition - Malaspina viral metaG DeepMed_51 | ecosystem: Environmental > Aquatic > Marine > Oceanic | place: Mediterranean Sea...
ATAACCGAACGTTTCGAGCTGCAAAGCGCCGAGCCCGTGGCGATCTTCCTTCAAAACTTCACGACCACGACCACCGCCGAACTGGAACAGGGGATCGAGTTTGGGAAATGAAGCCGAAAAGCGGCGCCGGGTGCTCGAGGCCGTGATCGCGATCTCCATGGATTCCATGGGCCCCGGGAAGGGCGAAGAGGCCGACGAAATCGAAGGCCAAGAATTGGAGCATATGGCGATCACTATGTTTGGATGCCCGGCGCCCGACGAAATCGACGACGAATGAAAACGATCACAAACTGGGCGGATCTTTGGGGCTTCACGCCATATCCGAAACAAGAGGCTTTTTTGCGAACCCCGAAGAATCGGGCGGCCTTTATCGGAGGATTCGGCTCGGGCAAATCCTGGGCGAATGCGGCCCGGTGCGTGCTCGCGGTTTTGGAGTCGGCGGAATGGTCCCGAAAAAACAGCATGACCGGGATATCCGATGGCATTATCGTCTGCCCAACATACGACCTTTGCGTTAATGTCATGTTGCGCGCGTTAGAGGAGATCAACGACGGTATGACGGGGGCGACTGGGCACGGCATAATCTCCCAGGTAAACAAATCCAAAATGGAAGTGATAACGCACTGGGGCTCGAAGATCCTCCTTCGGAGCGCGACCCGTTGTCAAAATCTCGTCGGGTTGAATCTCGGTTGGGCCGCCATGGATGAAGTAACCACAATGGCCCGGGAAGAGGAGGTTTTTGATTTGCTCCAGGCCCGCCTACGTTGCCCCAAAATGCCGCCGGGCCGCCGTTCCCTATGGATAAGCACCACCCCCCAAGGGTACACCGGGTGCATAAGACGCCTTGGCGAGCTTCGAAAGGCCGACGAAAGCGCCGTCTGTATGATCCGCGCGGCCTCGCACGATAACCCGCACCTTGATCCCTCGTTTATTGAATCGCTTCGGGCCACCTACTCAAAGGCCCGATGGAAGGCCGAGGTGCTCGGAGAAGTCTCCGCCCCCACAACGGCTATATTCCCCGAGTTTTCGGCGAAACACGTGATCCCATGGGTCCAACACGAGGGCGATTGGATAGCCGGCGCCGACTGGGGGCTGACGCGTCACCATTTCCTCGAGATCGACGTGGTGGAACTGGACCCCGGGATCAAAACCTACGTAGTGGTAGGCGAACACTTCACGCCGAACGAGTCGATCGATCGTCAAAACCGGTGGTGGCACGAGCTGAAGGCCCGCCGCCACAAACACCCGATCGCGGTGGGCATTGACCGGGCCGACAACTGGAAACAGGGCCGGATGGTTCGCCAGTGGGGATGGCGCACCAAACAAAACGACGATTCGCGCGGGATGGCCGCGAGGGTGCTCCCGGGGGTGGAGCTTATCCGCGATCTCTTAGACCCCGCCGACGGCGGACCCCCGCGGTTGTATTTATCTGATAAGCTTGTGCGCGAAGGACGCCAGGATCGGTGGTCAATTTTCTATTGTTTGCAGGAATACAAATGGATGCTAGCACCTGACGGGATATCGCCGATCGACGCCGTTCAACGTTCTGGGCATGAACATGCGATCGATAGCCTGAGATACGCAATTTTGAGCCAGGAAAAGTGGCGAACTACCCGTGGATATTACGCTTTAGACACAAAACCGAGGCCTGAGAATGCTCTCCGTATCGTTTGAAAATCTTGACGAATCCACCTTTGACAAACAGTCTCGGGATCTCGAGAAATTCCACATGCGGGATTATTCGCCGGCGGTGGCCGCGCTAAAGCAAATGTTCCCGACGAGTTGGAAAAATATACCCCTCCGATCTTGTCCGTTTGTGTATTCGGTGGCCCGGGAGCTTGGGAGCCTATACAGCACCCCGCCAAGCCGCACCTTCGAGGGCGTGCGAAACCCCGAAACCGAAACGGCTATCAGGAAATTGTACGCCTCAACGCGAATTGACGAAATCATGAGATCGGCGCAAGAATACCTCGTGATTCAAGGGAGCTGCGGGATCTTGATCCTCCCCGACCCTTCGGGCACCCCGGGTCTTTTCTCCCTCCACGTGCTCGCGCCCTGGAGGATAAAGCCGGATCGGCCTTCGCCGCTTATCACTGACGAGCGGGCGATCAGGCGATGGCGGATCCGCCTCCCGCGAAAGGAAACGGCATATGGCACGATTCAAGAGGACGATCTCGTCCTGACCCCCGAGGCGATCACGTGGGCCGACGGCACGCCATATTTCGAAACCGCCGAAAACCCGATCGGGCCAAATATCCCCCTTGTGATTTTACGCGCGGCGCCGGCTGGAACTGCCAGCGGGGGCCGGTTTCTACCTGTCCCAAACGGCGATTTATTGGCGGCACAATTGGCCCTTGTGTGCGGCTACAGTGACCTCGGCGCAATCTGCTCGTCCCAGGCATGGGGCCAAAGAATTTTGACGGGTGGCAATATGGAAGCCTCCGAGGTTCAGGTGGGCCCCGATACCGTGCTCGCGCTCGAAGAGGGCCACGACTTCAAAATTGTATCAGGCGATTCCGGCTATCAGGGATTTATTGCAAGCCTGGAATCCTATTTGAAATTGGTTTGCAGCCAGAACAAAATTGACGCCTCGGCGCTCCTGAGTTCCGGGGCATATACAGCCGCTTCTCGCATTGTAGAGCGGGCAGATCGCACCCTGGAAAGGCGGATCCACATCATGGAATGCGAGCGGGCCGAGGGGCGGATCTTCCGCTTCCTGGCGCGATGGACAAACGCGATCCGCGGGCTCCCGGTTTTCCCGGTGGCCGACATTTCGGTCAAGGTGGAGTATCACGAATTTATTCTTCCCTTCGATCCCCTCCACGAATCGCAAGCCTCCCAAATCCGCGCAAGCTCGGGCCTCGAGTCTATCGTGGAACAAATCGCAAAGGAACGCGGGATCTCCCAGGATGCCGCCGCGCTCGTGCTCGAAGAGAATCTTGCGGTGCAGCGGAAGATCAAAAACGCCACGAGCGATCAACCCCCGCCCGAGTTTATCCCCAAAACGATCGCGGTGGACTTCGACGGGGTGCTGAAGCCGGGGGCCTTTGATTCAACCTCTGGGCCCACCCCGGCAACAGTGGCCGCGCTCGAACAATTAACGCTGGACGGCTACCGCTTGATCATTGTATCGAGCCGGCCGGTTGACCAGATCAAGCAATGGCTTGCCGATCATGAGATCTCGCACTATTTTGAAGAGGTAACGAACACGAAAAACCCCGCGCTTTTTTATATCGACGATCGCGCGATCCGATTCCCGGGTGGCGCCGGCGGGTGGGATGGCGTGGTTGATATGATCAAACAGGGGAGGGCCTCCGCATAATGTCAAAAAAAGGACCTATCGCGCACGTCGAGGTAAAATACGCTGGTGGCCTGACGGCCACCTCTCGGAAAATGTACAAGCCGCTTTTGAGAATGTTTGCGGCCTACGCTGGAAAAATAAAACACCGAGTTACAAAGATCGGAAAAACGAGCACAGGGGCGGCCTTCGGGAATTATCCAAAAATAAGAACCCCACTAACAAAGGCGGAGAGAGAAATACGGATCGCCAAAGCGAAAAAAAATATGCAGGGGTTGGCGATATGGACCAGCGTACTCGACAATATTAAGGCGAAGCGCGGCGGGCGCCGGCGACAATACCAACGCCGGGGCGGAATGTGGAAAGGGCTAACCGTCAAAGCACAGGCCAGCGGAAAGCGCGTGACCATGAATTTCCAGCGTAGCTCGCTAGGCCGCGACGGGAAAAAAATACCCAACAAAACAAAAGCGTGGTTTTCAATGATCCACCGGGGCCGGCACGCCGAAGCCTCGCACCTTTTCCAGCCAACTGATGCGGAATTTGAGGCGTTGAAATTGGCTTATTCGCTTAACGTGGTTCCGGGGATGATAGACGAAATCCAAGCTAGACAGAAAATGGTTGCAGATATAAAAAAGAAATTTAAGGGCGATCCCAAACTCAAACAGATGATCGCGGCCGTGTTGAAAACGTAAGGGGGCACAATGGATCAAATTCCGAAGGCCGACGCGCCAAGCGCCGAGGCTACACAACAAACGACACCACCGGCGGCGGAGGCTAAACAGCCCGAGCTTGATTTAAAGCCCTCGGGCCTGGCGCCTACCCCACCAACACCCGAACCCGCACCAACACCCGAACCCGTGGCGCCGGCGGCCCTGGTAACACCCCCCGAGCCCGAGGCGAAACCGAAGGCAAAGCCCGCCGCGAAAAAAACGGCGATCGACCCCGCCGAGCTGGAAAAAATCGCGGGGGACTACGCAGAGCTGAAACAATCGCACGACGCGCTTCAGGCCGCGATAGTCTCCGCCCAAGGCGACCGACGCCTCCAGGTTATCCGCGCGGCGGGGGTTGAGGCCCTAAGCTCTGAAGAAATCATGAAGCTCGCGCCGACAGTGGACCCCGACACCACCGAGGGCCGCGCCCAGATCAACGCGTGGATCGACGCGCACCCCGGGCTCGTGGCGCCGCGGCTTCGGATGCAAACGACACCGGCCAAAGAGATCGCGGCTACGGCTATCGACAACCCCGCGGTCAAAAGCCTCTTCGGGGACGCGGAAACCGTGAGATCACGAATCAAAACATTGATGGGAGGAGACTAAATGGGACGCCCACGGAAAGATCTAAGCGCCGCCGAAGAACAGGCCTCAAGACTTATCTCCGCGCAAAAAATATATGAAAGCCTGCAACACGGCCGCGCCTTCGGGATCCACGGGGTACCGCAAAAGCACCGAGCCGGCGCCCCAGACCCGCACGACCGAACGGGAAACGCCAAGCTCCCCGCCGATTATCGGTATTACCGGATCGCCGCACCGGACACGAACGAAGGCCGGAGACAAACCGAATTCATAAAATCCATGGGATACGTGGAGGCCACCGACGGCGAATATTTTCCCTCCATGCCCGGGGGCAAGATCTACAAATGCCACCCCGCGCAGCACGACGAGGCTAATAAGGCTATGAAAATGATAGCGGTGCGGGAACATTCCAAGGCCGCCGAATCCGAGCGGCACCGGCTCCAAGAGTCGGCCCGATATAAGTTTGGCATGGGCGAAGTAACCGCCGAGATCGACTCCCGCGAAATCGACCCGAGAAATTTATAAGCCCCAAACGCCCACAAGCGCGATTTTTTATGTTAGTTCTGGAATAACTCCAGCACGAGGATCGCCCTATGGCCGCACAAACGACCTTTTCGCAAGCCGCGAGCACACAAGTCACCGAAGCATTTTTCGACGGCATAGGCGACGGCGCCGCGGCCCTCGCGCAAATGGAAAAAGTTGTAAAGATCGACCGCGACGACGTGGCGAGCTTGAAAAAAGCCGCGATGCACGGGATCACGACGTTAGCCGCGTGGGATGGTGTTTCGGATCCCTCAAATACGAGCGTTTCGAGCACCTATCAACAGACAGTGACGTACAATATGTACGTATTGAACGTGCGGCTTCCCAGTCACGACGCAATGGACGTTCCGAACCTCGTTTCGGAGTCGGCCCGGAAGCTCGGATTTGCCGTATCAAACAGCGTTGCGGATCTCGGGTGGGCGCAAATGGTTAAGTGCTGGACCCACGACGCCGCCGACGGCAAACCCCCGATCGACGCGGCCCACCCCACAAGCGGCGGCGGCACCTTCGACAATAAAGAAACCACGACCTTGGACGCCGCCGGCCTGGCCGATGCCCTCGCGCGCCTCCGGAAATTCAAGGATTACGATAATTCGACTTATGACGCGGCCCTCGGTGAGCTGGCCCTTGTGGTTCCAGCGGAACTGGAGCGCACCGCCCAGGAAATAATTTTGCCGGCCTTTTCTGGCTCGGATCTGTCTGCTAACTTCTTCGCCGGGTATAATATGAGCTGCGTTTCTTCGGGCAAGCTCACGGATGATAATAATTGGGCAATTATTCCCGTGAATTCTACCCCCGTGCACCTCTGGCTTCGCGAGGCGCCGTCTGTGACGAGTTACCGCGACGATGCGAGCAATTCTCTTAACCTCAGAGTGCAAATGGCCGCCGCGGCATACTTCGTTCCGCCAGGATGGAATACCATCGTTGGAAACACTCCCGCCTAAACTCGGAGGGCTTCCGGTGTGCCATATTTGCGACCGATCGAGGTTATTCAAAACCAGGCGGGATCCGCTTCAGTCATAGTTGACGAAGAGGCGGCCTCGGCCGTTGTCACGCTGGAAAAGCTATCGGGCGAAACGGTCGCCACCCTATCGGCCACGGTGGACACCTACAGCGCGACGATCGCCACAGTGACGGGCGATCAAGCGGTGGTTTCCTCTTCCGGCTCCGCGCTCGTGGCCGGCGATCCCCTGTTGCACGTCCCGGCCTCCGGTGTGCCCTCCAGGTTGTGGATCTCCACGTACACCTCGCCGAGCACTATCACCTTTGAGGCGCCGCCGGTTTCCTCGTTTGCGGCTTCAGACGCGATCAAGGGGTGCAAGATCACGGCCCCGATCCCCTCTTCGGCCACGGCGGATTTGGGTGTAAACTATCGGATCCGGTGGGTGATTACATACGCGAGCGGGGCGGTAAACTCCTACGACCAGCGGCTCTACGTGGTGCGCTCGGGCTTTCCGGCCACCCCTTCGATCACCGACACCGGCCGATTCGTGGCCGCAAATTGGCCTTCGGAGTACGAGCTGCAAGGCGGCGAGCGTTTGCGCCGGGTATGCTTCGCGGCCCAGGATAAGCTACGAAACGAGCTTTTGGGCCGCGGGCGGTATGCACACCTCACCGGCGCCGATAGCTCCACGTTTGCCGAAGCCGGGCTCCTGGCGCTTCAATCGGTGCTTTTAATGGAGGGCTTTTTCCATGCCGACACCGATCGCGTTGCATACGGCGAATCCCTAAACAAACGCTTTTTCGGTGCGGTTATGACCGGCCTCCGCGCCCTGTCTTTTTATGACAAAGACGGCGACGGCACGATCTCGGATTCTGAAAAGATAAAATGGGGCGGGATTCCGGCGGTGCGTTATTGAGCACACGGGCCCATACCCTGGTTGCGAACCTCATAACAAAGATCGAGGCCATAACGCCCGACGAACAAGCCGGGGCCGCCGATAAATTCCGGCACGCCCCGGGCATGGACCCCGACGCCGCGATCAGTCGTGATCGTTCATTCGCGCTCGCGCCCACGGCGCCAGTGATTCGGGATAATCGCTATATAAGCGCAACGCGGCCCGCGGTGGTTGTGCTCGATCTCGTGCTCGTGGTGGCTTACCAGGCTACCCGCAACGCCGCCGATCGCATTTTGAAAGATTCGGAAAGGCTCCTAGATGCGCTCGAAGGCTTCCAAAGCGAATACTCGGAACACGTACTAGAGCTTGGGATCACGAGCGGGACAATTACCGCGCTCGATCGCACTATTCTAAGCGAATTTGTGTTATCCATATCTTATAGCCTCGATCTCAGTTAGGAGGATCCCCGATGCCCAATTATTCCAGCTCGAAAATCGCCCGCCTATCGGTCAAAAACCAGGCGGCCTGGGGGACGGCGGATGTAACCTCAATGATCGATCTCGAGTGCGAGGTGCCGAGCTTCGATTTTCCTACCGAGCTTTTGGAAATCGACTCCATTCGATCCGGGTTTTTCTCGCCTCCACCTATCGCGGGCGCTCGAAGTGGCGGAACGCTATCGTTCAAAATGCGAATGCACGGCTGGAGCACCGCGGGCACAGGGATCGGCGTAAGCCCGACCGAGCACGCCGATTCCTTGATGCTGAAGTATGCTCTAGGCGCGAACCTTTCCGATAACTATACAACGGAGCTGGGCACGGGCTCCACGACCACGAACGTTAAGGTGGGCGATGGGACAACCGCGAGCCTTTCGGCCGGGGGCGGAATTGTTGTACCCTCAACCACGGCGGGCGAATACAAATTGGGCGTGATCAAAAGTGGTGACGGCGACCCCGACCCCGAAGAGCTTACCCTTTCCTATCCTTTGGCCGCGGCTGTCGCTTCGTCTGGTACGATTTATGGCACGAACACCGTTTATCTATCGACAGGAATCACCCCCTTAACGTTTTTGTGGACCGGCCAAAACGAGGGCGAATATTATACCCTTTCGGATTGCGTCGTGGAGTCGGCCTCGATTACGTGCAGTCCGGCCGGCCACCTCGAGGTAGACTACTCTGTGAAGGTTGGAAATTGGTCCCAAACCCCCGCCGGGGCCGCCACAACCTCTTACACCGTGTCAGATCCTTATCTCCCCGTGGCCGTGGGGCGCTCCGGTGGCTCGCTCGCGACGACTACAGGATCGGTCAATACAGAATTGCCAGTCGGCGATCTGACCATTACGATCACCAATACATTGATCGAGGCTCGCCAGTTTGCGGCCTCCGAAGGGATCGCCCAGTACATCCTATCCGATCGCGTGGTGGCGCTTTCCATGACCATTCCCACGACCGACGCCCTCACCACCTCCGCGTGGGCCGACCTTGTGGGCACCACCGGAGACGCCGTGCGCTATGAGCTTGGGACAACCCCGGGAAAAATGTTTGGGATGTATATCCCCGCACCGTTCTACAAATCATTGACGGCCGAGGACCAGGGCGGGCTACACGGGCTTTCGGTCGATTTCGGGGTGGGCACGTATTCGGGTGACACCGCGATCGCCGCCGAGGCCACCGCAAACACCGATTTTCGCGTATATTTTGGGTGATTTATGAAGGGCAACGGGCAAAAGAAAAACGGGAACGGAAAGATCCGCCACGAGGCCGGGGCTCAGCCCTGGTATATCCGATCGGTTGATACGGTTGATCTGGTCTATCGCCACGATCCCGCCGTCAAAAAGTTTCCCAAACAGGACACCGACGCGGCCCCGATCGAAGCGTGCACGATCCGCGAGGGCCAGGCGCCGGCGGTTTTCGTCGCGCGACCCCTTACAAACCGCGAACACTTGGGAATGGCGAGCCTGTCGATCCGGGGGATTCAAGAGGACAAGCTCCACGAGCAATACCTAGCCGCCGCATTCGAGATCGCGCAAATGTGCATAACGGAAATCCGCAACCCCGACGGATCGATCATAACCGGCGACGAGTGGCGGGAGGTTATAAACCAAGCCCACCCCGGCCTCGTCGTGGGCCTCGGGCTTTGGATTTTGGGGGAGAGCACGTGGGATCCTGTAGCCTCAAAAAAAAAGCCGCAACAACCGCGAACCTCCATAAGCTGAGGAAGATTTACGGGATCACGTGCGCGGTTTCGGGGTGCGTGGGCAAATGCGAGGATCTCGCGGGCACCTACGGCGATCACGAATTTGACCGGTGCCCGGTGGCGGCGCTAAGCGCCCCGCGGTGGGCGGTAGTCCTTGAGTTGTACAACGCCTCGAAGGTGGCGCCGTTGGCAGAGTGGCCGGAAGGGTGGACGCCGTGGATCGTGCGCGGGCTTTCCGACCTCACCACTGAGATCAAACAGGCGGAAAACGCCGCAACAATGGAGGCTTATAAATCCCATGGCCGCTAGCGTTGGAAAATATGAAATGATCTTTTCCCTGAAGGGGGAGGACAAGGCGACCACCGTTTTAAAGAAGGTGGACGGGAGCTTTAAGAAAACCGCCAACCAGGCGAAAAAAGCGGGGGCCTCCTTTCAGGGCACAGGAGGCGCCACAACGGACTTGACCGGATCGATTATGGGGTTTTTGCCGGGTGGGGCGGCAATGTCGGCGGCAATGCAGGGAATGAGCGCCAGCAGTGGGCTTGCCACCCTCGGCATTTCCGCGCTTACGGCGGGGATCATGGCGGCAGTGGGCGCGCTTTTCATGATGCGGGGAAGGGCCGAAGAGGCCGCGGCCCTCACCTTTCGATTGTCACGCCTCGGGGATGGATTCGCCGAGACCACGATCAAGATCCGCAAGCTCAAACGGGAATCCGGCGGGGTATTTTCCACAAAGCAACTTGTTGATTTCCTGACAGTTCAAAAGGAAATGAACGTCGATCTGGGGATCACGGCGCAAAACCTCAGAATGCTAGATCTACGGTTTACCGCGCTCGGCCTGGACGTTGGGACCGGGCTCCGGCAAATGACGGAAGCGATCAAAACCGGCCGGCAAATGTATCTGCAAAAGCTCGGGCTCGTGGATAACCTGACCGAAGCATGGAAAAAAGAGGCCAAATCGATCGGGCACGTTCTCTCACAGGAAGAGAAAATGGTAGTGACGATCCGCGAGGTCAAAAAGGGGATGGCGAATATACAGGTTGGCGGCTCGGGTGGGCCAATAACAGCATTCGAGCGTATAGCCGCCACCTTTGAGGAATTCGGGGTTGCGCTGGGGGAACTGTTCGATCCCCTTTTCGAGGCCCTGGCGCCGTTCCTGGAAGGGCTACAGGGAATCTTCGAATCCCTCGTTCCGGTGGCCTCGCTTGTCATGCGACCGTTTCAGGCCGGCTTTCAGCTCATAGGCGAGGTTTTGCGGGGAATTGTGGACGTGCTCGGATCCTTTATTATCCCCCTTGTGAAAACTCTCGACCGGCTCCTGGGCGACCGGATAGCGGTTACAACCGAAGCGATCCGAGACGGGTTTGTGATAATTGCGGGGTGGGCCGAGGGGCTCGCGCTTTCAATAGCCGATTGGCTTGACAGCATAACCCGCGTACACGAAGAATACCGCGATTTTCTCGTGACCGTGGGCTATTACACCCAGACCGAATTGGATAATCTTCGAGCCCTGGAAAAGGCCCTAGAGCTTGGCCGCGCGCGCACCGCAGAATTTGAACGAGGCCGGGGCGTTATTCGGGATTCCGCGAGCCTTCAAAAACAGATCAACGATTTGGGCGCGAAAAACCTATCGATCAACGAGAAAATCGAAACCGTTTTGCGGCGATCTGAAAAGTGGAGGCTCGAGCAAAAAAAGGCGGCAGTCGGCCTCACGGGCGAAGAGCTGAAACGCCTGGATGCTTTGGCGGTTATTTTGCGCGTGGAGGGGGCGACCTCGAAAATCAAAGCCCAAATGGCTGTCAATGCGAAAAACATTCTTGCGATCGAGTTGAAGCGTGCGGAGCTGCAAGCGCGGGTACGCGAGGGCGGTCCCATGGTTGGGCTTGCATTTGCTGGCGAGATCGCCGCGATGAACACCGCGCTTTTCCTCGCACAGGATAACCAAAAAATCCTCGCCGCAGAAATGCAAGCCGCGGGCAAAGCGGCGGCTAAATTTGCGCCGGCAGAAAAGGCAACGAAAGCGCGCGGAGGGCCTAAAAAACTTACGGAAGAGGACGCCGCAAGGGCAAAAGAAATCACGAACGAGCTTCGAGAAATAGAGCTGGGGTTGATTGGCGAGAAAAACAAATTGACCCGGGCAAGCGCGGAGATGGAGCGCGGGGTTTTGCGGGCATCGCTGGCGGCGCTCCAGGGCGATCAGAAACTAGCCGACCACCAAAAAAAGGTTGCGTTTCAAAAGTGGGATAACGCGTTGACCCAAATCCGGGGCCTTGAAGCGGTGCAGGCCGCCACCAAAAAGGCTTTCGGCGAAGAAACCGTATTGTCGATCAAGCTCGCGCGCACCACCGACGAAGCGCAAAAAATAGAAATCCAACACAAAAAGGATCTAATTAAGGTTCAACTCGCAGAAATGGCCGGAAAGGAGCTTCTGGCGGATCGCCTCCGAACCGAAGCCGACGCGCGCCGGGCCGTGTCTGTCGCAGCCCTGGACCAGGCCCGCGCAATGGACGCCGCCCGCGAAAAAACCGCGAGCCTATCGCAGTCGATCGGCGTGCTTCAGGGAATGTCAGGGCAATTTGCCGACAACGAAGCCGCCGCGCTTGGTACGGCTTTGGGGGGCCTCGGGGGCGTGGCGCATAATCTCGAGCAAAACCAAATTGGGGTAACCCAGGCAATTTCCCAGTCGGGCCCTGTTGTCGCCCAGGCCGCCGACGCCTTCGGAGCCTCACAACGGCAAATGGCGGGAATTATGGCCGCCTTTGAATTCGCCTCGGGGTGGGCGGCGCTTGGCGCCCTTAATCCAATCTCCGCCGCGGCTCACTTCCTAGCCGCGGGCCTCTTCGGTGCGGTGGCTTCGGGCGCCGGGGGCGTTTCCGACGAAGGCGGCGCGGCCTCTGGAAAACTGGGCGCCCTCGCGCGCGAGGACAGGGGCGCCGAAAAAGCCGGGGATCGCACCGTTGTAATCAACATTTCGGGGGTTGTGACCGACGCCCAGGGAGTCGGAAAACAGGTTAAATTAGCCCTGGGATCGCTCGAGGGCACCGGAGCTTGACCACGTTTTTAACCATAGCGGATCAGACCTTCGACGGATCGGAGGCGATCCAAATTTCAACCTCGTTTGGGGAGATCTGGACCTATTACCCCGAAGGCCGCGCCGCCGCCTCGGAGGTTTGGGCAAACTTCCAAACGGTTTTGGGGATCAACAGTACACAGTTTTTTTTGACGATCACCGCCGCAAAGCGGCTAACCGTTATGAATTTCTCTGGGGCGGGAACCTATACTCTGATGTTTAAGGACGCCGATCTTGGCAATGACGCAACGGTAGCCGCAAAATTTGGCTTTGCCTCTGCGAGCACAACCGCCGCCGCCGGCGCCTCAATTACCGCCACGGGCGCGATCACGGCCCACGAGGTTTCGCACCTCGATCCGCGCTTTACGGATATAAGCGAAAACACCGCGGGCCACGGCGCCGGGGGATTTTCGCCACCCTCACGAACCTTTGAGCTGTCGGCGGTATGCACCCGAACAGTCGCCGCCGCATTCGCCGCCGACATTGAACAAGACGGATTCGTCGGGGTGGCCGACACAGAAAACGGCGGCCTCAACTGGACGATCAGGATCGGGAGCACACAAATTATTTCGGTGGGCACAACCAAAGCCCAGATCATGATCACGGGCTCGGGGAGGGTATAAAATGCCCTATCTATACGGATCCCTCCCCGTCGGCCTCACGGCGCTAAAAAGCCTTACCCTGGAGCATCCTGATTACAACGGCGGAACGGCGGCCACGGTTACGATCACAAGCTCCGCCGATGCCGTGGGCTTCGAAGCCGCCGCCCCCCTCTTCAACGCCGCGCTTTCCACGGCGTCGGGTGGGGATCTTTCGTTTACGTGGTCTGATATGAACGGATATTGCACGATCACGAGCGCGGGCGGGAAAACGTGGAATATCTGGAGTTTCCCGGCGCGCGGGTTTTTTGGCTTCAAAGAATACCCCGGAAATTACAACGAAACCGGAGGATCTCCATTTGGCGCTCTATATCTCGAGGGCCTCTCCGTGGATAACATAGAGCTTCCAACCGCCCACGAGGGCCGCAAATCCCCCGGCGACGGATATAGCCTGATAAAGGGCACGATCCTAAACTGTACGGGCTTTTTTAAGGTTCAAAACACGCGACAAAGCCGCCGCGTGGCGCCGGGCACAGGAACCGCGCTTGATTGGGTGGCCTACAAGGGCGTGATAACGATACAGCCAAACGCCGCCGACGCCACCGCCTGGAGCATTTCCAACATGGACGGAAAGATCACGGATGGAAACCTCGTGGGCTATAACATGCGCGCCCAGGAAACATTTTTAGGATCGAAGATTTGGGAAATTGATATGCGGATTCAGGTATGACCACCCCCGCGCTCGCCTTTCGACACCGGGTGCCGGTGCATTATTACGCCCGATTTAATGGGCTCCCCCTGGTCTATTTTGGCGATGGCCCACAGGTTGACACCTCGGGCGGCGGGCCTTTCAACGATCTGGCATATTGCGCCGCCCTTCGCGTTTCGGATCAACAGATATCAGCGCAAATCGAAAACGGGGCCCCAGTCGGCCAGGGCCGCGCGCTTGATCTGGTCCTGGACGCCGACACCCTCGCGGCTTCGGGGGTTTACGCCTCCCATTTCACCGCACCGACGAAGATCACGGCTACGACGGCGGCTGTTCCTATCGCCGCCACCACGATCGCCGCGGATTCAACGGCTGATTTCGCAAGCTCGGGCGCGTTCTATTGGGGGCATGAGCGGATAACATACAGCGGGAAAACCGCTACGAGTTTCACAGGATGCACCCGCGGCACGGGCGCGGCTTCGGCGTTTCTTAATTATGCGTCGGCGGCGCCGGCGGGCATAACCGGCACGTGGGGCCTGATATCGGATAAGCCTGTACTGTGGCGCGGGCGCCTGGTGGAGATCTGGGCGGTGGCCGCCACCCCGGAGGGCGATCTATTGGGGCAACCTTTCACCGCGGGCGATGCCTCCTGGCGCGTTTGGGTGGGGCATGTAGACGGGCAACCCGTGATCGTTCCTACCGGGATCTCGATCCGGGCCCTTCCCGCGGAACGAAGCGCGGATCGGGAATACGGATGGGGCATGAAATGGGAGCACGCGCCGGGGGGCGCCGACAAGTGGTATCAGCGGCTTCTATACTGGCCGGATGGCGGGAAAATGCGGCTCGTGGTGACTAAGGACACCGGCGGCACGATCTCGAAATACACCGTAGATGTAGAGCCTTTGTCAGGGGTGGCCGCGACTTCGACAAAACGCGTTATAACGCCCCGGGCGCTTTTCGATTTGGCGGAACCGCTATGGGAGGCCGACGCTCAAATTACCTCTGTAATTCTGTCATATGCAGACAAGTTTAAAACCTCGGGTGTTGACGACAAGATTTTGAAGGTGATCGCTGGCGATCCGATCTATATGAAGGTGATATCAAACGGGGCTACGACAAAGAAATTCGGCGTTCAAACCGTCGGCGCCGCGGGGGGGCTAGCCGCCCTTGGTGGGGTGGTCCTGGAATATCCAGACGGCGCGGTATACGAGGCCGGAATCCTCGGGATGCCTACGAATTCTGTTATGGGGGCGGGGGGGTTTTTCGTCCTACAACCCGAAGAGGCTAGCGATCAAATATTCTCGGCGCCTCCCGTTGCGGGCCAATTCCTCCGGTGGGAATCCGACGGGCGGCAATTTATTGGCGAGGTTGCCAGGGTGCTCGAGCTTTCGAGCGGGTTTCCTGGCGCTTATTTCGTCAATATAAAAGAAATGGTAGTCGATCAGATTGGGAACGAAAGTTTCAGCGGGGGAACGGATCCGATCAATATAGCCGAAGTTTTGTATATCACCGGCGGCGCCATGACCCTAACGGATATTTGGAAGAGGATTTTAAACACAAGCGGCGGCGCTTTGATTTTGCCCTCGACGGCGGGAGCTTTCGGCGCCTCGGATCTTTTGCCGATTGGGTGGGGCGCCAGGATTCCAGATCCGTGGATCTCCGCCACCTTCGCCGATGGGACCGCCGAGCCCGCACCCGATCCGTTTATTTCCTACGACCTGGACGCCCGCGCCCTATTTATTGACGCGGTAGCCCTGAAGCTCGCGATCACGCAAAAATTCACGAGCGCGGGGGCGGTTGTGGACCTCGCGCCAATGTTTGCGCCCCAGGAGGCCGATCCCCTAGTTGAGATCACTACCGCCGACTTGATGGCCGACCCGATCGGCGTGGGGCCACGGGACAAGCCGCCGAACGTGGTTGAGATCGAGTTTTTCTCAGAATCAAAGCCGAAGATCGTGATCCGAAACCCCCTTCGAGTGCACGCCGAGGGCACGATTAAAAAAGAAACTTTCAAGGTGCCCGACCATTGGGCTAACGATCGCCTGACCGGGGTAATTCAGAGCGTGACAACCCCGGATCAACTGCTATCCGACGTGTATATATACGAGCTTTCCGTCACGCCCGAAAAGGCGTGGTCCGTAAACCCCGGGGACAAACTCAAAATTAACGGGAGGCACTACGCCTTCGCCGACTTCGCCGCGGGCTCCCACAGGGCCTCATCTATCACGGGCCGCGTTTTGGGCGTGACGCGCAAATTAGACGGCTCAGGGGGTACAATACAGATCGGGGTTTGGGGCCAAGTTACGGCGGACTACTACGCCCCAGATTCGAGAATTGTTAGCTTCAACGCGGGCACCAATACCGTTACATTTCCCGCCGCACAGGCCGCCTGGTTTTGGGCGGGATCCGGGGCGGAACTCCGGTTCTATCGGCCAGGCGTGGAGGACACAAAACAGGAAGAACACGGGATGGTAAGCTCCACCGGGGCAACCATAACCTTCGACGCGCTTCCGGCCTGGCTTGATGAGGATTTTGACCGGGTAACCTTCCCCACCTATACCGCCGCGTCCACCCGCCAAAAGAATTGGGCGTATACAAATGATTCCGGGATTTTATCATGACGTGGATCAAGGGCAAAAAGGATTTGGCCGGGACCACCCGCACGACCGCGCTCTATCAAACCCTGTGCGCCCGCGCGCTCCACGTCCAAACGTATTATTTGCCGATCTTGGGCGGGCTTTCGCCGTGCTCCCTTTTCGCGACGGCCTCGGCTACGTATGTAACGGCGGCCAATTCGCTCATAACCCCCGCAACTTGCCAATGGCGAATTGTGTTTTTGGCGAAGGTTTCGGGCGGGACAGGCACGATTAAAGCCACGGTTAATTCTGTGGCAATAGAGCAAACCCTGACGAATACGGGCATTTCTAGGACCCCTCTAGGATTTTTCACGGGCACGGGCGATCCCGAAAAGGTGGAAATAGAGGCGAAGTGCTCCGGTGGAAACACCCTGACGATCTATTCCGCGGTTTTCCTACCCCGGGAAAGCTACGTGACCGGGATAAATACCGCATATTACGCCCCCCTCGTCGACGCGCTGGACTCCGCCACCGGCGCCCCGATTTCCAATAATATGATCCGTCGGCTTCAGGCTAACACCGTTGAGCTCATGAAAACCCGCCCCGCGGCTTTGGCTTATCACGCCGACGCCGAAACCCGCGCGGGAATTTCCGCCGGGGGCGTTATTCGAATCTCCGACGCTTTCGCGATTACGTTGTGGGATTATATCCCCTCATTTCGCGTGACGATCTTGGGGCCAACGGCTACGACTGCCACCCTCAGATCAAACGGGGAGCTGCAAACCGCGTCCTGTTCAGACGCCGCCGTTGAAGTGTCAAGCGCGACGGTTTCCGGCTGGAATTTATCGCTCGAGTTGGACGGGCCGATCGAATCCTTCGTGGTCTACGAGGTGTAACCGTGCCAAACCAAAACGCCGTCAATGATTCTACCAGTCCATGCTATTACCCCGCGGGGCTTCGAAGCGCCGCCCAGGACGAGCCCGCCGAGGGGACAAACGTTAAGGTTTTAGCCGCCCACCATAACGAGGTTTTAGCCCGCCAACTCGCGGTTTTTCGCGGGTATCCGGAGGTGCAGGGCATATCGATCGGAAAGATCACCACGACCCAGAAATTCGGGCTTTTCATTAGCCCGCCCGGCGCGAAGGGCGTGCTCGTGCATTTCAAAACCGCCGCCGTTTTCAGCTCAACGGTATTCAACGTCACATATGAGGGCGTCACAAAAACCAAAACGATCGCCACCGACGAGCCGCCCTTTTTGTCGGCTGTAACCGAATTGACCTTCGGGCCCTGGAATCTCGCCAGCGGTGGGCCCGGCGACGTTACGGGGGACGGGATCGTACAATTCCAGGCGGGGGCGGGATCGGTAACAGTTTTTGATCTTCGGTATTCTTTCACAATAAACACCACGTAAGATCAGCACACCCAATTTTCATGATATGACACAGGAACCAGGAGGCAAAATTGCAAATCAGTACGTTTTCACAGACTGGCGGCGCCGCAAGCTCCACCGAGATCGACCCTTCATATTTGGCAAATTACACCGTTCACCAAATCCAGGCCGCGGGCATGGGATCGGACACCGCCACCCTCTCCGCGAAGGGCCCCGCCGATCAGTTTTCGGACGTGGTGACACTCGCCAATAATGATATTTATATTTTGGAGGGCGTGTTTTCGGTGTTAAAAATGACTTGGGCGGGCGCAAGTGGCGGATCCGCAACGATCCGATCGTATAACCTGGATGCAATCGACGGGGGCCGCTAATGGCTTTAATTTACTCGAAAACCACCACCGCGCACCCGCCGCTTCCCTCGTATGGCTTGGGCCTGCAATTCTACACAAACACGGTTTCGGCGGTGGCGGTATATTCCAACCACGTGACTGGAAAGGCGTTTGTTCCTGTGACCACCGCCGCGAGCGTGCAACGCGTGATCGAGATCCCGGCGGCCTCGTTCCCGCTATCCCTGGACCTCGCCACGAGCGGCGCCGGCGGGCTTGATACGGGCGCAATTGCCCAAAATAAGGGCTATGGGGTGCGCCTAATCACAAACGCGGCGGGCGGTGCGCCGGCGCTCCTGGCGACGCTCAACGGCGGCACGCCGACGATTCCGGCGGCATACGCGGGCGGCAGTCAGTCAGATCTTATATGGTTTTTGAGTGCTTCGGCGGATTGGGCCGGCGGGACCACCTACGACGATTTGCACCCCTTCGCAAACGTCGCGCCCGGGCATTGTGTATATCAAGCCGGCGGGGGCGGTTACGTGGGCGAGGGTATTATGCTCCTTGAAAACGGCGCTCAGCATACAGAATCCGCCGCGGTGGACATGGCGCACGTGGTCCCGGCTCCGGTTGCAGACACCGCACAGGAGGCGCGCGGCCTCGCATATCTGGCCGGCTATGCGGTTTCTACCGACGCCTCCACCGCCGCGAATTGTGACGTTTTATGGAGCGCGGACGGGCGCACAACCGCCGATGGCGACACAGAGGATGCCTTAGAGTTGATCCACCGTTTCGCCGATCTTCGGGGTTCAGCGGGGTACGCGGCTAACCAGTGGGCGAAATTCGAGTTTCCGCTGGTAGCCGCCAAAACGGTTATGACCGCCACCGCTACAGGCACGATCTCAACGATCCTCCAATACCGCTACGCCTCCGGTGTAACGGGCCGCGCGCTTGATCTTTGGTGTACGGGCTGGAAGCTATAAATTGGATGAATTCTTGCCCATATTTTCGGCGGCGGGCGGGGTGCTTTGCGCCGGGCTTCCGATTATCTGGCGCCTGGCGTCCCGGCTTCAGAAAATTGAATCCATGACACAGGGCCAAACCGACGAGATCAAAAGCAAATTGGAATCGGTCGAAGAGGATATTTTAGGCGTTATTACAGCCCAAAAAGAAACCGTGGAAACTGAGCGCGGGGCCCGCAAAGAACTTTGGAAAGAATTCGCCGATATGCGGGAACGCATGGTCAAACTCGAAACCAAAATTAATGGAGGATCTTGATATGCGCGCATTTGCCGAAAAACTACTGTCCCGAAAACTCTTAGCCGTAATCGTGGCCGGCGCCGCGGTTTGGCTTGGCATTGTCACCGGCGATCAGTTTCAGCAAATTTTAATGGCATATCTCGGCGCTCAGGGCCTGACCGACGCCGCCGCCGCCTTCAAATCATAATTGCAAAGAGCGGCGGCCCCCAAGGTTCGATCGTCGCTCTTTTGCCCCTGGCGCCGGCGAGGGCCCATAGTGCACCATCCCGCACTACTCGCCGGCGCCCCTAAATGATCGAATTCATAAAAAAAACAGCTGCCTCCTGGTGGCTTTGGATTTTGGGCGCCTTCGCGCTCCTGGTGGCGGTGGTGGTCTACCTCTTTTCCCGAGCTGCAAGCGCAAACGCCCGCGCGGTTGTAGCCGCGAAACGGGCCCGGGTGGAGATCAGTCTCTACAAAGCCCGGAAAGGGGCCGAATTTCGCGAAAAGGCCGGGATCGAAGCGGTGGAGGCAGAGCACGCCGAAAAGCTCGAAGCCTTGCACGTACGCGCGCGAGAAATAAAGGAAGCCGCCGAAGATAGCCGCGCGGCGCTCGCGATGGCGATCAATCGGAGTTTCGGGCGATGAACTGGGCACCCTTGATCCTTTTGGTGCTGGTGGGCGATTCGGGCTCATGGCATCATCGGTGGCTTCGCGACCAGTGCGAGCGCGATCCGTCGGGGTGCGTTGTGGTATGCACCCAGGCCGCCCCGATCGAAGGGGGCGAGGTTTCCCCATGCGACGGGATCCTATTGCCCGAGGCTTGGGCCTTGCAGCTCGTGGAGCTTCGAGACGTGACCTTGCCGAAGTGCGAGGCGGAGGCGGAAAGGGGCGCGAAGGTGGCGGCCGCAAGCCTGGAGCGGTGCGACCAGGAACGCCGGGCCCTCGCGGAAGCGTTGAGGGATACCGATCAAATGCTCGAAGCGGTGGGGCCGCCCGCGCCTCCCCAGTGGTACGAATCCCCGGCCCTGTGGTTTTCGGTGGGCCTGGTGGTGGGCGCGGTTACAGTCGGCGCCGCTTCGCGCTGAGTTTACCTCCCGCAAGTGATCGACTTTGGGGAGTTACGGGAGGACCATAAACCCGCAAACGTGCGGGCGCGTGCAAATAAGTGTTGACACGTGCGGCGGAACGATCAATTATGAATCATGAGCAACGCAAAAAACACCCCCCCCACTGAGCCGAAAGGCGAAGGAGCCGCGATGCTTTGTATTTCTATTCATCAAAACCGCTTCGGCGATGTTTACTTTTCGGTCAACGCATATTGCGACGGTCGTTGGGAGATGGTTTCTGTTTACAATGCCGACGAGCGCGATCTCGCGGACTTGCATCTCGAAACTGGCCGCCCTCAGTACAGGGCGGCGGTTCCTTTGGTTTCCTTTTCCTAACCCACTGACGATGGCCCCCGGCGGGGGGCCGAAACGCCGCGAGGCGTCTGGGACGCAGAACCCAAACAAACCACAGACAGGGGCAGCAAATGAAACCGAACAAACGACAGATCGAAACACTTCGAGAGTTCATGGGGGGCGCGTGGAGCTATCGCGTTTGCCGCGCCGCTTCAGACTGGACAAACGGGAGCGGGCGACACGTCACCAAGCGCGCGACGCCCGTCTATTGTGCAGAGATGACCATCGCCGACGCTATGGCCCTTCCCGGGCTTTCTGGGAAGGAGGCGCGCAAACTCCACAAAGCGCGGCCGCGGGTATCTCGCGTGGTGGTGGTGGTGGACCGTCGGGCCGCGAATCGCGTGACGAAGGAAAGCAGATCATGAAAACCAACCAGGGGCAGAAAATGACGGACTGCCAGAAAAATCACCACGTTGAGATCAACGGCGCCACGGTGGAGGAATTCGGAGCACCACCCGCACCACCCGCACCCGAAACGCAAGGCGAGCACCCAGAGGCCCGCCGATGGCGCTTGCAGCTCTGCGAGGAGCAGGGGCGGCGCTTCAAGCTCGAGCGCGAAAGCAAGGGCCTCCGCGGCGCGCTGGCTTCGACTCTGGGGCGATTGGAGCGGCTCGAGGCCGCGATCATTGAACACCGCGCGAAATGCACCGCACACGATTGCTTTTGTGGGTGGGTCGAGGTGATCGAATGATCGCGGAAAACACCGACAGGATCGGCTTAATTGTTTCGGTTGTGGCCGAATCATTCGAGCGCAAATTATCGGATGCAAACGAAATCCACGGGCGGGAGATGGCAACCAAAGCCGAGGAACTAGCGCGCGCCAACGCCGCGATCGAAAACTTCGAAATGTTTCGCAAGGCGGCGCGGCAAACCTCGGCGGAGGCCCGGGGCAAGGTGGAGCAAAGGGCGGCCGCGGAGGTGGCGAAGGCCGCCGAGGAAGTGGCAGGGGCGAAACAAAGGACCGCCGACGCGATGGCCCTCGCCGACGAAAAACACAACCAAAACGCAAAACTGCGCGAGCGCCTGGCGGTTTTGGCGGGGGAATTGTCCCTTGCACAATCCGCGGCCATTGGCGAAACAACCGAAGAGGGCACGAAATGAACACCCCCGAAACGCTCCAGACCTACACCCTGGCCGAGGTATGTGGGATCTTGAAAATCTCTACGCGCACGTGTAAAGCTATGCTTTATCAGGGCAAAATTAACGGCTTCAAGGTGGGCAACCAATGGCGCATATCCGACAACGAATTGCGACGACTCCTGGGCTACACGGGCGCCCGAGGGGCGGAGGATGATCAAACCTGACCGCGGGCCCGCCGCGCTGGATCCATACGTGCGCGACTTCGACACCTTCGAGCGCAACGGCGGGCTCGGCGGGACCGACGCCGCCGCGCTCTTAGGGCTTCACCCGTACAAAACCGCGCTTGGCGTCTACCTCGAAAAAACCGGCGCGGGATCGGACTTCAAACCCAATTCGGCGATGGAATGGGGTACGCGATCCGAGCCTATGATCGCGGAAAAATACTCGGATCGCATGGGCCTAGAATCCGATGGGCGCGGCCTTTACCTCTTCACACCGGGCACCTTGATCCACCCTGACCAGGATTGGGCATATGGTAGCCCGGATCGCATTGTGACCGATTCGGAGGGCCGGTGGTTGTGGGGCCTGGAGATCAAAACCACCGGGTTTCGCTCAGAGCACCGATGGGGCGAATCGGGATCCAACAAATTCCCGCAAGAATATCTCCTTCAATGCGTCTGGTATATGGCGATCACCCGGGCCCTGGGGCGCCGCGCGGGGTGGGATCCGATCCCTTTCTGGGATCTGGCGGTGCTCATAACCGGCCAGGAATACCGCCAGTACCGGATCATGCACGATCAGGAGTTGGAAGATATCCTTTTAGGGGAGGGCGCCGAATTCTGGGAATCGTCGATCCTACAGGAAAACCCGCCCGATATTGTCGCCCGGGATTCGAAGGATCTCCCGCGGCTATGGCCCCGCGACGATGGATATATGATCGAGGCCGACGAAACCCACGATGATCTTGCCCGGGATTTGTTGCAGCTCAACGGCCAAATCGACGAGCTGGAAGAAAAGCGGGAAGATATCAAAACCGCGCTCAAAATCATGATCGGCGAGGCGGCCGGGATCGAGGGCTCGGGCTTTCGCTTCACGTGGAAATCACAGAAAGCCGGGAAAAAAGTGGACTATAAGGGCCTCGTTAAGGCGATGAACCCGCCCGCCGACCTTGTGGAATCCTACACCTCTTTTCGCAAGCCGGCGCGGCCATTTCTACAGAAATATTACGACAAATAAACGGGGGCAATATGAGCGATTTGATTCAATACCTATCCGGGCGACAAACCGCTATCGCGGCGGGCTGCAATCTCACGAAGAGGCTAACGGCCCGGCAAATGATCCAGGCCGCGTCAATAGCGATCCACAACACGCCGGCGCTGGCCAAGTGCACCCGCGAAAGCATATTCGAAAGCGTGCTCTCCGCCGCGCGTATGGGGCTGGATTGCTCGGGGCTCCACGGGCACGGCTACCTGATAGCATACGGGCGAAAATGCACGTTTATTCCAGGATGGCGCGGCCTGGTATCCATCGCCCGCCGAGCTTCCGGCGTGCAGGATCTCAAAGCGAACGTTATCCACGAGCGGGATGATTGGGAATACCGCGAGGGCCTCGAGCCTGACCTAGTGCACAAACCGTGCTTATTGACCGACCGCGGGCCCGTGATCGCGGCCTATGCGGTGGCATACCTGGACACGGGCCGGGTTCATTTCGAGGTGGTGGGCAAGGCGGAGATCGACGCTATCGCCAAAGATTCCCGATCTGATAGTTGGAAAAACCACTACGCCGCTATGGCCCGAAAAACCGCCGTTCGGCGCCTGTGCAATAACCTCCCGCGCTCCCTGGAGCTTGACGACGCCCTCGACATTGAAAACGCCGCGGAGGGTGATCGCGAAAACTCCGCCGAGCTTCGGATGATGCCGCCGGAAGAAATGTTCCTGGGCGAGCGGGAAAACACCGCCGACGAGGTGAAAAAGCAGATCAGCAAACGGAAGCCCCGGGCCCCCAGGAAGCCGCGGAAGCGAGCTGAGGCGCCGCCCGAGCCGCGTGGGAAGCTGAAAAAGATCGACAAGGTGGAGGTTTTGCGCCACCAAATCGAAGATTTCCCCGAACAGTTCGCCGATCAAAAGCCGCGCCTTGCGGCCATGGAGGCGGAAAAGGCCGACGCCGTGATCCTGGGCGCGAACCCCTCCGCCATCCCGGCGGCGGACTTCACCGACGAGGAGATCCCGTTTTGAATATATACCTCGAAAACGCCCCCAAATCCGATTCTTTCACGTGGCGCCATGCCCGATATAGATACGATCAAAACGGGATCTGGCACCCCACCCTGTCCGCCGTTCGAACTGGTTTCCTTTACGTGATCAACGGACAAGAGGTTTTCGAATACGTGGCCCTCTCTAATATCCCGTGGGTCGATTGGCGCGGCGCCTGGGGTGTTGTACGCGAAAAAACACAGGGCTTTAGGTGGTTCGAATGAGGCTTACAGATAACTTTAATTTGGATGAATTCGAGCGCGCAAATCGGAAGGTGCCGCCGGAACTCCTGCCAAACATTCAAAGATTGGCCGAGAATCTTCAACGGCTCCGCGAGCGATTGGGCCGCCCGATCCGCATACATTCGGGATTCCGAACACCGGACACCAACACAGGCGCGAAAAAGTCTCAACACCTCCTGGGAAAGGCGGCTGATGTTATGGTGGGCGGAATGAGGCCCGAAGAGGTGCACGCCGTGATCCTAGATATGATCAAAGAGGGCACAATGGATCCCGGCGGCGTGGGCCTATACCGCGATGGCGTGGGGCGCCGCGTTGGGTTTGTCCATTACGATATCAGGGGCCGGAATGCCCGATGGGGTGGCCGCAAGAAATGATCCTGTTATGCTCTGTTCTTTTGTTCATGCCGCATAAGGGCACGCACGCCGAAGCAATGGCCGTTTGTATTGAGATCGCCCAGGCCGCCGAAGCCGCCGACGAAGATCCCGCGCTCCTGATATCGCTTGCATACGTGGAATCCAGGCTACACCGCACCGCGGTTTCCAAAGTTGGGGCCGTTGGACCGCTCCAGGTTATGCCGCGCTTTTGGCCTGGCGACCCGGTGTTAGCCGGAATAAAAGCATGGAAATACTGGACCGGCCGCACGAATTCGGTTAGGCATGGAATAGCAGCATACAACGCCGGAAAGCGCGCTGGGCCGCGAGCTTACCGACACGCCGATCGAGTGCTGCAATTAGCCGAAAAAATCAGGGGGTGGGCAAGTGGTAGTTGATATCCCGGATCAGTGGATAACCGATCCACCTTCGCCGAGCGCGTGGCGTGTTTGGGCCGTCGTGGCCTCTTCGCCCGAGCAGCTCCCGATCCGACAGATCGCACACCGCGCCAGGATGGACCGACGCACAGTATCAAGGGCGCTCCTGGAGCTTCACAAATCACAAGCGCCGATCACCTACGTTTCGGGCTACGGGAACGCCGCGAGCACCTACACGATCCACGGGGGGAGTGGATCAAACTCTCCACGGGGGGAGGGGATCGAACCGTCCATACCTATCGCCAACGATTCCGCGCACTTCCACGGGGGAGGGGATCAACCCGTACACTCCCTGGAGCACGATCAGGCCGCAGAGCCCGCCACCTCGCGCCCGCGTGGACCCGCGCGCGCAGTGGTTAACAACCTCAATTCCATACAGAGAGTTAAGAACAAACAATTAACGTTAATAGATCCCTCGGAATTAGATCATGATACGAAAGGGGGGGTGCAGGGGGGGAATCGGCGCGTGCCATTTCGCAAGATTCTGGCGGCCTATGATGAAACGATCCGGGGCCGGTATGAATGGCTTGCATACGTTGACCGCGGAGCACAGGCGCCGAAGTGGATCGAGGGCGGCACAAGCGGGAAAAGCCTGGCCGATTCAAAACTTGGCAAGCGGATCGCCTCCGCCTGGAAACGCAACCCGGATCTTTCGTGGTTTGTTTCGTGGTTCGAGCGTAGCCTTTCGGAGTGCTTAGAGATCGCACCGTGGGCCCGGGGCGAAGGCGGGGGCGACTTCCAAGCGTCGCTTTATTGGATACTGGGCCGAAACTTCCGAGGGTGGATGAAGGCGGGACGGTGGATAAACGAAGAGGCAGAGCGGGCAAAGCGGGAGGAGGATATCCGCGCACGAACACCGCAAAGAGGGCGCGAGGTTACGGGCACGACCTTTATCCCTGAGGATAAAACGATTATAGATTTACAGCCACAAGGGGGCATACAATGGCAACTCCAGACGCATTAAGGGCAGCACTCCAAACGCTTATCGACAACGGAAACAGGATTCCAGACGGCACCACGGCCGCACGAATCGGCGAGCACTGGGCCCGCTACTTCGAAGAGGTATCAGACAACGACCTGGAGGAAGCGATCCACAGGGTGATCCTCACGCGATGGGCCAACACGTGGCCGACCATTGGCGCCGTGCTCAACCAACTACCGCGCAACCAAAACCTGAAACGCCTAGCCGCCCTGGATGATGCCGACGAAATATTCGGCCAGGTACTCGAGCTTGTGGGCAAGCGCGGGCATATGCGACCACCCCAAGCGCACGAATACGACGACGACGCCGCGCGCTCCCGGGCTATCGCGGCGGGTGTCAGGGCCGCCGGTGGTTGGAAAGCCCTCTGCATGCAAACAGAATTTACACAAGCCGCAAACCGCGCCGCCTTCCGCGCGGCCTACAAATCCAACCGCGAGAAATCCGAGATCCTCGGCGACTGGAACCCTTCGCGCACACTCGAAAACCTGGGATCAAATGGCGAGCCCGTATCCATAGCAGGGATCCTCGAGCACTTGGAGATCGGGCGTTGACCTACGAGATCAAATGCACGATCCCCGTTACGCCGCAACCGAAGCGCCGAGTGCGGGCCGCGTCCCATGGCGGGCGCGTTGTCACCTACAAGGACCGATCAACGAAGCTATTCGAACGAAGCGTGGCGCTATACCTTCGCCAATATGCGCCGCTACAACCCTTAGAGGGCCCGGTGAGGTTTCGGATTGATTTTATCCACCCACGACCCCGCCGACTACTACAACGCACCAAATCCGGCCAACCCGTGGCGCCTGGGCTACACTGGAAACCCACAACACCGGATCTCTCGAACCTATGCAAGGCGATCGAGGACGCCGCACAGGTAGCCGGAATCATCCACAACGATTCACAGATCGCCGAGTTACACGCGCTTGACTTCTACTCGGAGCGCGACCAGGAACCCCGGATCGTGCTCACGATTTCCGAATTGCCGGAGTGGGGGGGTGCGCGTGAAGATTAGCCAACTTTTCCCGCAAGCTCAGCTCTTTGGGGGCCTCGGCCTTTTTCGGCGCGGGCGGTGCTTTCGGGGCAGTCTTTTTCTTTTTCGGAGCGGCCATGATCGAACCTCAGAGGGTGGAGGACCACCATACCATAGCCGACGGCCTGGGGGAGTTTATGCACGTTTGGCTTGCCTATTGCGCGATCCTCGCGCTATTCCCAGGCGTGATCGTGCTCCTGGTATGCGGCGCGGTGGGATCTTTGTTCGCGCTCGTGATCTGTCCATGGCGGGCCGCCGTCTATCTCGGCGCATTGATCGAGGCCACGAAGAGGCTCGTGCAAGCGTGCTCAATGGGGGTGCTCAATGACCGCGACTCGTAGACTCGGATGCAACGCGGGGAGTTTCAAAGCCGCGAAATCCTACTTTGCCGACGTGCGCATCATATCCGACGGGCCGGGCCGCCGCGGTGCCCGCGAGCTGATCGAGGCCCTGGCAGACCTCGGGGCGCCTTGCACGGTGATCGCAACATATTTCGACACCACCGCCGAAACGGTTATGGACTGGCACGACGCAAACGCCGATCTCCCTGTCATCGTATGGGACGCACTGTTAGACCTCGGATCGATCATGATTCGGGAGGCGGAGATCCGCGAAGCAAGGCGAGAGGCCCTGAACACGTGCACCTGTTCCGCGTGTAGGCGCCGCCGCGCCGGGAAACGCCCGATCGCATTGACTGATATATTTGCCGAGATTGTAGGCGTGGGGGCCAACTATGCGGAATCATAAGGGAAAGAGCGGCACAGCTAATGTGTCATTGTGTCAGGGCCAGGGCGGCGCCGGGAGCGTGGATCCGCCTGTTAACAGGCCAAAACGCCCCCCCACCCCTAAAGGAGTGACAGA
>Ga0114912_1000267_pt1 | contig 27745 bp, 29 predicted proteins | sample MalvirDeepMed_51_FD_89713 | JGI IMG/M metagenome (GOLD analysis project Ga0114912, IMG submission 89713) | Marine viral communities from the Global Malaspina Expedition - Malaspina viral metaG DeepMed_51 | ecosystem: Environmental > Aquatic > Marine > Oceanic | place: Mediterranean Sea...
GGCCGGGCGCGATCGCGGCGATCATGCTGCTGATGCAGGAAGCGGACGGGTGGGAAGCATCGCTGGTCGTGCTCGGCGCGCTGGCGAGCGTGCTGGTGCTGACCGCGCTGGCGCTCGTCGCGGCTGGCCCGCTGATGCGGCTGTTCGGCGACCGGGTCGAAGCGGTGGTAACGCGGCTCTTGGGCGTGCTGCTGGCGGCGCTGGCGGCGCAATATGTGATCGACGGTCTCAGGGGGTCTTTCGGGATATAAGGCGCTCACAGAGGCACAGAGGCGCAGAGCTGTTGCGATAGCGGCGAAGCCGCTCTTCAATTTCTCGCTCTGTTCGGGTGCCGACGCTTTCGTGGGAATGCGGCCGCGCCGCAGGAGCTTACTCCCACTCTCTCCGTGCCTCTGCGCCTCTGTGAGCGCTCATCAATCCCACGCTCGCGCCTTCACGACCGCCCGAAAACCTATTGCAGGGTCACGCGATCGTCCCCGCCATCGCGCAGGGCGAAGAACTGCATCAGCTGGATCAGCAATTCGCACCGTTCGCCCAGGCTGTCGGCTTCGAGCAGGGCCTGTTTGGCCGCGACATCGAAGGGGGCGATCTGGGATACGCCGTTGATCAGCGACTGGTCGTCCAGCCGGTCGACCGAATCCCAATCCACGCTGTAGCCCTGCATATCGGCGAAACGGCGCGCCTCGAACTCGAACCCGGCGCGCTCGACGCTGGAGAGGACCTCCTCCTCGTCATCCGCGATCGCCTCGGCTTCGACCTGGCGGAAGGCGGTGGTGACATCCAGTTCGCGGAGAACCCGGAAGCGCGATTCGCCTTCGAGGACGATGTTGTAGCGTCCGTCATCCATCGCCTCGACCTCGCCGATCCGGCCGATGCAGCCGACGTCGTAAAGCGGCGAATCATCCCCGCCCCGCCTCGGCTGGATCATCGCGATCCGCCGGTCGCGCGCCAGCGCATCGCTCGCCATGGCGCGATAGCGCGGCTCGAAGATGTGGAGCGGCAATTGCAGGCCGGGAAACAGGATCGCGCCCGGCAGGGGGAAGATGGAAAGCCTCAAGCCGTGCCGCCTATCCGAAAAGGATGCGCGACAGGCGCCGCCGCGTGGTGACGACCCAGGGATCCTCGAGGCCGACCGCTTCGAAGATCTGCAAGAGCTTGGCGCGCGCGGCGCCCTCGTTCCATGAATTATCGGCCTCGATCATGGCGAGCAGTTCGTCCGCTGCCTCGTCCCGCCTGCCGCCCGCGAAGGCCGCTTCCGCATAGGCTATCCGGTCTTCCATCGCTCCGCCCTCGGCTTTGGACTTCAGCTCCGCCAGCTCGCCCTCGTCGGGCGCATTGGCGGCGAGATCGAGAGCGCTCTGGGCGGCATCCAGTTGCGGATCGTCGGCCAGCGCGGGATTGCTGCGCGCGGCGGCGAGCGCGGCCTGTGCCTCCTCGACCCGCCCCGCTTCGACCAGCGCGCGCACCAGCCCGGCCTGCGCCGCGCCCTCGTCGGGCGCCATATCGACCACCTGCATGAAGATGCCCGCTGCCCGCTCGGCATCGCCATCGGCCAACACCTGTTCGCCCATCGCGACGAATTGCGCGATATCCGCCTGCCGGTCGGATTGCTCACCAGCCACGCCCGGTTCGACGGGAAGCTGGCTCAAAAGCTGGTCGAGCATCTGCTTCAATTGCGATTCGCTGCGCGCATTGGTCAGATCGGCGACTGGCTGGCCCTGGAACATCGCATAGACGGTGGGGATCGACCGGACCTGAAACTGGCTGGCGATGAACTGTTCCTCGTCGACATTGACCTTGGCGAGGACCACGCCCTTGTCGGCATAATCGGCCGCGACCTTTTCGAGGACCGGCGTCAGCGCCTTGCACGGCCCGCACCATTCGGCCCAGAAATCGAGCACGACGAGCTTCGTCATCGACGGTTCGACGACATCGCTGCGGAAGCGATCCACCGCCTTCTGTTCGTCGAGATTGAGACCCATGCTCGCCACTGCGATCTTCCTTTCCTGTGCGTTTCTTCGCGATATCGGGCCCTTATGTGGGGCGCGGCGCACCCCTTTTGAAGGGCGAGGCGGGGCAGGACAAGGGCTGGGTCGCTTCGCGGGCGCGATCCCGCATTTTTGCCTTGCACGGTGCGAAACCCGCTGCTAATCGCGCGCCTCCCCACGGTGCCATGGCCAGCCGGCCTACACCGGGAACGTCAGTGAGCGGGCGTAGCTCAGGGGTAGAGCACAACCTTGCCAAGGTTGGGGTCGGGCGTTCGAATCGCCTCGCCCGCTCCATTTTTCTTTAGAAAATTGAACCGCTTAAGCGGATCGCAAGTTGGCGAATTCTGCTTCCCCGCTCTGTCGGTTGCTCCGGGGAAGCGCGGGGGAAGCACAAATCGGAGTTTCGTGGCGCACTCTGGCGTTTGCATTGCGACACACTGAACCTCCCGATTCCAAGGTGCAAGGATTGGTTTGGCGTGTGTCCAGCTTGGAGTGCGATCAGTGAAGGTGTCCAATCTGATTGCCCAATTCGCTTGTAATTTGAAGCGGCGGAATTTGGGCCGGTTGAAGACGGTCCGCTTTTAGGTGGCTGAGTGCTGAATGCTGCTGGTGCATCTTCGTTCTAAATTGTCTTGGATCAATTACGCCTTCGTCGACCCGTCCTATCCTTAAGGGAGTTCGGACGGAACTCTCCGTCCGTGTTGGAGGGCAAATGATGAAAACGATCCTATTCAATGCCTATAACGACGAAGATTACCCACGGCGCTTGGATCTGGTTCTCGATCTGGCCCGATATCTTGATGGCCATCTCACCCTTCTGAACTCGATGCCGTTCGAAACGACTGTTTCAGCCGGTCCCTATGGCGCGGCGTTCGCAGCTATGGTGCCAATTTGGCGTGAGGAAGCACGCAACCTTCGCAAGAAGTCCGAAGTCGATCTCGCAAACGAGAATGTGCCTTGGGACTGGATAGAGGATAGCGGCCCAGTTTCGCATGCCATGCTTCGCCGTTCGGCTTTGACGGATATAATAGTTCTAGGTGCTCGAGAGCCTAGGGTTGGTGGATCGCTACCGTCATACACGGCGGGTGAAATCGCACTGACAGCTGATTGTCCAGTGCTTGTCCTGCCGGAGAACATCGAACGGCTTGAGTTAGACCAGCCAGCCCTTGTCGCTTGGGACGGGTCGGCGGAGGCATCCCACGCGCTGCGTGCAGCCACCCCACTGCTAAAGCGTTCGAAAAGTGTATTCCTGGTCACCGTCGCGATGAAAAAGAAGAAAGGGGCGCAATTCGATTTTCCCCCGATCGCCGGGGCAGAGTACCTCTCTCGGCACGGTATCGAATGCGATATGGTTGAACTTCAATTCGATGGCATGCCAGTGGCGCAGACGATAACAGAAGCCGCGGCCGCGAGAAGATGCGGGCTAATCGTGTTGGGCGCTTATGGCCGCATGCGGATCACTGAACGCATTTTTGGTGGTGTCACCCATGACATGCTTTCGAACTTAAGCATTCCTCTTCTTCTGCGGCATTAACAACAACACGCGTTTTCCTGGGAAGAGTACCAGCGATAATGCAAACGCGGCGCTGGGCGTTTCATTCGGTGGGTTAAGCGCAGTAAACTGGCGCAATGATAGCCAATCTTGAAGCCATGGCTCTGAGACTATTTGCGCTCCGGTCTGGACGCGACCTCCGCTAAAGATGCTGATGGCGGTAGCTTGCAAAAACGTAGTTCACTAGACGCAATCAGCGCGTTTTAGCTGTCAGCGGGAGCCCACAGGCGAGCGAATACAAACCGGTAATGCCACGCCACTACGCCCCACCAAATGGGTTCATGAAACCTGACCGGTTGAGTGCGCCCGTGAAATCTCCCGCGGCTTCGACTTGCTCCGATGGATGGTTGCCGCCAAATTGGATCACAACAATTAGCGTCAGGCCTATAAGGGAAAGACCGAATAAAACGCGAGTGAGGTTCGAGCCGATCCATTTCCATCGCATTGCTGCAGTCCCCTACGATGCCACAAAGGGTAAATAGAAGCATATCAGTTCTAACAAAAGTCTGAGCAGGGTTGCCATACCGGGAGCGGACAAATGCGTTCACCAAGCAAGTTCAATGTGATTGCTCATCGTGGGATTGAATAACGAACGCGCTGCTGTTTCCTCACCAGTGCATGTCGCACATGACTGTTTAAATTCGGCGGTAATGTGCGACCCCGCGGAACGCCGTCCGTTGCGCGTATCCTTCTATGTCATACGTATTGTGGGAACTTTCATTGCCCCCGGCGGCTTTGAGAATTCGCGGACCGGGCCCCTCTAACGATGTAATACAATCGTGATGTCGGACCGCATCGGTTTATCCGGTGTCGGGGTGCAGGCTTGGGCTATTCGCCACGCCGTTCGATGCCGATCGTGCAGGTCAATCCTACCCATCCGGTTCGGCGCGACCGATACCTGCGATCTAAATCGGGCCAACGCTAGCCCCACGCTGATGAGGATAATATGGACGAAGATGCTATGTCGGTTTGGTCTGGTTTCAAGCTGGTTCTCGGTAAGGCAGCTGGTTAGCGAATGGAGAAGCTTTCCGCCCTGCTCGAAAATACCGCTGAGACCATCGAAGATGCAGATGCGGCTCTTGTCGAGAAAGTAGCGCCGTCGGACAAAGCTGCTGTCCAAGCGCTCTCCCTGATTGGTGAGATCGGCGATCAGCCGCCCATGCGCGCCCTGTGCGCTTCAATTATCATCTTTGGGCTGATCAGGCGCGATGCGAAGCTGACGCTGGCCGGAGTACGTATGCTTACCGCCCATACGATTGCGACCAAGGCCAAGAATGTTCTGAAGAAGCGCGTCGACCGGGTGCGCCCGGACGCGCGCGAAGGCGAAGACGATCATCGCGTGAAAGCAGGCGTTTCCGCCAGTCATGACGAGACCAGTTTTCCATCGGGGCACTCGGCGGGCGCACTGGCCGTGGGCGCAGCGTTCGGGCGCGCTTTCCCCGAGCATAAGGCTGTCGCCGTGGGATCCGCCACCGCTATAGCGCTCCTACAAGTGCCGCGCCGCTCTCATTATCTCAGCGATGTGATCGTGGGCTCGGCGATCGGCTTGGTATGCGAAGGTGTAGTAGACCGGCTGATACGCGGCTTTGGCTTATCCGGCAGGCGCCGGCGCGCCTAATGAAGGGACCAGGCGGTTAGCGGCTTGGTCCAAGCAATCAGCTGCGGCTTGCGGGGCATTCGTCAGGCGCCGGTTACATTTGCGCGAACGTGAGCGCTGCCGGTCTTTTTGATTTATTCTGTAGAGGAAGAAGTCCGTTGAGACTCAATGAAGGCGCCGACTGCACAGGCGACCGCGTTCTCTGCGCGACGCGGCTCTCGAGCTCCGAGGAGCGTGATTCGAAGACGATATTTTCCAATCTCGCTGGTGCCAAGTTCAATGTCGCAGCGTTCAGCCTCCACTTGGCTCGAAGAGCTATTACCCTCGGCTGCGACGGTTTTAGCGAGGGCCTCAACTGCAATAGCACGAAGTTCGTGAACCCTCGAAAATAGATTGACGTCGGGTTCGAAGGTCATGGTGAATGCATGCTCTATGCGTGCGCGAGAGTGGGGCAGGACTTTTGCCGGGGACGAAAACAGAAGACTGTACGGTAGGGTCACAATACGGCCGGTTGGCACAACTGAACCATCGATGCCTTCGAACTCTCTCAGCTGGGTTGCAAGCAGGTTTAGATCGAGCACCTCGCCTTTCGTTGTGCCGACCTCAATTATGTCTCCGACCGAGAATGCTCTCGTGAATGTCCGAAGGGCAGCGCCGGAAAGGCACAAGATCAGTTCCTTGGTCGCTACAACGATCGCGACTGCCACCGCTGTCAGGGATAGGGCGAAAGTTCGTAGCTGCGGCGCCCAGATCATGATCAAGCCGACCACGGCGACGAGGATGAGAACGTTGCGCACGTTTGCGGTCCACCGCCGGGCGACCTTTTCCGTTATATCGTCGCGCCTCAGCAAGGCGCGGCCAGCGATCATGCGTGAGGCGAGGAGACCCAAGAGCAGACAGGCAGACGCCAGCACATCGGAGTTGAAAAATGTCGAGGGCAACTCAAAGCTCATTTGTTTCCATCCGCTACGCGAGGCTGCCTTCTATAGAGGCACCCGAGAACTGCTCAACGCGGTATGGCTTGGAAATGAGGACGGCCCCGGATATTGGGCGATGATCATCGGCTAATTTGGCTTCTCCAAATGTACTTCAACTGAGTCTAGTGGCGGCTAAAGATGCAAGCCTGTCCTATGCACAATCCAACATGCGAGCACGGCGCTGCATTGATGGTTTCGGGCATGGCGCTCAAGCGGATCTAGCAGCGGCGGTACGCGTACACTACCGCATTCGCATCGTTGCGGCACTCGCCGCAACGGCTCTGACACGCTAAGCGCGCGCATCGGTACGGACCTTAAGCCATGACTTACTTACTGCTTTTACTTGGTCTCGTTCTGCTCATCGGAGGAGGTGAGCTACTTGTGCGAAGCGCCGTTCGCATCGCGGAACATCTCGGCCTCTCACCGATGCTCATCGGCCTGACGATTGTCGGCATGGGAACATCCATGCCTGAATTGGCGGCGAGTATACAGGCAGCCTTGGCTGGCTCGCCTGGGCTGGCCCTTGGCAACATCGTCGGCTCGAACATAGCAAATCTTCTGCTCATCCTCGGTGTAGCAGCTGTGATCGCGCCATTTGCAGTGCCGCGAAGGGTTCTCTGGCGTGATGGCGGAATGGGATTGCTTTGCATCGGCATGCTGATCATTGCTGGCCATACGGTCGGTCTGACCCGAGCCGTCGGAATGTTCTTCGTCTTCGGTATAGTTGGATATATCTATCTTGCCATTCGTCAGGAGCTCGCAGGTGGTGAACACGGAGCTGTCTTCGATAAGGCCATGGCGCTTGAAGAGGTTGACCCCGCGCTTGTCCCGAGGGCGGAATCGCGCGGCTCGGTAGTCCTGGCAATCGTTTTCCTGCTCGCAGGAATGGCTCTGATCATCTGGGGCGGCAGCATGCTCGTCGATGCAGCGATTACCATCTCGGCCAGTTTGGGCGTATCGGACGAAGTGATCGGCCTGACAGTAGTGGCAGTCGGTACATCACTGCCGGAATTGGTGACGTCGGCGATCGCAGCGCTCAAACGCGAAGGCGAGATCGCTCTCGGCAACGTATTGGGTTCGAACATCTACAACGTTCTTTTTATCGGGGGCATAACCGGGATGGTATCGCCGACGCGAATACCTGCGAGCATTTTGCAGTTCGATCTTTGGGTCCTGCTATGTGTATCCGCGCTGGTGATGGCCTTCGCTTTCACAGGCAAACGGCTGTCCAGACTGGAGGGTGGTTTTCTGGTGGCGGGATACGCGGGGTATACTGCATTGACAGCTGGGCTTTGGGGATAGGAACGGGGCGGTCGGGATCACTTGTGAAGGGAGATGCGTTCTCTCGCGCGCACGGAGGCTTACTTCGTAGAGGCCCTTCTAGAAAACCAAGAAAGCTAGGGGGAATTAGTGAGGCTGGAGCGAATGCAGCCGTATCAGAAACGTCCTGTCCTGTCCTGTCGAACGAGAGACGAACTTCACAATCTGACAATTCTGAATGGCCTACGCCCAAGCGCCCGGTCGGGGATGCAATGCGTACCCATGCCGGCGTACAGCTGAAAATACACTTTGACAGGTGTGACGAAATTTGGCGCTTGGGAGTTGGCTACAGGATGTTCAGTCGAACAGTTCCTCAAGGAAGCTCTTCTTGCGCTTGCGCCCTGAATGACCGTGCGAGGAATAACTTCCGCGATTTCCAAAGTCGTGCGAAGGAGATGTAGGCTGTGCCGGTGCCCGCGAGGGGGCGGGCTGCGCACTACGTTCGATGATCTTGTCCAGCTCCCCGCGGTCGAGCCAGACGCCCCGACATGTGGGGCAATAGTCGATCTCGATGCTCGAACGTTCGCTCATAACCAAGGTGGTTCCATCCACTGGGCAGGTCATCCGGCCATTTGCTGCACTCATCTTTTGTGTCCTTTCACGGGCTCTCGGCCTGTGAAATGGTAACTGGATATGGAATTCCAACTGCTACCGGAGACCCGGCACACAAGATCGGTACCGATCGATCATCCGCACAAACGGCGTAAAGGGGCATCAAGCAATGTGTAAGCAGCCCTTGGCAGAACTGTGCGTGAAGCAGCCCAGATAAATTATCTGAGATCTAATTTTCGTAGTTTCGCTCAAGCTTTCGGCCGGACGTTTGTGCCGTACTGAACGTAATCGGTATCCTCTTAAAAAGCGGAGGTTCTGCTTTCGAGCGTCTTTACTCTTCATCCGGATGTCCGGAATGAGGGCGCATAGCTGTCCGAGGGCCTCTGGGCCGTGAGCTGCCGTATAGCTATAGGCGGCTCGAATGGGTTAACTGCTAGTAGACTCTGGCGGAAAAACACGAGATTTTGAACGAAAGTGCTTTGGTCGCAGATGAGGCTCAAAGGATTGAACCGGCGATCCGCAAAAAAAGCACACTTGTGAGCGTAGCGCCGCAGCTCGCCGCGCTGCGCGGAGTATTTGTGCCAAAGGCGTCCGGCAGGAGAGGCGAGAGGTTTTGCGGGCGTCTCTAGAACACTGCGCCTTCAGTTGCGCACAGCAATACCCACTGCGTCCACCAGCTTTCGGGTTTTCCAATGGCGATCGCCAATGGCATGGCCGTCGCAGGAATTAAGGAGTTGATCCGGACGAATAGAGCTCAAAAGGGAAGAGTGCAGGCCATTATAGCGATTTAAATCGCTGCTCCCGCTGTAGCCGAAACTACTATAGCCGGGAGTACGCCCATGAATGTGCTGAACACGTATTTTGATCGACCAAGTGAGCCCAACGCACATAACGCCGTAATGATAACGTGGGGGATGCCAATGATGCGTGCGCCGATGATCGGGAGAATACCTGCTTTTGAAGTGAACTGTTCTGCGCGCGCCAGCCTGTCAGCGTAACGCTCTAGCAACGCAGCTTGCGAGCCGCGCTCAAAAAGCAGGTACAACACTAGAGAACCTACGGTCGCGCCCAATGCCACGACCAGGATGGCCAGCCATCCACCTAGCAGAGCTCCTGACGAGAATGAGATCGGAAGAAGTGTGCCGGGTATTCCAGAGGCAAAGGCTGAAGCGGTCACGCCAACAATTGCGGCAGCCAACCAAACTTCAGCAAACGGTAATGTACCTGCCAACAAAACATCAAATGAGAGAGAAGTGGCAAGCGATGGATCCATAACGCATAAGCGTATGGATCAAGCGGGCGGTTCCCGCAACTAAGGCGTTTTCGCGCCACATCGTGCGCAATTTCCGCCCACTTGGTTTTAATGAAACATCACTAAACTTGGCCGAGAGTGATAACCCCTTCGAGATTGCAAAATAATGTCTCCGCATCCAATCAAGCGTGTACTGTGCCTTCACAATCCGAAGGCGCGACAAGGCGTCAGGGCGCTCCAGCCAGTGTGCGACCGACTCGAAGCTGGAGGTTTGACTCTCACAGTAGAGCCGTTTCAAAATCTCCCGGAAATTGCTCGAGACATTGCGCGGCTTCATCAGACCGCTGACGCGGTAGTTGTTTGCGGGGGAGATGGGTCGATTTCGTCTGCAGCCCCAGCAATAATGGAAAGCGGATTGCCGCTCGGGATCATTCCGGCAGGCACTGCGAACGATCTGGCAAGAACTCTTTCCATTCCGCTAGATCACGCAGCGGCTGCCGACTTGATCGTAAGGGGGTATACCCGTCGAATTGATGTCGGCTTGGTCAATGGCCATGCGTTTTTTAATGTCGCAAGTATCGGACTTAGCAGCGAGTTAGCCGAAAAACTCGATCCCCAAACCAAGAAACGTTATGGGCGGGTTGGCTATGCAGTTGCAGCCTTTCGTGTGCTGAGCCGTGCAAAGCGCTTCAGCGCCCGAATTGTTGAAAAGGGCCAAGAAACTAACGTTAAAACCTATCAAATCGCGATTGGGAATGGCCGTCTCTACGGAGGGGGTAATGTCATAGCGGACACTGCAGCGATCGACGATGGTAGATTGGATCTCTATAGCCTCGAGATGTCCAACCTATGGAAGTCGGTACTGATGGCGCGGGCTTTTCGCGCTGGAACGCATGGTGCATGGCAAGAGGTTCGAACTGCGCGGTGTGTCGAATTCAAAGTGGAAACGCGGCGCACGATGCCGATAAACACCGACGGTGAGATCGTTACTGCTACCCCAGCCCATTTTCGAGTCCTGCCTGGCGCGATTAGTGTCTTTACCTCACCACAGCTTGATCAAGGATCCCGAACTCTTCCGCTGCATCATCGTTGATGCGAAAGGAGTTGAAGGAGAGGGCGCCGGAGCAATAGTTCGAAGGATTAACTGCCATACCGTATCCTATGACGGATCTCGACGATGATAGTCCTGTGCCGTAAGGATCGATCACATCGATGTTTTCCCAAAGAAGTGATCCGATCCATCGAACTAGCCCAATGAGCAGGCTGCTATGACGACCAAGTATCTCACGGGCATGTTGGCCAAGAACGATCGTTCAAATTTGGAAGAGCGCACCACTCGCGAGCATCTTTTCCAATTAGCTTATGGGGCGCTGCAGTGGCCGTGGCTGCTCAAAAGTCTTTACGGAGGCACTCAGGCCGAGAAAATCAGGTTGTTGGATCGGTTGGAGCTCGGTCGCGATGCTCTTCCGCATTTGGGGAGCTGGAAAGCAGATACATACTTCCTGAACCGGATCGTAGATACGATAGAGGAAATGAAGCCCGCAATAACGGTGGAGCTTGGTGCGGGTGCCAGTTCACTCGTAATTGCAAAGGCGCTCCAACAACACGGTGGAGGCCGGCTTCTCAGCTATGATCAACATTTGCCATTTGTCGAAAAAATGGAGGCTTGGCTGGCCGAACACCATTTGAGAGCGGATTTTGAACACGCTCCCTTGACCCAGCGCGATCCGCGCTGGCCTGGCTTATGGTATGATCTTCCTGAAATGCCAGCGAGCATCGATTTGCTCATCATCGATGGGCCACCTTGGGCGGTGCATCCGTACTGCCGGGGAATTGCCGAACGCCTTTTCCCCCTGATCCCGCCAGGCGGCGCAATAATGCTGGACGATGCAGCTCGGCCGGGCGAGCGTTACGTAGCACGAAGATGGCGCCGGAACTGGCCAAATTTCGATTTCATCTACGAGGGTGAAGGAGTGAAAGGTCTTCTCATAGGTCGGAGGGACAAGATTTAACGGGAAGGGCAAAAGCCAAACCGGAAGGCAATACGGACATAACGGCGAATAGATTTGCTGAATGCCCAGCTTTTAAAGAACTTACGATCACTCCTAAAGTAGGACGTGATCAGGGGTAATAGCCAGTCTCGTACAGGGGCCTAGGATGCGGAGCATGTCATTGCGCGTGGCAATTGGCGGACACAACGCCCGAGCCGGCGCGCATGCGGCTGAAACTGGAAATGAGAACTGGCAATTGTTGCTCTGGCAGCTTTCGCTCGAGCCTAATGGTCTGGGATATGCAGGGTGACGATGCGAACGGTGATGGGCATCCAAACATCGAAGAATATCTGAACATGCTGGCAAAGGACGATTTCCATTGCGAAACGCGGTTCGACAGTTCCCGGCAATTGCCAGCACCAGACTGTGGTCGGGGTTGAACGGGAAAGCCAACTCCTCCCTCGGCACTAGGCGGGATGCATTTCCCAGCTCTGGCAAATCAGGTGGAGGGTATACCAAAGAGAATTTGAGTTTGCGGCTGGCGGCGAGCAAATGACGCTGATCTACCGGGCACTGGTAAAAGAAGCGCAGCCTGCCGTGAACATAACAGACAGGAGTAGCCTCTCGTCTCAATAGCGGGCGCGCTTCGGCGTGATCGCCTTTCAGAGGAGATCATTCTCATGCTTGCTTCGATCCAAGACCTCGACGGTGCGCTCCAAAGTCCCATCACTGGAGAGGCGCTTAAATTCGAAAACGGACGCGTGAGCCGCCGGACCTCGGTCGGCGGAAGCGAGCCCTGCGACTTTCCAGTAACCCGTGGAAAACCCGTGCTTATCGATTTTGCGAATTCGGTAATCCGCCGCGAAGATCTTGAAACAACGAATGCAGAAAGCGCGATCGCGCGGCCACGATATTCCTTCGCCACGAGACTGATCAAATCCCTGCTGTCGCCCGAAAAGAAATCGACGCGCAGAAATGTCTGTCGTCTGATTTCCGAACTCAAGCGCCGGTCCGATCGTCCCAGGGTTCTCGTGATCGGTGGCGGGAGCGAGGGACAGGGAATGAAGGCGCTCTATGCCGACCCCGATGTGAAAATTTTTGCCTTCGACATCTATTCGACGCCGCAGGTGCAGTTCGTCGCCGATGCGCACGATATTCCGATCATCGATGGCTATTTCGATGGGGTCGTGGTGCAGGCTGTGCTCGAACACGTCCTGGAGCCGCAGCGAGTAGCCGACGAAATCTGGCGGGTGCTGAAGCCCGGAGGCCTGGTTTATGCCGAGACCCCCTTCATGCAGCAGGTCCACGAAGGGGCTTACGATTTCACCAGATTTACCGAGAGCGGTCACCGCTATCTGTTCCGCCGATTTGCCCTGATCGATTCAGGCGCATCCGGCGGACCGGGAAGACAGTTGATGTGGGCAGTCGATTATTTCGTGCGCAGCGTTTTTCGCTCACGCGCCGCCGGCAAGATCGCCAAGCTGGCCTTTTTCTGGGCAGTCTATTTCGACGCGATCATCCCTGGCGACTATGCCATCGACGGTGCCAGCGGAGTTTATTTCCTGGGCACGAAATCTGACCAGACGGTCGGTCCGGATGCCATCATCGCGCATTATGGTGGGGCGCAATAGCTGTTTCACCCGAGTGAACATCATACAGCGCCACATCCAGGCACGATGCATGTAGTTCCTCATAAGCAGCGCCGAACTTTTCGAGCGCGTAATCTCTCGCCACGGTGGATGGCGGGTCATTTGCAGCAATGGAATGAGGGCGCAAATGCGATCGTGGTACCTTGTTCAAACATCCCAGGACCCGATGGATGCCTTTCTGATCCAACCACGAACAGGACAACACAAATGCGTTGGTCCAGAAAGCCCAACAAATGCTCGAAGGTTTCTCTGCTAAAGGCTTCACGGATGACTGTGAGCAATCGAAGACGGGTGCCGCAGAAAGCGTACCCTTTGCTGGCAGCAAATGGGCCGTCTGCCGACAGTCTGCTTCCAGGCATCGGACCTCGCGAAGCAGACGTTCGGCTAATGAACCGTTTACTGATAATCGATGGGGAAGATGAAGTCGGATGGCCTATTTATGGCCAGTCTGGGCGACCCGAAATACACCTGGCCTTTGCTTTCGATATCTTGCGGAGTCACCTGCGCCGTGCTCTTCAAACTGACCCGGCGGATAAAACTGCGCTCCGCCCCGGCCTTGGCCTTAGTGCTGACGGCAGCATTTGCTGGGTTCTCTTTATTTGGCTTGGTGATCGTGGCAGCTGCCGTTGCCGAGGCCTCACCGATCCGGCCAAGGGACTATACTCTCCCCATCTTCCTTGTGATTATTGCGGCACATGGGGCCCTCATGCGCGCTCACTGGTGCGCCTTTCGCTTCCCTCCGACAATCGCGCTTGCAATCGCAGGCTATGCTTTTGCTCTCTTGCTGGCTATTGGACAGATAGTTGGCTATCAGAACCAGTGGATTGTCGCCGGGGCGGCTCTCGCCATTGCAACTGGCACTATGATCGCCGGAATATGGTGGGACCTTACTGACATTCGCCGTGAAACCGAACGGTCACAGGTCGCCTTCTGGCTCCATTGTCTCGCCGGGGTGCTGATGAGTCGTGCGCTGTTCTGGCTTTTGACCGGAACCGGCATGGAGGATGGCCAACTGATCCTAACCGGGCTCCCTGTTGCAGATCTTCCCTATGTTTTGCTCATGGTGGCAGGCGCAGCAGTGATTTCCCTGCTGCTTGACCGGCGCTCGCTGCTTGTAGGCTGTCTCGTGCCCACCGTGGGCATCTTCGATCAGTTCGGCAACGGCGTCTTGGCAGCCGTAATGGGTCTTTTAGTAGCGGGAAGCTCATTGATCTTCTTCAGTGTGACCTGGAACGATCTGCGCACTCGCCTACTTGCAATTGTCCCACCGCGTCTTGCCGCGCAATTGCCGCGCACAAGCCTGACTGTCTCGGGCCAGCGACCGACCCGTCGCCGCAGCGAGCTGTGGCGCTTACGTTAGTCTGATCACTACGAGACACACTGATGATCCGCTGACCAAGACTTTGCGCTCGAAGAGGTGGGAAGGAGCATTCGTTCTAAAAACGATGCGCAACATCTCGCCTCTGACGGAAATCAAGCACCGCACAACTACTACACCTTTGGCACTCGAATTAGCTGCCACGGGTGAAATGTTTAGTTTCTCGCACGCTCGGAGTGCGGAAAGGGTATCTGCTGTTGGGACTGGTAGGTATCCTTCGAACTTATGGTATCAGCGCGACTCGCAGACAGGCAATGATTGGGACGATTGCCGTCAGTCCGCTTTTAGGGACCTCATGAATTAGGGCCGACTATCCTCGCTCGAGTCTTCGGCCGGGGCTCGCGGCCGCTTCTCCGCATTGACTCGAAGAGAATGTAGCTGAGTCGGCTTTTTGCGAGAAGCAATTGCGATGGCGTCGCCTTGTCGTCCGATCGTGACATCTGTCATGTTGCGCGGCTTACACCTCGCACTGCTTTCCACGCGTTACTGGTTCTAGTCCAAGGGCCGATGACGAGGAGAATGAGATGCAGACAGACCCGAGCCTCCATGTCGCCAGATTGGAACGCGTTTCCAAATCATATGGTGGCCAGCGCGTGCTGGAAGAATTCAGCTTTGAACTTGAGCCCGGATGCGTAACTGCACTGCTTGGTCCCAATGGAGCAGGCAAGTCGACGGTTGCCGGGCTTTTGACCGGACGCCTTGCAGCCGACAACGGCAAGGTCAGCCTTTTTGGCCTGGACCCGCGCGATCGCCGGGCGCGGGCCCGAATGGGCATCATGCTTCAATCCGCTGGTTTGCCAGAGACGCTGACAGTGAGGGAACTTATTGACCTGCACGCGAGCCATTATGCCCGTTGCATGTCAACCGATAGGGTAATCGAGCAGGCTGGGCTGGTCGATCTGGCGGACCGTCGATGTAGCAAGCTTTCTGGAGGAGAGCAGCGCCGGGTTCAGTTCGCTCTCGCCATTTCCGGTGCGCCTGACCTCCTCGTTCTGGATGAGCCGACGACCGGTTTCGATTCCGAGGCACGTCGGGCCATGTGGCAGCTTGTCCGCGCGAAAACCGAAGGGGGGACAGCCGTGTTGCTGGCAACGCACCATATGGATGAAGCAGACGCACTGGCAGATCGCATCGTTGTCATTACGAACGGCGGTATTGTCGCAGACGGGCCGCCCTCCCAGATCAAGTCGCAAGTGGCAGGCTCGGTTCTCAGGTTGCGGACCCGGCTGCCTGCTGCACGGTTCCGCGACCTGCCCGACATTGTGAAAGTCGAAGAGCGCGGGGCAGATCTCACAATTCTGACATCGACCCCCCGGCCCACGCTGGAAGCGATCTTCCAAATCGATCCCACCCTTCAGCACTTCGAGGTTGTGGGAGCATCACTCGAAGACGCGCTTGAGAACCTCATTATGAGTCAGAGCGAAAAGGAGGCCGCGTGATGTCCGATCTTCTCCCTGCAGCACCGCGCATTTACTGGCTCGAAAGCAAGGCCGAAATCATCAAGTCGGCGCGCATGCCACAATTCATCATTCCTACCATCGCACTGCCTCCGGCATTCTACGCGCTCTTCGCGCTCGCTCTCGGGCAAAGCAGCGCAGCCGCTGCAACGCAAACGCTGGCCACCTTCGGGGTCTTTGCAGTGATGGGGCCAGCGCTGTTCGGTTTCGGCGTCAATATTGCTGCCGAACGCGAAACCGGCCAGCTTGAATTGAAACGGTTGTCGCCAATGCCAGCAGGTGCGCAGATCACGGCTAAGATCGCCGCCACCACAGTATATTGCGCCATCTCATTGGTGATGCTGTATTCGCTCGGTATCGTTGCAGGTGTTGCGCTCACTGCGGCGCAATGGACCGCGATGCTCCTCGTCCACTTCCTTTCCATCATTCCGTTCTCGCTGATTGGAATTGGAATAGGTTACCGGTTCGGACAGGGCGCTGCTGTGGCCATCGCCAACATCGTATTTCTTTCATTGGCAGTGATGGGAGGCTTGTGGTTTCCGATTACGGCTATGCCTCAAGTGATGCAGAGCGTCGCCTGGGTGTTGCCCTCCTATCATCTGGGCGAGATAGCGTTGATGGCGGCAGGTCAAAGGAATGTCAGCTTCCTTCTATTGCATGTGGGACCCTTGCTGCTCATCACGCTTGCAACTGCTATCTTCGCTTGGACTGGGGAAAGGCAGCAATCACGGTGAAGCAATACGAAACAATGGAGACTAGTGGGACGCCAGCGCACCCTCAGCCATCGGTAAACGCGATCGGCGAGCTTGGTGCCGGAAAGGGGCGGCCGGTCAATGCAATATCCTGGTCCAAGCTCGATCACCCCGCGATCTGGCTCGCTTATCTTCCCTTGTTTTTCATTCCATGGTTCATCGAGCGGCCAAGCACTACCCAGATGATCGCCGCGACGGCAGGACTCGTCGTCTTTCTCGCGCTCTATTTCGCCGCGTTCAAGGCAACCGGCAGACGCCTCACAATACTGGCGGTGGCCACACTGCTGATTTCTTTTGCACTGGCCTTCACAGGCAGCAACTGGACGGTGATCACAATCTATGCCGCCGCGATGGTCGGCAACCTCCGACCTCCGCGCCGCGCTGCTATCATGGTAGGTGCCTTCGCAGTCGCCACCTGCATTCTCGCTTTTGCTACTAGGCAACCGGTGATCTTCTGGGTCTTCGGTGTGTTCCTGACTATCATGGTCGGTGCCGCCAACATCTCGCGCGCGACGCTCGAGGACAAGAACCAAGCCCTTGCAGAATCTCGCGACGAGGTGCGCCAGCTTGCCGCTGCAGCCGAACGCGAGCGTATCGCGCGCGATCTTCATGATCTCTTGGGTCGAACACTCACGCTCATTGCCATCAAAGCTGATCTCGCGGCCAAACTGGCCGACAGGGATAGCGATGAGGCGAGGAATGAAATGCGCGATATTGCCGGGGCTGCAAGGCAAGGGCTTGCCGATGTTCGGTCGGCAGTCAGCGGCATGACCGGGGCAACGCTCAGTCGCGAGCTCGCGAGCTCGCAAGCGGCGCTCTCTGTTGCGGGGATCCGATGCAAAATCGAAGGCGATGCGGACCGAATAGATCCCGGCAGCAGTGCGGTGCTAGCCATGGCGCTGCGGGAAGCGATCACGAATGTCATTCGCCATTCGGGAGCATCTTCGTGCGAAATCCTCGTCAAGCAACATCCCGGCGGACTCGAAATGACCGTTAGCGACAACGGCCATGGTGAGGCCGTGCGGGCGGGAGGGGGAATAGCGGGCCTTCGATCCCGTCTCGGAGCAGCTGGAGGAGATCTCGCCGTTCGTGGGACAGCTGAGGGAACGCAATTGGTTGCACGTCTGCCGCAAGGAGCAGCGGCATGATTAGGCTCGTCATTGCGGAGGATCAGGCAATGGTTCTCGGTGCTCTTGCGACCGTGCTGTCGCTCGAAGACGATATCGAGGTTGTCGCTCGCGCGGAGGATGGCACAACTGCGCTTGAATATGTGAGGCAGCTGAAGCCCGATATTCTCCTTTCCGATATTGAGATGCCTGGTCTTTCGGGTCTTGATGTCGCCGAAACGATCACGCGAGAGAAGTTGGAAACGGGCGTCTTCATTGTGACGACATTCGGGCGCGCAGGCTATCTGCGTAGGGCTATGGATGCAGGGGTGCGTGGCTATTTGCTCAAGGATACACCGTCTGACGCTCTTGCCTCTGCAGTGCGGAAGATCGCCGCCGGGGGTAGGGCAATCGCGCCGGAACTCGCGGAGCTTGCATGGGACGCGCCCGCCAATCCACTCACCGAGCGCGAGCGGGACGTGCTGCGACTGGCCGACGAAGGACGCTCGAACAAGGAAATCGCCCGGCAGCTTGATCTTTCGCCCGGGACGGTCCGCAACTACCTGTCAGAAGCCTCAAGCAAGCTAAATGCGTCGAGCCGCATCGAAGCCGGCCGCATAGCCCGTGATCTTGGTTGGCTCTGAGTTGCTTGCGCGTTCGTGACGTTTGTCAGGTCTGCGGTCTGACAGCCCACACTGCCTGAACTTACCTGTGACGAATAATACTCTTCTCACCAAGGAGAGCAGCTATGAGTTCTGCGAAATCAGTCCTGCCGGTCGTCGGCATTGCCACGTTGCTAGCAGCAGCTGCCTTGTTCCAGCAAGTTGCGCCGGACCGTTATGGGCTGCCTGAAGTCGAGGTGCTTGATCCGGGGCCGACTGGCCAGCGCATCAACCAAGATGAGTTGTTCGGCAACTATTACCCTGCGGCTGGAGATGCTGACAGTCAGGACGCACTTCGTCCCGCCGTGCTTCTCCTCGGCGGCTCTGAAGGCGGGCTCGGCGGCGGTGCCAAGCAAATGGCGCTCTCGCTGCAAGAAGAGAGGTTTACGGTCCTTCATCTTGCTTACTTCGGCGCGCCGGAGCAGCCCGATGCGCTTGAACGCATACCACTCGAATTGTTTGATCGGGCTCTCGAATGGTTGAAAGAGCAGCCCGAGGTCGATCCAGAAAGGCTGGCCGTCGTCGGTGCATCCAAGGGGGCAGAGGCTGCCTTGCTGGTCGCATCGCGACGGTCCGACCTCGCGGCGGTGGTCGCCGGAATGCCGACAAGCGTCGCATGGAACGGGATCAACTGGGCGAGCAATGGACAAAGCCCCTATTCTTCGTGGACGGCTTCAGGAGAGGAAGTGCCAACGATGCCGTTCTCTGACTGGAATGCGTCGGATGGCATCATCAGCGTCTATCGCACTATCGAGGACCCGACGCAGCGCGCGAATGCAGATCGCGCCGCGATTCCGATCGAACGAGCCAGCGCCAAGATCATGCTCGTGTGCGGAGAGGCCGAAACAATGTGGCCCGCATGCCCTATGTCGCGAATGATTGCAGAGCGCAGCGCTAAGCGATCAGGTCCCTCCATTACCGTTCTTGCCTATCAGGACGCCGGACATTTCGTGTTCGGGCCGCCCTTGGCACCGGAAGATGCGTTTTATGACAGGCTCGACACGTTCGGCGGAAGCCTCGAGGGCAACGCTACCGCGCGTGCCGACAGTTGGCCGAACGTGGTGGCATTTCTTAATGACAGGGCAGTCGAGTAGGAGGCTTTCTTTCGGTAGGGAATGCGGAAACGGGGCCGCAAGCGGAATGTCAGCTTTTGGGTCACGGCACCTCCGCGTCGAACGGCCGGGATTGGGGCGCGTAGCTGCCATAGCCAGAGAGCCTAGGATCGCTGCGAAAGCGCAATCACCAATCTGGCGGCCAGCGCTTCTTCTGCGTTTGCACGCCGCGCTTTGATCTTCGAGACCAGCTGACGTTTGGAATGATCTGGCATGCTCACGATTGCGGCAAGCACCACAGCTTTCAGCAAGTCAGGATGCGCCGTAATCATATAGCGGTCCCCGGTACCTGATCGGCAGGACGACGTAGCCGCTCAACCAGCGAGCGCAGGCTGGCTGTGAGCACGAGGGTTGCGCTCCCCATCTTGATGATCTCGATCTCGTCTCTGGAAATGAGCACATAGAGTGTGCTGCGTCCGATCCCGAGATAGCGACAGGCTTCGGGTACGCGCATGGCGATCGGTTCGATGGCCTGGGGCCCGCATTGCTCGCAAGGATGCTCTGTCGTGCTCGCAGATGGCATAGCCGTCGATCCTTTCATCTTTCGGGTGATGACGGACCGACCTTGGGAAGCATGGAGGGAACAGGCCGGCCCGCCATCAGCACTGAGTATCGATCGATTAGGGCACCCTGCGCCACATGACGTTCCTACGCCGCAGCTGTCGTTCTTTCGCCGCAGCGCAGAGGCGTGGGGGCAAGCACTCCAGTCAAATGCACCGATGCTCATCGGGACGGCGAAGGACGTCCGGGCGAAAGCGGGTTACCGAACGAAAACAGCGCAGAACGCCAAGCGCCGTCGCCAATCTGTTTGATAGCAAAGAACTTTTTGAAATTAGCGCCGCAGGGGCAATATGGGTGCCGTCGCATATTACTGAACGAAACCAACCACCTGCGCCCCGACCGACGGCGGCGCTTTTATCTCGCCCTCATTTTCTTTCTTCAAATCAGACGCTTACGGACAAATACCCCACGCCGATTACGCCTGCAAGCGGAGTGCATCGCGACTGTATCCGGCGCTGCCAGCGACCTGCAGTGATAGCGTTGCGAGTGTGCTTCTGATTAGCAACCAAGCTGCAAAGTTTCTGTAGCGGCAGTGTCTAAGAGCGTCGCTAAATGATGCAACGCCAAGGCAGCGCAACGACGCGATCATCGCACACCAAGCGCCAGATATTCGGATTACGAGCGCACACGGGATACTCGACGATTGGTTGCAGCCACGCTCGTGGACGGCCTATGTGTCAGCTTCTGGGTCAATAATGTTGACGCTTTAATGTCGTGGTTTAGGGTGGGTGTGCGACGGTCGGCTTTTAGGCCGCGCATTCAATATAGAGGACATTGAACCGGCGACGAAGTTGGACCGTATGCGATCTGTCCGGCTTGCGCATTAGAAACTAAAATGCTGCCGTACGGCTTCCGACACCATTCGCGATATTTAAGAAAGGGTTGAGAATCGATCTCAGACGAAAGCGAAAGCTGGTGCCAATCCAAAGGTCGACGGATCAACATCTGGGCATTTCAGTTGGTGACCTAAACAGATACGATGGATTAAGTTCACCTACCCCCTAAAACGGCGACCATCGTCTTGCTGCGTTGCTCTGGAACTGCGCGCTTGCCGCTCATTCGACCAAAGTCTATGAGACGAGCGTCGGCAGAATCAAATGTCGATAAAGCGTGCCGGTAACGGGAACGCAGTGAGGTCTCGATAGGCCAATTCTGCGGCTGTCCCTGCAACTGTAAGCGGCGAGCGCGTAACATGGGTGGGGTTGGCTCCACAACCACTGGGCGGCAATTGTCGTCTGGGAAGGTATGTTTCGTGCGACAACCCGTGAGCCAGGAGACCGACCGGCGCGTGTCGCTCTTGCCGGGCTCATGGGATTGGCCAGGCGCGAAACGAATTTCGTCCGGGCGACGAGTAGCGGTTGGAGCCGCATCGGCAGGACTGCCGGGGGATGCACGCGTCCGTCCCTAGCAGTCTCGTCGACCGCACTCGTGCGGACGCTCCGGCCAAGTCGCCCGGCGCCCCGGAAATTCGTTCTCATGAAATACATTCACCTGTCGCTTCTGTCTTCCGTGCTTCTGCCGGCTCCATCGCTCGCTCAGACCATCGATCCCGCTGCCGATCCAGAGACATCCAACACCTCGATCGTCGTCACCGGGAACCGCGCCACCGATCCCATGCCGCTCGACCGGATCGGCGGATCGGTCACCGTCCTCGACGAGCAAATCCTCGACCGGAGGCAAGTCCGCGAGGTGTCCGACGTGCTCCGCGACGTCCCAGGGGTCGCGGTCGGACGGGTTCCCGGTCAGACACAGCTTCGGTTGCGCGGTGCTGAAGCCAACCATACGCTCGTCCTCGTTGACGGGATCGAGGTGTCGGATCCCTATGCCGGCGAGTTCGATTTCGGAACGCTTATCGCCGACGAGGCTTCGCGGATCGAGGTGCTGCGCGGACAGCAGAGCGCGATCTACGGGTCGGACGCGATCGGCGGCGTCATCCAGTACATCACTCTCGACGGCCGCGATGCGCCCGGGGCGGTCGCGCGGATCGAAGCCGGTTCGTTCGGCATGGTGAACGGTGCTGCCCGGATCGCTGGATATAGTGGCGATCTCGACTACGCGCTGTCCGCCACACTCAATACCACCGATGGCACGCCAGGCGCCCGGAACGGCACGCGCGATCTTGCGAACGACAGTGGTGCGGTCTCGCTGAAGACGACGTTCGCGCCATCAACCAATGCACGCCTCACTGGTGTATTACGCTACGCGCGCACCAATGCCGAATTCAACGACAGCGATTCCGATCCGGGAAGTCCGACCTTCGGATTCCAGGTCGATAGCCCCGGCAACCGCTTCGAGAACGAGGCTATCTATGTGCTCATCAGGGGCGAGCTAGACTTGCTCGACGATCGCTGGACCCAAGCGTTTTCGGCCCAGATCGCGGATACCCGGCGCGACGGTTTCGCTTCGACTGGACGCAGCTATGGCAGCGAGGGCCAGAGGTTGAAAGGGTCCTACGATACGACGTTGCGTATCGAGGCTGGCGGTCTGACCCACCGGGTCACGGCGGCTCTCGATGTCGAACGCGAACGCTTCCGTAACACCGATCCGACCGGCTTCGCATTCACCGGTCGCCGACAGATCGACAATGTCGGTCTCGTCGGCCAGTATGCGATCGATCTCGGAGACCGAGCGAGCGCGTCCGCATCCATCCGCAGGGACTGGAACGACCAGTTCGCCGATACAACCACGTACAGGCTTCAGGCGAGCTATCGGATCGCTGCGGCTACGCGAGTGCGCGGGGCCGTCGGATCGGGGGTGAAGAACCCCTCGTTCTACGAACTATATGGGTTCGTGGACGGCCGTTTCATCGGCAATCCCGACCTCAGGCCCGAGAAGTCGAGCGGATGGGAGATCGGGATCGACCAGTCGCTGTTCGGTGAGCGCGCTTCAATCGGGGTCACCTATTTCGAGAGCGAACTGGACGAAGAGATCTTCACTTCTTTTCCGCCCCCGAACTTCGTCGCCAGCCCTGGCAATCGCGATACCGTATCCAAGAGAAACGGCGTCGAAGTGTTCGGCGAGGCGCGCTTCGCGGAAGCTTGGCGCGTCAATGGAGCCTACACCTATCTGCGTTCCCACGAGGATGGCGCGCGCGAAGTGCGGCGGCCCTCCCATACCGCCAGCCTGGCTGTCGACTGGCGCGCTCCCAAGGATGCCGGAGGGGTCACGCTCGTTGCGCGCTACAATGGAGAGACGATCGACAGCGCTTTCATCGATCCCTCGTTCGTGCCGGTTCGCGTGCAACTGGACGACTACTTTCTGCTGAACGTCAACGCCGACGTGAGGGTGATGGATAATGTCGAGCTGTTCGGCCGAGTCGAGAATTTGACGGCCGCCGATTACGAGGATGTCTTCAGTTTCGCGACGCCCGGACGCTCGTTCGCCATTGGCGCGCACGCGCGTTTCTAAGGAGAATTTCGATGACGGATGAAATGATAGCAAAGTCCGACATTGCGAGGTTCGCATGGCCTGTCACACTTGCCTTGGCGACGGTGGGCGGATCGCTGGTTGCCGCCTGCATGATGCCGTTCGTGGCTGTTACGATCGTGACCGCCGCGACCATGCGCCGCTCGCTCGCGTTAACGACGATCCTCGCGATCTGGGCGACCAACCAGTTGCTGGGGTTCACCGTCCTCGGCTACCCGCACACGGGATATGCGTTCGCCTGGGGCGGTGCGCTGGGCATCGCATCTATTCTCGCCATGCTCGCCGGTGCCATCATCATGGGAGAACAAAACGAGCTGAGCACCCTTCGGACATTTGGCGCCTTTCTGATCGGCTTCGCTGTTTACGAGGCTGCGCTATTCGGGTTTGCTTTGGTGGTAGGCGGGACAGAGACTTTCACGATGGCGATCGTGGGACAGATCTTCGCGAACGATGCATTATGGTTCGCAGGACTGTTGTTGGCGTCCTGGCTCCTCGCCAGAGCCGCTCCCACGCTATTCGGACCTTCTCCGCGAATACGGTTCGCCTGACATGGCGCAGCCGCGCATCGTGTCCCTCCTGCCGAGCGCGACCGAAATCGCCGTCGCACTCGGATTGGGAGAGAGCCTCGTCGGTCGCTCGCACGAATGCGATTATCCGCTTTTCGTAAAGGCATTGCCGGTCGTCACGTCGACCAGACTCGAGAAAGGACTGACGTCGCGGCAGATCGACGACCGGATCCAGGAAATCGTGAGGCAAGGACTGTCGGTATACGAAGTCGATACCGCGCTTCTGCGGGACTTGCGGCCCGACCTCATCTTGACCCAATCGCAATGCGCGGTCTGCGCGGTCACCCCTGCCGATCTGGAAGAAGCACTCGGCGACTGGATCGGAACCGCCCCGACGCTGCTGTCGCTGGCACCCGATACATTGGAAGATGTATGGAGCGATTTCGCTAAGGTCGCCGAAGCGGCGGGAATTCCCGAGCGTGCATCATCGGTCGTCGGTGACTTGAAGGAGCGGATGTCAGGGCTATCCCGAAGTAGCGCGGAGAGGATGGATCGCCCGCGTGTCGCCGCGATCGAATGGATCGATCCGCTGATGGCCGCAGGAAACTGGGTACCCGAACTAATCGAGGCGGCCGGCGGTCACCCATTGTTCGCGCGAGCCGGAGAACATTCCTCGTGGCTGAATTGGGACGACTTGATTGCCGCCGATCCCGATCTGATCGTTGCGATGCCCTGCGGATATCTGTTGCCACAAACGCTCGCCGATCTGGGGTCGCTCGTCGACCACTTCGGTTGGAAAGACCTTACCGCGGTTCGCAAAGGGAAGGTCTTTGCCGTTGATGGCCACCATCTTTTCAATCGTCCTGGCCCACGACTCGTCGAGTCGGCTGAACTGATCGCGCAGTTGGTTGGGGCGACGCCAACACAGGCATTGGAGATGGGACGGGATTGGATCTCCATCGATGGGGTTTGACGATGTTTTTCGCGCTATTCGACGCGAAACGAGCGCATCAGCCCTTGTTTTCAAAGCTGCGTACCGATACTCAAAATCAGCTGCATGCAAAGTTGCGCGCATTCAGCTTCAAGTTCGCACCGGTAACGGGAACACAGTGAGGCCCTCCAAGGTCAAATCTGCGGCTGTCCCTGCAACTGTAAGCGGCGAGCGAGAAATACTGGCGGGTCACTCCGCAACCACTGGACTGATTGTTTGGTTCGGGAAGGTGTATTTCAAGTGATGACCCGCGAGCCAGGAGACCGACCGGAGCGAGTCGCTCTTGCCTGATTCATGGGATTGGTCAGGCGCGGAATCATTTTCGTCGGAGCGACGATAAGCGGCTTGGATTGCTCCGAGCACGCCCGGTCGGCGTATCGCGTCCGTTGACCAGGCTGCTCGGCCGAGGTCCGGAGATCCAAGCCACTATATCGGCGTGAAGGGCTCAGAGCCCACGGAGAAAATACCATGTTCAAAACTAAAACGAAGGTTCTGGCACTCTCGGCTGCAATCGCATTTGGCTCTTCTGCCGCGGTTGCTCAGCAAACGGATATCGGGCCATTTCTACCCGAAGTGGGACAGGCCATAGCTGCGGCCGAGCAAGGTGCGCAAAACATCTGTGCTTCGAATGGCGGTCTGGCATCTTTCAACGTCATTCGCATAATCCAGAACGCCGGTTATTTTGCGGCGCAATTTGAGTATTCATGCAACGGTTGATTCTCAGGCCACTTCGCATTGAATGAGAACGATGAACGGCGCTGGCTTAAACCCGGCGCCGTTTTCGACTGCGGTTCGCGACCGCCCTTTTGTCGACCGCTGACATTCTGAATTTTTCGCGACGATTTGTTGTGTCTCGGAGAGTGTAGCGCGTAGCTGCCGCTATACGATCAACTGTTTTTGGGCGTTCAGATCTCGTACCAGAATGGCTGGGATTGAGGCGCGTTACCAACGACAACCGGTTCTTCATGAACGACCGCTTTTGGCGATAGGTCGAATGCGCTGCTACCACCGAAATGGGGTCGATAGCCGAAGGTCTGCTTCCGGCAAGCCAGATCGATAAGCTGCCGGCCAATCAAATCGGCGTCTACTGCTTATCCGGGCACGATTTGGCATCGGCTTGAAGCTTTTCGAGGCGTTCTGTGCATACATCGTGGACGACGCGACCCAGCTCTTCGACTTGCTCACCGAGCCAATCGAGTTCTTCCTTGTTGATGCGGTAGTGCTTCGAGTAGCGCGCCTTCACGTAAGCTTCCTTGAGCTTCTCGAAGCGTGCGCGATCACGCTTCGTTTCACGCGGCCAGACGTAAGTAAGACGCGGGTCGATCCGTTCAGCCTGGGTGCGCAGGAATGCAAGATTGTGGTTATGCGGCGTATAGAAGGTGCAAACGAGCAGAACGCAGTGATAAAGGCGCTCAGCCGCTTGGTGCAGTTCAAACGCTGCTTTCTTGTTCCAGCCTCTTTTCGTGGCCTCGTTCCCCTGGATGAGAAACTGCTCGGCTGACGGCATCCACTCGTCAAAATACTCCTGAGCCATCGCCAGCGCCTGTTCCAGCGTCTTCGGCTTGGGCGTATGCAGGTCGGTGTCGTCGGATTGGTAGAGCGCAACCCCGTCCTCCTTCACATCCATGAAGAAGTAGCGCCCATGTGCCAGCCCGTTATTCACCTCTTGCAGGGTATGCACGATAAAATTGACCGGCGTCTGGAGCGTACCGGTAACGCCATATTCGCGCATTAGCCGGTCATCGAGCTTCGCCCAGTACTTCACCCTGTCAGTGAGTCGCTTGTCGTTGACGATGATCAGAAGATCAAAGTCGGAGCGGTATCCCTTGGCCGTGTGAGGCTCGTCGACCCAGGTCCCGCGAGCATAGCTGCCGTAAAGAATGACCTTAAGTATCCGCCCGGCCTTCTTCCACTCATGCTTAGCGAGCGCGAAGGCATCGTCGAATTCTTCGAAGATAAGCTGCACGACGCGCTCGATCTCGCGCTGCTTTTGCGGGGGAAGATGATCGAGGTCGGTCTTCATCGTTTAATCTCTAGCAAGCAGCCGCGAAGCTTGCACCTGCCGAGTGCATAAGGCGCGCAGTGACGGCGCACCCCAAAGCGCTGAGGAGCCGCGCGCCGCTGTGCCTAGTGTTAGCAACAATCCGAGAAGGATTGTCGTTAGCATTGTTAAGGGATGCTGGAGCCAAGCATTTCTGCGGGTTTGAGGCCTGTTTCGGTTCCTGATCGTCCGAGCTTTGGGTTCCTGATAGTCCGTGAATCCCGGTTCCTGATAGTCCGAACAGACCACAAGCTTATCCACAAGGCCCATCCCCATTTCTGGAGACGGGCTTTGATTTGGAGCGCTATCCACGAGCTACCGCAGTTTTTCAATCTGACTTTTGGGCAATCTTAGCCAAGTAGGCGTCATGCAACTGCACGCAAAGCTGCCAGTGTGCGCGCTTGCTTGATCTCCCGCACGCTCCGCAACTCGCCACCGTCCAATAGTCGCGCAATCTCTGCCGCCACTTGATCCGCCGCGATGATGAGCGCGGTATCCAGGTGCACATAGCGCTGGGTTACGCCGCGCGGGGCGTGACCGAGTAGGCCCGAGATGGTCAGTTCACTGAAACCTTGCGCCGCTGCCATGCTGGCAAAGCTGTGGCGCAGGGTGTGCGGTGTCACTTTGTCCAGGCCTGCACGCGCGCAGACTCGGCCCAGCACCCGAACGACGCCTACGAAATGCCCATCGCCCCAATCCGCCGGGAAGATGAAGGGCGAATGACTGGACAAAGCCTGAGCCTCCAGCACGTGCATTGCTGAGTCTCCGGCCACGCGGATCTGCGGACCGGACTTGGTATCCGGAAAACGGACGAGATTGTCGTCGGGCTGAACCCATGCCTTGTGCATTGCCAGCACTTCCATGCGGCGAAAACC
>Ga0114912_1000276_pt1 | contig 27445 bp, 30 predicted proteins | sample MalvirDeepMed_51_FD_89713 | JGI IMG/M metagenome (GOLD analysis project Ga0114912, IMG submission 89713) | Marine viral communities from the Global Malaspina Expedition - Malaspina viral metaG DeepMed_51 | ecosystem: Environmental > Aquatic > Marine > Oceanic | place: Mediterranean Sea...
CACCCATTTACTTGAAGCGATGTATCAGTTTGATGAAGGAACGGGAACTGACCTTGATAACGCAGAAGGAACGGCTGGTGCTGATGGGACAATTACAGGAGCAGCTTGGGCAGGAGCAGGAACATTCACCTATGGCACTTCGACGCTTGTGATGTCTAAATCTGGAACGCAGTATATTAATTTCATTAGTGGAGAAGATATTTACAATCTAACTATTAATGATGGTTCAACAACAGAATTATCTTCTAGTGATAGTTCAGGAATTTTAGATTTATATGGAGATTTAATAGTTAATGAGAAATTAAGGGCGCATTCAACTGGTTCAACTAACACAAGTATAAGAATGAGAGAAGTAAAAACCATTACAGTGGCTTCAGATGTCAAAACAACTGCATTGTCAGATGTGTATGCTTTAAGGTTACATCATTCATCTGGTAATATAAATGTTCCAGAATTAACAACTCCAAGAGTATTTGTAAGTAATTCGGGGTCAGGAAGCACAGTTACAGCAACAGGAGATGTTACAGTTACAGAAGAGTTAGAAGTATCAAGTGGGACAACCTTCAATGCTAATGGTAATGATATAACAGCTTTATTGGTAGACAATCAATCAGGAGGAACATTTACGTTGGCTGCTGGCTCTACGCTAACGTTCACGGATGCTGGTGGATGTGGTTTCGGCTCTTCAGCAGGAACGTTCAACTCGAATGGAACTTCAGGAAGCCCCAATACAGTCACAAGTGCAGCTGGTGGTACTCCAAGTAACTATTGGGATTTCCAAGCCAATATGACCATAGTAGCAGACTACACTACCTTCTCAAAATATGCTGACTTTGAACCTGGAAGTGGTGGAGTTGATATGGATAACTGCACATTTACTGCTATGAATCGACACGCATTCAAGGTAATTAATGGTACAACTATAACCAGCTTTACAAACAATACATTCTCTGCTCCACTTGGGGGTTCTCCTATTGCTATTCGTGCAGAGTCTAAACATCACGCTGGATTTGATAACATAGTTATTACGGGAACGTGGAACAAGGACGTAAGTACTGAGGCTTCAGATTTGGAATTTGTGGATAGTAACTTCACTTTCACAACTGCAAAAATAACCAAAAATGATGCTGGTTCGGTTGTGAGTAAGAACCACAATGATGTTAGTGGCGATTTCTACATATACGCACAAGGCAATGGTACGAGTTTGGGGGGAGGAAGTCACGGCACTTCTGAAATTACGTTGACACCTGGAACGTCGGATAATGTAAAGGTTATCGGTGGCACCTTTCTGATCAATCAAGATAATTTAAAATGGGATACTTTACATATGCAAAGTGGAACCCACTTTGGAGTACAGACGGGACAAGATCTCTATTTAACAGCAGTTGATTTGGAGGGAACACGGGATACTTCAGCAGGCTACAAAGGAGTTATCCACGTAGGAGACTTCACGCCCTTCGACTCAGGAGATGTCATTGACGACATAGAGTTCATCGATTCGGAGTTCATTGATATAACAGATTATCTGGAGATGGATCTATGACGACAGTAAAGAAGCGCTTCCACGCGCTACAGAAATTTATGGGCGGTAGAAAGCACCTGTCCCTTAATAAAGCATATCACTATATAAAGGACGAAATGAATGGAGACCCAGACTTCTATACTGGATTCTGGGATACAGAAGTATCGGACGCAGTTTGGAAAGAATTACTACGGGAGGCTTTGGAACAATGACAATGGACTTGAAAGAATGGACAGAACTTGGAGATGGAATGGTAAAGAAACCGAAGTACTCAGAAGACATTGAGTATGGAAAGGTTTATATAGATGGCAATCGTTCTTTGTATATGATTGTTCACGACAACGGAGATAGAACTCTCTGGCACGCGAGTGAAGGTATGAAATTCATACAGAATGGAGGAAAGGGTGGCCGCTGATACTATACTAGAAAGATTCAGGGACTTATCGAGCATTGCTATCGGAACAATAAGTAATCTTAACTTCGAGACCAAATACGAAGCGCTCGCATTGGCTCTGTATAACGAAATTATGAACGAGACATTGACCATAAGTTCTCATACCACCGGTACCTATTTAAAGGATGAGGCTATTGCACACATTGCCACATCACTCGCATACCAAAAGATTCATCGTACGAAGATGTACAAGGATACTGGTATGCTAGAGTGGCAAAGATTTATGCAAAGTGCATACGAAATGATGTACATTATCAATCCGACTAAAATAGAATACCGCGAAGGAAGAGATATTTATACAATCAGGGATCCCGATTCAAAGGGACAACCTTATATGTACTCAGTAGGACTGGACAGCACGGGAAGCTCATCGAGTAGCTTCGGGACTTAAATATGCCCTCTTCAGCACTGGAAAAGTTAGTAACCGACATCGATAGCGCAATCGTCGCCAGTGGAAGCTTTACCGATCTGACTATTTACGTGATTGATTTGGACGAAGACGAAGATGCGGATTATGAGTTCTCTGTTCCAAATATCATATATGGAGTAGATGCTATACCTACTGACTATTTTATGGATGGTACCAGAATGATGTCAGCAGATGTGGCGGTGACTGTTAACGTGTCGGAATTCGATACTATAAATAGTCTCACTCGGAAGAAGTGCGTGAACTACATTCTCGACTTACTCCAGGATACGCTTGATGCAATGACATTCAGTACGGTTACACCAATTGAGTTTTCCACGACGGGAGGACAATCTGCTTCAAAGGTAGCAGTAGCAGAAGACGAATTCGTTTATAGAGGAGGCATTACTATGAACGTACAATATTTAGATGACTAGGTGATAAAATGGTAAACTTCTTAGGACAGAGAACAAGAGTGGAATTTAACGGACACGATGTTTCACACGTGACGGGCGTAAGTTTGGGTAGTATGAACAAAGTGTTCGATACCTTTCAGACTTTGAAAGACCCATTCGATCACGACATTGAAATAACGGAAGAGGCCAGCGGAAGTTTTGATATGGTAGCTGACATTAATCCAACTAAAGGTGGCAGTCAGAAATTTAGGGAGATGATGCAAATGGTGAGTGGTTTTGTGGACTTAGCTGATGGAGATGGTACAGCATTAGCTAACCTAGACGACGATGATAGTATTATTTTCTCCGACGAAGATTGGACTGAGCCCGATAATCAAGGTGATTATACCGGTAGTAGGTTCTTAACTCATTACAAACGTATAGCTTCAGCAGATACTCAAATAGCATTTGACCATAACAATGATACTGCTTGGATTAGATTTAAAGCGCAGGGTGCAAATATAGATTCTCTGGCACTTGCATTTACAAGCAGTGGTGGAAGTGGCGGTAATGCTGCTACTATGAAAGTAGATGTATATGATGAACTAAGTTTCGGTAATGTTTCGATGGGAGAGACAGCAGCATTAGCTTCTGGTGGCAGTACTACCACATTAGAAGATTCTGGTATATTAAATTATGCGGATAATAGTTTCATAGGCGCTACTATTAAGCTCCTTTCTGGGTCCAATGCTGGTTTAACAAGAAAGATAACGGATTCTGCTACATCTAACGATTCAGTTACATTTGCAGCAGTACCGGTTGCTGTGGCAAGCGGAGACCAGTATATGATATATGGAGTTCCTTCAAGTGTAGCAACTGGCTCCTTTGTAGAGACATCATTTACTATACCATATAATGATTTCAATGGAGCAAATAAATGGAGACTCTTAAGTTCTTCAGATTTAGGTACAACTTGGACTGCTGGCGATGAACTTACTGTCGGCAAGCATTATTGGTTAAGAGTATATAGAGTATCGACAACTGGTAATGAGCCTCGAATAAGAGTTACTACTGATGAGAGTGAGATAAGCTCAGGTGAGTATCACGGACGCTCAGAATCGACTGACCCATATACAGATACTACTGTAACCGCAAATTATGAGGCAGTACATTATATTAAATTTAACACACAAGAAGGTTTAAAAGTTGTAGTTTATGACTACACAGATCAAGCCGAGACTAGTGGACTGAAGTATACCTTCAATAAAGTAAAATTAGAATCAGTCACACCTAGTTTCGCAAATAGACAGGCGACCCGAGCAAGTGTTTCGTGGAAATGCAACGACTGGGCGTTTGACGAAATATAATGAGGTAATACAAATATGACAACATTCTTAAAAGGTGCTGTTAAAGTATTCATAGCAAGAGCGAATGACGTTTCTGACCAGTACGCTGCGTCAGATGGGCCAAACGCAAGTACATTGGTAAAGAATGCCTGTGAAGTATGGGATAATGATACCGGCAGAGAACTTTATTTAATACCAGGAGTTACTGGTGTTAGTATTGGTGGAATGGGAAAAGAATTTGATACATTCCAAACACTCGGCGATGCATTTGACCACGACATAGAGATTAAAGAAATGGGTAGCGGAAGCTGTGATTTCGTAATGGAATATGACAGAACTGTAGGCGCAACTGGAATCCCTCACGAGCATTTGAAAGCATTGGCTTACGAATTTCCAAATGGATGGAATACAGTAACCGCTGGAAGCGGAGGCAATTACGCTACATTCAATGCAACATTGGACACGGCAGTAACAAGAGCAGCAGATGAACGCGGATATCAAATAGTTATAGAACAAAAAACTGGAGATGGTACTAACTCTCTCTATTGGTGTTTTTCTAACTGTAAGATAGGATGTTCAATCAGCTTCGCTAATCGTCAAGCTTCCAGAGGAACTTTGACTTGGGACGACGCACGCTATGTATCTTTTGATGAAAGCACAGATGATGGAATCACTAGTGGAACTACTCCAATCAGTACATCCACTGCAAAAGGATTCTAGATTAATTAAAGGATTAATTCATACGCCAAACACATAGTGTAAACTATAATAGGAGGAATTAGGAATGGGAAAACTATTAAAAAAATATACAGCACCAGCAAAGGAAGTTAAATTTAAATTTCCTTTGTCAGGAGACTCATTGAGTTTCCGTAGGCCAGCGACGAGTGAAGTTCGCGCATTAGCAGAATTCAGTGCAACACTTGAAGGTGATAGTATCGCCGATACCAAGATGTCCGCAAAGATTCTCAAAATGCTCGTTCCCGAATTTTCGGAAGAAAGCGAAGCTTCACTTCGAAAGGACTTGGACGAACTTGAGGTTCCTGACAGAGCATCAATTTTGCCATTTTACTTTAAACTACTAGGCATTGAAAGAGACGAGCTTCAGGATGCGGTGTCCCGAAGTTTGTCGAAGACGACCAGGACTTAGTTCTTTTTCAACTCGCAAAGGACTGGTCGTTGCCGGTGGTCAGCGAACCTTGGTTCGAACTTCCACTACCTGTGGAATGGAAAACCAGGGATGGGACAACCACGGTAACACGCACGGAAAATTACGTAGTGCGTCTTAGAGGTACACCGTCGGTGATTGGAACACCGGCAGACATACTGAAAGGTATGAACGAATATGACGTGCACGTTAGTGAAATGGAAAGAGAGGCTATGGCAGAGGCAGGAAGAGGATAATGGCAATCAGTAGGGATATACGTGGACAGTTCTTACAAGATGCCGGACTAGGTGCCAAACATCTTTGGGTCCTGGAACCTGGAAAGAATCTACCCACTGGACTTCTCCCAGTCTACGAACATAGATTACTCACTCCGCAGCAATCATTACGTGGCGCGGAGAATCGACTTAAAAACCTCAGAGGCGGAACTGCGCGAAGATACGGCCGTATGGTCGGTGAGTTTGATAAACTAGAATCTGCCTTCGACCTAAATCTTTTAACGTACGATAATTTAACTGCTACAACTCAACAATATAAAGATTATATCAGAGATGTATCCCGATTTGTTTCTTTGCACGCTGGTGGAATTATCGGAGATCACATCAAAGATCATTATTTTAATGCAGGGAAACCCGAGTGGCCTGGGCTATCCAGCTATACCATTGAGAAAAAGAGAGAGTTAGCTGTCCCCGAGGGTGCCCGGCGCCCATACCCACAGGTTCCAATGTGGGGACTTACTGGAGCAGATACAGGCCTTCCAGATGGTTGGCATAAATATACCTACAAATACGGAAATTACAAAGGAGGTGGGGTTACCGGGGCCAGGAGTGCTGCCTTTATGTTCAAGATGCCTAAAACCGCCGCAGGTATCAAGGGAGTTAGGGGAGCCCGATTCCTTACGCGGAAAGATTATCCCAAAGGTTCATATGGAGCTCCATATGAGAATCGATGGGGGGGACTCAGTAAAGCTTATGCCCCCGAGCACAGAGCTTTCTTGATGGATACAGTTGCCGCAATGTATCCAATAGCAGAATATGTTAATGCTCGTGGAGCAAAGCACCGTGGATTTGCATCTGATGGAAAAGGACGCATTAAAGTATATAACATATTTGAAGGATTCGCAATGACCCCATATGTATTTTCTCACGAGAAAGGATATAAGACCTGGAAAGGTCACAGAGTTCCTAAACGCGCCTTCCTTGTACCGGGTTTCAGGGACGGAATAAATGATGTGCAGCGACTCATCAGGGAATATCTGAAAGAAGGAACAAAAAATATTCAGAAGGCTATAAACATTTCGTCGAAGGAAATGTACAGTGCCGCAGCGATAGATTATTATTATGGAATTGAATATGAAAGATGGCTTGCTAAAAAATATAGTGGCCTGATTGGAGTGAAAGTTCCCAATTACATTGTATTTACTTCCAGGTATGATGCAGGAAAAGTTGTAGCAAAGACAAACTATATGAAGAAACTTCTTAAAGGTATGTCGGGAACTCGTGCAATTTGGTGGTTCTTGCCGCCCAGCAAATACTACCACTACGTCGGTATGACTTTCGATTTATACTCAATTGCAACCGGTGGTTTCTGGTCACTCGGTGCGGTTGGTGCAATGATGCAGGCAATGGTAGTAGGTATAGTTGGCGCCAGGATGGGAAGTCCAGTTCCCTTCACGTCGAAAGCCAGACGTCGTAAGTTCCGTAAGGGACTATACACCAGGGCAGGATATCATAGAGAGGGTTCTCTGGGAACCGGGAGGCGAGGTCGATAATGGTTGCTGGACCACATATGAGTATCACTATCGATACTCGACAAGCAATTACAGAAATAACTAAGTTGCAAGTACAGTTTGGTGCTGCAGTCGGATCTATGAATGCAGCTGCAGCCATTAGTGCAGCAGCTCTGAAAGGTTTGGGAATTTCAATGTTGGCATTAGGCGCCAGCGCAATGGTTACTTATGGGGCAGTTGCCAGTTTCAATCAGTCACTCACTCACGTTCGAGCTCTCGGTGATTTGACTCAAAAGGATATGAATAACCTGGCATTGTCAATTAACAATGTGTCTGTTGCTTATGGTGTATCTGGTGATGTCATTGCAGATGGAACTGTCGTACTGGCAAAGGCTGGTCTGACAGTTGACCAGATAAATGACTCGATTAGTGCTATGACCGCACTGTCAAAGGCGAACGCGATCTCGTTCGAGGAAGCTGCAAATATGACCGTATTCGCAGTTGAATCATTCAAGTTGGGTTATAATGACGTAACGGATACACTGGATAAGATGCAGGTTGCTGCCCAGCAATCGATTTTGGATATCGGTGACTTGCAGAAGGCATTTGCATATGCTGGTTCTACTGCTATGATGACAGGGGTATCCTATGAGGAACTTCTAGCCATTATGGCTGTACTTTCCAATCGTGCACTGGAAGCAGGTATCTCCGCACGTTCGACCAACAAGATGTTATTGGATATCGTGCAGCACGCCCCTGAACTGGAAAAATTCTATCAGAATATGGGGAAGAATTTTGATATTATTCAAGACGGGCAATTAAATGTCAGTCAACTTATCGCAGCGCTTGGTGATGCTACCATAAACGTTGAATTCCTGCAGGGAGCTACTGACATATTCACCGTTCGTGCATTGAGGGCATTCGGTCTTCTTGCTGGAGCATCGGGAGAATATGCCGAAATGCTGGGAGAGATAAATAATGCTTCTGGGGAACTTGAACGAACAGTTGGTGTACAGTTAGAATCATTTAGTGCTCGTCTGGAAATTCTGAAATTAAGGATGGTAGCTCTCCTACGTTCACCGGAGGTTATAGCCGGAATAGATATGATGGTCACTGGATTCGAGAAATTGGCACAGGATCTTATCCCCGAATTTACGCGAGCGTTAGCTCAGGCTACTAGACAGTTTTCCTCCTTACTTGCGGATAACGCATTGATGGCGATGTTCAAGGATCTCGTAAAGATACTATTGAACTTCCTTTCGGTCGCCGGAAAATTCCTTGAATTTGTGACAGGATGGAATGCTGTGTTAATCAAAGCGGCTGTTGTTATAAAAATGGTCAATATGCTCACCGTCGGATTCGCACAAACGATGATGGCATTGAATCAGACTCTCAAAGAGCAATTGAATCAATATAATATTTTGGTTCTAACCAAAGGACAGGCGATCCATCAGGAATATGCATTTACGCACGCCCTGTTCAACAATGAACGGCAAATGCGTAAAAACAGTGATGCTTTGGCAAAGCACACGTTCAGTATGGCAGGTTTTGCGTGGGCTAGTGAATCTGCAAATATAACGACGGAAGTACAGATTCTCACTCAAAAACAGGCCAAGATCGCTCAAGAGAACACGACCCTGGCAACTGAACGCGGCACAATAGGACTCCAGGGGTATCAATTGCAAATGGCACAGGGAAAATCAGCCGTAGATATGTATACTCTAACATTGAATATGTTGGCCACTGGATTCCAGATGGTCGCATCTGCCATAATGAGTGCAGTGACAATGGGGATGATGTTCGCTACTATGGATTTCAGCGGTCCGATGAAAAATCTTCTTAGGTTAATAGCGATAATTAATATCTTGACGACATCGATGGCTATTTTTTCCGCCATTACTAATGCAACCAAGGCGGGTCTCCTCTCATTTACGCCGGTACAGGCGGTAGGTGCCGCGGCTGCCGCGGGGTTAGCAATGGGGGGAATTATGTACAAGGTGGCAAAAGAGACAAAGGGTAATTGGTCTGCACAAACCGCAGGGATAGGAACGGAACTTGCTACATTAGAAGCCCAATATGCCGCGGAGTATTCGGCGGCTGTGCCGTCAGCAGACACGGGAATGTTTGCTCGCCGTACATATGATGAGGGCGGAACAATAGGACCAAGGCATCAACTGGTATATGTTGAGCCAGGCGAACAGATAATATCAAAAACACAAGGAATGGTAGGTATGGGTGGAGGAATAACAGTTAATGTCGGAGACGTGTACGCGCAGGATGGGACAGATTTCGCAGAGAAACTTGCCTCGGCTTTGCCGATTGCACTGAGAAATGTATCATATAGGGGGGCTTTCTGATGGGCGCTAAGTTCAACATCCTGACGGATGAAAGTACTGACGCTTCAAAGAACGTGGATACAATGATTTCCCCTACCTATGGTGATCTCTCCGATGGTCAAACTACCATTGCTACATTAAGTGGTGGAGAGTTCTCGCGTCTTTATGCTACGGATGTCAATGTGTCTCCGCCTCCCGAGTATGGTGAAGGAACTCTGGTGGGATTAAAACATTATCTTTATGTTGATACAGTGTCTCAACAGGAACGTGCGGATGGCCCTGTATATAGGGCCTGGAAATTAAATCAATCCATTGGCGCGAATGAGGGTGGTGTTACGACCGGCAATACGGACATAATAGTTGGATCGTCTCAGCAAAATATGGATAGTGTTGACCGATCAATAGATTTTGGTTCGGCAACAGTGACGACGCAAAAAGTCGCAACAAGCATTCTTCATAAACACGGAACACCGTTTTTGTATCCTGCGGAAGCATTTCAATATAACTACAAAAATACAGGAGAAACGGACTCAGAAGAAATGTGGCGAAGATATGGAAATTATCTAGATACTGGGCAAAAGGTCATTTTTCTCGAAGAGACAAGCGCCGCGATCGGTGGTGGCGGGAAAAAAGATAGATATTATCCGGTAGATTGGCGCCCAGGGGCAACAGGAAAAACCCTTCTAGATATATACGAACCTCAGTGGCTAAAACATAATGTTTGGACAAACAAAACTACTTTGCCAAGCGACCACAGTCTTCCTCACTATACCCACGAAACTTTTCAGAAAACAGAAGATTCGGAATTGAGCCGGGTCCAAGCGGACGATGGCTCAGGTCTGGATATTGTGGAATCCTATCATATGGAAAGAAAGAGTGTGAGCGCGGATGGTGCCGAAGCTCCGCTCCATCACGCTAGAGCTACCTACTCCAATAAAGAAACAGTTTCTTCTGGGACCTCGATGAAGCTCCACACTTACTGGAAAGATGAATCAAGTCAATCATTCATAATTCCTGATAGTAATTCTGAGCACACTGGAGATTCTAGTGGCACAGTGTCGAATGTCCAGCATATAAGAGTGGGCATTGAAGACTTTCCCTGTCCTTTCGATATGACAACGACCAAGGATGATAATAATGTTTTTGCAGAGTTTAAGACAATAGCGACATTCGACATCACATTGAAAATTGAGGCACTTGAAACTGCCTTTGATACCTCTACTATTGCCGCCGGTTCAACCGATGTTCGGTGTGAATCTCTTTCGCATCGTTCCCTGGCAATTATGTGGAGCGAGGTGAAACCGAAAAGTGATGAATCGTTCTATAATTATGTACGCAATCACAACAAAGATAACAATGACGATATTTCTGTCAACCAATGTTTTATGGGTGCCATTATTGCGAATTTAGATAGTACGGGACAGAATTTTGGGAGATATGGAGTGCACCTCATCCCAACGGGTCAGGAAAATCTAGCAACAGATACCTCAATAGCAAAGAATTGGGGTTTCACCACGTCTGCTTCTCCTAATCGATGTATTCGTCCTAGCGGATCCAACAGCGACATAACGGACACAACAAAAACATCAAGAATGCTAGACATCCCAACGGAAAAATGGATTACTCTCCGGTTCGTATTCAAACCTGGAGGTAATAGAACCACCCTTTTCGTGATAGATCCAAAAACGGGTGAGGCATTAACACCTTCTACTGTATTGCGATTGTCGGGCGGCCCCAGTGAAATGAATGTTCCGAATGGTTGGCCTAGATACTTCACGATCTGGCTCAACAATTATAAGTCTGACTCTGCTAATGATGCGAATATTTCTAGTGACAGGGCAACCGAAAGCATAGTTTATATAGACAGTATGAAATGGTATTGCTATGAACCGGGACTTCTGAATGCGTCAACGGCAACTGAAAATATTCTATATCGCAGTAATCTAAGGATATCGCCAGACACGTCCGTGGATAAAAAAAATAGACAAACCGTGGCTCCCACCTTCATTTCTATGGGATTCGCTAATAAGACGACCGCAGCAACGGGCATTGATGAGAATGCGAGTACAAATTTCCTGTTCAATGGATACACATCTTCCAACCTGGCTTCCAATGATCCAATACACGCAACCTGCATCACGGCAGGTTGGAGCACTGGCACTGTTCCTTTGGGAGTACAAACCAGCACGCGTCTATTTAAAGACGATGGAAAAACGGAGTTTATAGGTCTCGCCGCGGAAGCATATTCACTATCGGCAAGCAAACTTTGTACATCTGCTGCCGGTGGAGGTACCGATAATGCTCTGGATAATTTTACACAAAAAGGTTTTATGGGACTGAACATAACAGAGTCCGCGTATAGTGCCGATACATTCACGGCTACGGAGAACATATTCTTCTCGACGCGCATTAGAAGACTGGTGAATCCTAAAACCATAGAGGTCTGGAATACAGATGTTTTCAATGTCTCTTCAGATGTGACATTTAGAATTTACTATCCGTGGAGGAATCGTGCTAGCACGGGACTCGGAATCCCTCTCTGGCACAAAGATATCACAGTGTCCAGTATAAATCGGGCTAATAACACAGTAACATTTGAGGAGGATATCTCCCTTTTCGTTAACTTCTATAAACCACATTCTCTGATGGTAGGACCAGTGAGATTCTGGGTCATACTCAAAATAGTTCCATCTTCTGTCGGCGTTGGCAGCACCGACTATGTACCAACTAGAACATACACGAGCATTCTAACTGCCGCTAACGGAGAAGTGGATCCGCCAAATGCAGCCGCAACTGGTGCAACGTACTATGAATCTGACTTTAGCGATAACAAACTATATCAAAATTCCTGGTCGTTCGATCCTGCGATGCCTGCTTGTATACTGGAAACAGAAAAAGATTATGGTTTTGGCACATATGACACAGATGAAGGTACTGGAGGATACATCAAGGAACTGATCCCGACTGCGGGAGAGTACAATGAAATCGACATTTCTGCCCTTGTTGCAGGAGAAAATCTGGAACCGGAAGATACATTTAGCCTGCTTTATAAACCAGCGCTGCCGAGTGCAGGGCACGAAATGCTTATTCACACAACTGAAGGAACCAATAAGCCTTTTCTTCTTTCTGTGTTTGAGGATGAGTTGCCGGAAAATCCCGAGCTTAAGATAGAACCTTCGGACATAGAACCGATGTATCCGAAGTTCACCTGGGCGGCAACTGAGAAAGATCTATGGTATGGGCTGCTGCACTTCGGCCCTGAATTGGCCAACAACCAGTATCACAAAGCAGTTGCACACCTACCCCTCAATGAGGGAAGTGTGACAAGTGGGGAAGTAAAGAACTACGACTATGTGGATGGAGATTCGGCGAACGTTACGATTACTAATGCGCCGACGATATCTTATGAGGGACTTGCGGGCTACGCACTGCATTTTGCTGCTACTGCCGATCGTCTCACGTTCACTACAGACAATGACCCAACTGATAAGGCAACCTATCTGATGCACGTTACACCGACGGGAGGGGTAGGAAAACTTCTGACAGATAGTGGGAATGCAATCGAGATCGAAGCATTGACCAACTGGAAAATTCAGGTTCAGGTTCGTCCAACTGGATTTTCGAAGAGCGTTCTTCTGACTTCCTCGAGCCAACTTCCTGCCAATATCCCCGCTTGTATCATCGTTACCGTAGATACCACTGAGAAAGCCAATAATGTTAAGCTCTTTATAAACGGTAAGTTGGAAGACCAAACAGGAGTGGCAGACGTCACGGGTCCGACGGCGACATCCACTGAACATTGGAAACTTGACACGGACATTAAAACAGGAGTTACCTATAGTTTGGGCAATGACGGTTCCAGTAACAGCGCAATTTGTAAGATGGAGGAAATCGTGATATATAATACTATCGTATATCCAGTAATTCCACGCGACGAAGAATTTACGTTGATAAAGAACTTCAAGGAGATCGCAGATAGTACGACTGGTAGTTCTCTCAGCTACAGTGCCCGTCTATTTATGAAGGACTATCATAATATCAGGGGAAAATCGGTGAATGAAGTGGCGGTATCAACACCCGTTTCATTTAGAAAGGCAGTACCAAAGATAGTGGGGGCCAACTAATGGAATCACCAGATAAATATGTGATTAAAGTGTATACTACCGAGGCAAATGCAAGGGCGGATACCTCATCACTTATGGTGGATAGTCGTGATACTGGTGGTATACTAAGTACTATTTCGCCGGGGTTCGAAATCACAAAGCGTTTTGGAGAAATGCCCGTTATTACAGTTTTAGATGGTCAACACTTCATCGGATTCAGGAAATACTGGTTCCGTTTCGAGTTCAGTGAACCGGTGGCGGCCTTCTATGTAGATTGGGATGACGGCGAAGATAACTCAAGGGAGAAGTCTAATTCTCAAGTAGTTACACTTGATGCACCCAATACATTCGGAGTTGTAAGTCATATATATACGAAGGCCGGTAAGTTCTTCCCTCTCGTACGTGGGATTGGAACAGATGGGTTCTGGTCGAAGTACTACTCGTCAAATAATTCATCCAATTCATTCGCAGAGCTGGAAGAAACGACTCTCACTGCCGGTCAGAACGAGAACTCTATTGTTTCTCTGGACTTGAAAAATAATTCAAACTCAAACGTTCGTATACCCTACTTCTATCCAACTACACTTCCACCCGTCGGGATATTGAAGGTCGACAGAAAGACTGTGTACAGTGGGATAGATAATGAAGCTGTTCACATAAATTACATCACACGTGGTGGACCCAGCACAGTGTATGCCTGGTTTAGTGGAGAGGCAGACACGCCCAGTGTACATAAAAAGGTGGAGGTTGACGTTACCTATGAGACCATAAGCGGAGAAATTAAAAAGGAGACTATCCACACAGAACATCAGAATTCGGCAATTACATCGTCGGCGAATGTAGCGATCGGTGACGTGTGGAAAATCGTCGACGTGGAACTAACAAAGGCAACAGAGCACACTGCCAAAGCTGACGCGGCTTCGGCTCTGTTACACCCCCAGGAGAGAGTGTATCTTAGGTGGAGCAACACAGCAAGTGCCCAGGATGTAGCTAATCCACAAATTACAGGTGAAACAGCACCTAGTGCTTCTCTCACCAACAAAGTATTTGCGAAGAGCCCTTCCCATAGTGCCACCAATGGAGCAACTGTTTTAATCACCGGAACGACTAATTTCAATGGTCGGTTCACAGTAGAAAAAGAGTTTGCGATCAGCGGCTTTACTGATCTGGGGGGAACTGTCAAGATTACTTCTGGCGCTTCTCTGGGAATTCCAAGCGGTGAAATTATCACGCTATCTGATTCCGGTGCCTTGAATGGAGACCACGCGGTAACCAGTGTAACTGATGCAAATAATATTGTTATCACTACTGCAACGCCAGTGCCCGTCGGAGGAAGTCCAACATTTTCTACTAAAGATGGTTTCTTTTTCAACAAAGACATATCGGCTGGGATGCCCTCTGACGAGGGAACTAAAGGCGGGTGGGGCCTGATAAACACCGCCGGCGACAGAGCTGTATGTAATGTCAGCACTGGTTGGCCCAAGCTCACATTGAATCAACGAGGATTCTTTGTTACTGCAGATCTTTCTGAAAGCAGGACTCGAGCTCCGAATTTGTCTATCCCCGAGACTGCAGGTAATCTTCTTCTCGACGATGGCAAGCACGATTGGGGAACTCAGACGGCAGATAAGCCGCGTGCCACTGATACGATGGACCACTCGGTCAGCTCGGGAGGGAATACGTACTACATTAATAGGCTCACCGATTTCAGGACGCAGATAGAATACACGCACGATCCCTTCGTGGATGTAGACACTTGGGCTGGTTTTAGGGACTACACCGATAATCGGGATAGTTCTGACGCAGCTCACACACAGGACGGAACATACCGCTTCTTTGATTCCTATCGACTTCTTCGATGTCAGGTCAAGGACGATAGGGCTGACGTGGCCAACGATAAGTTTGCCTATTCCGAGATAGAGACCTTTGGTGACTACTCCGAGGCAGGGAACGGCAATAATATTCTCCCTAGTGAAGTCGAAAAGGAGCACCGTCTATGGTTAACTTTAAATAACGGTGGTACTTGGACAGAAAAAAGCTCCGCAAATCAGAATTCAAGTAGTTCACTTGGTACCTTCGCTGAGCAGGCTCTCACGACCGGCCCTAAAAACTTTTTCCTTCTGGCCAATAGTCAGAGAAAGTTCGACCGCCTATTCTTTTCTTCTCGCAATGAATTCGAGAATGATATAAACGACCAGGAAGGTGGGCTATGTCGCATATCCATATTCTATCCAGCATACGATGCGCGTAGGGATGAGATTAAGTTCAGGGCAATTCCATTTGAAGATTACACTAAGACTATAGTCGATGACAGCTCCCTGTATTTAAACGGCCCCGTGGTGTTCGAAGCTCCAGACAACTGGGTCAAGTGCGCGTATGACGACATCAAAAATAAAGCAGGTACCGCATTGTGGCCGGAAGGGTTGACGTCCAATTCGAACTGGGACTTCGATGCGTATACTGTGCTGATTGCCGTAGCCTGTCAAGATCACGCCACGTCGGTTCCGCCCGATATTGCAACGATCTTTCCATACGACAATGACCATTCGGAAGTCATCAAGGTTACTGACTCTATGCACGTCAGTTTAAATAGTATAGTAATTGCCCAGTCTTTATCGTTTAATCGTAGAGGAAAATATATACGAGTGGACGACAGGATAGGTCGCTCCGAGTTAAGGAAGATAGGCTCCGAAGGCGGAAGCATTCGCTTTGGTGGAATATCTTTCGGTGATTATAGTACCGCAGCTCACACTGGCTATGATGACTATGAGCTAGTCAAACGTTACCAACAGGAAGGGACTCCTGTCTACCTGGATCTAACACGTCCGAACGGTGAGATCGTCAGGTTCTTTGGAAAAATAACCAGTATGTCAGAAGACGTGCCGACTGGGCGCGTTGCCGAGAAGTGGGCAGTTGAAATGCAGACAGAAGCTGTCGCAGAGTTCAATTCAGACGGAACCTGGCTTAGTGACGGATTCCTGTCCCTTGGAGGTATACTAGAGAATGAGCCAAAATACGTATAGTAAACCCAAACTAATTATCGGCGGAAAACGTATCCCTGAATTCGAGAACATATCATTCAGTGAGAGAAGTGGAGGGGAAATCAATCAACTGTCCGTATCTATAGGGGACCCAGATTATCAGGACGCTCATCTATTTAATGCGAAGGTAGAATTTTTTCTCAACGAAGGTTTAGCCGAGGCTACGCCCACGTTCGTAGGTTATATACGTGAGATAAACCCTTCGGATACTCGGATATCCATTACAGCGTACGATCCACGTGTGTTCCTGGCGGGCAAGGAAGCAATGCCGGTAGTCATTACCGACAAAAATAACTATGATGGGTACAGCGCAGTTCAGTTTTTAGGGGATGTAATAAAAAATCAGTTGAATGTGACTGATACTATAATAGATATATCAGCACTTTCCGAGACAAATCCCCCTGTTCCTATGAAAGGATATCGAACTGAGGGAAGCGCCCCCTATGATATATTCCTTGACCTCATAGAGAACGTAGTCGATGACTCTAGTCCTAAGGATCCACTCGAGATCTTCGTGGCAATGGAAGGAGACAAAATCATCGTAGGAAATAAACGTTCGTTAGATTCCGATAGAACGTTAAGTCTGTCATTTATGGACGGAATCAAATTTATGTCATATAACTTTCAGATACCCCGCACCAAGGCAATTGTGACTGGGCCGGGAGGTTCCTGGGGAGAGTTCACGTATGGGAACAGTCCAATGCGTATTGTAGGAACAGCGTTTAAATCAAACAAAGAATACAATGCTGAATTATCTGATGTAGCCAGGATTGAAGTAATGAAAAATTACGTGGAGAGTAAAGAAATAAGTTTAAATGTAAGTCGTGGGTTCGACATAGGTCTGGAAAATATTGTTTACGTAAATGTTCCAGACAAGACTCTCCGCGGAAATCATCGTGTGACATCAAAAGATATAAACGTCTCACGAAGTGGAGTGAATTGCACTCTCGGTCTAGACAAGCGCATACCCAGAGTAGGCGATTATCTAGAAAGAAAAATAAAACTGATTTAGAGGAACAGTGATTACTTTAACAGATTCGGCCGCAGAGGAAATACGCCGAAATATCGTAGATCACCCTCACTATAATGGAATCAGGATAGATGCCCGTGGTGGAGGTTGTGCGGGTATGACCTATAACTTAACTTTGGAATCATCAAAAAAACCCGGTGATGAAATCAATGAAAAAAATTCAGTGAAAATATATTATAACAGTATAGTATTAAAGTCCTATCTGGATAATATGACTATCGATTTCGTAGAAGGATTGATGGGTGGATTTAAATTTATCAATCCAAACGCAACTGCAACTTGCGGGTGTGGAGAATCCTTCGGAACATAAACCTTGTTCCATATCTATTTTTTAGCCATAAGGTATTAAATATCTTATAGGAGTTTGCTTATGCACGGAATATATAGTAAGGAATGGAATAATAAAATTAAGGACATCGGAATGAAAAGGCCAGGCAAGTTTCAGTCTGGAGACCCCTTCAAGGGACTCCTTCTGAGCGGAAGCACGTCCAAGGGCACTGATGCCATCCGACAACGAGCAGTCAGAAGTGACAGCTTTGGGTACGAACGGGATGAGTGGGAAGTTTGTCTGCAGATGGTTAAACATCGACAGAACGGATGGACGTATGGGCGCATCTCGCATTGGTTGAACGAAGAAGGAATTAAAAGTAAGGCAGGGAACGAGTGGAATTATTTTACTGCACGTTTCGTTACTTTGCGTACTGTTCAGACTCTAAGAACTCACTGAATTTGTTTTGGACACGTACAAGATGCTCAGTAAATGTCTTCCAACCGAACCTGTCACTCACCTCGAATTGAGCTGCAAATCGGGATGTGCGTATATCTGTCATTACCTCCCTCGGTAACGGTATCATAGCAAAGGGTGGAATGGAAGTATCGTTCAGATTACCTTTAAACGCTTCTCTCGTTCGATTGCAACTCCACCCAACGTGGTAGTTGGTAACATCAACATTCGACAAATCCTTCCAGTATGTATTGGCAAATAGCCATTCGCTTATTTCTTGCTCTGTCATACACTCAAAGTAATGGAGATAGATAATGACAGGCCACTTGAGGTCGTGTTCTGTGCGTTCCTGATCTACAATAGCTTGCATCAGTGGAGGCATCCTTTTATATACATTGTCTTTATCCGTTCTTTTGATTCTAAGTTTGGGGTCGGGCGTTTTAAAGTGCGTTACTTCACGATAAACATTCCGCTTTTTGTATTTATATAGTATATAATCCTCATTAAAATCCAACTCTTCAAATCCCTCGAATTCCAGTAGAGGCGCAGAGAGTTTCATTCTTCTCCGTATCATACCTGTACTGTCGTGGTACTTAAATGGCACTGAATATTTTTCCGAACCAAGATGTATACAGAAGGACCGAAGCATCTGGCGACGTTTGTAAACTGCGCAATCAATACCCGGTTTCTCATCGAAGCCTATTTTTTCTCTGACACTCGGCGTGGACAGTCTCCAAATGGTATATGCAAGGTTCCTCATATGGTCAACACAATCATTCTCATCTAAATCTTCTGTGAAATTTAACTTAAATATAAGTTGCGCTCCTTTCGAACCGGATGCTTTCAGTATAGGTTTAATGTGTAAATAATTGTAAATGGTTTCATACAGGCCCTTGGTGCCCTCTATAATTTTTCGACTTAAGTAATCAGCGTCAATATCCAAAAGAAATAAATATGAGTTCTCGTCCTTGAATTTCACTGAGCGGAGCCAACTGCCCACGTGCGGGCTGTGTGGTATTGAATTGTTGGCGAAAATAAGCCTTCCGTCTGACGTTTTATGGATATACCGTAGTTCCTTGGCATCCGCACAGAACTTCTCGTTTAGTTCTGTGAGTGCGTCCATTGTTTACCTACGCTTTCCTTTCCATCGACGTCCACCGCGTCCACCCATAGCATCGTTCATATCCGAAAGGTCAGAAATAAGGCTACTAAAGAGGTCGTTCATTGGCGACTGTATCAGTTTTTCAGCGCTCAACATCTGAGCAAGCAATCCCATCGCATAGTCTATTGCTTCTAGTAGCTCGGGTGTCACGGCAGTCTCACGTTCACGCAACACCTCTTTCACAGTTTCCAGTCTATCTAATAATTCTGTTATTTTCATATATCACAATTCCCACCCACGCAAGCATACTCTCGTGCACCAGTTGTGGTGTCTTCAAGTTCAAACTCGGCGAGCTCTGTATAGTCAATCTTCGGCATTTTTTGAATAAATTCTTCATAGGTTGCCTTGTCTATTTCCTTGTAAGGGGCCAGTTCATATTTTCCGCCATCGTACGGCAAGAAGCTAATCCCATTTATTATATCCCAATTTTGGTAAACCCAATTGCCCACTTCAAACCATTCATTATCTCTAACATAGACAGTCAATGAAGCATTGTGTTCGCACCAATTCTTCTGGATTCTCTTGTATAATTCTAACTGGTCAATCGCTCTAAAATCTCGGCGAGTAAGAGAACAATCAGGAGACTCGACACCAAATTCACAAACGTACGTAGTAGGTCTCTCTCGGCTTGATCCAACCTCGGGATAGAACGTTATGCCTTGGTCCTTCATCATATGACGGAGAGGATCAGAGGCGGAAATTCTATACCTCCGTAGGTAGTATTTGGAATAGCGCGGATGCATACCCGATGCGGAGTTCACTAATTGACTGACCGTCCCACTGGGCTTTATACAGGTGACAGCTTTCGAGTGATGCACTCCTATGGTGTCTGCTGCTTTCCTAGAAATACGCAATGCGCGCATTTTAAGGGCCTTTAAAGCGTCCGAACTCAATACTTTTATGTTGTCACACATCCCAGTCAAAGAAACGCCTAGAAGGCGCTCTATTTGACAGTTTCTCTTCCATTTGTCCCGCAAGTAAGGGAAATTGATGAATGAAGACTGTATAACTCCCATCCAGGTAGCCGTCTCCACCTTATCCAATAGCATATCCAGGTTGTCATCGGGTTTGACCACCACTTCCGACAAATTGCAGAACTGTTGGTCTCGTAGGACTATCTCCGCACAAGGGTTAGTCCCTTCGATTAGATTTTGATTACGTCTGGATGGAGCGTTCGACCGTGCTCCTTCCAAATTGAACAAACCTCGTTCTCCAGTTCCTGAATTTGCCAATTCTCCCCATTCACGTATGAACTGAGCAGCTGTCGGTTTCTCCGTATAGATAGCTGAATTATTCGACATAGCCCTGCGTTCTGGGAACGGCCAATCCTTGGCGTGTCTCATTGTCTCATCGTCCAAGTCCGACAATGATATCTGGGAACTCCGTCTGACTCCTCCCGATACCACAATCTCCGCAATTTGATTACAGATGTCGTGACATTCAAGGGAAGTAAGCTTCCGTCCCTGTGCTGCGTGGAATACTTCGCTGACAAATTGATGCAGTCTGATAAGCGGGGCAGGCCCACTTGACCGACCGCCCATAGTACTCAGCCTGGCTCCTTCAGGACGGAGTTCGGAATAATCGAATTCGATTTCACTGCCTTTATAAAGAGATTCCATTTGCATTTTCAGGGAATCTGCCCATCCTTCTTTTGTGTCCATCACTATATACTGAGGTTTTGATTCCCCGTTCAAAAATGGTATCTCAGGTAATTTCTCGATATTTTTATTAGCTACACTGAAACCAAATCCAGTGCCACACATCAGTATATAAAGACATTCGGCAAATGCCGTAACACAGTCTATGTTGGCGAAAGAACAATTATATATAGGTGTACTATCTCTTTCTGCGGCAGGACCAGCAGCCCATAACATCCGCATACTTGGCATTACTTCAAAGCTTGTGACGTACTGCCTGATTTTACGAATAGTTTTTGCGGGCACACTCCGAGTGTGTTTTTGTAAAAACTCTATGTATCTTTCCACTGTCTCTGGCCAACATTCTCTTCTTCCTTCCTCTTCCAACCAACGAGCATATGTACGAGTATATATAAACTCGGATATCTCGTTCGGAAACATCAGCCTACTTCCATATTATCTGGTCCCATACGCATACTTTTCTTCCTTCTATTGGACGAGTTATGTAAAAAGTCATCCAACTCAATCCAAAATTTCATCGCGCTAGCGTTAAATTCGCTAAGCTTTATATCTTCTGAAGTGCTCAGACATAGCCTGAACCCGTCTAAAGATATCTCCAGGAAATGTTTCTTGTCTTCAGAAATATCTCCGTGTATATTCGTATGCTGAATGTGATCAGCGCCAATCGGTGTCATTTGTTCATCTTCCATAATAATAAATCCCCATAAATTCTTTTAGTTTTTCAACAGTTGTGATGTAATAATTCTTACTGAATATGAAGCTACATATTCCTCCTTGAAGTTCGTTTCTCTTATTGTACTTCTCACTGTAAGCTACAACATATCCCAACTGTTTGTTCGTCAAGTAATAGGGCGTTGCTTCGCGTAGAAGTTCTTCCCTGATCACTATTCCTCTTTCCTTTACGTACTTCTCTAAACCAATCCGCATTGTCTCGAAATGGTCTTTGGTAAAATAATTTCGGATTTGTTTTCCGCTCTTATTTTTGACAACAGGAAACGTAAATATTCCCCTGTCTTCTAATTTCTCTTCCTTCATAATACTACTTCCGTGAATTCCTTGAGTGAAATTCCCTCTTCAAATGATAGAACCATCTGTGGAATATTCACAATCGGGATGAATCTCCACTTCTGTTCCTTCTTCATTTTTCCTTTCCGTGAAACATATCTAAAGGCATACCACGTATTAATTTTGTGTTTCTTTAATATGCCGTGGTACTTTAAGTATTGTCTCTTTACTCTGTCATTGTACGCCAAGTTAATATGCTTTGTGGTGCTTGAAGTTTTAACTTCCACTGGAAGAAATCGACGTCCGCGATTTCCAACAATAAACAAATCCCACCCAGCAGTATTCCCCGAAGCTGAAACATACAGATCGGGTCTAGCGGTACCTATTAGTTTTACAAGTTCCCCCTCGTAACGAGTCCGATTCTTTGGAACTTTATTATTCTTTTTCTTGCGTCTTTTTCTTGTCATCGACATCTCCTATATTTAGAACAGTTTCTCCTGTTTAGTTCCTGAAGCTAAACCTATGTCATCCCACTCAAATACTCCGGCTATATCCGACAGGGTCGTAACAAGTCTTTTGGCGTAATAGTACTTATCTGGTACCATATCCTCACAAAAATCTTCCACGTACGGTTCGACTTCCATTGGTGTCACTTTGGAGTCCGTGACTATCCAACTCACTTTGGTGTTCGGAATCCAATTATAACCCAGAGCCAATAGTTTTTTGGCGGCCTGAACTCCCGCCATAGAGCCTGGTCTGACATAGTCTGACTCCTTCCTGACCGACTTCGTGATTACCAGGTCAGCCAGTTCAATTCGTCCCTCCTTGATGTCTTTCACGATTTTGCTTACATATCTGAAAGCAGCATCAGGGTCATTGTCCAGTATTCTTACTAGTGCTCCCTTCAGTGCTTTTCGTTGGGCCCTGAAGGAATCCCCTCTCCGTAGTTCGTAACCCATTACGTAGAACTCTTTCTCGGGCCACTTGACAGTAGCAGCATATCTCTTTTTCGCTCCGTGAGTAAAGAAGGTCTCTAGTATCTTTTCTAATTCCATATCCACTTCCCCTGCTAATTTCTGAGCATCAGTGTCGTCCTTAAGCTGGACAAATACGGAATCAGTATCCCCATAGATTACAGTGAATCCACGTTCATTCAGCCGATCATACACATCCTGTATACCGTGGCGTGCAAATGCAGTGATACTTCCCCCTATCATCTTATTGGTGAAGCGATAGAAGTCACTTGCCATAACTCCATAGAAGGAGTTCATCAGTAGTTTAATTGAAGCTTGTAGACGATCGTAGTAGTCTCCCCTTGTCTTTACTTGTGCCTTAGTGTTGTCACGCCATTCCCACAATTCTTCTAGTGCTTCAGGAACGACGCCCTTCCTGTTCTGTCTGAATCGGGCGCCTATCGGGGACTTAATTGTATCGTTGAATGCATACTTTAATCGCGTGTATGTCGAGGGACATATATTATTCTCTATCATAATACTAGGATACATAGACTTAAAATCAAAGATTCCAACGTTAGTATATATACCAGGTTTATATACTTTAAATACTTTCGCTCCCTTGATTTTGTCTGTCTTTTCTCCCCATCTATTTTGCGGGACAGCAATGTTCAATCTGTCAAAACGCCGTATCAAGATAGAGTCCACTAACTGAGTGGTCTTCGGCATAAAGCAACTTCCAAGTGGTAGCTTCGTTGCGATTGACAGTGCCTTTGCCTTCTCGAGCGCACCCACAGACGGGTGATTGAATATATTTAAGGTCAATTCTACGTCACGTGCACAGTATTCCGCTACCTCTTTGGGTCGAGTCTTCCATTCTTTCTCTATTTGACTGGCGTCGACATCTGATTTGCCCCCCAGTCCCAGAAGCTGACCTACATATTCCAGCGTTTCCTGTATGGGCTTGAGTTCTATACGTGCTTCCATCCAAGTATCTACAAGTATACGACCATTCAGGTTCCATTGCGGGATACGATACTTTTTGTCATCACGTTTCCAAGGAACTCCCCTTGGTCTACCTATCTCAAACCTTACATCATTTCTTTCACACGCCTCTAGAAGAAACGGGATATCAAAACCAAATATGTTGTATCCTGTAATTATATCTGGATCTTGTTCCTTTACAAACGTTGTGAATTCTTCCAACATTTGTGACTCACCATTGACGTCTGTAAACGTGCTAATAATTCCGTCAATTTGTGCACATATGCAGTAGACGTCCCTCGTTCGTAAACTTCCTTCAACGTCAAAACATAACACACGAACGTCTACAGAGAAGGGTTCTGCTTCTATAATGTCTGTGATATGAAAATGTTCGTTGTATTCAACCTCAACGTATGCAGATAAATCCTTATCGTAGATGTACCTAAGTGGATAAAGTATATCAGATGAAAACGTTTGTCTTCCTCTTCGGTGTAGACGTTCGCGTAAACGTTTTATGTCATAGGGGGTTTTCACCTTTATCTTTGCACAGGGAAGGTCAGTTCCTTCGAACTCCAACGTCTTATTTCCAACGATTTCTGCCCCTGCGCGGGCCAAAGAACGCACATCATATTCGCGTGGACGTGCGAGATAGAAATAAGGATAGAAGTTTTCGTCATAGAGTGTGAGAGATTCTCCGCTCTCGGTTCTTCCTGTCAGCTCCACGACGGGCTGGTCTGAAACTGGACGCACCGAGTAGTCGGCGTTAGTTATTAGAAGTTTTGCTCTCATTCACTAATTCCCACACACAGTCAGTGTGTACCGTTGTTCCTGTGCGAGCCATAAAGCCCCCGTGTTCGTGTCCCGTCGCGGGCTCGCCGCATAAATTACAGTTCGTCATCCTATCACCAACAGACACAGGCCTATCAGGCCCAGTATTCCTATTACAATAAAATATAACTCATCTTTTCCTATTATTGGTTTTTTCTTATCAACCATCTTTACTCTATATTCTGGAAGTTTTTGTTTTGGTTTATGTCTCTCATTCATATGCTTCAGTATACGACACGAAGGGCATAAATTGCCTACCGTCCAGGACTCGGCAATGAGAATTGGTTGTCTGCATTTTCGGCAGTTCGTGTATGGGCTATCCATTCCAATACCTCATAAGCATCAGCAACCAAATAATCATAAAGATGACCAGCAGCATAGACCATTCATCGGATTGCATATCTCTTTTTTCTTTTGGACGGAATATAGTGTAGGGATTGCAAAAGAAACTCTTTACATCGTCCCACCAGCTCATACTTCAAATTTCTCCTCAGCTGTTGTTGGAATATTTTTCGTTAAAGATGTCACCGTCCATCTTTCAGTGCCATTTTCTTCTATGTCTCTCAATATTGTTTTCATACCTTTAACAAAATATTCTTCGGGGTCCTTCCATATAATAGTTACGGGCAGTTGATAATGCTTAAATGCAAAATGCTTGGATTCAGTCATTTCTTGGTCCCTCCTTCCCATAGTAAGGATCGTCATTGATTGTAGTTTTGTTAATGACATTCCCTGAATTAATTTGACACATATCTATATACATTTTCAATATCTGATTTAATTCGTATGTCCATTTACTGACGATAAGTGATTTATTCTCACTATCATTTAGGTGGAATTCCATTATCTCTAATGTAGCCATAAACTGTTCAAATTCATTCATTATGCACACCCCAGTGTTGCAGCTATAACCATTCCTATTCCCATTCCGCCGAGGAAGGAGAGGAAACTCCAGACAAGTATTCGTTCGGTGGCGTACATCATATTATCACTTCCTTCTCTCTATCGACCAGCCATAGTGGTGGAATATTCCCGAATTTCTCTTTATACCAATCTATTATCCAATAGTCTATATCGTTTTTTGTTAAAGGTTCCATTGAACATTTACCTTCCGTCAGCTTCTTGTATATATACTCACTTAATATCATTCTTACTCCGTCTCCTTAATCCAACGCAAATGGCGCGTACTCCAGACGTAGCCCTCTTCAATAACACCAATAAACTTTAGAAATTCAGCATACTTTTTCTGTAATTCAAACGGTTTATTCATTGTCCCACCGTCTCTTTAATTTTCCATTCGTCACATAGCATCCATTCGTGCTTTTCGCACATATACAGGATGCTCATTTCATTAGCTACGGTTTCGCAGCCACAATTCATTATGTCTCGCTTACTCATTCTTCCCCCCAGTCTGAGGGTCTCATATCGCCCTGGAATTCCAGTCCGCAGGTTTTACAGATTATCGTAGCTGCGATGGGATCGTCTAAAACTGGATTGCTAGTTATCTCAAACATCTCAACTTCGACTGGTCCACTAACACAACATTTTTTGAATCGATTCATTCTTCCACCTTGAAGTCATTTAGTTCCCAACACTTGTCGCGCCAGTCACAGAATGAACACTGCCAGGAGGTCTTAAATATTTCTCCCTCAATTGTCTTGGTTTTCATTAAATCTGTGAATTTCTTGTTCGGATATGCCATAAATGGTCGTTCGGGGATGGTGCCATTTTTAGCGTCTTCCTGTATCTTCCATAGCCTAGTTATCAGTCCGTCCACGAACTTTGGGTCTGCCCGAATTACGTGGACTGCTTCACTGCCATTGTTCTTGTTGTGGTAGTGCAATATCCCATATTCCGCTCCTTCTCCAGCCATACCTATTTGTAACTGAGCGAAGTGATCATACTTTGGTACATCTTCAGCTCCATACCAGTATACTTTCTTTTGTCGGTTTCTTCCCGTTTTATAAGGGAAGTCAGCAATTGTCTTGAACTCACATACGAACTTGTCCGTCGAGAGGCCAAATAAATCCTTTTTTGCCCACTCTTCTCGGAGGAGAACCCCATCAACTCTATAATTGAGGAGGAATTCTGCTTTGTCGTCGTGGACGGCGTTAATTTCCCCAGGATGTTCTGGATAGAATTTCCACCCAGTGATCTTTTTATATCTATTTTCCATAAGTTCGTGCACAGCGTCACCCAAAGCGAAAATATTCAGTGTCTGCACGGTATATTCGGGGTTACTTTTCGGTACCCCTGTCACCGCCCACGCCAATGCACGCTCACACTTGGTGGCGTCTGATGCGTAAAAGACCCTGCGCTTTTTGTTGCTTGGGAGACGATCGGACACGTTAATCTGTCCAAGTAGATAGCCTACCTCACGTTGAGATACTTCTACTACGTTTTCGTCATAAAGCTCTTTGAGCTCTTCATATTCATTTGGTTTCAAATTTCTTCACCTTTCCTGTCATATAACAGGTATACTCGTCGGGGAATTCGTTATAATCTGTTGAAAATTCGGGATAGTACAGTGACATATTCTCTTTGCAACCATCCGCCAATTCCTTTAAATCAACAGTATATTCAAATTCCATATCTTGAGTTCTGTAA
>Ga0114912_1000282_pt1 | contig 27131 bp, 20 predicted proteins | sample MalvirDeepMed_51_FD_89713 | JGI IMG/M metagenome (GOLD analysis project Ga0114912, IMG submission 89713) | Marine viral communities from the Global Malaspina Expedition - Malaspina viral metaG DeepMed_51 | ecosystem: Environmental > Aquatic > Marine > Oceanic | place: Mediterranean Sea...
AAATCGTCCCGAAAAGCTGGGAGAAGACCTTCTTCAACTGGATGGAGAACATCCAGCCGTGGTGTGTCTCGCGGCAATTGTGGTGGGGGCATCGCATTCCGGCGTGGTACGATGCGGACGGCAACGTCTTCGTCGTAGAGACGGAGGACGAGGCTCAGAGTTTGGCGGGCGACGGCGTCAAGCTGACCCGCGACGAGGATGTCCTCGACACCTGGTTCAGTTCCGCCCTGTGGCCCTTCGCCACGCTCGGCTGGCCGGAAACAAACGACCTCCTCGCCAAGCATTTCCCCAATTCGCTGCTCGTTTCGGGCTTCGACATCCTGTTCTTCTGGGATGCGCGGATGATGATGATGGGGCGTTACCTGACGGGCGAGAACCCGTGGCCGCGTCTCTATCTTCACGGGCTGGTGCGCGCGGCGGATGGCGCGAAGATGTCGAAATCCAAAGGCAATGTCGTCGATCCCCTAGGCCTGATCGAGCGTTACGGTGCCGATGCGCTGCGCTTCTTCATGGCAGCGATGGAGAGCCAGGGCCGCGACATCAAGATGGATGACAAGCGGGTCGAAGGATACCGCAACTTCGCCACCAAATTGTGGAACGCGACCCGGTTCTGCCAGGCGAACGGGATCGGCGCGAGCGAGACGATCGCCGCGCCCCAAGCCACTCTGGCCGTCAACAAATGGATCGTGGGCGAGGTGATCGAAACCCGCGACACGCTCGACAAGGCGCTCGCGGAACTGCGCTTCGACGCGGCGGCGAACACGATCTACCACTTCGTCTGGGACCGTTTCTGCGACTGGTATCTCGAACTCATCAAGGGCCAGATCGACGGCGAGACCCGCAAGGTCGCCGGGTGGGCGCTCGACCAGATCCTGGTCATGCTGCACCCTTTCATGCCCTTCATCACCGAGGAATTGTGGTCGAAGCAGGGAAGCCGCGCCGATTACCCGCTGATTACCGCGAAATGGCCCGATCCGCAGGCCGAAGTGGACGCGGAAGCCAAGGCCGAGGTCGACTGGCTGATCGCGCTGACCAGCGCGGTGCGCACGGCCAAGAACGAACTCGGCATCGCGCCAGGTGCCAAGCTGGAGGCCTATTGCCCCGCCCCGTCCGCGCTCGCGCGCAAGGTCGTTGACGAAAACGCCGCCTCGATCGAGCGCCTCGCCCGCCTCACGCCGATTCACTTTGCCGATGCGCCTGCGGGCGCGGCGATGCAGATCGGCGCGGGCGAGGATGCGTTCGTCATCCCGCTCGAAGGGGTGATCGATATCGACGCCGAAAAGGCCCGCCTCGCCAAGGCGCTCGACGCCTCGCGCAAGGAAGCGAAATCGCTCGAAGGTCGGCTCGGCAACGCCAATTTCGTCGAACGCGCAAAGCCCGAAGCGGTCGAGAAGGCGCGCGCCGATCTTGCGCATCATACCGCCGAAATCGAGCGGCTGGAGGCGGCGCTGGCCCGTCTGGGCTGAGCGTTCTGATGCCGGTGCCGCAAATCCCATGCCGCTGACCCTCGCCACCCAGGCGCCCGGTGAGGCGGAGATCTTCGCCTCGGTCCAGGGCGAGGGGCCGAGCGCGGGTATGCCGGTCGCTTTCCTGCGCCTGTCGCGCTGCAATCTCGCCTGCGTGTGGTGCGACACGGCCTATACCTGGCACTTCGAAGGCGACGAGCGCCCGCATCGCGGCGGTACGACCTTCGAGCGCAAGGCCAACCAGCTGATTCTGGACGAGCAGGACGTGGCGGAGCGCATCGCGGCGCTGGGGCAGAAGCGGCTCGTCATCACCGGGGGCGAGCCGCTGTTGCAGGGCCCCGCGCTCGCCCGGATGCTCGATCACTTGCCCGACATCGCGGTCGAGATAGAGACCAACGGCACCACCAAGGCGCCGCCCCGGCTGGACGTGCGGATCGATCAGTTCAACGTCAGCCCCAAGCTTTCGCATAGCGGCAATCCGGCGGATCTCGCCCTGATCGCGGAGCGGCTCGACGCCTATGCGACCGATCCGCGCGCTGTCTTCAAATTCGTCGTCGCGAGCGAGGCGGATGTCAGCGAAGCCGCCGCCCTCGTCCGCCGCCACGCCATCCCGCCCGCGCGCGTATTCCTGATGCCCGAAGGCACCGACAGCGCCACCCTGCGCGCCCGCGAGGAATGGCTGGTGCCGCTATGCCTCCAACACGGCTTCCGCCTCAGCGACCGGCTGCACATTCATCTGTTCGGCGATACGCGGGGGACGTAGATTATTTTGGACACGCCTCCGGCGCGCGATATCCTCGCGCCTGACGGCGCTGCGGGCGGCCGGTCGGCCTTGCGGCCCGCTGGTCGCGGACCGTTCCTATTTCTATGATTGAGGCCTAGCGGCGGAGCTCGGACCCGAAGGATCCGCAAGCGCGACTGCGCGCCCGCAGCGCCGTCAGGCGCGAGGATACGCACCCGCGGATGCGGGTGCACACAAAAATACGCGCAAAACACATCAACTATTATTCCGCCAGCGCGCGACGATGCGTTCGACCTGGTCTTCTTCCCCGCCTGCCTCGTTCCAGAGTTCGACGAAGCTGGGATCGTCCGATGCGGGGCGCTTGGCCTCTTCCAGCGTGTCGAAGCTGACGCGGATCGGGATCGCCACGCCCTCGCCGCAGATGATGCATTCGCGATTGCGCAGCGCCGGGATCGAATCGAGGAAACCGCGCGCGCCTTCGGGCATGGCGGCCTTCACGAAGGCCTGGTCGCGCTCGTTGTTGAGACGCATCGAGATGATCGTTCCGCATTGCGACAGCACGCCCTCGGCCAGATCGCTCGGCCGCTGGGTGACGAGGCCGAGCGATACGCCGTATTTGCGGCCTTCCTTGGCGATACGGCTGAGGATCTTGCCGACCGAACTGCCATCGGCGTTCTTCTCGCTGGGAACGTAGCGATGGGCTTCCTCGCACACGAGGAGGATCGGGCGCGTCTTCTCCTCGCGGCCCCAGATCGCGAAATCGAACACCAGGCGGCTGAGCACGGCGACCACCGTGGCGGTGACGTCCGACGGGACGCCCGATACGTCGATGATCGAGATCGGCTTGCCACCGCCGGGCAGGCGGAACAGCCTGGAAATGAAATCCTTCATCGTGTCCGCAACGAGCATACCGGAGAACATGAACTGGTAGCGCGGATCGGCCTTGATCTCGTCCAGCTTGTTCTTGATCCGCATATAGGGCGCCGAATTGGTCGCCTTGTCGAGCTTGCCCATCGCGTCCTGCAAGGCGGCGCCGAGATCGGAGAGCAGATAGGGAACTGGAGAATCGACGGTGATCTTGCTGAGCTGGCTGGCAAGCCGGCTCTTCTGACGGGCGGAGAGCAGGCATTTGGCGAGAATGTCGGCATCGACCTGCCGGGCGCTTCCCTCGCTGGTCAGGAACACCTCGCAATGCTCCTCGAAATTCATGATCCAGTACGGCATCTGCAAATTGGAGACGTCGAGGATCTGGCCCGTTTCGCGAAAGGCCGCCGAATATTCGCCATGCGGATCGATCATGACGATGTGGCCTTCGGGCGCGGCCTGGCAGATGCGATGGAGGATCAGCGCCGCGCTGGTCGATTTGCCCGTCCCGGTCGATCCGAGCAGGGCGAAATGCTTGCCCAGCAGCGCATCGACATAGAGGCCTGCGCGAATATCCTTGGTCGGATAGACAGTGCCGATCTGGATCGAACTGCGCCCGTCGCTGGCATAGACCTGGCGCAAATCCTGCGTGGTGGCGGGATAGATCATCGCGCCCGGAACGGGATAGCGGGTGACGCCGCGCCGGAAACCATGGAGCTTGCCGGTGAGCTTCTCCTCCTTGCCCTCGCCGAGAAAGTCGATGTTCGCGACGATGGAACCGGCGGCGCGGCGATCCTGGCGCTGGTCGCGCACGCTGGCGAGGAGCCAGCTATTGCCGACGCGGATCTTGATCTGGCTGCCGACCTGCCCGGTCATGGCGATCGAAGGATCGGGATCGTCGACGCATTCGGTGAGGCGCTGGGTGTCGATGGCGATCTGCGATCCCGCCCCGGCGACTTCGAGCACCACGCCGATGGGAAGCGCGGCATTCGCTCCGGAATCCGGCCCGGATGTCTGGCCGGAAGCATCGGGTTCCTCAGAAGCGGCTGGGTCGGCCCGGTGATCGGGTGCGCGCTGGGCTGTCTCGATCGCCGGGCGCGGTGGCTGCTTTTCGGCGTCAACCTGGCGCAGGCGATCGCGGAGCGGGGCCGGGCGCGCGGAATCGCCGCGGTCGTCGAACTCCTCCATCCGCGACGGGTCGAACACCCGAAAATTGCCCCCGCCCATATCCGTCATTACAGCTCAGCCCTTGCGTGCGCTCGATTGGAACGTTCGCTATGCGATGCAAGCGGTTAAGAACGGGTCAATATCCACAGGGCCGCATCCCTAAGGTTCAGATAAGGGCGAAGAAACGGCCGGCTGCCCACCCCATTCCGATCGACAGCACCACGGCGAAAAGGCCATAGGCCAGGCCGTGGCGGTTGGCCGAATTCTCCACGAACCGTTCGAACCCCACCTTGCGCACCGCCACCTCCGCCGTGGCCGAAGCCAGCACCCGCCCGCGCGAGATCGCGAAGGTTTCGGCGGTGTAGATGCCCGTCGTAACATTGGACGGCAGCTCGATCCGCGCCTGGTACAGCACGTCTTCGCTGATCTGCACGCCGCCGACCTGCTCGGTATAGAGGCCCTGGCGCGTCTTCAGATCGACGAGTCCGGCGGCGAAGCGGGCCTGTTCGTCGGTGTCGATCACGCCGCTGGGCGAAAGCTGGATATAGGATGTGCCGAATTCGTAGATGGCGGCGGTCTTCTCGTCGACGATCTGCTCGATAGGGCGCGAGGATGCCACCGCGAAGAAGCTGGGCGCGGAGCGGAAATCGGTCTGCTCCGCATTCAGCCAGACGCCCGCGATCCGGTCCTTCTCGCGCACGCGGATCGGTTCGGACGGGCCCTTGAGCACCACGACGATGTCGTAGCGCCCGCCCGCCTGCTGCGCGATCGGATCGATGATCGCGCCGAACAGCAGCAATTCGGTGCCCGTGAAGCCCTGTCGGACCTGGACTTCGTGCTGCGAGACTTCGGGCACGAGCACCGGATCGCGCTGTCCCATGACGAGGACCGCGAAGAGGATCAGCAGCCACGCCCTCACAGCATATTCACGGTGTAGATCTCGTCCGGGCGGACGAAGAGGCCGAAGAACATCCGCAGCGCGATGATGAGGACGATCGCGGCGAGCACGATGCGGAGCTTTTCGGGCGCGAACCTCGCCGCGACCTGCGTACCCATCTGCGCCCCCGTCACCGATCCGATCAGCAGGAGGCCGACAAGCACGATATCGACCGCCCGCGTCGTCAGGGAATGCATCATGGTCGTCACTACGGTTACGAACAGGATGTTGTAGAGGCTGGTGCCGACCACGACATTGGCGCTCATCCCCAGGATATAGAGCATGGCGGGCACGAGGATGAAGCCGCCGCCAACCCCCATCAGCATGGTCAATATCCCCACGATCACGCCCAAAAGCAGCGGCGCGAGCGGCGAGATGTAGAGGCCCGAGCGATAGAAGCGCCAGCGCCCCGGCAGGGATGCGATCAGCGGGTGATGGCGGCGGCGGCGCGGTGCGGCAGCTCCGGGATCGCCGCGGATCGCCTGCCACGCCTCGCGCGCCATCAGCGTGCCGATCGAGCCGAGCAGCACGACATAAAGCGCGTTGATCACCACGTCGATCTGGCCGATCGAGCGCAGGAACCTGAACAGCAGGGAACCGATGCCCGCACCGATGGCCCCGCCCGCAACCATCACCGCGCCCATGCGGTAATCGACGCCGTTGCGCTTGGAGTGGGCCAGCACGCCCGATACGCTTGCACCGGTCACCTGGGTCGAGGCGGATGCGGCGGCCACGGTCGGCGGGACGCCGTAGAAGATCAGCAGCGGCGTGGTCAGGAAACCTCCGCCGACCCCGAACAGGCCCGAAAGGATGCCCGTCACCCCGCCCAGCAGCACGATCCATAGCCCATTGACCGACAGGTTCGCGATGGGGAGGTAGACGTCCATCCTCCGCCTCTATCGCAGGCTTGGCGGGCTTTGAAGAGGCTCGCTCAAAATCCGGCAGAAAGCGTCAGGGCGGCGCCCGATCCGGGCCGGGCATCGCCGGCGACGCGAAAGCGGTAATCGGCGGACAGGCGCGCGGGTGTCTCGCCAAGTTGCAGCGCCAGGCTGGCGCTCGGCCCGATGTCGAGCCGCCCGGCGCCGCGCTGGACCCCGCCCCACGCTCCTGCGCCCACCGCGACATCGCCGAGATCGAACCGGGTCAGTCTGCGTTCGGCGACGATCTGGCCATCCGCGAACGCCGTCGCGGCTTTGCCCCCGACGAAGCCTGCCTGCGCATAGCCGCGCGTAATCATCCCGGTATCGGGATGATCGGCGAAGAGGCCGGTGGTCGCGAAGACAGAGGGGCGCAGCAGCGTCTCGTTCCGCGCCCCTTCCCCCTGTCGCGTCACCCGCGCCTCCATATGCAAGCGAACGGGCAGATCGGAATGCGGGCGTACGCTGAGACCGAGCGCCACGTCCTGCTGCTTCGGCCCGGCGATGGCGGCGGCGATCCGCCCGTAGAGTTCCGGTCGCGGGCCGCTCTCCGGCGCAAGGGCATAGCGCAGGACCGCCCCCGCCTGGCTCGATCCGTAACTGGCGGACCCGGGCGCGGCCGATGGTGACGCGTCGTCGCCGGGGCGGAGAAACAGCCAGCCATCGCCCGAAAGACGACTTGAGGCTGCGGGTCGGGAAGAGGGCGTGATGGGGCCGCTCGTCCCATTGCCGAACGCCTCGCGCGGCTCATAGGCGAAATTGGAGACGTGGCGGACGAGACGTGGCAATTCGGACATTGCCGCCAGCCAAAGCCGATGATGGCCGGGGATGTAGGCCGAGCGGGACGGCTCGGGGCCTGTTCTCGCCGGCACTGCCATAGGTGTGAATGCTGCGTGATCTTCGGCGCTGAGGATCGAGCCGCGAGACGCCGCGACGTGCGATCGAGCGACAAGAGCCTCGTTCGGCACTGCGGGGCGCGGCGACGCTTTAGTATCGGCGAACCTATCGATCGCTTCGGACGGGTCTAGCAGAGAAGCAGGCACGGTTTCGAGCAGGGGCGACCAGAAGGCCGTGCGCAGGACGGTGTAGCCCACGAGCAGCGAGACGATCGCCACCAGTGGCTGGCCGCGCCTGGCTCGCACCACCATGTCAGGCCGCCTCGCGTGCGTCGATCGCGGGATGGTCCCGGTGGTCCGTCTTCTCCCACACGATCGGCGCGCCCCGCAAAGTCCGCAGATACGCGAACAGCGCCCGTCGCCCGGCCAGGATCGCGATGGTATTGGAGACCGGGATGCGAGCCACGGCGAGCGCCGCCTCGCGCCAGCCGAATTCGCGGCCCGTAAAGACGGCCCGGATCGCGGTGCGCCACACGAGCGCGGCGAAATTCGCAGCGACGAGCAGTTGGAGGAGAGGGCCAAGCCTGACCGTCTCGATCAGGCCGAAGCCACGCGCCGCCCAGCTCAGCGCCATGGCGGCGAGCAGGCCGTAAGCGACGAACAGCAGGAGCGCCGCGAGCGGGCCGCGCCGGTCGCGCAGATCGAACCAGCGCCGCGCCGCACCCTTGCCCCAGCCGATCCTGTCCCATCCCTGCAAGGCGATCCCGTGCACCCAGCGTGTCTTCTGCCGCACCGATTCGCCGATCCTGCCGGGGAAATAGGCCCGCGTCGCAATCAGCCGCCCTTCCTTCGTCCGCATCCGCAGGAACCGCGTCCGCATTCCCATCATCGCGATATCGAGGCCGAACTCGTAATCCTCGGTCAGCGAATCGACCGCGAAAGGCCCTCGCCCATTCCGCGCGGCGGCAATCCGCGACAGCGCATCGCGCCGCACCGCGCAGCCGACGCCCGCACCCGGAACGCCCGCTCCCAGAGCATCGCGCACGGTCATGGTCTTGGCGTGCGCCTCGCAGAATTCATCGACATAATGGCCCGCGACGAAGCGCGAGCCCGGTTTGGGCAAAGCCAGCACCGGCATCTGAACGAAAGCGTCATGGTCGAGCGCGAGGTCGAACAGTTTGAGCGCGAGCGGATCGACCATGTCCTCGGCATCGTGCAGCACCACCATGCGGAAGGCGCGGCCGCGCATCGCTTCCTCGTCCTCGAGCGCCCGATAGAGGCAGTTGAGGCAATCGGCCTTGGAGGTCGGCCCGAATTCGGGATTGACGACCACCCGCACGCGGCGGTCCTCTTTCTCGAGCGCCCGCGCGACGGCCAGCGTAGCGGGATCGTTGGCGTAGCATCCGATAAGGATCGTCAGTTCGGGATCGGGCCACACGGAGAGCGCGTGGATGACCGTGACACCGATCACGCGCGCCTCCTGCCAGCAGGGGATGAAGACGGCGGCGTCTCCGGCAAGCGTATTAGTGGCGAGATCGCCAGCATCGATGCGGCCGGTCCCCAGCCTCCCCGTCAGGCGCAGCCAGAGATAGGCGATATCCACCGCGAATTCGTCCAGCGCCCCGATCAAGAAAAAGACGCCCGCGAACAGCAGCATCTCGTGCTGCATCGCCACGAACAACGCGCCGCCCTGCCCCAGGGCCATTACAATTTCAGCATGTCCCCCACACGCCCCCATTCCTGTCCATAAATGTCTATACGCATTTTGCGCAGGGGCAATGAGAGATCTTGGGAGAGATCTTGGGAAAGATCTGGATGGGATCGAGGTGAGATCAGCGACGAACCGCCCTCGCCGTGTTTCAGGCGGTGGCGGTCCGTCTATCGCGCAAGGGCCTGCGTGAGCTTACCAGCTGCCGGTGTTTTCCATGCTCGCCCAGGGTTCCTGCGGCGGCAAATGGCCTTCCTGCAGCAATTCGACCGAGATTCCGTCCGGCGAGCGCACGAAGGCCATATGCCCATCGCGCGGCGGGCGATTGATCGTGTGGCCCGCATCCATCAGCCGCTGACAGGTGGCGTAGATATCATCGACCCGATAGGCGAGGTGGCCGAAATTGCGCCCTCCGGTATAGTCTTCGGGCGCGCTGCCGTCTTCGGGCGGCCAGTTATAAGTGAGTTCGACCTCGGCCACGCCCTCCTGGCCTTCCGCGGCGAGGAAGATCAGCGTGAAGCGCCCCTTCTCATTGTCGAACCGCCGCGTCTCCTTGACGCCGAACAGTTCGAAGAAGGCCAGGGTCGCATCGGGATCGCTGACCCGGATCATGGTGTGGAGATATTTCGTCATCGTCGGTCCCCTAACTCTTCGCCACGATTATCCGTGACGTCTATTCGTCACGCCAGATGGGGCCGATGGTGCGATAACGAAAGGGGCGGCCCGACCGGACCGCCCGCCTTTCTTCAACTCTTCGCCTGTCTCAGAAGCTTGCGCTCAAGGTCACCACGAAAGCGTCATCGACGAAATCATAGGCTCCCGGTGCGATATCGCCTTCCGCGCCGACATAGGCGGCGCTGAGCGTGAACGGACCATAGACACTGGCCTCGGCCCCGATCGACCAGTCGAAGGCATCGCCGTCATTGGTGAAGGTGAGGAAACCGTCAGTATAGCCCAGATGCCCGGTCACGGTGACGGGCGTGTTCGGAATACCCACCCCGATATCGCTATAGACGTACAGATTGTCCGTACCGCCGAGCGAATCCTGTTCGGGCGCATAGGCGACGCCGACGGTGGTTTCCGCAGGCCCGAAAGTGAAGCCGAGCGAGGAATAGAATTCGACGTAATCGAAATCGCCGGGGCCGGCATCGGGATAGAGATAGCCGATCACGCCGACATCGAGCGCGAGGCCTTCGCCGATATCGCCGCTCCAGCCGCCATAGACGTCCAGTTCGACATCGCCGTATCCGACCGTGTCGTCATCAAGGGTCGATGCCCAGGTGCCGACGTAGAAGCCCGATTCGTGGGCGAGGTCGAGGCCGCCCTGCACCGCCGGGTCGCCGCCCGACAGGTCGACGCCACGGAAGCGGTATTCGCTGGTCAGCGCGAAATTTGGCGGAAAAGGTGATCGGACCTTCGGTTTCCGCTTCGACTTCGTCGGCGGCATTGACGGTCTGCGCAGCCACGGGGGCCGCAAAGGCGAGGCTCGCCAAAACAAAAACTGCGGCCGGGCCGCGAAAGGACGTGAGCATGACAGACTCCTGTGGTTGTCGCTTCGTCCCACCTGCAATCCGCCGGGCCCCTTGTTTTTGAGTGGGGTCCTCGCTCGGATCGGCAAACTTGTTTCACGAAAATGACAACCGGCGCAAGTTTCGATCCGCCGCTTTTCGCACTTGCAACACAGGGCGTGGCAAATCGGCAACGGAGCGGCTTGCCGCAGTGCAGCAATCGCGGTTGCAGCCTCGCGCGGCCTGGCCTAAACGCCTTGCGCCGGGCTCCACGCTCGCCACATGCCAATCATGATCAAAGCCCTCAGCAAGATTTTCCGCTCCGACAAGGCCGCCCGGCCGCTCCCTTCGGTCCCCGAGGGCGAACGCTATTACATCGTGGGAGACATCCACGGACGCTGCGACCTGTTCGCCGCGTTGAAGGATGCGATCGAGCAGGACGAGGCGGATACGATCGCGAAAAGCACGGTCATTCTGTTGGGCGATCTGGTGGATCGCGGCCCCGACAGCGCGGGCGTGATCGCGCTGGCTCGCGAATGGCAGTCCCGCCGCCCGATGCGCTTCCTCGCCGGGAACCACGAGGAAATGTTCCTCGACAGCTTCGACGATCGCAAGGTCTTGCGCCATTTCGTCAAGCATGGCGGGCGCGAGACGATCATGAGCTACGGCTTGACGCGCAAGCAATACGACGTGCTCGAACTCGACGAGTTGCAGGACGAGATGCGCGTTATCGTCCCGCAGGAACACCGGGATTTTCTGGCCGCTTTCGAAGACATGATCGTGATCGGCGATTACGTCTTCGTTCACGCCGGTATCGACCCTTCGCGCCCGATCGAGGATCAGTCGGCCAAGGATCTGCGCTGGATACGCGAGCGGTTCCTCAACACTGTCGGGCCGCTCAGCCATGTGATCGTGCACGGGCACACGATCTTCGAGGACGTCGAGGATCAGGGGCACCGGATCGGCATCGACACAGGCGCCTTTCGCACCGGGGTCTTGACCGCGCTTGTTCTCGAAGGCACCGAACGCCGCTATATTCAGGCCATCGAGCGCGACGGCAGGATCACCATCCAGCATGGGTAGGACGATATGAAAATCGCAATGGTCGGTTCGGGGTATGTCGGTCTGGTATCGGGAGCCTGCTTTGCGGACTTCGGCCACGAAGTGGTTTGTATCGACAAGGATCAGTCGAAGATCGACCGTCTGCATGACGGGATCATGCCGATCTACGAACCCGGCCTCGATCAGTTGGTGGCGAACAACGTCAAGGCCGGACGGCTGACCTTCACCACCGATCTGGCCGAGGGGATCGCGGGCGCGTCCGCGATCTTCATCGCGGTCGGCACGCCGAGCCGCCGGGGCGATGGCCATGCCGACCTTTCCTTCGTCTACGCCGTCGCCGAAGAGGTCGGGCAGAACCTGTCGAACGAGGCGGTGATCGTCACCAAGTCGACCGTTCCGGTCGGCACCGGAGACGAGGTCGAGCGCATCCTCAGGGACAGCGGAACCGCACACCGTTTCGCGGTCGTCTCCAATCCCGAATTCCTGCGCGAAGGGGCCGCGATCGGCGATTTCAAGCGTCCCGACCGGATCGTGATCGGCGCGGAGGACGAGTTCGGGCGCGAGGTGATGCGCGAGGTCTACCGCCCGCTCTTCCTCAACGAATCGCCCATCCTGTTCACCGGCCGCCGCACCAGCGAGCTCATCAAATACGCCGCCAACGCCTTCCTCGCGACCAAGATCACCTTCATCAACGAGATGGCCGATCTGTGCGAAAAGGTCGGCGCCAATGTCCAGGACGTCTCCCGCGGGATCGGGATGGACAATCGTATCGGCTCCAAATTCCTCCATGCAGGTCCCGGCTATGGCGGATCGTGCTTCCCGAAGGATACGCTCGCCCTGCTCAAGACGGCGGAGGATTACGACAGCCCGACACGGATCGTAGAGGCTGTGGTCAAGGTCAATGAAAGCCGCAAGCGCGCCATGGGCCGCAAGGTGCTGGACGCGATCGGCGGGCATGACGGGGCGCGGGGCAAGAAGGTCGCGCTCCTGGGCCTGACCTTCAAGCCGAACACGGACGATATGCGCGATTCGCCCGCGATCGCGGTGGCGCAGACGCTGACCGATGCAGGCGTCGAGGTCGCGGCCTACGATCCCGAAGGGATGGATCTGGCAAAGCCGCTGATGCCCGACGTCACGATGTGTTCCGATCCCTACGAAGCGATCGAGGATGCGGACGCCATCGCCATCGTCACCGAATGGGACGCTTTCCGCGCTCTCGATCTTGCCCGCGTGAAATCGCTCGCCAAGGCGCCGGTCATGGTGGACCTCAGAAACATCTACCGCCCCGACGACATGCGCGAGCGCGGTTTCGCCTATACCAGCATCGGGCGCGGCTGACCGGGGTCGAGGGGATCAGCCGTCGGTCCCGGCTTCGTCGGCAATCCATCGGTCGATCTTTGCCTCCAGCACCGGCAGCGGCAGGGCACCCGTGCCCAGAACCTGTTCGTGGAAGGCCTTGATGTCGAACCGGTCGCCAAGCGCCGCCTCTGCCTTGGCCCGCAGTTCCTGGATTTTCAGCGCGCCGACCTTGTAGGCGAGCGCTTGGCTGGGGATGGCGATGTAGCGTTCGACCTCGGCCGTCGCGTCGGTCCGGCCCATTCCCGAATTGGCGAGCATGTATTCGATCGCCTCATCGCGGGTCCAGCCCTTGGAATGGAGCCCGGTATCGACCACCAGCCGCATCGCGCGCAGCATCTCGTCGTCCAGCGTGCCGAAGCGGGCATAGGGATCGTCGTACAGCCCCATCGGATAGCCCAGCGTTTCCGAATACAAGGCCCAGCCTTCGACATAGGCGGTATTGCCGCCGAACCGCATGAAGGCGGGCAACGCCTCGTTCTCCTGCGCCAGGCTGATCTGGAAATGGTGCCCCGGCGCGCCTTCGTGGAGATACAGCGTCGTCTCGCCAGGCGTGGTGCGGCTGGGCAGGTCGTAGGCGTTGAAATAGAACACGCCCGGACGTGACCCGTCAGGCGTACCCGACTGGTAGGATCCACCAGCCTCGAACTTCTCGCGAAACTCCTCGTAAGGCCGGATTTCGAGTTTCGTTTTGGGCAGTTTGGAGAAGAAGGCAGGGATCTTCGCATCCACTTCGCGCCCGATCGCGTAATAGCGCTGCGTAAGATCCTCGCGGCTGGTCGGTTTGAACCGCGGATCGGTGCGGATGTAATCGAAGAACTCGGGCAAGCTGCCATCGAACCCGACCTCGTCCTTGACCTCCATCATCCCGGTCTTGATCCGCGCGACTTCGGACAGGCCGAGATTGTGAAGATAGTCCGCGGTTAGCGGCAAGGTGGTCGTCTGCTCGATGAGCTGGTTGTAGAGAGCCTCGCCGCCCTGCATCTGCGAAAGGCCGACGCTCGTACGCGCCTGCGGGTAATAGTCGGCCTTGAGGAACGCGAGCAGGCGCTGGTTCGCGGACCGGACATCGGTGATCGACTGGCGATAGGCTGCGGTCAGCCGCGCTTTGTCGGCGGCGCTGAAATCCTCGGGCAGGTTCGCGATCGGGCCCCAATAGGGCGTGTCCTCGATGTCCATCGCCGCCTGTGTCTCGAGTTGTTCGATGACGTTGCCGATGGTCAGCTTCGTTTCCAGCACCCCGCTTGCCATCCCCTCGCGGAATTTGGCGATCGCGCGGTCGATCAGCGCAATATAGTCGCGGTTGCGCGAAAGGCCGTTCTCGTAATCGCGCACCGTCTTGTAGGGCGCGGCGCCTTCCCCGCTCGAGAAGGTGGGATAGAAGGTGTGGAAGCCGTAGAAATGGTTGACCGGACGCACATCGGTCAGCGCGAGAATTTCCGGTTCGAGCCCGTCCAGCGCCTCGCGCTGGTTGTAGGCGAAGACATCGTAGGCGATCTGGTCGGTTTCGTTCAGCGCGGTGCGGTCGATTTGGTCCAGCTCGGCGAGATTGCGTTGGGCATCGGCGCGGCTGGCATCGTTGAATGCGGGCGTCAGGAAATCGCCGAGGCGATCGGCGTAGCGCATGTCCCCACGGAACAGGGCGGAAAGCGGGTTGAGCTTGAGGCTACGCTCGTCCGCATCGGCGAACAGGGCGAAAAGTTCATCATGAGCCGCAGCCTGTGTCCCCTGTTCGCCGGTCGCGGCGTTCACGGGCGTATCGGCCATGGCAGCATCGATCGCAGCGGCGCTTTCGGCGCTCATCGTCGTGCTGCAGGCGGCAAGCGAAAGAGCCGATGCGCCGACAAGCGCGAGGCGAACGATTTTCATGATCCGATTCCCCTGAATGACAGGCGCACAGGCCTAGGCCCGCCGCCGCGCCCCCGCAATATGCGCTGTGACGACCGCGCTATGCCGGTCGACCAATGTCAGGTCGAGGCATCGGATCTGAGAATCGGGATCACTCGATCACCCGACCGCGCACCATCACCCAGTCGACATCTTCCAGCACGGTCACATCAGCCAGCGGATCGCCGTCCACCGCGATGATGTCCGCCGAATAGCCCGGCGCCAGTCTCCCGATCTCGTTTTCCATTTCCAGAACGCGCGCCGCCATCGTCGTCGCGCTTGCCAGCGCTTCGCGGTTGGTCATCCCCTGCGCCCGCATCAGCGCAAATTCGCCGGCATTGCGCCCGTGCTCGAACACGCCCGCATCGGTGCCGAAGGCGATGGCCACGCCCCAGTTCCTCGCCTTGCCCATGAAGGTCTGCGCCACATCGGCGACCGCGCGGATCTTGTCCTCGACCACGGGCGTGTAGATCCCCTGCCCCAGCCGCTCGGTCACGCCCTTGAACGCCATCAGCGTCGGGATCAGCACGGTGCCGTTCTTCACCATCTCGCGCGCCGCCGCCTCGTCGAGATAGGTGCCGTGCTCGATCGTATCGATGCCCGCGCGGCTCGCCGCCTCGATCCCGCGCGCGCCATGGGCGTGGGCCATCACCTTGAGGCCGAGCGAGTGCGCGGTGTCGGCGATGCTCTTCATCTCACTATCGGTGAAATGCGCCTCAAGGCCCCGGCCCTGCTGGCTGAGGACGCCGCCGGTCGCGGTGATCTTGATCGTGTCCGCCCCGTTTTGGCTTGCGCGCCTAACCTTGGCCGCGCATTCGACCGCGCCGGTGCAGCTATATCCGCTCGACAAGATCTCGTTGATTTCGGGGAGGAAGCCGGTGACGTCGCCATGCCCGCCGATGATCGCGAGCGGCGGCCCGGCGGCGATGATGCGCGGCCCTGCGATCAGGCCTTCCTCGGTCCCGCGCCGCAGCGAAAAGGCGGTCTGCTGGGCGCTCCCCGCCTCGCGCACGGTGGTGAACCCGGCCAGCGCGGTGAGGCGCGCATTCTTCGCGCCGACGACCACGCCCCATTCGGCCGGTTCCACCGCGTCCCGCCAGAAATCGCCGCCGGGATCGCCCGTCAGATGGACGTGCAGGTCGATCAGGCCCGGCAGGACCGTCTTGCCCGGCAATTGCACCAGCGTCGCGCCATCGGCCCCGTCCTGCCATCCTTCCGCGATCGAGACGATGCGACCGTCCGTGACGGTGATGGTCGAGCGGCCCAGCGGCGGCGCATCGGGCGCGACGATCACGCGCTCGGCCTGGATCACGGTGGTGTCGGCCAGAAGCGGGCTGGCCACCATGGCGAGCGCGGCGGGTATCAGGCGGGTGATGGAATGGGTCATGTGGTCTCTCCCTTATGCCGTTCTTGTGCCGCGACAGGCGGTGCCGGACAAGCGCCGGTTTGCGCTGGGGGCCGGTATCGCTATGAAAGGCGACAATGATTACAACCGAAACCGGACACAAGAGGATCGCCCGTTCGATGAATCGCATTCTATTCACCGCCAGCCTGTTCGCCAGCGCGTCGCTGATCGCCGGGGCTGCCAATGCCCGCCCGATGACGCCCGAAGACGTCGCCAAGCTCGAAAGCGTCGGCACGATCGCGGTCTCGCCCGATGGGCGCCAGATCGCCTATACCACCGCCAGCCTGCCCGACGTGACCGAGGGCGAGGAGAACGGGACCACGCGGCAGCAGCTCATGCTCGCGACCGGCCCGGATGCGGCGCGCGCCTTCCTGCCGGACGATGTCAGCGTGGGCGGCGTGGAGTTCTCGCCCGACGGGCGAATGATCAGCTTCCTGTGGGCCAAGGATGGCGAGAAGCGCGCAGTCTGGGGCATTCCCACCGATGGCGGGGCGCAGCGCAAGCTGGCCGCTGTCGAGGGTGTCGGCGTGTCGAGCTATGCCTGGTCGCCCGATGGTTCGATGATCCACATGCTCACCGCCGCTGCCGAGGATACCGCGCGGACAGCGCAGGACAAGGCCGGGTTCAATGCCGTGGTCTACGAGGAAGAGGCACGGCTCAACCGCATGTTCTCCGCGCGCGTGGGCGAGGAGATCGACGCCAATCCGCGCGCCGTCACCATCCCCGGCTATGTCAGCGCCTTCCATGTCGCGCCGGATGGCCGCATGGCCGTGGTCGAAAGCGCGCCGAGCCCGCTGGTCGACGATTCCTACACCGCCAAACGCGCGCATATCATCGACCTCACCACCGGAAGGGTCGCGCGGGTGGTGGAAACGCCCGGCAAGCTCGGCGATATCGAGATTTCGCCTAATGGGCGCCAGCTGGCCATGATCGCCGCCGTCGATGCGAACGATCCGGCGGATACGACGCTGCATCTGGTCGACGTAGCGACTGGGCAGTTCCGCCCCCTCAACGCCGGTGCGCCCGAAGCGGCGGTCGATGCCGAATGGCTGGCCGACGGACGCCTCGCCGCGGTGATCCACACGGGCGCGCATTCGTCGCTGCGCCTCTACAACAATGACGGCAGCGTCGCGGGCGAATATCCGGGCGGCGAGCTGATCCTGACCTCCGTCGAGGCGAATGGCGATACCATCGCGGTGCAGGCCAATGCCCCGCGCCACCCGACCGAATTGTTCACCTGGGCCGATGGCGGCTTCACCCGGTGGACCACGCACAATCCCTGGCTGGCTGATATCGATTTCGGCAATCAGCGCACCCTGACCTATACCGCGCGCGACGGGCAGGCGATCGAAGGCGTGCTGATCGAGCCGGTCGGCCGGATACCGCGCGGGGGCGCGCCGCTGATCCTGAACGTCCATGGCGGGCCGGAAGCGCATGAGAGCAATGGCTGGCAGACCGCCTACAGCAAGCCCGGCCAGGTCGCGGCGGGCCAGGGCTATGCCGTCTTCCTCCCCAATTATCGCGGCTCGACCGGGTACGGCACGGCCTTCTCCAAGGAACATCAGAAGGATGCCGCGGGCAAGGAATTCGACGATATCGTCGATGCCAAGCGGGCGCTGGTCGCCGAAGGGATCGCCGATGGCGACCGCACCGGGATCACCGGCGGCAGCTATGGCGGCTATGCGAGCGGCTGGGGCGCTACCTATTATTCCAACGAATACGCCGCGAGCGTGATGTTCGTCGGTATCTCCAACGTCATTTCCAAATTCGGGACGACCGACATCCCGACCGAGGAATATCTGGTCCACGCGCGCGACTACATCTGGGACGACTGGATGGATTCGCTCGCCCGCAGCCCGATCTACCATGTCGACAAGGCCAACACCCCGCTGCTGATCATGCACGGGGCGGAAGACCCCCGCGTCGCGCCGAGCCAGAGCTACGAACTCTATCGTTCGATCAAGGTCAGGAAGCCCGACGTGCCCGTCCGCCTCGTGCTCTATCCGGGCGAAGGCCACGGCAATTCACGCGCGGCGGCCCGCTACGATTACAACCTTCGGATGATGCAGTGGTTCGACACCTATCTCAAAACCGGCGATCGCGATGCCGAGCTGCCCGATCCCCGGCCCATGCTGGCCGAAGGCACGGTCGGCACCGGATCGAGCGACGACTGACACAAAAAGGGCGGCTCGCGGGCCGCCCTTTTCCTTTCCGAAGGCCGCCTGACCCCTAGAACGTATAGCCGATCCCGATCGCGGCGAACCACTGGTCGGCATCGCCGCGGATGGCGGTGAAGGGCGTATCCTCCGCATCGCCCAGAAGGTGCGAATAGCCGCCGATCCCGATCAGCGACACGCCGCCATCGGCGAGGTTCCCGCCGAGGTCGTAGGCGACGAGCAAGTTCGTGCCCACGCTTTCGAAACCGCCTTCCGCCTGGAAACCGGGCAGTCGCGATCCGATCGGCAAATTCGGATTGTTGGGCGCGACCGAATAATAATAATCGGCGTAATCGTCGTCGACATAAGTCGCGCTGGCCGAAAGCGAGACCGCGATCGCCTGGCTGAGCGGGGTGAAATACGCAACGCTCGGCGCGATCTTCATCCCGTCATGCGCGCCCGCCACGTCCCACAGCGCATCGACATTGAAGGTCAGGCTATCATAGGGATTGAGCACTGCCGGGAAGGAGACGCCCACCGTCGGCCCGACCTCGATCGCCGTGTCGAGTTCCCCGTAAGCGGCGACGACCGAATCCTCGATATCGTCGACATCGGTCCGATCGGTGTTGATGCGTCCGGCGATACCCAGCGAGAACTTCGGTCCGCCCTCGGTCTCCATCGACAGGAAATCGAGCGCCACCCCGGCCGGGCGCGGATTGATGTCGATCCCGCGAAAGGACCCTTGCACGACGGGAAACACGAAGGTCACGTAATCATCCGAACCGGTATAGCTGGGCGCGTAGCCGAGACCGACACCGACGCTGAGATAATCGCCGTCGAAGATCGTCTCGTCCGGGCCTTCCGACGTAACCCCGGGTTCGCCCTGGTCCTGCGCGGCGGCAGGGGCAGCAAAGGAAGCGGCGATGGCGAAAGCGGCCACCCCGGCGAAAAGCTTCGTAATTGTCATGATCGATCCCTCGGTCTGTCTTGTGCGCGTAACGGGTTACCGCGTGTTGCGTTCCTGCCTGCGCGAGGAATCGGGTGATCGAAAGATTGCCGCCGGACCCTGCTGCGCCTACCGGATCGGGCGATGAGCGCTTTTCCCATCGATCTCGCTATCGTCGGCGGCGGATTGGCCGGTGGCCTGATCGCCCTCGCCGCGCATCGCGCGAACCCCGCCATGGAGATCGCGCTGGTCGAGGCGGGCGACGTGTTCGGCGGCAATCACCGCTGGAGCTGGTTCGACAGCGATCTGGGGCCGGAGGGCAACGCGCTGATGGGCGCGTTCCGGGCCAAGACATGGACGGGCGGGAACGAGGTCCGCTTCCCCGATTTCGTCCGGCATCTCTCCGCCGATTACCGCTCGCTCGACAGCCGGGATTTCGACGCGGGCCTGCGCAGATTGCTGCCCCAAGGCGCTCTCCACCTCAATTCCCGCGCCGAGACGCTCGCGGCGGATCGCGTCACCCTGGCGGACGGTCGGACGATCGCCGCGCTCCGCGTGATCGATTGCCGCGACCCGGCCCCCTCGCCCGATCTTACCGGGGGATGGCAGGTCTTCCTCGGCCAGCATCGCCAGATGGACGCACCGCACGGGATCGAACGGCCCGTCATCATGGATGCGACGGTCGAGCAGATCGGGGGCTATCGGTTCCTCTATCTCCTGCCTCTGTCGGATACGGAGCTGTTTCTCGAGGATACCTATTATCAGGACCGGGCTAAGCTCGACGCGCCCGCGCTGAGGCAACGGATCGCCGACTATTGCGACCGGAATGGCTGGGAGGGGGAGGTCGTGCACGAGGAAACCGGCCTCTTGCCCGTCATCACCGGAGGCGACTTCGCGGGCTATCGTGCGACGCTCGAACGGGACGGCGTGGCGCTTGCGGGCGCACGCGCCGGTTTCGTCCACCCGCTCACCAGCTACACCGTCCCGATCGCGGTCCGCAACGCGCTCGCCATCGCGGCGGCAGTGGGACGGATGGACGGCGCGCAGCTCGCCGATTATCTCGCCGCGCGCGCCCGCGAGCACTGGCGCGCGACCGGCTATTACCGCCTGCTCGGCAAGATGCTGTTCGATGCCGCCGAACCGCAGGAACGCTATCGCATTTTCGAACGTTTCTACACGCTTCCCGAACCCCTGATCGAACGGTTCTACGCCGCGCAATCATCCCCGCTCGACAAGCTCCGCATTCTTTCGGGAAAGCCGCCCGTCCCCGTCCGCAGCGCAGTGGCCGCCCTGCTTGGCAAAGGCGCCCCGCTCGTCCAAGGTGACAATTCATGAACGCCCCGACCGTAGAAACCGCCCCTTCCTCCTCTACTGCCCCCTCCTCTCCCGTAATTCCCACCGGCAAGACCGCTTGCGTGGTTGGCGCGGGCTTTGGCGGGCTGGCGCTGGCGATCCGGCTGCAATCGGCAGGGATCGCCACCACCGTGATCGAGGGCCGCGACAAGCCGGGTGGCCGGGCTTACGTGTGGGAGCGGGCCACCGACGCCGGGACCTTCACTTTCGACGGCGGGCCGACCGTCATCACCGATCCCGACTGCCTTCGCGAACTCTGGGCGCTTTCGGGCCACGACATGGCCGAGGATATCGAGCTCGTCCCCGTCATGCCGTTCTATCGCCTGCAATGGCCCGACGGGACGCTGTTCGATTATTCGAACGACGAGGACAATCTGTTCGACGAGATCGCCAAGATCAATCCCGCCGATGTCGCCGGATACCAGCGCTTCCTCGAATACAGCGCGGGCGTCTACGAAGAAGGCTACGTCAAGCTGGGCCACGTCCCCTTCCTCGATTTCAAGTCGATGCTGAAGGCCGCGCCCGCGCTCGCCAAGAAGCAGGCCTGGCGCAGCGTCTATTCGATGGTGTCGCATTTCATCGAGGACGAGAAGCTGCGCGAGGCCTTCAGCTTCCACACCCTGCTGGTCGGCGGCAATCCGATGAAGACCAGCGCGATCTACGCGCTGATCCACAAGCTGGAAAAGGATGGCGGCGTGTGGTGGGCGAAGGGCGGCACCAACCGGCTGATCGCGGCGATGGTCACCCATTTCGAGCGTCTGGGCGGAACCGTCCGGCTGGACGACCCGGTGGAACGCATCCACACGCTCGGAACCCGCGCGACCGAGGTCGAGACCAGATCGGGCTTCAAGCAGCGCTTCGACGCGGTCGCCAGCAATGCCGACATCATGCACAGCTACAAGGATCTTCTGGGCCAGTCCAAGCGCGGCGCGGATTACGCAAAGAGCCTGTCGCGCAAGAGCTTTTCGCCCAGTCTCTTCGTGGTCCATTTCGGCCTGGAAGGCGCGTGGCCGGGTATTCCGCATCACATGATCCTGTTCGGCCCGCGCTATAAAGGCCTGCTCGACGATATTTACGGAGGCGGCGTGCTGCCGGCGGATTTCTCGATCTACCTCCACCACCCGAGCGTGACCGATCCCGCCATGGCACCCGAGGGCATGAGCACCTTCTACGCGCTCGTGCCGGTCGCCCATATGGGCAAGCTGGCGGTCGATTGGGAGGAGATGGGCAAGCAGCTGGAAAAGCGCGTACTGGACGAGCTTGGACGGCGACTGATCCCCGACATTCACGACCGGATCGTGACCAAGTTCCACTACACGCCGAAGGATTTCGCCACCGACCTCAACGCCCATGTCGGCAGCGCGTTCAGCCTCGAACCGGTCCTGACGCAGAGCGCGTGGTTCCGGGGCCATAATCGTGACGACGTAATCGACAATTTCTACCTCGTCGGCGCCGGCACCCATCCCGGCGCGGGCATTCCCGGCGTGGTCGGCAGCGCCAAGGCGACGGCGGGGCTGATGGTGGAGGATCTGGTGGGATGACGGGGCTGATGCAGCGCAAAATTTATGTGCCGCGCATAAGCGAGCACGGCGGTCTATTCATACGCTCACAGGGGCGCAGAGGCGCAGGGAGGGCGTGCTGGCGGCGAAGCCGCTTCTCATTTGCTATCGTTTCACCAATCAAGCGGTGGCAGGATACGAATGCTGCTGCGACCCAGTGCAACCGCTCCGCGCCTCTGCGCCTCTGTGAGCGTTGAGAACCCTTACCTTTATACTCGGAACACCGCCCCAAATGAACGCCCCCATCCAGCGCCTCGCCATCTACTGCGGATCGGCCACGCCATCCGATCCGCGTTACATCGAACTCGCACGCGATGTCGGCGCAGCGCTGGCGCAGCGCGGGATCGGGGTCGTCTATGGCGGCGGCAGGCTCGGATTGATGGGCGCTGTCGCGAAGGGCGCGCTCGATCACGGGGGCGAGGTGATCGGGGTGATCCCCGAAGCGCTCGCCAATTCGGAGGTCGCCAATCACGACTGCACCGAACTCCACACCGTCGGCGGGATGCACGAACGCAAGCAGAAATTCACCGATCTCAGCGATGGGTTCATCACGATTCCCGGCGGCGTGGGCACGATGGACGAATTGTGGGAAGCGGTCAGCTGGGCACAGCTTGGCTATCACACCAAGCCGGTCGGCCTCCTCAACGCGTTCGGGTTCTACGACCATCTGATCGCCTTCAACCGGCACATGGCGGAGGTCGGCTTCGTGCGGCCCGCGCATCAGGGGATCATCCTTGCCGCCGACACGTTAGGCAATTTGCTCGACCAAATGGAAAGCTACGAGCCCCACACGCCGATCTTCAACATGAAGGCCTCCGACCTCTGACCACCGAGCGTCCCCTCGTCTCCTCGCGCTATATGCGCGATACCCCCGTCCAGGCGGGCGGGGGGCGCGATCGCGCGTCCATGGTGGCGCAGGCCAAGAAGGCGATCGAGGAAGGCTCGCAAAGCTTCGCCGCCGCGTCCAAGCTGTTCGACCAGAGGACGCGCGAACGGTCCTGGTTGCTTTACGCCTGGTGCCGCCGGTGTGACGATATCGCCGACAATCAGGACAAGGGCGGCCCGCCCATTCAACCAAGAGGGGGCGATCAGGGTGATCTCAAGAGCGCGGAAGATCGCGTTCAGGGAATACGTGTCCTCACCCGCCGCGCCTTTGCCGAACAGCCCACCGCCGATCCGGCCTTCGACGGCTTCGGCCTCGTCGCCGACGAGTGCAATCTGACGCCGGACATGGCGAACGACGTGATCTCGGGCTTTGCCCTCGACGCCACCGGCTGGGCGCCCACCAATGAGCGCGACATGCTGCGCTATTGCTATCACGTCGCGGGCGCGGTCGGAGTGATGATGGCGAAGGTGATGGACGTGCCGGACGATGACGGCGACACGCTCGACCGGGCGTGCGATCTGGGCCTCGCCTTCCAGATGGCGAATATCGCGCGCGACATCGTCGAGGACGCCCATTCCGGGCGCTGCTATCTCCCCACCGAATGGCTGGCGGAAAAGGGCTGGGAACAGGGCGAGCACGCGCTTCCCGACAATCGTTTCATGCTCGCCAGCCTGATGCCGCGCCTGATCGCTTTGATGGAGAAGCACGAGGCGGCGGCGCGGCTCGGCGCGAAGCGGTTGCGGTTCCGCCAGCGCTGGGCAGTGCTTGCGGCGGCGAATATCTACGGCGCGATCGGGCGCAAGGTTCTCGATCGCGGGCAACTGGCCTGGGACCGCCGTGTCGTGGTGCCGGGATACGAGAAAGCCTGGCATGTCCTTGCCGCTTTGGGCCAGGCAATCGTCAATCGCCCGGACGGCCCGGACGAGCCGATCATCTGGACCCGCCACGATTATCGCCCCGTCGCGGGCTGGTAGGTCGCCAGAGGAGTTGGCTTTTGTCCCCATGCGGGCTAGCCGAACCGCATGATCCAAAAGCTTCTTATCGCCAATCGCGGCGAGATCGCCTGCCGTATCATTCGCACCGCGCGCGACATGGGGATCGCCACGGTCGCGGTCTATTCCGATGCCGATGCCAAGGCCTTGCACGTGCGGCAGGCGGATGAGGCGGTGCATATCGGCCCCTCGCCCGCTGCCGAAAGCTATCTGGTCGGCGAAAAGATCATCGCTGCGGCGAAGGACACCGGGGCCGATGCGATCCATCCCGGTTACGGGTTCCTGAGCGAGAATGCGGGCTTCGCCCAGGCGGTGATCGATGCGGGGCTGATCTGGGTCGGCCCGAAACCGTCCAGCATCGATGCGATGGGGCTGAAGGACGCGGCCAAGAAATTGATGCGCGAGGCGGGCGTTCCCGTCACGCCCGGCTATGACGGTGAGGATCAGAGCCCCGAAAGGCTGAAGGCAGAAGCAGACGCGATCGGCTATCCCGTCCTCATCAAGGCTGTCGCCGGCGGCGGCGGCAAGGGGATGCGCAAGGTCGACGATGCGGCGCAGTTCGAAGAGATGCTGCATAGCTGCAAGCGCGAGGCGAAAGCCAGCTTCTCGAACGACGAGGTCCTGCTCGAAAAATGGATCACCTCCCCCCGCCATATCGAGGTGCAGGTGTTCGGCGACAGTCACGGCAATGTCGTTCACCTGTTCGAACGCGACTGCTCGCTTCAGCGCCGCCACCAGAAGGTGATCGAGGAAGCCCCGGCGCCGGGCATGGACGAGGAAACGCGCGAAGAGCTTTGCGCCGCCGCCGTGCGCGCCGCCAAGGCGGTCGATTACGAGGGCGCGGGCACGATCGAGTTCATCGCCGACGCCAGCGAAGGCCTGCGGGCGGACCGCATCTTCTTCATGGAAATGAACACTCGCTTGCAGGTCGAACATCCGGTGACCGAGGAGATCACCGGGGTCGATCTGGTCGAGTGGCAGCTGCGCGTGGCGAGCGGCGAGGCGATCCCGATGGCGCAGGAGGAGTTGGCGATAAACGGCCACGCGATCGAAGCGCGGCTCTATGCCGAAGACCCCTCAAGCGGGTTCCTGCCCAGCACCGGCCCGCTCGACTGGCTCGATCTCGGCGTGGAAGGCCGCATCGAGACGGGTGTCGAGGAGGGGGACGAAATTTCACCCCATTACGATCCGATGATCGCCAAGCTGGTCGCCTGGGGCGAAGATCGCGACGATGCGATCGACACACTGGTCGAAATGGCCGAGACAGCCGAGGTCTGGCCGGTGCGGACCAATGCCGCCTTCATCGCCAACGCCCTGTCCGACAATGATTTCATCGCCGAACGCCTCGACACAGGCTTCATCGCTGATAAGGGCGACGCGCTCATTCCGTCAGGCGAACCCGACGATGTCGTGCTTCGCGGCGCAGCGCGCATCGCGATGGTGGCCAATGACGACCAGCCCGAAGAGCTGGCGGGCTTCCGCCTGAACCGTGCGCCGCGCCATGCGGTCGCGCTGTCCCATCGTGGCAAGACGCATCTCGTCGAACTGGACGACACGCCGTTCGAACCTTCGCTTACAGGCTTTGCCGAGGGCGGTCGTATCGTCGTGTTCGATAACGGTCAGGCTTTCGGGTTCGAAACCGAAACGCGTGGCTCCGGCGCAGCCTCCGCCGCCGATGGTGCAATCCTCGCGCCGATGCCGGGCAAGGTCATCGCGGTCGACGTCCAAGAAGGCGACAAAGTCACGGCCGGGCAGCGCCTGCTGGTGCTCGAAGCGATGAAGATGGAACACGCGATGACAGCGCCGTTCGACGGGACCGTCACCGAATTGAATGCCAGCGAAGGCGGGCAGGTTCAGGTCGAAGCGGTGCTGGCGGTGGTGGAGCCCGAAGCCTGAATTGGCCGGCAAACGGTGCGGTTACTGTGCTTCGGGCCGCGGCTCGCCGAACAATTCGCCCTTTTCACTGAACAGGACGAAGATCAGGCTCAACACGGCGGTGATCAGCAACGCCGTCGCCAGCGGGCGCGCGGTCCCGTCATACATGAACCCGATCAGCGCCCCCAGCCCCGCCCCGGTCGTCAGGCGAAGGAAGCTCTGCGCCGAACTGGCGGCGCCAGCGATATGCTTGAACGGCTCCATCGCGATCGACCCGAAATTCGCGCCGATGAAGCCGAGCAGCGCCATGTTTGCAGCCATCAGCGGTACGAAGGTCCACAGGCTCTCGTCCGGCTGGTTGGCGAACCACAATTGCGCCGCCGCGACCGCGATGAAGATGAACAGGGCGGCATGGCTCACCCGCCGCGCACCGAATTTCTCGACGATCCGGCTGTTCGACCAGTTCGCGATCGACATCGCGCCCGCGCACATGGCGAAGATCAGCGGGAAGAGATCGCCCGCATCGAAGGCTTCGCCGATCAATTGCTGCGAGGAATTGATAAAGCCGAACAGGCCGCCGAACACCAGCGCGCTGCCGAGCGTGTAACCAATCGTCTCGCGCAGCGTCAGCGAATGGCGCATATTGCGCACGATCACCGGCAGGCGGATCGGCACCCGGTCATCCTCGTGCAGCGTCTCCGGCAGGCTGGTATAGACCCAGATTGCCATCACCACCCCTGCCGCAGCCATGGCAGCGAAAATCCAGCGCCAGTTCCCCGCGATCTCCAGAATGCCCTGCCCGATCGTCGGCGCGATCGCGGGCACGATCAGGAAGATGACGAAGATCAGGCTCATCATCCGCGCCATCTTGTCGCCGCCCACGCGGTCACGGATGATGGCGGGCGGAAGGGCGATGATCGCCGCCGCACCGAAACCCTGGATAGCGCGCAGAACGACAAGCGTGGTGAAATCGGTCGCCAGCGAACAGGCGATCGACAGCGCGATATAGACGCCGAGGCCGACGAACAGGACCGGGCGCCGCCCATATCGGTCGGCGAAGCTGCCGGGAACCAGCGCGCCGATGCCTGCGCAGATCAGATAGGCCCCGACGATGAACTGGCGGCTGTTCCCTTCCGCACCCAGGGCCTCCGCCAGATTGTCGAGCGCGGGGAGAATGGAATCGATACCGAAAGCATTCAGCGCCATCAGCAACGCCATCATCCAAATCAGCGAACGTTCGCTGATATGGGGACGCCGAGCTGCCTCGGCCCGCGGGCGCTCGCCCGCCGCTAGCTGTTCCGTTCGCATCTGCACAAAGCGTCAGGTGGCGGCAAAGGTTCCGATTTGCAACTCGGCTCGCTATCTATTCCTGCATGGGCGATTGCGGTTCCGACAAGAGTGACGATGGGGATGACGTCGAAGTTGCGGCCGCCACCGGCCTGCGCAAGATCATCCATGTCTACATGGATGCCTTCTTCGCCAGCGTCGAACAGCGCGACCATCCGGAAC
>Ga0114912_1000284_pt1 | contig 27117 bp, 25 predicted proteins | sample MalvirDeepMed_51_FD_89713 | JGI IMG/M metagenome (GOLD analysis project Ga0114912, IMG submission 89713) | Marine viral communities from the Global Malaspina Expedition - Malaspina viral metaG DeepMed_51 | ecosystem: Environmental > Aquatic > Marine > Oceanic | place: Mediterranean Sea...
GCCTGAGCGTAACAAGCTCCTCGTTCCCGGGCCTCTCTCCTCTCTCTCCCGCCCGGGGACGATACGATCACGGGCCGGGTGGCATCTGCCATCCGGCCCGTTTTTTGTGGTTCCATCTCCAGGCAACCATCGGCTTCGTATCCGATAAACCGCGCGCCGCATCGCGTGGCGACTTGCGAAGCGCACGATCGATACGATATGCGGTCTCTCATGCGATCCTTGTGCTCTCCCTATCCGGCCGCTGCCACCGATGCTGCGTATGCGGCGGGCCCTTTCGACCCTGCGATCTTCGCCGCTGGCGGGGATGATGCCGATGGCGGTGACGATGCCGGCGGCCAGAGCCGCGTCGGCCTCGCCACCCGGACCCGTGCCAAGCCGAAAAAGCCGAGCCAGTACAAGGTCCTGCTGTTGAACGACGATTACACGCCGATGGAATTCGTCGTCATCATCCTCAAGCGGTTCTTCCGCATGGACATGGAAGAAGCGACTCGCGTGATGCTCCACGTCCATCAGAAGGGCGTCGGCGTGTGCGGCATCTTCCCTTACGAGGTGGCCGAAACCAAGGTGAACCAGGTGATGGATTTCGCCCGCCAGAATCAGCATCCGCTCCAGTGCACGCTGGAAAAGGCGTGAGCGCAGGCGGCGCAATCATTTCCTGATGATCGGGCATCCCGAACCCGATCAGATCGGTCCGGGGCAGGAAAGCGTCTGGGACTATCCCCGCCCCGCCGTGGCCGAACCGAGCGATCGCCATATCCTGATCCGTCACAAGGGCATCGTCCTCGCCGATACGCGGAGCAGCTGGCGCACGCTCGAAACCAGCCATCCGCCGACCTATTACCTCCCGCAAGGCGATATCGCGATGGACCTGCTGTCTCCCAATCCGCGCCGCTCGCTGTGCGAATGGAAGGGGCAGGCGCGTTACTGGGACGTTTCGATCGGCGGCGACCGGTTCGAAGGCGTCGGCTGGTCCTATCCCGATCCGACCGCCTCCTTCGCGCCCGTCGCGGGCCACATCGCCTTCTATGCCGATCCGTTCGAGGAATGCCTTGTCGATGGCGAACAGGTCGTGCCGCAGCCGGGCGGGTTTTACGGCGGCTGGATCACCTCGCGCGAGGCTGGACCGTTCAAGGGCGTGCCCGGAAGCCGGTTCTGGTGACGGTTTGGTGCGTTTGCGACCCCGTTTCGAAGCCGGTACGACGCGTTTGCGCATGACCGATCCGGCAAACCACGCTAGGGCATTCGCGCCCCCCGAACGATAGCCAGGCCCCTAGTGTTCAACTTCGTCCCCAGCATCGATCGCTATATCTTCAAGCTCGTCGTCGTGCCGATGCTGGGCGTGTTCGCGCTCGCCGCCTCGCTGCTGACGCTCGACAAGATGCTGAGACTGTTCGATTTCGTCGCGGTCGAAGGCGGCCCGGTCGGCGTAGTCTTCAAGATGCTCGGCGCGCTGATCCCGGAATATGCCAGCCTCGCCATACCTTTAGGGCTGATGCTCGGCATCCTCGTCGCCTTCCGCAAGCTCGCCACCAGCAGCGAACTCGACGTGCTGCGCGCCGTGGGGATGAGTTATGGCCGGATGCTGCGGATGCCCTACATCATCACGGCGGTGCTGATGGCGGTGAACGTGGCGCTGGTCTTCTACGTCCAGCCGATCAGCCGCTATTATTACGAACAGCTCGAATACGAATTGCGGTCGGGCGCGCTGGGCGCCTCGATCAAGGTGGGCGAATTCACCACTCTGGCGGACCGGATGGCGCTGCGGATCGAGGAGAGCGAGGATGACGGGACGCGGCTGAAAGGCATATTCGCGCGCGTCTCCAACGATAAGGGCCAGATCCTCTCGATCAGCGCGCGCGAGGGCTCCTTCCTCGCCACGACCGACAGTCCCGACACGATCATCCTGCGGCTCGACGATGGCACCATCGTCCAGGACATGGGCAATCAGTCGCCGCGCGTCCTGGCCTTCACGCGCCAATATCTGCCGATCGACCTGCCCGCGATCGAGGAATTCCGCGCCCGTGGTGATGCGGAGCGGGAATATATCCTGCCGGAATTGCTAAGGATCGGATGGAATTCCGGTGAGAGCGAGGCGCGGCGCGATGCCAGCCAGGCGAACTTCAATTTCCGCCTCGTCGAGGTGGTGATGATGGCGCTGCTGCCCCTCCTCGCCGTGTCGCTCGGCATTCCGCCCAAGCGATCGACCAGCGCGCTCGGCGTGTTCGTCTCGATCGTGATGGTGGTCTCCTACCACAAGATAAACCAGTACGGCGAAGACCTCGCCGCACTCGGGCGCTTCGACCCGATCCTCGCCCTGTGGGGGCCGTTCGTCCTGTTCGCGGCGCTGATCGGCTGGATGTATTATCGCGTCGCCCATGTGCCCGGCGGACAGGCGATCGGCGCACTGGAAAGCTGGTTCGCGAAGATCGCCAAACGGCTCGGGAGGCTATTCGGACGGCGGCGGATGCGCGATGAGACGGCGCATCCCGACACGCAAGGCGGCACGCCGCTCGATCCGGTCCCGGCGGAATAGGACACGGCGCCACCCATGCAGTTCGATTTCTTCCCCTCGCGCACGCTGACGCTCTATCTCGCAAAGATGTTCATCGCCCGTATCCTGGCGGTGCTGGTGATGCTGGTGCTCGTCCTGCTGATGCTGGACCTGCTCTCGTCCAGCGGCGAAATCCTCGCGGTGGAGGGGAACGGTCAGGCCGAATTGCTGACCTATGCCGGATTGCGCATCCCGCAGCTCGTCGCGCGGTTTCTGCCCTATTCGGTTCTCCTTGCGACGCTGATCGCGCTTGTCGGCCTCAACCAGAACAGCGAGGTGGTGGCGATGAAGGCCGCGGGCCTGTCCGCCCATCAGGTGCTCGCCCCTTTCCTGCTCACCTCGCTAGTCGTCGCGGGTGTCAGCTTCGCGTTCAACGAGCGCGTGGTCACGCGCGCGACCGCCACGTTGAAGGCGTGGGAAGCGAACGAATTCGGCTCGATCCCCGAGACGAGCAATGTCCGCACGAATGTCTATCTGACCGATGGCACCGACATCCTTTCCGCCGCGGCCGTCGCCGGGAGCGGGGAGACGATCGCGATGCGGCAGGTCACCTGGTATCGCCGCAGCCCCGAAGGCGCCATCGTGGAACAGATCCGCGCGCCGGTCGCGACCTATGCGGCGCCGGGGTGGCGGCTGGAGGATGCGACCCGCTTCGAGGTCGCAAGCGCGGGCGCGGAGCAGATACCCGAGATCGTGGTCGCCCAGGGGTTGACGCCCGAGCAGGTCGACCTCGCCCAGGTCGATCCCGACACCGTGTCCTTCTTCGCCCTGTCCTCCGCCATCGATCGTTACGAGGCGGCGGGACGGCGCACGGCCGAATTGCGCGCCAAATGGTGGCACAAACTGTCCGGGCCGCTGTCGGCCGTCCTGATGCCTTTATTGGGTTCGGTGGCGGCGTTCGGCCTCGCGCGGTCGGGCCAGTTGTTCGTTCGCGCGCTGATTGGGATGGCGCTGGGCTTTGCCTATTTCGTGGTCGACAATGCGGCGCTGGCGATGGGCAATTTCGGCGGCTACCCGCCCTTTCTTGCTGCCTGGGCGCCGTTCCTGCTGTTCTTCCTCGTGGGTGAGACCGTCCTGATCCGGACCGAGGAGTGAGCGGCGCCTGGTCGCTTCGTCTCGCGCGCAGCGAAGATGCGGCTGCGTTTCATCGGGTCGAGGAGGATGCGGCGGACCTGCTGCGCTCTGCGCCCGAACTGGCGGGCGTCGCGATCCCGCCTTCGCAGAGCGAGCAGGCTTACGCGCGCCTGATCCGTCGCGGTCATTGCCTGTCCGCCATCGCGGGCGAGCAAGTGATCGGCTTCGCCGCCGCTGCCCCCAAGGGCCGCGAGCTTCATCTGCATGAACTGAGCGTCGCGCGATCCTGGCAACGCCGCCGGATCGGCGCGACATTGCTCGAAGCGCTCGCGATCGATGCGCGCAATTCCGGCTTCCGGGCGATCACTCTCACCACCTGGCGCGACATCGCCTGGAATGCGCCGTTCTACGCGGCGCATGGTTTCGTCGAAGTGGCGAATGGCGATGGGGGGCAGGACGACGGCGCGGTCGAGGATGGCGCGCTGGAACTGCCGCGCTGCGCTATGATCCGTCTGCTGGACTGACGCGGACCCGCTACATCAGCGGCGCGTCATGGTGCTCCGCGTGATGCGCGCCACCAACGACGCCATTCCGGGATGGTTCGCGCCATGATAGGTCGACCCCTCGCCCAATTCCCTCGCCAGGCGACGATGCGCCTCGGGCAGCGAATGGTAGGGCATGGACGGCATCAAATGGTGCAGCGCGTGATAGCGCAGGCCGACCGGCGCCCACAATTCCGCGATCCGGCCCGGCGGCGGCACGTTGACGCTGTCGAGAAACTGGGCGGTCACCGTCATCGGTTCGCCTTCATTCTCCCAGAGATGCGCCACCAAGGTCCGCAGCTGGTTGACCGTCGCCACGACCGAGAACACCGCGAAGGCGATCAGGATCGGCTTCCAGCCCAGCAGGAACACGCTGGCGATCAGCGTCCAGGCCCAGACCGCCCCGCCCAATTCCTGCCAGAACACCTTCTGGCGCAGATCGTCTTCCACCGGGCGGCGCCGGAACTTGGGATTGATCGCGAGGGCGGAAAAGCGCGCCCAGGTCATGCGTCGCACAGCGGGGATGACTGCCCCCAGCGGCACCAGCACCGCGAACCGGAACAGCAGCCCGACCGTCGCGAGCGGCGCGATCACGACGAAGAGCGGAAGCGTCCACGGCTTCATCAAGGCAAGCGGGAGATATTCCGGGTCCTCGACCGTGCCATACTGGGTGCGTTTGTGATGGATGACATGCGCGCCCTCATACATGAAGGACGGCGTCAGCAGCGGAATGCCGACGAGGACGTTCCAGGCCGCACCGAAGCGCGCCATCGCACCCCTGCGGAAATGCGAGATTTCGTGGATGAACAGCAGGGCGCGATACAGCGCCAGCGCCGATATCACCCCGAGCGCGATAGCGAGGGGAACGCTGTCGGCAAGGATCGCCGCGGCCAGAGCGCCATAGCCGATCAGGGCGGACACCAGCATATCGGTCCAGTAGATCGCCGGATTGGCGTCCGCGATGTCCTTCGTCAGATCCCGCGCGGCGCGCAGCATCACCTTGTCGTCCTCGATCGGCTGGCGCGCGGCGGCAGGGGCCGCGCGCTGCTGCGTCGCGATGCCGCGATCCGTGTTTCCGGGGTTCAAGGTGTGCTGACCATTCATGCCGCGATCTATCCGTAACTGCGCCGCGTAGGCAAAGCGATGTTTATCGTCGCGTTTGGGCGGGCGTCTTGACACGATGCTCTTTGGGGAAGCAGGGGCGAACCCCGGCTGAATGCCCAATTCATTGCGACGCACATTCCATCGAAAGGTTCGCACCGTGACGACAGGCGAAATAGTGATCCGCCCGGTATCGGGCAAGGCCGGTCGGGCGGAATTCGTCGATCTCGGCCGCAGATTCGCCGCGCGCGAGCCCCATTCGGTGCCGCAATTGCGCTCCGAACAGCTCGAACTGATCGATCCCGACAGGAACCCCTTTTTCGGCCATGCCCGTGCCGCCTTCTTCATCGCCTATCGCGGCGACACCCCGGTCGGGCGCATTTCCGCCCATATCGACGAACTCGCGCTCGAACTCCCGCGCGAACAGGGAATGGGCCCTGGCACCGGCCTGTTTGGCTATTTCGATGCCGAGGACGAGGAAACTGCCCGCGCCCTGCTGGCCCAGGCCGAAGCCTGGAACCGCGCCCAGGGGATGACGCGCGTGCTGGGCCCGATCTCGCTGTCGATATGGGAGGAGCCGGGCCTGCTGGTGAAGGGGCAGGATCACCCGCCTACCATGCTGATGGGCCACCATCCGGCGCATTATCGCCGCTGGATCGAGGACGCGGGCTATGCCGCTGCCAAGACCCTTCTGACCTACGAACTCGACATCACGCAGGATTTTCCGCCGCTGATCCGCCGCATCGTCCAGTCCGGCGAACGCAATTCCCGCATCACGGTGCGTCCCGTCGACAAGGCGAACTGGGACCGGGATCTGGCGATCGTGCTGGCGATCCTCAACGATGCCTGGTCGGACAATTGGGGCTTCGTCCCCTTCACCGATCGCGAGATTGCCTATGCCGCCAAGAAGATGAAACCGATCGTCCACGAGCGGCTCAACATGATCGCGGAGGTCGATGGCGAGCCGGTGGCCTTCATGCTGACCTTTCCCGACATGAACGCGGTTCTGAAACGCATCAACGGCCGGCTATTGCCCTTCGGATGGCTGCGCCTGCTGCGCTGGCTGAAGAAGCCGACCGGCGCAGATATGCGTGTGCCGCTGATGGGAGTCCGCCGCGAGCTTCAGAACTCGCGCATGGCCAGCCAGCTCGCCTTCATGATGATCGAGCGCATACGGCAGAACGCGACCAGGGATTTCAAATCGGTGCGCGGCGAGATCGGCTGGATCCTCGAAGACAATAAAGGGATGCTCGCCATCGCGGATGCGATCGATAGCCGGATCAACCGGGAATACGTAATCTTCGAAAAGCCGCTCGACGAGCGCTGAGCCGCATCGCCCGAAAACCGCGTCTTTGTCGCAACAGGGTCGTAATTCGCGTCAGGCGGGGAACCGGGAGGGGCCGCGCTCGGTTCGGAAGGACAGGTGCGGATATTCGCGCCCCAGATGGATTCGCGCACCCCGATCATGACCCGCACGGCTCAGCCTCCTTCCCGTTCCCTTCCCCGCCACGTCCTGGTGGTGGAAGACGACGCCATTCTGGCGATGGCGCTGGAAATGGCCCTGCGCGACGCGGGCGTGGAGCAGGTCGAGATCAGTTCGACGAGCGAAATGGCATTGGCCGCGCTCAGAACCGGGCAACCCGATGCGATCGTCCTCGACGTCCATCTGGCGGATCGCGACGATGGCTGGGCGGTCGCCGAGCTGGTTCGCTCGCTCGGTCCATCCGGCCCGAGGATCGTTTTTTCGACCGGCGCTCCGCAGGACATTCCCGAACAGATCGCGGAAATGGGTTGTGTCATGGAAAAGCCCTACGACCCTAAGGAACTCGTCGAAGTTCTGACGGAGCCGAAGCGGCGCGGCCTGATTTCGCGCCTGCGCGCTGCTCTCAAATGATGGCTGCGTAAGGCAGCGTCGAAAGCCAGTCCTGACCCGAATGTCCCGGTGCGGTTCGCGGTGCGGCCTTAGGGCGCAGCACCGCTCCACGGCCGGTAGCGTTCCATCAAGACCGAGAAAGCCATCCGACGAAAAAAGGCCTCCGTTCTTTGTGAACGGAGGCCTTTCGGGATCGTATCACCAGCCGCTTGGACGGGAGGGGGGGTCTCGGCGGTGACATGGGTATAATGTGCGACCGCGGCAGGGGTTCCCGCCCTATCCCAAAAAATTGCAAGTCTTTTTCGAAATAAGGTTTTTTCGTTTCAAATAAAGGGCTTGGGCCGCTCGCACCGCCGTTCGAAATGCGCGAATTCGCTCGCAGCCGGAAGATCGGGCACATGGATCTCGTTCGGCTGCCAGGTAACCAGACCATCGCGATCGAGCGCCTTTATAGTGCGATTGGTGTGCACCAGCGACAATCCGAGCATGTCCGCGATCTGCGCCTGCCGGATAGGGAGCGCGAGCCGGTTATCGTCACCGGCCATGCCCACGCTCTTGGCACGATCCATCAGAAATACGGCGAGATAGGTGACCCGCTCTTTCGCGGAGCGGCGACCGAGAGCGACGAGATGCTCTTCGAGCGCGGATTCCTCCTCCGCCGCCATCCAGATCACGTCGTAACCGAGGCGCGGATGTTTCGCGATCAGGTTTTCGAATTTCGGGCGCTGGAACACGCACAGGCGCGACGCCAGCAGGGCTTCCACCGAATGCGCGGACGGGTCGTCGAATGCCCCTTGCAGGCCGACCAGATCGCCGGGAAACATGAAATTGACGATCTGTCGCCGTCCGTCTTCGAGGCTGCGATACCGGATCAGCACGCCTTCCATCAGCGTATAGAGGCTTTCGAGCTGCTGCGACTGCTCGACGAGGACCTCCCCTCTATCGAGCTGGATTTCCCCGTCCTTGAAATCCTGCATATAGGCGATCTGGGTCTCGTCCAGCTCGCGCAATCCGGGCATATGCTGCAGCGGGCATCGCGCACAGGCCATCGCCCGCACTATATTTTCCATCGAAATTCGCCCCTGCCGTCCTTGTTCGGCCCTGATTTTTCCAACCTGCAGGGAAAATGTCAAATTTCGGATGGAGTGACGCTTGAAGGCAGAGGAACCATCCCCCAAACGGGGCGTTCTACGCGCGAATTCCTTGGAAGGGGTCTCTATGTCACTTGGTGATCAAATTGCTAAAAACCTACCCTATTTGCGCCGTTACGCGCGTGCCCTGACCGGCTCGCAGGCGACCGGCGATGCCTTCGTCCGCGCGACTTTGGAAGCGGCGCTGGCCGATGAAGATCTGAAGGCCTCGCTCGAAGGCGGGCGCGTTCCTCTCTACCGCGCCTTCAACAAGGTGTGGGGCAGCGCTTATATGGAAACGCCCGACAGCGGGTCCGATTTCAGCGACCATGAAGAAGCGGCCAGCGGGCGGCTCAAGGCGATTACGCCGATGAATCGCCAGGCGCTGTTGCTGACCACTCTGGAGGATTTCTCCACCGATCAGGCGGCGGAGATCATGGAAGTCTCCGAAGAGGATATCGAGAAGCTGGTTCAGGAAGCAGTCGAGGAAATCGATCGCGAAACCTCGACCGAAGTGCTCATCATCGAAGACGAGCCGCTGATTTCTATGCAGCTCGAAGATCTGGTCACCTCGCTCGGCCATCAAATCTGCGGGACTGCCGCCACGCGGACGCAGGCGCAGGAAGTGGTCGCGGAAAAGACCCCTGGCCTCGTCCTCGCCGACATCCAGCTTGCCGACGGGTCGTCCGGCCTCGACGCGGTGGACGACATCCTGGCGATCGGTAGCGTTCCGGTCATCTTCATCACCGCCTATCCCGAACGCCTTCTCACCGGTGACCGGCCTGAACCGACCTATCTCGTCACCAAGCCGTTCCAGGAACAGACGGTGCGCGCGGCGATCAGCCAGGCCTTGTTCTTCGGCTCCAGCCGTCCGCTGGCCTGACGCTTCCCGCCTGACGGAAATATCGCATTGAAACGGCCGGTGCCTTCGCGGCGCCGGCCGTTTTGTTTGCTTCACGCGAACCAATGGGCGGGCCCAGATCGGAGCCGCGGCTGCGCTTGATCGCGCAACCAATACGACTCCGTCAGCGGGAGGGCGGCAGCTGGCGGCTGGCGCGAATTTCGAAATCGCCGCGTTCGCGCACCGGTACCATGAGCGTGCACCGCACCCCCTTGGGGTCGAAGATCAGTTCGACCGGATGTCGCAACTCATGGGCGACGATCTTTTCGATCAAGTCGGTTCCGAAACCGCGCTTGCGCTGTTCGGGCACCGATGGCCCTCCCCGTTCCTGCCATTCGATCCGCGCCAAGCCTTCGGACATCAATTCCCACCGGATGTCGACGCATCCGTTTTCGCAGCTGAGAGCGCCGTATTTGGACGCGTTGGTCGCCAGTTCGTGCAGCGCCAGCCCGAGCGACAGCGCATCGTTGGGCGCAAGTTCCACCGGCGGACCCTGACTGACGATGGTATGCGCCTCGTCATGCGCGTAGGGCGCGAGTTCGGCCGCCACGACCGATGCGATCGGCGTGGTGCCCCATTCGGATTGCGTGAGCAGGTCGTGGGTCGCGGATAGCGCCCTGATCCGCCCGTCCAGCCCGTCCGCAAAGGATTGGACGTCCTCCGCCCGTCGCCTGGTCATCGCCACGATCGACAGCACGTTCGCAAGCGTATTCTTGACGCGATGATTGAGTTCGCGGGTCAGGGAATTGCGGATCGAGTTCTGTTCCGCGAACCAGTTCAACGATCGCTGGTCCTCCAGCGCCTGTTTGGTCAACAACCGCGCCACCAGCATGAGCAGGCTGGCGACCGCCAGTCCGAACAACATCGTGATCATAGAAAGCGGCGACAGAGCCGAATCGTTCTTGGCGCGAACCACCAAGCGCATATCGCGATTGGCGACATTGACTTCGCGTTCCACGGTCCTCCCGTCCTCGTCTCCACCCTCGAGGGTTCCGAGCAAGGCGCCTCCGGCGGCCCCACCATCGTAGAGCTCGATACCGACATTGCCCCGGTCGACCAGTTCGCTCGCGGATTTGAGGAAGTCGGGCGCGTTGAAAGGGCTGTAGATGAACCCGAGCAGAGTGCGTCGCTCGCCCGTGCCGGAAAAAACGGGCATATAGATCAGAAAGCCGGGATCGGAGCCGCCGCCTTCCTGCGCGAGGACGACGCTTCCGCTGGCAGTCGGCCGCAGCATTCGCTGGGCGCGATCCATCGCCTCGCGCCGGATAGGCGAGGAATACATATCATATCCCAGCGCGCGCCGGTTCCTCACCGTGTCCGGCTGGAGATAGCGCACCGGGACCAGCCGATCGCGTGGCTGTTCGGCGAGTGTGGGCCTGATACGGACATCGCCGATGCGGTAGCGGTTGAGATCGGCTTCGAAGGCCGGAACTTCCGAAGGACGCAGGACCGGCGCCCAGCCATAGCCTTCCGCGCCCTGGTAATCGGCATCGAGCCGCAATTCCGCGACGAACCTGTTGAACAGCGCCGGATCGACGCTTCCCTGGGCGGAAAACAGGGCGGCGCCTGCGCGAAGATAGGAGGCGTTGACCGAGGCCCGCCGTTCCAGCACCGCCGACATCGCGCCAGCGGTGCGTGCCATCGCGGCATCTTCGCGCGCCCGCTCGCCACGCTCTATCGTCAACACGCTGAGCGCCGTGAGAGCGACGATGATCAGGAAGATGCCCACCGGGATCAACCTGGGGTAGGTCACCAGCCAACGCCTCGGGCCGCTTTCGCGCGAGTCCGGGCTCCTGGTTTCCCGTTTGCTAGCCAGAGCCCTGCCTTCCAAAAAAACTTCCAAAGAGTGCCTTTTCCCAACTGCCGGGAGAGCGGTTCGGTTCGGCCGAACGCGCAGAAACCTCAGGACACTCGCATTATCGACACGGACGTCTGGGCGAAATTCCCGGATACGTCAAAACAGGGAACCAAAATATGGGGGCATCGTTCCCTCCAAACTCACGGGATCGACATCTGCACCGGGGTTCCCTATCTCCGGTGCCTGGAATGACAGGAACCTACCTTTCCGCCTATGAAATCCGAACAGGACAAAGACGCCGGGCGCTTACCCGCTGCTGGCGCGGCACCAGTCGAGAAAAGCAAGGCTCGTACCGAACGCCCCGAATGGGCGACGGGCTTGCGGCAGCTTTACGATTCCGTTGTCGACGAGGACATACCGGATCAATTCAAGGATCTGCTATCGCAGCTGGACACTAAGAGCTGATGGGGTCGAACACACGCACGGTCGCGGAAAAGGCCGATTTCAAACGGGAACTGACAGAGGTCGTTCCGCATCTGCGCGCCTTTGCGCGCGGGTTATGCGGTCGCGCCGACATGGCGGACGATCTGGTGCAGGAAGCCTTGCTCAAGGCCTGGGCGGCGCAGGAACGGTTCGAGCCGGGCACCTCGATGCGCGCCTGGACCTTCGTGATCCTGCGCAACGCCTATCTGACCGATATGCGCCGCAATCGCTTCCGCGGGGAATATGACGAGAACGTCGCCGAACGCGTCCTGACCGCGCCTGCGGGCCAGGAAGAGCCGTTGCACCTGTCCGACATGCACCGCGCGCTGCTGACCCTGCCGCCCGAACGGCGCGAGGCCCTGCTGCTGGTGGGTGCAGGCGGCTTCTCCTACGAGGAAGCGGCGAATATCTGCGGCTGTGCCGTCGGCACGATCAAGAGCCGGGTCGGTCGCGCCCGCGCCGCGCTAAACGCGATGCTCGCTGACGGGTCGATCCCGCGCCGCTCCACATCGGACGACGCGGCGCATCGGGCGATCCTCGAAGAGCTGGATGAAGTTGCCGCCGGCAATGGTATCGCCGCGCGCAATTGAGCGCCCTGCGATCGCATCCATAGAGGATGCGATGCGGGTTTCGCCTCGCCTCTTATATCGGCCTCTCGCATGAGCGACGCTAATCCCGGACCGGTGGGAACGCCGCAAGACCCTGCCGTGCCTGAACGCGCGCCGCGCGTCGGGCGCAGGATGGGCTTCGCGGAACAGGAATTGCGGCTTATTTCGGCGCTGGTCGTGCTCATCGGCCTGGGCCTCTTTTTCGCCCTGCCCTTCGTGCTGTCGATCGGATCGGTCGTCTTCCTGCCCGTGACAGCGGCCCTCGTCCTCACGATCATCCTGTCCCCGCTGGCGGACAGGCTGGCGGCGTGGGGGCTTCCCAACGTGCTCGCATCCTTCATTGCACTGCTGGTCTTTCTCGGCGTCCTGCTTCTTGCGCTCGCCCTGATCCTGCAACCCGCGACGGTTCTGTTCGACCGCTTGCCCACCATGATCGCCACCGCCGGCGCCCGCTTCGCCGATTTGCGCAACCAGTTCGGCTGGGTGGCGCAGATCAACGAGCAGCTGGCCGAACTCATGACCCGCGAGGAATCGCGCGAGGTCGTGGTGGCGACACCGAGCCTGCTCGAGGAACTCGCCTTCGCCACGCCGAGCGTGGTGATCGAGACGATCCTGACCTTCCTGATGGCCTTTTTCATGGTCGAGGCGCGCGTGAGATTGCGCCAGAAGCTCCTGTTCGGGCGCAGCTCCTTCGGCACCAGCGTCAAGGCCGCACGGGTCCTGCGCGAAGTGCAGGATCGCGTCGCCGCCTATGTGCTGACGGTGGGCTGGATCAATATCTGTGTTGGCATCGTCGCCGGGCTCGGCGCCTGGGCGCTGGGGGTCGAGGCACCGGTGATGTGGGGCGGCCTTGCCGCGCTGCTGAATTTCCTGCCCTATATCGGCCCGACGATCATGGTCGGCCTGCTGGCGCTGTTCGGCATCGGAACGATGGAGACAGTGCTGATCGGCCTGATCCCGGCGGCGGCCTATCTGGGCCTGCACACCGTGGAGGCGAATGTCGTGACGCCTTCGATTTTGGGCGCGCGGTTCACGATGAACCCGGTCATGATCCTGATCGCGCTGATGTATTTCTCGTGGATCTGGGGGATGATCGGCGCGCTGCTGTCGGTGCCGATCCTGCTGATGCTCACCGCCCTGTTCGATCATATCGGGAGGCCGAACCTGATAGGCTTCGTGTTCGGTGAGCCGCTATTCGCCAACAATGTGTTCGAAAGCGAAAGCGATGGTGCGAACGCTTCTGCGGGCGACGATACGCCCACGAGCTGATCGCCACGACGAGCTCGCAACGGCGTCGCAACGCGCCTGAAACGGGGTTGCAACCCATACGAAAACGGCCCGCACCGCGCGTGGCGGTACGGGCCGATCTTTTCGCTTAGGTAATACCCGGCTTAGCTCGAATATTTCCAGGTTTCGCCGCGCGCCAGATTGTCGGACGCGAAGCTCCAGTTGATCTTGCTGCCGAGAACCGCGTCGAGATATTCCGGGCGCTTGTTCTGGTGGTCGAGATAATAGGCGTGTTCCCACAGGTCGATCGTCAGCAGCGGATTGACGCCGTCCTTATCGGCCAGCGTATCACCGTCATGCGTTTCCTCGATCGTCAGCTCGTCATCCTTGACCGCGAGCCAGACCCAGCCGCTGGCGAAGTGGCCTGCGCCACGCTCTGCGAGCTTCTTCTTCAAGTCCTCGGTCGAGCCGAAGGCCTTGTCGATCATCGACTGCAATTCGTCGGAAATCTTGCCTTCTTCGGCAGCCATCGAATGCCAGTAGAAACCGTGGTTCCAGGCCTGGGCCGAATTGTTGAACAGGCCCTGATCGTTGCCGCGCGCCGCCGCGATCACCTCTTCGAGCGATTTGTCCGCATGGTCGGTGCCTTCGATCGCCTTGTTGGTCTTGTCGACATAGGCCTGATGGTGCTTGCCGTGGTGATAGGAAAGCGTTTCCGCCGAAACGGCCGGATCGAGCGCGCTGTCGGCGTAGGGAAGGTCAGTGAGTTTGAAAGCCATGTCGTAAAAGTCCCTCTTTGGTTTCGATAGGGTTGGGGTAATTAGCCGCGTGTATGGTGGATTAACGCATATGCGCCATGATTGTTGCACAGCGGGGAACCAATTTCTTGCCTGCCCGTGATCGCTTCGCTCGATTGGAAATCCGAAGGAGGCACCCCCCTTCCCTTTCGCAGCCATTCGCGCCAGAAGCGCGACCGTAAATCAGGCATTTGGACAATCGCATGGCACGCAAGTTCTTCGGCACGGACGGGATCCGGGGCCGCACCAATTCCGGCAAGATGACCGCCGCGATGGCGATGACGGTGGGGCAGGCCGCCGGTCTCCATTTCCGCCGGGGCGATCACCGCCACCGGGTCGTGATCGGCAAGGATACGCGGCTGTCGGGCTATATGATGGAAAGCGCGCTGGTGGCGGGCTTCACCAGTTCGGGCATGGATGTCATCATGACCGGGCCGCTGCCCACCCCGGCCATCGCCATGCTGACGCGCGAGATGCGCGCCGATCTGGGCGTGATGATCTCCGCCAGCCACAATCCTTACGAGGATAACGGGATCAAGCTGTTCGGCCCCGACGGGTTCAAACTGTCGGACGAGGACGAATTGGCGATCGAGGCCCTGATCGGCGAACAGCCCGTCCTCGCCGATGCGCCCGAGATCGGCCGGGCGCGCCGGATCGAGGATGCGCGCGGGCGCTATATCCACGCGATCAAGCAATCGGTCGGCCCGGCCATGCGCTTCGACGGGCTGAAGGTTGTCATCGATTGCGCCAATGGCGCGGCCTATCAGGTCGCCCCGTCCGCGATCTGGGAATTGGGGGCCGAGGTGGTCACGCTCGGCGTGGAACCCAATGGCACCAACATAAACCGCAATGTCGGCTCCACCGCGCTCGACGCGGTCAAGGCCAAGGTGGTCGAGGTCGGCGCGGATATCGGCATCGCACTTGACGGGGATGCCGACAGATTGATCGTGGTCGACGAGAAGGGCCGCACGGTCGATGGCGACCAGATCATGGCCCTCATCGCGGACCGGATGTCAGACAAGGGCGTGTTGCGGGGCGGCGGCGTGGTCGCCACGGTAATGTCCAATCTCGGCCTCGAACGCCATCTTGCCGAGCGCGGCCTGACGCTGGAGCGCACCAAGGTCGGCGATCGGTATGTGCTGGAGCGGATGAAGGAAGGCGGCTTTAATGTCGGCGGCGAACAGTCGGGGCACATGATCCTGCTCGATTACGGCACCACCGGAGACGGCACGATCGCGGCGCTGCGCGTGCTGTCGAGCCTCGTCTGGTCGGGCAAGCCGGCGAGCGAATTGTTGCACCTCTTCGATCCCGTTCCGCAATTGCTGAAGAACGTGCGTTATGACGGCAGCTCCCCCCTCGATGACGAGACGGTCAAACGGGTTATCGCCGACGCCGAAAGCGAGCTTTCCGGCAAAGGCCGCCTCGTCATCCGCGCTTCTGGCACCGAGCCGCTTATCCGCGTAATGGCCGAAGGCGACGATGCCGATCAGGTCGAAACCGTGGTCGACCGTATCTGCGACGCGGTGCGCGGCGCGGCATGAGTTCACCTAACCCCCCTTCCGTGCCGCCCCGCATCCTCACCATCGCAGGGTCCGACAGTTCGGGCGGTGCCGGGATCCAGGCCGATCTCAAGACGATCGCCATGCTGGGCGGTTACGGGATGAGCGCGATCACCGCCGTCACCGCGCAGAACACCGAGGGCGTCCAGGCGGTCGTGACGCTGGAGGCGGATTTCGTCATGGCGCAAGTCGATGCCTGCCTCGACGATATCGGCGCCGACGGGATCAAGATCGGGATGCTGGGATCGCCCGCGATCGCGCACGCCCTCGCGGTCAGGCTCGACAGCTTCGCAGGCCCGATCGTGTTCGACCCGGTGATGATCGCGACGAGCGGCGCGACCCTCGCGGACGAGGCGACGATTGGGGGCTTCGCCGAATTGATGGCCATCGCGACCGTCGTCACGCCGAACATCCCCGAACTGGCCGTGCTGACCGGGCGAGAGGCCTTAAGCGAAGACGATATCCTCGAAGCGGGGCTGGAGCTTGCGGCCCGCCACGATGTCATGGTCCTTGCCAAGGGCGGCCATGCCGAAACGGGCGATCAGGTCCTCGACCGGGTGCTGGCGCCCAGCGGCAAGATCGCGAGCTTCGGCCATGCCCGGCTCGACACGCGACACACCCATGGGACGGGCTGCACCCTGTCGGCGGCGCTGGCGACGATGCTCGCCCATCGCCTGCCCCTGACCGACGCGGTGCGGATGGCGCGCGCCTTCACTTTCGCCGCCATCGAGAACGCGCCCGGCTTCGGCGTCGGGCACGGGCCGCTCGGCCATCAGGCCGTGCGCAGGCTGGCCGAGCCTGACTGAGCGACCGGGTAGCCTAGCGCTTCAATTCGTAAAACGCGGCGATGTGATCCCAGGCATCCTCGGCGCTTTCGCACCAGCGGAACAGGTCGAGATCGGCGTGATTGATCGTGCCTTCTTCGGCCAGGGCTTCGAAATTCACCACGCGGGTCCAGAAATCCTTGCCGAACAGCAGGATCGGCATCGGCTTCATCTTGCCGGTCTGGATGAGGGTGAGCAGTTCGAAGAATTCGTCGAAGGTCCCGAACCCGCCCGGAAACACCGCCACCGCCTTGGCGCGCAGCAGGAAATGCATCTTGCGCAGCGCGAAATAGTGGAAGTTTAGCGAGAGATACGGCGTCACATACTGGTTGGGCGCCTGTTCGTGCGGCAGGATGATGTTGAGGCCGACGCTTTCGCCGCCCGCATCGCTCGCGCCGCGATTGGCCGCTTCCATGATCGAAGGGCCGCCGCCCGAACACACGACGAACTGGCGCTTGCCGTTCTCGATAATGGATTTCTCGGTCGCGATCTTGGCGAGCTTGCGCGCTTCGGCGTAATATTTGCTCTTCGCGACCAGACTCTCGACCACGCGGCGTTCGTCCTCGGGGAGGTCCTTGGCACCCTCCAATGCGGTCTCGGCCGCTTCGGGCGGAGGGATGCGGGCGCTGCCGTACATCACCAGCGTCGAGCCGACACCCGCTTCGTCGAGGATCATTTCGGGCTTCAGCAGTTCGAGCTGGAAGCGGACCGGGCGCAATTCCTCGCGCAGCAGGAAATCGGTGTCCTGAAACGCTAGCTGATACGCCGGATGCGCGGTCTGTGGCGTCTGGCGCGGCTGCGATTTCTCGAACTTCGCCTCTTCCTCGGCCGGGTAGAACTTGCGGTCGCTCAGATCGCGTTCGGTCTTGTCTGTCTTTTCGTTTTTCATCACCGCGCCGATAGGTCGGCGGGGCGACCCGATCAAGCATCCTGTCAGGCCGTGGCGCGCTGCCTCGGTTTCGCCGCCATCTCATCGAACAGCTCGTTCACTCCCGCGCTCGGGATCGGCTCGCTGAGCAGGTAGCCCTGGATATACTGGCAGCCTTCGCGGCGCAGGATTTCCAGCTGCTCGGGCAGTTCGACGCCTTCCGCCAGCGTATCCATCCCCAACGCCTCTGCCAGGGTGGTGATCGCGCGGATCACGGCATGGGCGTTGCCCTCCTGCGCCAGATCCTGGACGAAGCTGCGGTCGATCTTGACCTTGTCGAAGGGGAAGCTGCGCAGATAGCTCAGCGAGGAATACCCCGTTCCGAAATCGTCGAGCGCGATGCGTACGCCGACATCGCGCAGCGAATGCAGCGTCCCCAGCGTCTTCTCGACATTGGCGATGAACACGCTCTCCGTAATTTCCAGCTCCAGCCTTTCGGGCGAAAGGCCGGTCGCTGTCAGCGCCTGCATGATCGTGGTGGCAAGGCCGGGGGCGAGGAATTGCTTGGGCGAGATATTGACCGCGACAGACAGGTTGTCGGGCCAGGCGCGCGCAATACGGCAGGCCTCGCGCAGGACCCATTCGCCGATCGGCAGGATCAGGCCGGTCTCTTCGGCCAGGGGGATGAATTCGCCCGGACTGATCATCCCCTTGGTGGGGTGCGGCCAGCGGATCAGCGCCTCGAAACCCTGCAGGCGATCCGCGCGCAGATCGTAGAGCGGCTGGAAATACAGCTCGAACCCGCCGTCGCGGATCGCCAGCCTTAGATCCAGTTCCATCTCGCGGCGGCGGCGCGCCTGTTCGTCGAGCGAGGGTTCGAAGAAATGGTGGTTGGCCTTGCCGTCCCTCTTGGCGCGATAGAGCGCGAGGTCGGCGTGCTTCATCAAGGTGATGCCGTCCGCCCCGTCACCGGGCGCGACGGCGATGCCGATGCTGGCGGAACTGACCGCCTGATGGCCGCCCAGATCGACCTGACGTTCGAAACAGGCCTGGATCTCGTCGGCGAGCGCGGTGAGATTGTGGCCGGGATCGATGCCCTTGACCAGCACCGCGAATTCGTCCCCGCCGAACCGCGCGACCTTTGCCTGGGGCAGGTGCTTGCGCAGGTGAGCGGCGGTTTCGCGCAGCAGCGCATCGCCCGCCGGATGGCCCATCGTGTCGTTGACGACCTTGAAATCGTCGAGGTCGACATAGGCGACCAGGATTTGATCGTCGTCCCTCCGCAGCGACAGCGCCTCGTCCAGCTGCTGGACGAACAGCTTGCGGTTGGGCAGCCCCGTCAGTCCGTCATGCAGGCCGACATGGATGATCTCGCGCTCGCGCTCGGCGATCGCCTGGACCATGCCGTTGAAATTGGTCGCGAGGCGGCCGATCTCGTCCTCGCCCTCGACGGCGAGCGACGCATCCTCCCCGCGCGCGAATTTACGCACTGCGATATCGAGGCGATTGAGCGGCCGCGTGATGCTGCCGGCGATACGGAAGCCGAGCGCGATGACGAGCGCCAGTCCGGCGGCGATGACGGCGGCGAGCAGATAGCGCAGCGAGGCATATTGCGCCAAGGCCTCGGTGAGCGAATGCTGGAGCACGAGGCGCGGCTCGATCCCGTCCTGCAAAGCGGGCAGGCGCGAGACGTGATAGAGGCCGTCGTCCTGCCCCGGCGCTTCGACGATTTGGCCATCCGCGCTTTTCGCCGCCCAGTCGGGCAGGTCGGATTGCGACGCGACGCGCGCCTGCATGTCGACCGCGCCCAGCTTCGCAAGGCGGTCCATCTCCCGGGCGCCGAGCGGTTGCGTCACCACCAGCCAGCCTACGAGATCGGGCACTTCGATCGGCGATGACGCGGCGAGCGCGAATTCGTCACCATAGCGCATCAGGCCCTTCTGGTTGCCGTCATCGAGCGGGCCCCAGATCGTATCCACCGGGGGATGGCGCCCACTGCCATCATCCACCATCGACCCGTCGAGACCGACCACGAAAGCCGATCCGCTCTTGGCGCGCGCCCGAAGCGATCGCAGCGCGCTCGCGATCGTCGCGCTATCGCCGGTGGCGACCGCTTCGCGAAACCCGAAATCGCGCGACAGGACCTCCGCCGAGGCGCGCATCTGCTGGGCGCGCAGGTCGAGGATTTCGTCGACGACCTTGGCGTTCGCCGCGAGATCGCCGGATGCGGCCCGTTCGCCGAACCGCTCGATGCTCTGGCTGACGAGGATCATGACGACCGACATGACCAAGGCGAACAGGATCGTGAACAGGACCGCGATCCGCAGGCGCAGGGTCCCGAAGCGCAAGCTCGGGAGCCGGTCGAGAAGCATGCCCTTCATCGCAGGTTGACCGCGAGCCGGTGCCTGTTCGAACCGCCCGAAATCGTAACGGTGCGGCGCATCTCATTGCCCGGCGCGCGCAGGCGCGGGTGCCAGACCGTGATGACCGCCGAACCGCTCGGAACCGCATCGAGCGACAGCATCCCGTTATGATCGGTCTTGCCCGCATATGGCGTGTCGACGACGCGGATATAGCCGCGCATGTCGTCATGGATGTTGCAGCCCAGCGCCACCGCGCCCGCGATCGGGAAATTCTGGGTCCGGGTCTGGTCGCGCCCGAACAGGTCGATCTCGAACCGCGCGGGCTTGGAGAAGCTGTAGACCGAATGGCGCACCTTATCGAGATTGGGAAACGCCACCGTGCTGCCCCGCGCGACCACCAGAGTGCCGGGCACGAATTGCTCGTTGCGCTGCGCCATCGCCATCCGCCAGGGGAAGGTGATCCGGCCGCTTTCGGACCCTGCCGCGTCGATTTCCACCACTGCATCGCGCACCGGCACGCCCTTGGCATCGACCACCTGAACCCGCACCGGCACGCTCGCGGCGGCCCAGGCGGCGGTCAGGGGAATGACGACGAGGAGGCAGAGCAGGGAAATCGTTCGGATCATGATCCACGCGATAATACGACATTCCTTAAATTTCTCTGCCGCGAGGGTTAGAAGAATATTGACCATTGTGTGGGAGGGGGCTGCCATGACCTCGCGCTTCCTCCCCGCAGCTTCGGCGATCGCCTTTCTGTCCGCCGCATCGTCCGCGAATGCCGCCGAGGCGCAGATCGCCTACGATACGGCGCTTTTCCACGCGGAGTATGACGGCGTTTCGAACAGCGCGATCGCGCCTGCTTCGGCGCCTTCGACGGGTGGTGACGCTACGGCACAGGCCGGGAGCGCACAGCGCGCGATTTCTACGCAATTTGCTGATTCCGAAGAAGAACAGGGTTCGAGCGCAGCGGGCGCGCCCGTGGTCATCCCGTCCTTCCGCGACGGCTATTCGCGTAAGCTGCTGCTCACCAACGGGATCGCCAGCCTCGAAGGCGCCAGCGGCGGAGGAATCGCGAATTGGGCGATCCTTGCCGGAATGCAGGAACGCGGGTTTGGCGGCGGCCTCCATGCGACCGCTGTTCTCCTGCCCGATTTCGACTGGCAGAGCTTCGGCGCGGGCGTCAGCTACGCCAATCGCGTCGAACTGTCCTATGCGCGCCAGCGTTTCGACACGCGCGATGTCGGCGCGGCCTTGGGCCTCGGCCAGGGTTTCACCTTCGATCAGGACGTCTTCGGCGCCAAATTGCGGCTGTTCGGCGATGCGGTCTATGGCGACCCGCTGCTGCCTCAGGTCAGCCTGTCGGTCCAGCACAAGCGCAATCGCGACGGCGCGGTGGTCCGCGCGGTGGGCGCGCTGCACGATAGCGGCACCGATATCGCGCTGTCGGCGACCAAGCTGCTGCTCGCGCAAAGTCTTCTCGTCGGCGGGACCGTACGCCTGACCAAGGCCAACCAGACCGGCCTGCTCGGCTTCGGGAGCGCGGCGAACCCAGATTATTCGCTCCAGTTCGAAGGCTCGCTCGCCTATCAGCTGTCGCGCCGCGCGGTCGTGGGCGCGGAAGTGCGCACCAAGCCCGACAATCTGGGCCTCGGCGAGGACGATTGGATGGATCTGTTCGCAGCCATCGCGCCGACCGATTTCCTCACGCTCACCGCCGCCTATGCCGATCTCGGCTCGATCGCCACCTTCGAGGATCAGCGCGGCGCGTTTCTCCAGGCCCAGCTGGCCTTCTGACCTTATCCCAGGATTTTCCCATGCTTTCGAATGCCGCCACGATCGCCCTCGCCCTGCTCTTCCAGCAAGCGCCGGACGAGAATGTCGACTGGGATGCCGAGTTCGGTGTCGAGGAAGTCGAGCGCGATCCCGTCACCGGCGAACTTCCGGTCGAGGATTACGAGCAGAGCAACGCCAATGCCGGAGCCACGCCCTTTTCCGGGGACGGAATGGCGCAGGCCTTCGGCGGGCAGGACGGCATCCGTCGCATCACCGACCGCCTGATTGCGCTCAACACCGCCGATCCGCGCATCGCAGCAGTCTTCGAAGGCCATGACATGGTCCGCCTGCGCCGGGTGCTGTTCGAACAGTTCTGCTACATCCTCAACGCCGGCTGCACCTATACCGGGCGCGACATGCAAAGCTCTCACACCAGCCTTGGAACGACGCGCGGCGACATGAATGCGCTGGTCGAGAACCTGCAACAGGCGATGCGCGAAGAAGGCGTCGGATTCCGGGCGCAGAACCGCTTCCTGTCGAAGCTCGCGCCGATGTCGGGCGACGTGATCACCCGGTGACCGCCTATTTTGCTATTGCGAGTTATTCTCATTGACGGAGTGATCACACCCGGCTAGCCGCCCCGTCATGACGCGAGGGACGATCAAGACCTGGTATCTGGTTCACAAATGGAGCGGTCTGATTCCGACCGTGTTCCTGCTGATGCTCTGCATCACCGGCCTGCCGCTGATCTTCCATGATGAGATCGACGCGGCGATGGAGGACGGAACCTCGTCGGCGCTTGCCGGGACGCCATCCGCCGAAGGGGGGCTTCCGCTCGATGCGATGCTGGCCACCGCGCTCGCCGAACGGCCCGGCGAGGTCCCGCTGTTCATGGCTTTCAGCCCCGATTCGCCGCTTCTGACCGTCACCACCGGCCCCACGCCCGATGCGGCGGGCGAGGATATGAGCCTCCTCTTCCTCGACCGGGCGACCGGCGCATCGCTTGGCCCCGCACCGACCAATCCCGTTATGGATTTCCTGCTGCAATTGCACACCGATATGTTTCTCGGCCTTCCGGGCATGTGGGTGCTGGGCGCGATGGGTCTGCTGTTCGTCGTCGCGCTGGTTTCTGGCACCGTGCTCTACGCGCCCTTCATGCGACGCCTCGCTTTCGGGACCGTGCGCGCCGATCGCAGCGAGCGCGTCAAAAGGCTCGACCAGCATAATCTCATCGGCGTGGTCGCGCTCGCCTGGATGGCGGTGATCGGCCTGACCGGCGCGATCAACGCCTTTGCCGATCCGCTGACCGATAGCTGGCGCGATGGCGAGGTCGCCGCGATGGCCGCGGCCTATGAGGGCGAAGCGCCGCTGCCGCCCTCACGCTACGGCTCGCTTGATACCGCTATGGCCTCGGCGCAGGCCGCCCTCCCTGGCCGATCACCCCAGTTCATCGGTTTTCCCGGCGGCGACTGGTCGAGCGGGCATCATTACGCGATCTTCTTCCAGGGCGATCGGCCGCTGACCCAGAACCTGCTGACGCCCGCGCTCGTCGATGCCGAGACCGGCGAACTGACCGATGCGCGCACCATGCCCGCGCTCAACCAGACGCTGATGATGTCGAAGCCCCTGCATTTCGGCGATTACGGTGGGTTGCCGCTCAAGATCGTCTGGGCGCTGCTGACCTGCGCGACGATCTGGGTGCTGTGGACCGGCGTGATGCTGTGGCTGCGCCGCCGTCCGGGCGCGCTGGAGCGGCGAATCGAGGAAATCGCCAGCGGCGGTTTCAGGAGAGCGCGCGCATGATGCCTTTCTCTCCCGACCGCAGCCGAAAGGCGCACGCCGCACGCCGCCTCACGCATCGCCGCAGCAATCTGGAAATCTTCGTCTGGCCGCTCCTGATCGGTTTCGCCAGCATTCTCGGGCTCGTCCTCGGCCTGACCGGCGACGGCCTGCGCGATCTTGCCTGCTGGGTCCTCCTGGGCCTCGCACCGCTCGTCATAATCGCGGCGCTCCTGCGTCGCCGCATTCAGCCTTCCAACTAGAAAGACTCCCCGATGGCCCCCGCCTACCGCATCTCCTCGCTCGCCCTGATCGCCTCGCTTGCAACTGCGACGCATGCGCAGCAATCGACCCCGCAATCCCCCGAACAATCCGCCGAAATCGTCGTCACCGCGCAGGCCGAAAACGCCACCGAGGTGGTGAATGGCGGCAGCGCGGGCGTGCTCGGCGACAAGCCTGCCGAGGATCTGCCCTTCACCATCCGCTCCTATGACGAAAGCCTGATCCGCAACCAGCAGCCGCAGACCCTCGGCGCGGTGCTGGAGAATGATCCGACCATCCGCACGACCTACGGCTTCGGCAATGCCGCCGAACAGTTCATCGTGCGCGGCTTCAGCCTGTTCGGGGACGATGTGGGGGTCAACGGCCTCTACGGGATCGGTCCGCGCCAGCTGGTCGCGCCCGAACTGTTCGGCAGCGTGCAGGTGCTGAACGGAGCCAGCGCGTTCCTCAACGGCGCCGCGCCGGGCGGCTCGGGCCTGGGCGGCAATGTCAATCTGATCCTGAAGCGCGCGCAGACCCGCGACTTCGTGCGTGTCACCGCCAGCGCGGAAGAAAGCGCGCGCTTCGGCGGCGCGGTCGACATCTCGCGCCGTTTCGGAGCGAATGGCGAATGGGGCCTGCGCGTCAACGGCGCCTATCGCGACGGAGAGACCGCGATCGACCGCGAGGATCGCCGGACCGCCGTGATCGGCACCGCGCTCGATTACGATAGCGGACCGTTCCGCGCCGTGCTCGACCTCGCCTACCAGGAAATCCGGGTCGATGCGCTGCGCCCCAAGGTGACGGTGGCGACGGCCACGATCCCCGCCGTGCCTGAAGCGGACGCCAATTACGCGCAGGATTTCACCTATAGCGAATTGCGCGACGTGTTCGGGACGCTAAGCCTCGAATACGACATCGCCGACAATGCGCTGCTCTATGCCCGCGCGGGCGCGCGCGACGGGAACGAGGCTGGGCTATATGGCGGCATCACCATCGATGACGCGACAAGCGGCGCGGCAAGAGGAACGGCCCTGTTCGTGCCTGCGACAACCAATAACGAAGCGATCGAGGCGGGCCTGCGCGTGAAGCTGGGCAGCACGATCACGCATGAATTCAATTTCGGCGGCAACGCCAATTGGCAGGTGTTCCGCACCGCTTTCGATTTCCTGCCCGGATACGCCACCAATCTCTACGCGACGCCCCAGGTACCCCAACCCATCGGCCCCGGCTTCGTCGGCGGCGATCTCGCCGATCCGAACCCAACCGCGCGCACCACGCTCTGGAGCGCCTTTGCCAGCGACACGATCGGTCTGTTCGGCGATCGCGTGCTCCTGACCGGCGGCCTGCGCCTGCAGACGATCCGCCAGGAAAACACCAATTACGATGGCACGCCCGGCGCCATCTATGACGAGAATGCCGTCACGCCGGTCGCCGGGATCGTGGTCAAGCCGACGGAGCGCCTGTCGCTCTACGCCAACCGGATCGAAGCGCTCCAGCAGGGGCCGAGCGTGCCGGTCGATCCGAACAATCCCGCCACCAATTTCGGCCAGTCGCTACCTCCGCGCAAATCGACCCAGTACGAATTCGGCGGGAAGCTGGGGCTCGGCGGGATGTTCCTGACGCTGGGGGCCTATCGCATCGATCGGCCGGGCGAAGGCGTACGTCCCGACGGCAGCTTCGGCTATCTGGGTGAACAGCGCCACGAGGGGATCGAATTTACCGCCAATGGCGCAATCGCACCCGGCCTGCGCCTGATCGGCGGCGCGGCGCTGACCGACACCGAATTCGTGAACGGGAACGAGGTGCCGGGCGTGCCCGAATACACCGCCAACGCCAATGTCGAATGGGATCTGGGCTTCGTCCCCGGCCTCACGCTGACGGGCCGCGTCGTGCAGACGGGGGAGCAATTCGTCGATCAGGCCAACACGCTGGAACTCGACAGCTGGACCCGCTTCGATCTCGGCGCGCGGTATGTCTTCGCGGCGGCGGACACGCCGGTCACGCTGCGCCTCTCGGTCGATAACGTCGCCAACGAGCGGTATTGGGCGAGCGCATTCGATGCCTTCTCCCCTGCCCTGCTGCAAGGCGGGCCCCGCGCGGTGAAGGCCTCGATCTCCGCGGACTTCTGACCGGTGTGGCGGGGAGCGCGCCGTCCGACCGCTCCCCTCTGACCGCTCCCCTCTGACCCCTCCCCTCCGACCGCTCCCATCTGGTATTCGTCGAGTTTCGCCTTGCCCCGGCAACGATCGCGCCGCACGATCCGAACGACTATTCGGGTAAGGGGTTTATCATGAAAACGATCACGACATCGGCGCTCGCGCTGGCAGCGGCCCTCACGGCGAACGCGGCACCGCAGGCGCTGTCCGCACAGGAGACCACCACCATGGCCGAGGAAACCGAGGCGCCGTTCGAAAGCGAAAACGATCCCTTCATCTGGCTGGAAGAGGCGCGCAGCGTGCCCGCCCTGTCCTGGGTGCGCTCGGAGAACGAGCGCGTCGACCAGACACTCGGCAACGATCCGCGCTTCGCCGAATTGAAGGCCGAAGCGCTCGCCATCCTCGATAGCGAGGATCGCATCCCCTATGTCAGCTTCACGCCGCACGGGCTGATGAATTTCTGGCAGGACGCGAAAAATCCCAAGGGCATCCTGCGTCTCACCACGCTCGACAGCTATCGCACCGACAGCCCGCAATGGGAGACCGTGCTCGATATCGACGCGCTGGCGCGCGAAGAGGGCCGCGAATGGGTGTTCGCGGGCTTCAACTGCCTGCCGCCCGAAGGCAATCGCTGCATGGTCGGCCTGTCGGACGGGGGCAAGGACGCCAACGAAATGCGCGAATTCGACGTGGAAACGCGCCAATTCGTCGACGGCGGTTTCCGCCTGTCGGAAAGCCAGGGCGGCGTCAGCTGGATCGACGCGGATACGCTGCTCGTCAGCCGCGATTTCGGCGAAGGCACGCTGACCGAGAGCCTCTATCCCTTCACCACGCGGCTGTGGAAGCGCGGCACACCAATCGAGGACGCGCCCGAGATCTTCCGCGGCGAGCCGTCAGATGTGTCTGCGGGCGCGATCCTGCTGCGCGATTCGACCGGAACGGTGCAGGCCCGCGCCGCCTATCGCGGGCTCAGTTTCCACGAGCGCGCCTATTATCTGCAACAGGGCGAGGACTGAACCCGGCTCGCCATGCCGGAAAAATCCGGCCTGTTCGGTATCGTCGACGGGCATGTCCTGTTCAGCACGGACGTTCCCTGGACGGTCGACGGTATCACCTTCCCGGCGGATTCGATCGTTGCCGCCGATCTCGAGGAATGGAAGGCCGATCCCAATGGTGCAGCCAAGTCGCTGGTCTGGGCGCCCGGTGAGCGCCAGACCAAGCAGGGCGCCTCGATCACCGCCAATTCGATGTTCGTGAACCTGCTCGACAATGTGCGCGGGCAGGTGCTCAAATTCGATTACGAGAACGGCGAATGGGTCAGCCGCCGCGTCGCCCTGCCCGACAACGCCACGGTCGGCGTCGCCGCGTCGGACAATGAAAGCGACCGGATCATGTATTCGGTCACCGACTTCCTGACGCCCAGCACGCTCTATTATTCGGACGGCA
>Ga0114912_1000290_pt1 | contig 26644 bp, 24 predicted proteins | sample MalvirDeepMed_51_FD_89713 | JGI IMG/M metagenome (GOLD analysis project Ga0114912, IMG submission 89713) | Marine viral communities from the Global Malaspina Expedition - Malaspina viral metaG DeepMed_51 | ecosystem: Environmental > Aquatic > Marine > Oceanic | place: Mediterranean Sea...
CTCCACACCCCGTGAGACCCGGCGTAGCGGCAGCGACCCCCTCCCCACCGCCTCGGTACTGATCGTGGATGACGAGCCCGGCATGCGCCGCTACCTGGAGAAGGCACTGTCCTCGCGCTTCGCGCTGATCGAATGCGCCGAGAGTGTCGAGCAGGCCGAAGCCCTGCGCTCGCGCCTGCATTTCGACCTCATCCTGCTCGACATTCGCCTGCCGGGGCGTGATGGCCTGGATTGGGATGAAGCGCTTGCGCCCTCTTCGGTCAGCGATGTCATCTTCATGACGGCCTACGCCGATCTCGAGACCGCTGTGCGCGCACTGCGGGCCGGAGCCTGTGATTTCATCATCAAGCCGTTTCGTCTCGAACAGTTGCAGGCCGCGCTGGACCGCTGCCTTGAGCGCCGCCAGCTGACGCGGGAAAACTTCCTGCTCCGGCGCGACAATGCCCGCCATCAACAGGAAGAGGCCAGCCTCAAGGGCGAGAGCCCTGCCATGCAGGAGCTGGCGCATATCATCGCGCGCGTCGCCCCTGCGCCCTCACCGGTGCTGATTCTGGGGGAATCCGGCACCGGCAAGGAACTGGCGGCGCGTGACCTGCATCGTCTGTCCGGCCGGCGCGGCGCCTTCGTGCCGGTCAACTGCGGCGCCATCAGCCCGGAGCTGTTGGAGAGCGAGCTGTTCGGCCACCTCAAGGGAGCCTTCACCGGCGCGCACCGTGGCCGTGATGGCCTGTTCAGCTTCGCCGATGGCGGCACGCTGTTCCTGGATGAAATCGGCGAGATGCCATTGGCAATGCAGGCCAAGCTGTTGCGAGTGCTGGAGACGCGCCGCGTGCGCCCCGTCGGCGGCGAGCAGGAACAGGCGGTGGACGTGCGTATCGTGGCCGCCACCCATCGCACGCTGGAGACGGAGGTGGCCGCGGGCCGCTTCCGCGAAGACCTCTACTATCGCCTCAACGTGCTGAGCCTGACACTGCCGGCCCTGCGCGAGCGCCCGGAGGACATCCCGGCGCTGGCCCAGCATTTCTCGCGCCAGCTGTCGCGTGAGCTCAACCTCCCCGCCATGCCCTGGCAGCACTCTGATCTCACTCGCCTGTGCCACTATTCCTGGCCCGGCAATGTGCGGGAACTCAAGAACGTCATCGAGCGCGCCTTGCTGCTCGGCCGCCTGCCCGGCGATACCCTGCCGGTCGACAGTCAGGCCGCACAGGCATCAGGCCACCCGGCATGGGACGACAGCGGAGACGCGACCACCTCCGCCGAGGAAGAGGCCGCCAACAGCGGCTATCCGCTCGAGTGGTCATTGGATGCGGTGGAAAAGGCCCATCTGTGCGCGGTACTGGAGCGACATGCCAACAACAAGTCCGCCGCCGCCCGCCAGCTGGGCATCTCGCGCAAGACGCTGGATCGCAAACTGACCACCTGGCGCGCCGAGCAGCAAATCAGTGAGGACAGCGGCGCTGAGAGCGGCACTGAGAGTGGTACTGAGGTTGGTACTGAGAGCGGCGCTGAGAGCGATCAACCCGCCCCCGCCACCTCGTCCGCCGCTCCCTACGGAGCCGACGGCAGCGCATGATCAAGCGCCTGCGCCATTACTTCGCCGGTTCGCTGCGGCGCAGGCTGCTGCTGCTGACACTGGCGCCGCTGCTGGCGCTGATGCTGGCGCTGGTCGGCCTGACCGCCTACTGGACCACGGCCTATACCGATCGCCAGCTGTACATGAACGTGCGCAGCGACCTCGATGTCGCCAGCCGCACGCTGCAGAGCCAGCATCAGCGCCTGCGTGATGGCCTGGAGGCGATGCGTCGTAACCTGCGCCAGCTGGTGGCGCCCGATGAGCAGACCGCGCAGCTGTTGCCACGCCTGGTGCCGCGCCTGGATACCATGCGGGACACCCTCAATGCCGACTGGCTGCGCTGGCTGCCCACCGAGCAGCTGCGCCAGACGCCAGGCGTCGCCGCGCTGATTCCGCAACTGGCGCGCGGCGAAAGCCTGGATGGCCTCGACATGCTGTCCAGCGACTCACTGGCGACGCTGGACCCTGCCCTTGCCGAGCGCGCGCGCCTTGCGCTGCGCCAGACGCCCTACGCACAACCCAGCGCCCGCCGTGAGGAAAACCGCGGCATGCTGCTGCGGGCGCTGGTGCCCATCCTCGATGGCGAGGGCAAGCTGCTGGGCGCGCTGGATGCGGGCCGCCTGCTCAATCGCGACCCGCGTCTGGTCGATGAGATCCGCGATCTGCTCTATGGCCCCGGCACCCTGCCGGAAGATGGCACCGGCACCATCACCCTGTTTCTCGACGATGTCCGCATCGCCACCAATGTCACCGACGCCAGCGGCGAGCGCGCGCTGGGCACGCGCGCCTCGCTGGAGGTGAAGCGTCAGGTGATCGGCAATGGCGAGCGCTATATCAATCGTGCCTTCGTGGTTCGTGACTGGTTCGTGGCCGCCTATGCCCCGCTGGATTCCCTGGATGGCCAGCGGATCGGCATGATCTACGCGGGCTATCCGCAGGCGCCCTACGCGCGACTCTATCGCGAGACGCTGACGCATATCAGCCTGGTACTGATCGCGGTCAGTCTGTTGGGGGTACTGCTGGTGTGGAGCAGCATCGAGCGTCTGATGCAGCCGATCCGACAGATTCGCCGTGTGGTGCATGCGGTGCGTGATACCCCGTCCCAGGAGGGCTTGCGCATAGGCCCGCTGTCCTCTCTTGGGCCGGCGCAGCGGCACGGTGATGAGCTGGATGAACTGGCCGAGGAATTCGACGCCATGCTGGCGCGACTGGAAGCGCACCGCCACGAGATACAGCTCGCGGCCCAGACGCTGGAAGCCCAGGTGGAGGATCGTACCCGCGATCTGAGCGCCCAGACCGCCACGCTGCGCGAACGCAGTCAGGCGCTGGAGGAGCACGTCCGCCTGCTGCGTGAAGCGCGTGCGCGCCTGCTGACCCGCGAGAAACTGGCGGCGTTGGGCGAACTGACGGCGGGTATCGGCCACGAGATCAACAACCCCGCCGCGGTGATTCTCGGTCACGTCGAGTTGATCGAGGTGATACTCGGTGAACAGGCCGAGCCGGTGCGCGAGGAAATCGCCACCATCATCCATCAGGTCGAACGCATTCGCGCGCTGGTCGACAACCTGCGTCAGTACGCACGCGACCCGCTCGCCTCCAACGACATTGGCGACGGCAACTCACTGACGCCGTCACTCGGCGCGCCTCACCTCAGCCAGATTCATCCCGACGAGGCGATCCACAGTGTCGAGGTGCTGGTCAGGCACGCGCTGGATCATCACGGCCATCAATTGCAGCATGAGCTGGCGGCGACCCGCTTGATCGAGGCCGATCGCGCGCAACTGACCCAGGTGCTGGTCAACCTGCTGATCAACGCCATCGAGATGGCGCCTGAGCCGGATACGCTGTGCATCACCAGCCGTGATCGTGATGCAGCGCTGGCCGTGATGAACGGCGAGCCAAACAGCCGTCCGGATACGTCAGTCTCAGCGCCAGCGTCAGCCTCAGTGCCAGCGCCAACAGCGGAGCTCGCCCCCGTGGCGGGAGTCGAGATACGCGTCATCGATCACGGCGCTGGCGTGCCCGAGCACCTGAAGTCGCGCATCTTCACGCCCTTCTTCACCACACGCGCCAATGGCTCGGGCATCGGTCTGTCGGTCTCATCGGGCCTGATCACCCAGCTGGGGGGCAGGCTATGGCTGGAAGATACCCCCGGTGGCGGCGCCACCTTCTGCCTGTGGTTGCCGTGCATCGCACGCCGGCATCATGAGGATGATCAAGGGCGCCATCTGCTCGAGACGCTCAGCGCCGGGGGCAGCAGTCGCTCGCCTTGAGCCACACGCAACAAATGAACTCACCCGGGCGTGGCGAGGTGCACTGCCACGCACTCTCACCCGCGTGCTAGCCTGCGCGCATGCTCACTCAATCAGGCACCACTGATGTCGCACGATAGCTCCCGTACTGCCCCCGAACCTCTCACTGCCGGCAAGGCAGATCAGCCCACTGACGACGAAAAAATGGCAGACGAGGAAATGGCAGCGTCTCGCACGCTGGGCAAGCGGCTGCGCGAGCTGCGCACGCGTCATGGCCTCTCTCAGCGCGAACTGGCCAAGCGTGCTCAGGTGACCAATTCGACCATCTCGCAGGTCGAGCAGGACGCGGTCAGCCCTTCCGTCAGCTCGCTGAACAAGATTCTCGAGGTATTTCCGATCTCGCTGAGCGACTTCTTCAGCGATGAAGTGCCCGTCGAACCACCACGCATCCTGCGTGACAGCGAGCATGAGCCGATCGCGGGCTGTGGACCGGGACTCACGCTGCGACGCATTGATCAATCCCGGCAGACATCGCCACAGCCCCAGATCGAGCTGGGCAGCCTCGCACCGGGGTGCAGCGCCTATCTGCAGGCCGCGCATGACAGCCTGGTGCTGGTGATGCACGGCGCACTGTGTATCGAGTTCCCCGTGACGGCGGCCTGCCAGGAGGCACTTCTCGAATGCGGTGATGCTGCGCGACTGCATGCCGGGGAGCGCTATCAACTGCACTGGCGCAAGCCTGAGGCGTCACAAGCCGCCAGCGGTGAAGTCACCCACCACGGGACCTCCGACGCTGCCGAGGCCCCAGACTGCCAGTGGCTATGCATCGGACAGAGTCGCTAGCCTCTTGCAGCGCGGGAGTGAGGCTGGCCCGCAGCATCAGGCGACTGCTCGCGCGCCTCATCCCAGGGGTCATTGGTGGCCGGCTCGGCCAGGAAACGCTCCACCATGGTGTGCGGACAGAAATCTGCCAACCATTCCTCGCGAATCGAATAGCCCTCCTCTGCCAATAACTCGTTCATGCGTCGCGCGAGGCCTTCGGCGGAATGCGGCGCGATGGCGTGTTCCAGCTCGCCCTTGAGGATCTCGCGTATTCCGCCACGGCAATCCACCGAGACTACCGGTGTGCCGCAGGCCAGCGCCTCCATCAGCACGATGCCCATGCCCTCGACACGCGAGCTGAGCACGAATAGCTTGGCGGCACGCATCCAGGCATAGGGGTTGTCACGCTGACCAGCGAAGATCACCCGCTCGGCGATGCCAAGCCTCTCAGCCTGGGCTTCCAGGGCTTCCCGGCAATTGCCCGCCCCCACGATCACCAGCGGCTCCTTCGGATTGGCCAGGGCATAAGCCTCGAGCAACAGGGCGTGGTCTTTCTGCGGCACCAGACGCGCCACATTGAGAATGAAGGGCTCAGCGGGGATATCCGGCTCATCCATGGCGGCCTGCTTGCGGATCCGAGTGATCGGACAGGCATTGACGATCGTCTCGATATGCGCCGGCGTCACCCCATGCTGGCGAGCGATGTCACGTGCCCCCTGCGCCACATCCTCGGACACCGCCACCAGATGCTTGTCTTCCAGCAGGCAACGGGCAAACATGCGCTGCTTCCACTGCGGGCCGCTGAAGTTGACGCGATTTTCCAGCACGTAACGTGCACGGGAATCCTTGAAGCCCCACACCTGCTCGAAGGTTCCCAGGCCACGGAAGATGATGCGGTCAACCTTGCCGTGTTCCTGCTCGAATTCCTTGAGCCAAGCGGCGAATTCCTCGCCACCGGCCTTGCCGACCCATACGAAATTGGAGCGACGGATCACGGGATTGAGCACCAGACGTGACGCCAGTGTCGTCAGAGCGCCGCCGACGGAACGCTGGACGCGCTGCTGAATCGGCACGATGTGCTGCTGGACGCTGGCATCCTGCGGCTCCAGCACCTGATCACGTCCGCGCCAGATGACCATATGTGTCTCGTGGTCATTCGCGGCCAGACTGTCGGCAAGATTGACCGCCACTCGCTCCATGCCGCCCATTTTCAGGCTTCTCACTACGACCAGGGTACGCAAGCATCACTCCTTCGAAGGTCCGCCAGTACCGCTTTGTGTCGCGTGCAAGGCATGCGAAAACGATAGCTGGCGTCTGGTGGGAAAACGAAAAATGCAACTCACATGTGCCAGTCACTCAGCACAGGAGAGTTGCATTTATCTGAACCGTCATTCGCGGAAATGTTCCCTGCGACCACTCATCAAATGGTAATCATTCTCCCTCTTTCGCCGGCGGCAGAATCAGGTTGAGCACGATGCCCAGAATGGCGGCCAGGCTCACGCCCTGCAGCGTGAACTGACCACCACCGACCTGCATGCCACCGATCCCGAATACCAGGATCAAGGAGGCGATCACCAGATTGCGCGGTGCGGTCAGTGAATCCCCCGCGCGCACCAGCGTGTTCATGCCAACCACCGCGATCGAGCCGAACAGCAGGCACATGATGCCGCCCATCACCGGCGTGGGAATCGTCTGCAACACGGCGCCGACCTTGCCGATGAAGGCCAGCGAGATCGCGACACAGGCCGCTACCGTCATTACGCGCGGATTGAAATTGCGGGTCAGCATCACCGCACCGGTCACTTCGGAATAGGTGGTATTGGGCGGACCACCGAACATTGACGCCGCCGACGTCGCCAGGCCGTCACCGAGCAGCGTGCGATGCAGCCCCGGCTTCTTCAGGTAGTCACGCCGTGTCACCGAGCCGATCGCCACCATGTCGCCGATGTGCTCGACGGCAGGCGCGATGGCGACAGGAATCATGAACAGAATGGCGGAAAATTCGAAGGTCGGCGCAGTGAAGCTTGGCAGCGCCAGCCACTCAGCGGCATGCACCGGCGAGAGGTCGATCACCCCCATCACCAGCCCCAGCCCATACCCCGTCAGGATACCGCCGAGGATCGGCACCAGGCGCAACATGCCACGCCCGAAGATCGATAGCACCAGCGTCACGCCAAGACTGGCCAATGACAATGTCAGCGCCTGAGCATGCGAGATGTTGTCGCTGAATTCGCCGGTGGCCATCTGCACTGCCGTCGGTGCCAGCGCCAGACCGATGACCATGATCACCGGACCGACCACGACGGCCGGCAGCAGGCGATGCACGATGCCGACACCCTTGAGGCGAATGCATTGCGCCAGCAATACATAGACCAGGCCCGCGACGAACAAGCCGCCCATGGTGGCAGGAATGCCGAAGTTCGCGACCGAGCTCTGGATGGGCGCAATGAAGGCAAACGATGAGGCGAGGAAGACCGGCACGCTGACCTTGGTCACGCACTGGAAGACCAGGGTGCCGACACCGGCCGTGAACAGGGCGACGTTGGGGTCAAGCCCGGTCAGCAGCGGAACCAGCACCAGCGCACCAAAGGCGACGAACAGCATCTGCGCGCCGGTGACGAGCGTCGTCAGCGAGAAGCCTTCCTGTTCCGGCAAGGGCACATGGGCAGACGACGCATGGGGAGAGGAGGTATCAGAGGACGGTGATGAAGACGACATGGCAGCACTTCTTTTCACGGGCGGAGGAGTCAACCGCCTGATCCTGACTGCTCAGACAGGTCAGACAGATACAAAAACGCCCCGCGCAGATGCGCAGGGCGTTGTCATCTCTGGCGGGCGCTCAGCGCGTGCCGAAGATCTTGTCACCGGCATCGCCGAGACCCGGCACGATGTAACCGTTCTCGTCGAGGCGGTCATCGACGGAGGCGGTGTAGATCTCGATGTCCGGGTAGGATTCCTGCACCTTGGCAATCCCCTCAGGCGCCGCGACCAGCACGATGACCTTGATCTGCTGGCAACCCTTGGCCTTGAGCATGTCCAGTGTGGCGATCATGGAACCGCCGGTCGCCAGCATCGGGTCGATCACGATGGCCAGACGCTCGTCGAGATCTGACACGAACTTCTCGAAATACGGTACCGGCTCCAGCGTCTCTTCATCACGGTACAGGCCCACGACGCTGATGCGTGCCGGGGGAATCAGGTCCGTCACGCCATCCAGCATGCCCAGGCCGGCGCGCAGGATCGGGACGATGGTCACTTTCTTGCCCTTGATGGTCTGGACATCCAGCTCGTTGCCGCTCCAGGCATCAATGGTGGTAGTTTCCAGCTCCAGGTCCTGGGTTGCCTCATAGGTCAACAGCTTGGCGACCTCACTGGCCAGCTCACGGAAGCTCTTGGTGCTGATGCCTGCTGCACGCATCAGTCCAATCTTGTGCTGAACCAGCGGATGATTGATGGCATGGACGCTCATGGAAATACCTCTTGGGACAGAAGATGGTGCAAACGATACGCAGCACTACCCCCGCCGGCTCGGACGATAGCAGCGGGGAGGCTGGTAAATTGAGCGCATTCTAGCGGAAGCAGGCTTACAAGTTAAGGCTCTCGCCTTCAGGTTACAGCAGAGGAAGCGCCGCAAATGGACTGGCGACCTCCCGTCTGCCACTCGTTCAAGGCGTGTAACCGAAGTTGACGAAATCCTGTGCATAGAGAATGGCCAGCTTCTCGCGGGTCGCCGCTGTCATGCCGGCCCCCGCCTCGACACTTCCCTTGTTGCGATGTGCAATCTCGCCGCTGATGCCCAGCTTGTTGGCAACCTGCTGGAAATCCTTGTCCAGGGTTTCGAAATGCCCCAGAAAATCCACCATCAAGGTCTCGTTTCCATCCATGACAAAAGAGGACTGCGAGAGAAACAGGAGATGACTACGAAAAGCGCCTTGCCACAAGCCACGTGCGACAAAATCATCAAAATCTGAATACTCTGTCATCTCCTTGGCGATGGCGAGATCCTGCTTGCCTTGATTGCCACCACTTAATATATAGCGATACGCTGACAGGGCACGATCGTAGGGATTTCTGACAAAGGTGAATTTGTAATAACGGGCAAATTTTCTGGAACTGGCTTTCTTGTAAACCTGCCAAGAGACATGATCTCGCCCTTTTTCCTTCGTCTTCCCCAAGGCGGCGAGGACCGATGTTCCGGCAGCCTTGGGAATATGAATGAAGATGCACTTGTTACGTGTAAAGTGTTTGCGATAAGGAAAGTCATTGCTTCGCCACATGATATCAACCCTGTTCTTGTGGTTCGTCACCTGCCACTGATGACAGCCCCCCAATGTACGAAAAATCCATTGTGGCTTCAGCTTACCGGAATAAAGTGCAAGGAAACTTCAGTACGCTCGTCAAAGGGCAATGGCGAGGCAAGACAGGCCGGCCATGAAGGTGGCTGACCTGTGGCCAATATCGCCAGCAATGGTTACCCAGCCACCACTTCAGCAATGAAGTCGCCTATACCCTGACAGTATTTCTGCTGGCAGAAATCTTGCGCAATGATCGCGCGCGCAGCTGCGCCCATCTCTCTGCGCTGCTGCGGACTTGCTGCCCATTGCTTAAGCACCTGAGCGATTTCACTCGGTTCGAGCACCTGTGCGACCACGATGGCGTCTTGCTCCGGGCTATAGACTCTGTCCGGGCCGGTAATGAAATCCTCGCCATAGACAGCCAGCGATTCGCGGGGCCTGCTTGGCGACAGAATTTCACCATTGACTCCCGGGGAGATCTGCTCCGGCAATCCATCCACATTACCGACGATGGCGGGCACACCATGCGCCAGCGCTTCCTGCACCACATTACCGAAGGGTTCACGCCAGGAAGGGCACACGAAGGCATCGAGGGAGGAATAGAAGTCGCTCATGTCACTCAACAGACCACAGAAGTGAACACTCTCCTCGAGCCCCCATTTCAGGACCAGTGACTTCAAGGCATCTTCCAATATCCCCTCGCCAGCGATCCAAAGCTCCGCATGGGGGACACTCGCCTTGAGCTCTCGCAATGCCTCGATAGCGATCACCGGTGCCTTGAGCCCGGTCAAACGACCTGCGAACCCGACCCTGAACCGCTCGTCCGGATGATCGGAGGTCACCTGCGGCAGTACGATGGAATTGCGCACCACCCGACATGGCAAGGACTCACTGATGCCAAGCGACAACTGCAACATGCTACTGGCCGCAAAGGAGTTGCAGATGATGCCATCGAGGCGCGAGAGATAGTCCGTGATATCAGAGGTGGGCTCCACGAACCAGGCAGAGCCATGCTCGTAGTGAATGAGGCTGATGTGATCGGGGAAATGCAGCGGATGGTTACGCAGCTTGTTCCACACCACGATTGCCTGCACCTCTTCGTCATCGAGCATGCGCGCTTGGCAGGTATCGCGGAGCCAGGGCAACTGCCGAGGGAGCTTGATGCCGCAGTAACGCTTTATGTCGTGCACCCGACCTGTAAAGTCCGCATATTCAGGCTGCAGCATCGGATGAATTTCAGGCGTCTGCAGCAGCACATGATGGTCTCGCTCGCGTGCGGCCATACGAAAGAAGTTGGTAAAGGTCCGCTCAGCCCCGCCCAGATTCTTGAGGCTGATGAGATGCCCCGCACGAGGCCCTTGCAATGTCATGGACACAGAAACTTCACTCATATTAAGATTAAAACATATTATCCTGCAATGAATAGCGCTGGCAGATTCATCATCGACGGTGTTGATTCTAGCTATTCATAATTGAAATTATCAAAATCTCTTGAATAATGCTTACGAATGACATTGACAGTACTCTCATCACACTTTACTGAACGGCTAGTCAGCCATCGCTTGTTGTGCACCCGACCTTGTTTGATGCCGAGATGACTGAGAACATGACTTAAATTTTCCTCAAAATTCTCAAACCTACCCACATAGTCCATTATCACTCTGTCATTATCATCAACAATGAAATGTGACTGAGAAGTAAAAAGTGAATGAGATTTGAATTTTTCTTCAGTCAAGCCATTCAAGACGAATGCATCGAAAGTTGGATATTGCCGCAGCTCTTCAGATAACACTTTGTGACTCTGACTATGGTCACCAGTATGCCTTAAATACTGGTAAGCCGAAAACAATCTATCCAGTGGGTGACGAACGAAAGCGAACTTAAAATATTGATCGAAACGAGAAGGATCTATTTTCTGATAAAACCGGTAATCATGATACTCCCTCTTCTTAATGTACTCATCCCCCAGAGCCAAAAAGATAGATTCACTTCCTACCCTTGGCACTCCGACAAAGATACACTTATTCTTATTGAAACACCTTCGAAATTCACCACCTACTTTATCGCGCATTCCTCCCTCCTCATACCCGAGAAGAATATTCTCGCCTACAAAAAAGGAGGAATATTGCATAGAGCATGCAAGTACATACACATTACATTTCTAGCGAGAACAGTAAAGCATGATTGATCAATGCAAGCTTAGATTTGTTGCAAGGCTTTCTCAAAACTCTTGACTATATCCGACTGCAAGCTGCAGATGACATTAGGATCGATTTTATCCGCGTACCTATTGATATCGCCAGCATTTAACTCATTGAAAGAACAAAACCTCAGGGCAAAGCTACGACCAACAGAGGAGAAATAATCATAAAATTTGAACTTACCCCCAGAATGGAGAGGACCATCATAGTACCAGCAATTCGGAATTCCATAGGCATCCGCTATGATCAAGCCATGCAGACTCTGACTTACAATGATGTCACAGGATTTCATCTGAGTAACAATGGACTCCAGATCATCCGTACGGAAATCTATTATTATACTATTACCTACACGAGCACACACATTTTCCCATTCCGGATTATCAATAGTGGAGATATGAGGAATAAATCCTATTTTATAAATCTTGTCTGGATCGGTGTCATAAATCAAAGGGAGCATGAGCCCTGGATCACCGACAGGGTATTCTTTTTCTCCCAATGAAGTGAGCACCTGCTGAGTCATATACCCACGTACAGAATGAATAACAACAGATTTGCCAAATGTCCTGCCCATTGGTTTCATTCGCTTGAATAAAGAGGCATGTTTGACATATGGAGAAATAAGCCCAGACCCTACAACATGGATCTTCCTATTTCGTAAAGAAATCGTTTTATTGTTGACGAGCTTATTTAAAATACTGCCAACAGAGATCAAGTCTGCCTCATCGACATTCGAGATGGAATGAGCGACATGAAACTTTCTATTCAAAATGATAGATGTGATTTCATCACCAAAATTACATCCACCATTCGCCGATCGCCACCAGTATGCTTTCAATTGACCATCTCCTGAAACATTAAAGCCATCGTCCACATAAGGTTCTCCACATATCCCTACGCAACGCTACTTCCTGCTTTCTTGAATTGAGATTCCAATACTCACCATCTTTGTAGCTGCCTCCCCCTTTCGTTTCAATTCGATAATCAGCGATATCACTTTTGACATCCGATTCGGGAAGCTGATCGCAAAAAAGAGGGTAAACAGCATAAGCCTTGAATTCAGTCGCGTAGAAACTATCCACCGCTTTTTTTGAATAAGGTTTATCAATGATCTTCTTCATGCCTTTACGAGACAGCATATAGGCATGGCCTCCCGTCAGCTTGGCTCTAACCACGCCCGCAAAAGGAATCAACCACATCCTTCCCAGCATGCCACCAAGATAAAAAATCTCCGGGTTTCGTATTTTCAAGAAACAATTGATACGTGCTATTACACTTTCAGCCGGCATAGCAAGAGTAGCATCATCTTCAAGGATCAAGACTCGTTGATATCCTCTCTCCATAGCCATTGCTGCGCAGGCACGATGTGACTCGTAACATCCCCGCTCAGGATTATCCACATCACGCTCGGCAAGATAAAACTCAATATCCAAGCCTAGCGGCAAAAACTCTTTCTGTAGATGTTCCCGGCGGTCTTTCCGCTCTTTGAGGCTAATACAAAATACCCCATCCACCTCGAGTGTTTGTTGACTCTTGTTCATCCTTGGCGGCATTCCCTAGAAGCTTGTCACAATCAGATATTATAACTGCCAGTCGATCGGCTTTTCCCCACGCGCTTCCAGCCAGGCGTTGGCTTGCGAGAAGTGGCGAGAGCCGAAGAAACCGCGGTGCGCTGCGAGGGGGGATGGGTGCGGCGCGTGGAGCACCAGGTGCTTCTGGGCGTCCACAGCGCGGGCCTTCTTCTGGGCATGACTGCCCCAGAGCAGGAAGACGACACCCTGACAGTGCTGATTGATCACGTCGATGGCGCGGTCGGTGAATTGCTCCCACCCCTGCTTCTGATGCGAGGCGGCCTTGCCCTGCTCGACGGTCAGCACGCTGTTGAGCAGCAAGACGCCCTGCTTCGCCCAGCTTTCAAGGAAGCCGTGATCGACGGGTTCGACGCCGACATCGGTGGCCAGTTCCTTGTAGATGTTCTTCAGCGAAGGCGGGGGGCGCACCCCGGGGCGTACCGAGAAGCACAGTCCATGCGCCTGGCCCGGGCCGTGATACGGGTCCTGCCCGAGGATCACGACCTTGACATTGGAGAGCGGCGTCAGCCAGAAGGCACGGAACCAGTCATCGGAGTGCGGATAGATGACCTTGCCGGCATCTTTCTCGGCGCGCAGAAAGTCGCGCAGGCGCTGCATGTAGTCAGCCTGAAACTCTTGGCCAAGATGCGCCTGCCAATCGGCAGGCAACACCTCGGAGCGGCCAGTCGCGGCAGTCTCCAACGGCATGTCAGCTATCGCTCTCTTGCTTCTTGAGCTGCTCGGCGATCGGCTCGACGTAGGCGATACCCATGTCCCACGGGAACTGGATCCAGCAGTTCTGCGGCACTTCGGTGATGAAGCCATCGACCAGCGGGCGCCCTTCCGGCTTGGCATAGACAGTCACGAAGTGCGCCTTGGGCAGCATGTCACGCACCGCACGTGCGGTATTGCCGGTGTCGACCAGGTCATCGACCAGCAGCCAGCCGTCACCGTCGTGGTCGACGCCCTTGACCACTTCCAGACCACCCTGCTCCATGTGGTCGTGATAGCTCTTGATGCACACGGTATCGATGTGGCGGATACCCAGCTCGCGGGCGATCAGGCCGGCCGGAATCAGACCACCGCGGGTGATGGCGATGATGCCCTTGAAGTCGCGACCACTGAGGTCGTGACACAGCGCGCGCACATCACGGTGCAGCTGGTCCCAGGAGACGATGAAGTGGTCGTGGTAGCGTTCGGAAGACATGTGGGTCACTCGCAATGACGAAACAGAAGGAAAGCATGGTGGCTGGCGCGCCACCGCACAAGGGGAAGATCCACTAAGCCACGCCGGAGCGTGGACAAGGGCCTCAGATTCGCTGCCCGCAGCAACGACGATGGCCCTGCCAGAAGACAGGGCCATCGCGTCAAGCCGGCATTACTCGGATTCGGTGAAGCTGCACGCCGCGAAGACACTGTGGCCTTCTTCACGAATGCGCGCGGAGCCGCCGATTTCCGGCAGATCGATGATGGCTGCCGTCTCGACGACCACACCACCGGTGCGCTCGATCAGCTTGCAGGCCGCCAGCATGGTGCCGCCGGTGGCGATCAGGTCATCCATCACCAGGATGCGATCGCCTTCACGGAAGGCATCGGAGTGCAGCTCGACGGTGGACTCACCATATTCCAGCGAGTAGGTCTCGCTGATGGTCTTGAACGGCAGCTTGCCCTTCTTGCGCACCGGCACGAAGCTGCAGCCCAGCTCGTAGGCCAGCGGAGCACCGATGATGAAGCCACGCGCATCGATGGCGGCGATGGCGTCGATTTCCATCTCCTGATAGCGGTGCACGAAGGAGTCGATCAGCTTGCGGAACGCGGCGGAGTTCTGCAGCACTGGCGTGATGTCACGGAAGTTGACGCCTTCCTGGGGCCAGTCCGGCACGGTGCGGATGACAGACTTGATGTAGTCGCTGTAGATGCTCATTAGAGGGCTCCGTCGAGGAACAGGTATTTGCAGGCGAACAGGATGGCGAGAATCACCAGCCCCGGGCTCAGATCACGATAACGGCCGGAGAACAGCTTGATCACGGCGTAGCTGATGAAGCCCAGCGCGATCCCGTTGGCAATCGAGTAGGTCAGCGGCATCACCAGGGTGGCGATCACCACCGGTGCCGCTTCAGTAATGTCGTTCCAGTCGATGCGTGCCAGGCCGCCCGTCATCAGGCAGGCGACGTACAGCAGCGCACCGGCAGTGGCGAAGGCCGGAATCGAGGTCGCCAGCGGCGACAGGAACAGGCTGACGAGGAACAGGCCGGCCACGACCACGGCCGTCAGGCCGGTACGTCCGCCGGCGGCCACGCCGGTGGCAGATTCGATGTAGCTGGTCACGTTCGAGGTGCCCATGACAGAGCCGACCATGGTGGCACTGGAGTCTGCCATCAAGGCCCGTCCCAGGCGCGGCAGGTGGCCACGCTCATTGGTCAGGCCAGCCTGCTGGGAGACGGCGATCAGCGTGCCCGAGGTATCGAACAGATCGACGAACAGGAAGGCGAAGATGATCGACACCATGCCCAGATTGAAGGCGCCGGCGATATCGAGCTGTGCCAATGTCGGCAGCATGCTCGGCGGCATCGAGGCAAAGCCGTGGAAGTCGTTGTTGCCGGTCAGGGTCGCCAGCAGCGTGACGAGCAGTATGCCGATCATCACCGCACCGATCACCTTGCGGTAGGACAGCGCGACGATCAAAAAGAACGAGAGCAGTGCATACATGGCCGCCGGCGAGGACAGATCGCCCAGCGTGACCAGCGTGCCCGGGGCGTCGACGACGATGCCGCTGCCCTGCAGGGCGATGATCGCCATGAACAGGCCGATGCCCGCGGCGATGCCGGTCTTCAGCGAGGCGGGAATGGCATTGATGATCCACTCGCGAATCTTGAAGGCGGACAGCAGGAAGAAGCTCACCCCGGACAGGAAGACCGCGCCCAGCGCGACCTGCCAAGGCACGCCCATCTGACCGGCGACCGTGTAGGTGAAGAAGGCCGTCAGCCCCATGCCCGGCGCCAGCGCGATCGGGTAGTTGGCGTAAAGGCCCATGACCAGACAGCCGATGGCGGCCGCCAGACAGGTCGCGACGAACACGGCGCCGTGATCCATGCCGGTGGAGGCCAGCATCGAAGGAGCCACGAAGATGATATAGGCCATCGCGAGGAAGGAGGTAAATCCTGCGATGACTTCGGTACGCACATTGGTACCGTGCTCGGAGAGCTTGAAAAGACGTTCCAGCATTGAGGTAGCCCCTATCCTTGAGCAGTGCCTGTCCGGCAAGGCGCAGTGGTCGATGATTGTCAGAATCAGCAGATCAAGACGAACTCGCTCGGACAGGTATGCCGCACAGGGCGTTGGATGAAGCCTTTCCCCTGTTCAGCCTGCCTGAACCACGATGCCCCGCCAGCGGCAGGGCATCGAAAGGCGCAACATGGTACCCAAAGGACTGCAGCGAATCGAGCATTCCCGGCATATTTCCTGACCAGTCAGACGAGTTCTGGCGTCCTGCCAGTGAGTTGATCCGCTGCAGACCTGCAAGCCTCATGCCAGACGGGAGGCCATGACCCGCTCGACGGTCTCGACAATGGCCTGGGTCTGCGGGTCGACTTCAAGGTTGACCTGATCACCGACGGCGCGCACGCCCATCAGGGTGCGCTCGAGCGTCTCGGGAATCAGATTGACGCAGAAGCGTGTGCCCTGCACCTCGCCGATCGTCAGGCTGACACCGTCAAGTCCCACATAGCCCTTGTCGAACAGAAAACGCATCAGCTCGGCCGGTGCCTGGAACCAGATACGACGATTGTCGGCGGTGGCCTCGATGGCATCGATGGTCACCATCGCCATCACGTGCCCGGACATCGAGTGCCCGCCGATCTCGTCGCCGAAGCGTGCCGCTCGCTCCACGTTCACGACGCTGCCCACCTCGAGTTCGCCCAGATTGGTCAGACGCAGCGTCTCGCGCATCAGATCAAAGCTGGCCAGTTGACCCTCAAGCGCCGTCACGGTCAGACAGCAACCGTTATGGGCCACCGAGGCCCCCAGCTCCAGCCCCGCCTCCAGTCCCACCGGCAACCGGACCTGATGCGTGCGAAAGTCAGTGCGTTCTTCAATGGCCACCACTTCCGCCATGCCTTGTACGATACCCGTGAACATGCGTGATCTTTCCTTGCACTGCTGCTTCTTGCTGTCGAGAAGCCATGAATAAGGGACGGCATGCAGCAGCGAGATGACCGGCATGCCCAGCCGAAATCCTAGCATGGTGGACTAGCCGTCGACATGCTGGCGTTGTCGCCCGCGGGAGTGCGCGCCTTTGCCACCCGCTTCCCGTCTCCCGTCTCCCGTCTCCCGTCTCCCGTAACAGGCGAGCACGGCTGTCACGGCAAGCGCAGAGCGGGCCGCAACTCATCCCCGACTGACCGTCAAGACAGGAAAGCCGTTGATGCCTGTTGAAACCCGCGTCACGACAAGAGCCTTGTAAGAAATGGCTTACAGAGCGTATCGCCGAATTGCCATATCGAACGCCAGTTCGAATAAACGTCCAGCGCAAGACCAAAGTCGTTGACACCCCCAAGGTGACTGATAGAATGCGCCTCAAATCTGTTTGGCGCCGATTTGTACCCGGATTGCGGGCGCCCACCACGAGAGCTGGTCTCACGGGGTGCAAGTTCTGCTAAAAGGGTGTGTCCAGCGTTGATGGCCACCCGTCTTGGGTGGTCTTTTTTCTCCCCACTGGATCGCTCCCCTCTTCGCTGTCTGCCATGTGCGCAGACGCCGGCAGAACGTTCTGTCCTCTACAGACCTTCGCCCGCAATCCGGTTGGTGCCTTAACCACTCGGACCCCCATGATCACACTCAAGAACGTCTCCAAGACTTACGGCAGTGGTGACAAGGCCGTGGTCGCGCTCAAGGATGCCAGCCTCACGGTTCCTCAGGGCGCCATTACCGGTGTCATCGGCCTGTCCGGTGCCGGCAAGTCGACCCTCATTCGCTGCGTCAATCTGCTCGAACGCCCCACTGCCGGTAGCGTCGTCGTCGATGGCCAGGAACTGACCGAGCTCGACGAGTCCGCCCTGCGCAGCGCTCGTCACCAGATCGGCATGATCTTCCAGCATTTCAATCTGCTCTCCTCACGCACAGTCTTCGCCAATGTGGCGCTGCCGCTGGAGCTGGCTGGCATCTCGAAGGACGAGATCAAAAAGCGCGTCGAGCCATTGCTGGAGCTGACCGGCCTGAGCGACAAGGCCGGCCAGTATCCTGCCCAGCTGTCCGGCGGCCAGAAACAGCGTGTGGCCATCGCCCGCGCCCTGGCCAGCCGTCCCAAGGTGCTGCTGTGCGACGAGGCCACCTCGGCCCTCGACCCGCAGACCACCGCCTCCATCCTTGAGCTGCTCAAGGACATCAACACCAAGCTGGGCCTGACGATCCTGCTGATCACCCACGAGATGGAAGTGGTCAAGAGCATCTGTGATCAGGTCGCCCTGATCAGCGGCGGTGAACTGGTGGAAGTGGCCTCGGTAGGCGATTTCTTCACCGCACCGCAGACCCGCCTGGGCCGCGAGTTCCTCAACGACTTCCTGGAACTTGAGCCGCCACGCGCGCTGGTGGAGCGCCTCGAAGCCACGGCCGGCCCGCACACCCACCCGGTGGTGCGCCTGGCCTTCAGCGGCGACGCGGTCTCCACTCCGCTGATCTCGCGCCTGGCGCGTGAATGCCAGGTGGATGTCAGCATCCTGCAGGCCAAGGTGGAATCCATCCAGGACCGCACCCTGGGCCTGATGATCGCCGAACTGATGGGCGACAGCCGCCAGACCCAGCAAGCGCTCGATTATCTCGAATCCCACGACCTGAAAGTGGAGGTGCTCGGTCATGTCACCCGCACTGCTTGAACTCGTCCTGTCCTCCACCCTCGAGACCCTGTACATGGTCGCGGTGGCAGGTCTGATCTCCGCGGCACTCGGCATTCCGCTGGGCGTGGCCCTCTATACCTCGCGTCCCGGCCAGATTCTCGCACGCCCGGCACTCAACAGCGTGCTGAGCATCATCACCAACATCGGTCGCTCGGTGCCGTTCATCATCCTGATGGTGGCGATCATCCCGCTGACGCGCCTGATCGCGGGCAGCTCGATCGGCACCAATGCCGCCATCGTGCCGCTGACCATCGCCTCGATTCCCTTCGTCGCCCGCCTGATCGAAGGCGCGCTGAATGAAGTCGGTCCGGGGCTGGTCGAGGCCGCTCAGGCCATGGGCGCCACGCCGATGCAGATCATCACCAAGGTGCTGCTGCCGGAAGCACGCGGCGGCATCATCAATGGTCTGACCATCACCGTGGTGACGCTGATCAGCTATTCCGCCATGGCCGGCACCGTCGGTGGCGGTGGCCTGGGGGATCTCGGCATTCGCTACGGCTACAACCGCTTCGACCCGATGGTGATGCTGGTGACCGTGGTCATCCTCGTCGTCATGGTGCAGGGCTTCCAGAGCCTGGGCGACCATCTGGTGCGCAAGTCGAACCACAAGTAAGCGTCGCTCCTTGAGCGGCGACTGATCTGGAAGTGGCGATCGATCTACAAATCACACGGCTTTCGGTATCGTGACGGCTCATCACAATGAGCCGTCACTCATAACATCCCGCGGACCCCGCCGGTCACGTCGGATCACAAGGAGAACATCGATGCGCAACATGCTGACCACGCTTTCTTCCCCGCTGCGCCTTGCCGGCGCTGCCACCCTGCTCGGCGCCACCCTGCTGGCAGGCTGCGGCAACGACGCGTCCGACGAGAACACCCTCAAGATGGGTACCGTCGCAGGCCCGGAAACCGAAGTGATGAAGGTCGCGGCCGAGATCGCCAAGGAAAAGTACGACCTGAACGTCGAGATCACCGAGTTCACCGACTACGTGTCTCCGAACGCCGCGCTCGCCGATGGCTCTCTGGATGCCAACGCCTACCAGCACCAGCCGTACATGGAATCCATGGTGCGTGAGCGTGGCTACAAGTTCGCCAGCGCCGGCAAGACCTTCGTGTACCCGATCGGTGCCTACTCCGAGAAGTACGCAGATATCAGCGAACTGCCGGACGGCGCGACCATCGCCCTGCCGAACGATCCGTCCAACGAAGGCCGCTCCCTGATCCTGATGCACGACCTGGGCATGATCGAGCTGACCGACAAGGGCAACCTCGAAGCGACGCCGATCGATGTCGCCAAGAACCCGCATGACTACCAGTTCAAGGAAATCGAGGCTGCCCAGCTGCCGCGTATCCTGCCGGACGTCGACCTGGCCTTCATCAACAACACCTTCGCCCAGCCGGCTGGCTTGAAGCCGGAAGACGCGCTGATCCGTGAAGGCGCCGAGTCTCCGTACGCCAACCTGATCGTCGTGCGTCAGGGCGATGAAGACAGCGAGAAGGTGCAGAAGCTGGTCAAGGCCTACCAGACGCCGGAAGTCGAAGCCAAGGCGGAAGAGCTGTTCAAGGGCGCGGCGGTGCCGGGCTGGAAGTAAGCCTCACCCCACGTCACTGACAGACGCCTGAACGCAAAGCGCCGACCACTGGTCGGCGCTTTTGCATCCGGTGGATGCACGCATCTCATCACGCCCAGCAGCCGGCGCAGCACGAGAAGACACACGCGCAGGACACGCTTGAAACAGGCGACCCGCGACCGCATTCTTGCGCCATCTCGCCACCTTACCTATCCCTCAGGAGCCCTCATGGCCACTCGCCCCGACTATTCACTGCTGGCCCGCCAGCTGGATGCCATCCTCGATACCCGCGACTGGCTGACCAATGCCTCCCAGACGGCTGCCTTCGTCAACATGACGGTGGAGAACCTCAACTGGGCAGGCTTCTATGTGCAACGTCAGCCGCAGATCCTGCACCTGGGGCCGTTCCAGGGTCAGCCGGCCTGCCACCCGATTCCCTTCACCAAGGGCGTGTGTGGCGCCGCCGCCACCGAGCGCACCACCCAGCGTGTCGCGGATGTACACGCCTTCCCGGGCCATATCGCCTGTGACGCCGCCTCGCGCAGCGAGCTGGTCATCCCGGTGCTCATCGAGCAGGACGGCCAGCAAGTGCTGTGGGGTGTGCTGGACCTGGACAGCCCGAGCCCCGAGCGCTTCGACGAAGAGGATCAGGCCGGCATCGAGCGCCTGGTCGAGATCTTCATCGCCTCCAGCGACTTCGACAGTGTTCCTGCCTGACAAACTGAGCGCTCGCCTGACAGACAGCCTGAACGTCAGCATCACGCTCTGCCGCCCGCCGCGCCACTCGCACGGCGGGCGGTTTGCGTTGTGGCCTGTCAGGCCTTGCACAGCCCCGTACGAGATGACAGGTTAAGAGCTCTCGCCCCCGACAGGAGCCAAGCATGTCATCCCGGTCGCCATCTCATCTTTCGTCGCCCTCTACTTCGCCCTCCACATCATCCTCTACATCGCCCTCCTCCCCGGATTCGCCGCCCCCACACGCGGAGGCCTCGCTGCAAAATCACGACGAAGCGCATGCCGGGCTTGAGCGAGTCATCAAGCATCTTGAGCGCATCAAGGCCTTCACGGCGCGCACCGGCAATGACCTCGGCGCCAAGCGCACCCTGCTTGAGGCCTACTTCGCTGTCGACGCCAGCATTCTCGACACCGGCGTGACACCGCGTCTCGCGATGGTACCGGGTGGCGAGGGAGAGCGTGTCTGTGAGGTATTGCCGGCACCCGATGACGCACCAGCGCGCCCGCGTCGCCTGCTGTATGTGCATGGTGGCAGCTGGATCGCAGGCTCGCCTGCCGGCCATCGTCCTCTGGCCAGCCGTCTGGGCCGAGCGGCACGCGCCGAGACCTACACCCTGGATTACCGCCTAGCACCAGAGGCCGCCTTCCCGGCCGGCCTGCAGGACGTGCTGGCCGCGTGGCGCTGGCTGTGTGACGAATACCCGCAGGACCACCTGCTGCTGGCCGGTGACAGCGCGGGCGGCAACCTCACGCTGGCGGCCCTGAATGCGCTCAAGAGCGCGGGCGAGCGGCTGCCGGATGCGGTGATCGCCTTCTCGCCCGCCACGGACCTCAGCTGGGGCAGCGCCTCGCTGTCGCGCAAGGCCGAGGTGGACCCGATTCTCGATCCCAACCTGCTGCCCTTCGTGAGCATGGCCTATGTGCAGGACGGCACCGACATGAGTGACCCGCGCATTTCGCCGCTGGAGGGAAATCTGTTTGACCTGCCTCCGACACTGATCCAGTGCGGCGAGGCGGAGATCCTGCTCGACGACAGCCGTCGCTACGCCACGCAGGCGCAGGACTGCGGCTCGCCCGTCACATTGAGTCTGTGGCCGGACATGCCACATGTGTTCGTCGGCTTCGCCCCGCTGCTGAGCGCTGCCAATGCCGCCCTCAAGGAAGCACGCGAATTCCTCGACGAGACGCTTGCCTGAGCGGCGCGCACCAATCTCGCGGCAGATTTTCAGGACACGCACACGAAAACGCCCGACTCGATGAGCCGGGCGTTTTCTGGAATCTGGTAGGACCAGGCGGATTTGAACCGCCGACCTCCACGATGTCAACGTGGCGCTCTAACCAACTGAGCTATGGTCCTGAAGTGTGGCAGATGACACAGGAACACTTGAAACATACCGTGGAACGGCTTGGTAGGACCAGGCGGATTTGAACCGCCGACCTCCACGATGTCAACGTGGCGCTCTAACCAACTGAGCTATGGTCCTGAATCAAGTGGCGCGATGTTGCCATCAGTGCCGATGCTGGTAGGACCAGGCGGATTTGAACCGCCGACCTCCACGATGTCAACGTGGCGCTCTAACCAACTGAGCTATGGTCCTATGTCAGCATGCTGAAATGCGAAGCAGTGTGATGCGAAGTGCTTTGCCCTGTCAGCGAGGACGTATTCTACGCAACTCCCGTTTTGATGCAACCCCCTGATGATAAAAAAATTTCTCGCCATTCCGCCTTGCCATGATCAGGTAAAAAGAACGGGAACAGAGCGGACACAGAACGAGCACGGATCGGCCGCGCGCGAGGCACGCAAGCGAGGCACGTCATGACGTCAGTCCACATCTTGATGACCTCCGCCACTTGCCCCCTGTCAGTCGCCTACCGCCACCTCTCGCCCGCACGAACGCGCCCCATGACGATGGAGTGGTGCTATCGCCGGGGGATGGCGAGAAAAGGCGGAGACCCGAAATGACTTCGCCCCGTCGAGGGACGGGGCGAAGTCAGGCTACAGTGCCACAGGAGCAGGGGGCTGCTCCAGCGGATTGCGGCAAGGATTTGTTACAGCAGCAGATGCCACATGGAAGCTGCGATCAAGGCACCCGCCAGGGGGCCGGCGATCGGCACCCAGGCATACCCCCAGCCGGAGGCGCCCTTGCCGTGAATCGGCAACAAGGAGTGCGCGATACGCGGGCCCAGATCACGTGCCGGATTGATGGCATACCCTGTCGCGCCACCCAGCGAGAGGCCGATGGCCCATACCAGCATGCCGACCAGATACGGCAGCAGGCCAGCGCTGATGGTGCCGGAACCGACGATGGCGCCGATACCGAAGATCAGCACCACGGTCCCGATCACTTCGCTGAGCATGTTGCCCAGACGACACTCGACTGCCGGGTCAGTGCAGAACACCGCCCGCTTGAGGCCAGCATCGCTGGTGCGCTTCCAGTGCGGCAGATAGGCCAGCCACACCATCACGGCACCGGCGAAACAACCGAGCATCTGCGCTATGACATGTCGCGCCACATCCATGAGGGTGGCATGCACCCCGAGCAGATACTTGGCCAGCGTCACCGCCGGATTGAGGTCCGCCTGGGGCGAACCGGTCGAGACGGCCACGAACACGCCGATCATCACGGCAAAGCCCCAGCCGGTGGTGATCACGATCCAGCCGGAACCATTGCCCTTGGTGTCAGACAACACCACATTGGCGACCACGCCACCGCCGAACAGGATAAGGAACAGACAGCCGAGAAACTCGCCTGTCATGACATCGGTCCACATGCTCAGTGGCCTCCGTCGCTTTTCACTCTTTCCACCGCTTCCAGCCAGCCGGCGTAGAGGCGCTCACGCTGCTCTTCCGCCATTTCCGGCGCGAAGGTACGTTCGCAGTGCCACAGCTCGCTGATCTCATCCAGGCTTTCATACCAGCCGATATGCAGGCCGGCCAGATACGCGACGCCCAGCGCCGTGGTTTCCAGCACGCGCGGACGATCCACCTTCACGCCCAGCATGTCAGACAGGAACTGCATCACCCAGTTGTTGCTGACCATGCCGCCATCCACGCGCAGATTCGCGCAGTTGATGGTCACGTCATCCAGCATGCACTCCTGCAGGTCACGCGTCTGATAGCACACCGACTGCAGGCCGGCCGCCACGATATCGGTGATGCCGGTGCCACGGGTCAGCCCCAGAATCGCGCCACGCGCCTGCGGGTCCCAGTGCGGTGCCCCAAGACCAGTGAAGGCCGGCACCATGTAGACGCCGTGGTCGGCCTTGGCCGCACGCGCCAGCGGTTCGGTTTCGGAGGCATCGGAGAACAGCTTCAGGCCATCACGCAGCCACTGCACGGTTGCGCCCGCCACGAAGATGCTGCCTTCCATGGCATAGGTCGGCTTGCCATTGAGGCGATAGCCCACCGTGGTCAGCAGACGATTGCGGGACAGCTCCATCTTCTCGCCGGTGTTCATGATCATGAAGCAGCCGGTGCCGTAGGTGCTCTTGCTCATGCCGGGCGTGAAGCAGGCCTGACCGACCAACGCCGCCTGCTGATCGCCGGCCACGCCGCGAATCGGCATCGCCGCACCGAACAGCTGCGGATCGGTGGTGCCGAAATCATCACTGGAATCCAGCACTTGCGGCAGCAGGCTTTCCGGGATACCGAACAGCTCCAGCAGCTCGCTGTCCCAGCACTGATCGACGATGTTGAAGAGGCAGGTACGCGAGGCGTTGGTGGCATCGGTGACGTGACGCTTGCCGGCGGTCAGCTTCCAGATCAGATAGCTGTCGACGGTACCGAAGGCCAGCTCGCCCTTCTCTGCACGTGCGCGAACGCCTTCGACATTCTCGAGAATCCAGCGCAGCTTGGTCGCGGAGAAATATGGGTCGATCAGCAAACCGGTCTTCTGCTGGATCATGTCACCATGACCGGCATCGGAAAGCTCACGACAGTACTCGTGGGTGCGGCGGTCCTGCCAGACGATGGCATTGTAGACCGGCACGCCGGTCTCGCGGTCCCAGACGATGGTGGTCTCACGCTGGTTGGTGATCCCGATGGCGGCCACCTGCTCGGCGCCGACATTGGTATTGATCAGCGACTGACGCACGGTGCGCTTCACTGACCCCCAGATATCATCGACGTTGTGCTCGACCCAACCGCTGTCCGGGAAATGCTGCGGGAATTCTTCCTGTGCCAGACCTGTCACCGTCCCTTCACGATCGAACAGGATGGCGCGGGAGCTGGTGGTACCCTGGTCGATCGCGAGAATGCGCGTGGGTCCATCGACGCGAGAGTCTTTCTCTGGCTTGGGGCTAGACATTATGACTGTCCTTGGCTTCGAGGCTGCTTCTGAGAGTACACGTCAGCGGAGACTGCGGTACTTCACTATATTGGCTCGGGTATCATGTGAGGGCGGCAGGAGAAAGCGGGTTGGCTTTGTCCTCTTCGCGCTTGGCAGGCGCAGCGAGAACACTTCCTCTTGAACCATCACAACCGAACACGAAATGTTCGTCTTCGAATATCGCTGCAAACGTTAGCGCCAAATGCGCGCTATCACAAACGTATTACCAATCAATATCATTGTACCTTGGTCTCATGTCCATTGCGCCGACATGGCCTGTTGCAGCTTCGCAACACCTTGACGCCATTCGTCAAATTGCACTGACGCCCCCCTGTTGGATTAGGATGTACCCTCACTGGACGACCCCACTCCCCAACGGCAACCGTGATGCGCACTTGCTGACATGAAGTGAACTCACGATCCGCAAGCCGCTGACAACAAGAGAGCAGGATGATGCAGCCAAAGCGCCATCGCGCCATTGTCGAACTGATCACGCGTCAGGGATATGCCTCCATCGAGCAGCTGGCCAGTCACTTCGAGGTCACGCCACAGACCATTCGTCGCGACCTCAATCAGCTGTCCGAGGCCGGGGCGCTCAAGCGCGTGCACGGGGGCGCGGGGCTTGAGTCCAGTACCGTCAGCACCGCCTACAGCACCCGCAAGACATTGAACCTGGGCGCCAAGCGGCGCATGGCGGCGGCCTTGGCCAGGCAGATTCCTGACCACGCCTCGCTGTTCATCAACATCGGCACCAGCAACGAGATGGTGGCCGAGGCGCTGTGTGATCACCATGGGCTTGAGGTCATCACCAACAACCTGAACGTGGCGGCCATCCTCCAGCACAAGGAGGATTTCAATGTCATCGTGGCCGGCGGCATGGTGCGTTCCCGCGATGGCGGCATCATCGGCGAGGCCACCATCGACTTCATCAACCAGTTCAAGGTCGACTTCGGCATCATCGGCATCAGTGGCATCGATGAAGATGGCTCGCTGCTGGAATTCGACTATCAGGAAGTGCGTGTCGCCCAGGCGATCATCCACAACTCACGCCAGGTCTTCCTGATAGCTGATCACTCCAAGTTCCAGCGCAATGCGGTCGTGCGCCAGGGCAACCTGAGCCAGCTCGATGCACTCTTCACCGATATCCAGCCCCCGGAAAGCATCCTGACCCTGATGCGTCAGCACGAAGTCGCGCTGCATGTCGCCGGTGACGAGTCGTCGGACGAGAGTAGTGGCGCTTGAGCTCGATGACGCGTCACCCAACCCACTAGTCGCCTCACCAACAAGTCATCGCGCAATCAGGTCAATCGCGCAATCAAGGGGCCAGGCAATACGACGTCGTGCAGCCTGGCCCGGCTCTCGCTCCCTTATCCCTCGCCCCCTTGTCCCTCGCCCCCTTTCCTTC
>Ga0114912_1000291_pt1 | contig 26633 bp, 22 predicted proteins | sample MalvirDeepMed_51_FD_89713 | JGI IMG/M metagenome (GOLD analysis project Ga0114912, IMG submission 89713) | Marine viral communities from the Global Malaspina Expedition - Malaspina viral metaG DeepMed_51 | ecosystem: Environmental > Aquatic > Marine > Oceanic | place: Mediterranean Sea...
GCCTTCCTGTTCCTTCAAGATCGCAATGATCTGCTCTTCGTTAAACCTGCTTCGCTTCATATCGTCCGACTCCTTGCGTCAGACTCTACCAAAAAGCGGTCACATTTCAGGGGAGCACGTCAGGGCGACAGAAGGACGAGCTGCGAGGATGAGGCGGCAAAGCGCGTCTCACGAAGCAGATAGTCGCGTCAGCGTCGATCAAGCGAGCGCAGGACACTTAAGAATTGCGCCGCCGTATCGCGCCATCGGAATTCCTTGACCCGAACCAGGGCATTGGTGCCCAATTTCTCACGCAAGGCATCGTTTTCGACAACATTTCGAAGTGCATCAGACCAAGCTGCAGGATCAGAAGGATCGGCATAAAGCGCTGCATCGCCGCAAACTTCGGGCACTGCTCCCCCTGTGGTCGCGACGACCGGGCGGCCAAATTTCATCGCCTCCAGGGGTGTAAACCCAAATCCTTCGGAGAGGGAAGGACAAGCAAAAGCAAGGCATGCTGAGTAAAGCGCGTGCAATTCCGCATCTGACACCCGCCCCAGATAATGAATATTGGGTGCCTGCGCGAGGCCTGCATCGCGGAATACCTTCGCGTTGCCTCCCCCCGCAATCACTAGGCACACGTCCTGCAATGCAGCGGCACGGAAGGCTTCGACCAGCATAGCCAGATTCTTGTGGGGTGCGAGCGATCCGATCGCAAACAGATAGCGTTTCCCTTTCAGGCCATGGCGCGACAGAACACCGTGGTCGTAAGCGCTGGAGAAGAGATGATCGACACCCAATTTGAGCACGTGCGCTTTGCCCTGCGGTACGATACCATACCGCTCAAGCTGGCTTTTCGAGAACTCGGAAATGGTGAACACCGCTTCCGCCCTCCGGCTCAAGACGGTGAGAACGAAACGATACCACAGTCGGAACACAATCGAGTAAGACTTAGGGTGAAGAATGAACTGGGCATCGCAAATTATCACTGCCTGACGCCGCCGTATCATCGGTCCGATATTACAAAGACTGAGAAGCCAGGCGTCGGGCCGTTCCTTTGGCAGTTCGACCTGTTCCCACAATTGTCCGCCGAAGCGACCCGTCGCGGTGATGACCGGACCCGGTGTGCCCAGGGCAATCGCTGTTTCGCGAACAATATCGCCGCGTGCTGGAACAACCACGTCGATGTTTGCCGCTCCGGACTCGGAAAGAATTTCGCCTATAGCCCGTGACAATTCCAGCGCGAGCCTTTCCACTCCGGTGATTCGACGCTGGAGGAAGCGGCCGTTGAGGGTCAGCTTCATTGCCTGTTCCTGCTATGATTGTCGTAGGCCATTATGCGTTGCTGGCGCACCCGTGCGAAACCCAGCGCAACCATGAACCATGGCGGCAAATAGGCGTATTCCGAAACCGTCAGCATCTCCATGAAATAGATGGCAAGAAGCGTGGCGATGATTGCGTCGCGATCGGGCCCCGGGGCAAGGAGAAGGCAGGGAGCCAATATCGCAATGGAATAGAGAAGGAAGCCGAGGATACCGACATTTGCAAGTAGGTTCGACGCCATATCGGTCGAGCGCACCGATCCAAATCCCAAACCGAAAAGCGCTCGGATCGGATTGCCGTCCACCACAACTACGGCATGGTTAAAGAAGGTTGTCAGCCGTTCGGTTCCGGAGATGGAGGATAGCTTTTCGAACATCAGCGTGTCGGCAGCGCTGCGTAACGGATCGACCGTGGAATAAAGAAGGACCGAAACAAACAGGAAAGCACCGATGTAGAGGACGAATTCCTGACGCTGACGGATAAGCAGGTAGCTGATGCCCACGCCCAAGCCGATAATAGCGGTAGAAGAGGTGGAGAGAACCAATGAGAAGGACAAGAGGCCAAACAGGAGCCACCAGCGTCGGCCGTAGGCGTAGATTGCAAAAGGGGTAACGGTAAGGGCATACATTGAGGGTTCGCCCACCAGGCTTTTCAAGCGCATGAAGCCCGAACCGAACAGGTTAGAGGATTGCAGTATACTGCCAGTGGCGAAATCCCCCGTTCCGGCCCCAGCCGATGCGGTGTCGAGATCGCCGAAATTGCGGTTCGAAAGAAAATCGCCATTGGTTTGGAAGGCGGCGTAAAATATGAATTCGTAGATGCCGTAAAATGCCAAGGCAATTATGCCGTAAAAAGCGAATTTAACGAAGGATTCCTGGAAATACTGATAGACAATATAAGTGAAGCTCAGCGCTATCATCAGGTAGAAGCCCTGGGTTATATGCGTCTGTTTCAGATGCCCAAAGATATATATTTCACGGATCACTATGAGCCCGTTCATCTCGGGCCGGTCGATGATGTAGCCGCTAAGGCTGAACGTCAGGAACACCGCGTAAAGCAGCACGAATCCCACGAAAAATGCAAGCACGCGAAAATAGCGCGGATCGTTCCCGAGCAGCATAACTGGTGCGAGCAGCGTCAGGATTGCGGCCGGCGTCGTCCCCTGGACGGGAAGCAGCAGTACGCTCTGGATCGGGGCCAAAAGTAGAATGAGCGGAAAATAGAAATCACGCAAGCTACCGTCGCGCACCAAGCCATAGGAGGTTTGGTCCCCGCTTCCCGCTTTGACCGCCGGGGAGGGGGAAACGGAACTAGCCACCGTTCGCACCTTGTGAAGCGATGCGCGTCATCGCGATCGAGGAGATAATGAGGTCGAAGGTCTCGCGCGACGATTGGACCGCGCCGACGACTTCAAAGAGCGGATAGCTGCATGGCACCGGTCGCGCGGTTACGAAGCTTGCAAGTCCCGCTTCAGACTCGATGCGACGGAAAGGAATGGCCGCTTCCTCGCAGACAAGGCGGAAGGAGAAAGCCGACAAGGGTCGCAACTGCGCAGCCGTTCCGTCGATCTGCAGCGCATAGGATCCAGGCTCGGCCGTACTACGTTGCCGAACGAAGACCGGAACGCCTCGGCCGTTCCAACGAATTTCGAGCAAGGCATCGCCGTCCTGCATGTATGTACTGGCATTGTATCCTTCGCCGGTCATGGTCTGCCACTCGAAGGCGACCGGATCGGCATTGGCGGCTTTGTCGGTAGTGGCCTGAAGAAACCCCGTGTCGGCAAGGGGACGGCTGGTGCCGGGCCGGGCCATTGTGAACAGGGCAAATGCACGATCATAATCTTTCGCAGCAGCGAGGGCGCGGATATTATTCGCCAGCTCCGCCCAGGAAAGCTCGATGCCGGCGCGCTGCAAGCTGTCTATCAATTGATAGCGCGCCGACAATTGGATCGGTTCTCGAAGAATGTCCGTGTTGGGAAGATAAGAGAGCCGCAATTCCGGAACCGGCGCAAGCCGTTCGACCAAGGCAGAGCGTAAGTTCGGCTCCTGCTCCATGACGGCCAGAAGCGGGATCACTCGATCCATCAATTGCTGGCGCCGCATTAACGCCTCGCTAATATTGAGGATGGCGGTGAAATCCTCGCGCTGGGCGGCCGTGTAAATGAGGTTTTGTAGCGCAGCGGTGTCTCGCCATCCGAGCCGCGATGTTTGGGCGATCCATGGTTCGTAGGAATCGCCCCGCCCCGCGTGGCGGGCCATCGCGACGTTGAGCGTCCGCTGGTAAAGCGGGTTCGCCGACAGGACCCGCTCGACATCTTCGTCTGAGAAGGTGCGCAGAATTGCGGCGTTCTGAGGCGTGCGCATCCCTAAACTGGAGGCGACACGAGCGCCGGCGAGACGCTGAGTTTGGTTGTAGGTTGTCAGCCCGTAGAAAGCAACGGCAAGCATCGCGGCCACCAGCAAGAGGAGCGCGATCCAGCGCCGCGCCTGCGACGGGTGGAGAGGCTCAGTCTTTTCGTGCGCCATAATCGTAATTGTAGCCATATTCGGTGCCATAACCATAGCCGAAGCGGCCGGGGTCGAACTTCACCAATACCGCACCAGCCACCGTACCACCGGAAGCCGAAAGCCGAGAGAGGGAACTCTGGATAGCGCGCGGCGAATTCGCACCTGACTCGATGACGTACACGACTGTTCCGATCCGACTTGCAAGGATTACGGCGTCGGCAAGGCCCAGCACCGGCGCCGAATCGATCATCACCACGTCGTAACGGGCGCGCAATTCGTCGAGCAGCGCTGGCAGGCGCGGGTTGTCCATCAGTTCAGTAGGGTTGGGCGGGATGTCCCCGGCCACGATTAGGTCCAAATTGTCGATCGATGTCTTGCGGATAGCCTGGTCGAGATCGATTTGCCCAGTCGACAGATTGCTAAAGCCGTTGGAGTTCGGCAGATCGAACAGGCGATGCAGGTTCGGTCGGCGCAGGTCGATGTCCACTAGCACCACTCGTTTTCCCAAGCGCACCATGCTGAGCGCTATCGCCTTGCAGGTGGTCGACTTGCCTTCGCCCTGCTGCGTGCTGGTAACCATCATCAGCGACGGAATGCCGGTCGAAGTCAGCAGCGAAAGGCTGGTGCGCACGGAATTGAACGCATCGCTCTGGAAAGATTTGGGATCGGCGAGATCGGCTTCCGGGTCTTCGGACGCCGGCACCACGCCGAGGATGGGCAGGCGGGTAACGGTGCCAACTTCCTCCGGCGTGCGCACCGAACTGAACAATTGTTCGCGCAGTAAGACGAAGAGCGCAGACAAAACCATGGCAATGGTCAGCGCGAGCGCGATATTGAGGGGCAACTTCGGCCACGATGGGCTCGCGGGCACATTGGCGAGATCGACGATCGATAGATTGTTCGTCTGGATGCCCGATTCGGCGTTTAGTTCGTTGTAGCGGCGCAGCAGCGATTCGTATTGCTGACGATTGGTATCCGCCTCGCGGCGCAGGATCGAAAGTTGGATCCCCTGACCCTGTTCGGCCAGCGTGCTGCTCTTAAGGCTGTCGATCTCTTGCGCGAGTTGGTCCTGCCGGGCCTGGGCGATCTGGTATTCATTGCGGATGCCCGAGCGGATGTTTCGCGCGATCGAATTGATTTGGCGGTCGAGCTCGCGCAGTTCCGCGGCATCGGCGACCACCGTGGGATAATCTTCTCGACGGGTTGCCAATTGCTGCTCGTAATTGGCTTGGACGTCGGCGCGCGTGCCAAGCAATCCCTGGACTGCGTTGTTGTTTAGGACATCGGGCGTGCTGAGTGGAGCGAGATTGGCGATCTGCCGCCATTTCTGTTCCGCTTCGATCCGTTCAGCCACTGCCGTTGAATAGGCCTGATTAAGCTGCACGAGCTGCGCGGTGATCAGCGATTGGGGTTGCGTGTCACTCGAAGCGGCCGAACCGGCAGCGTTCCCGGCATCGACGATTCGCGTCTGGCGGGCGTAATTCAGCACTTCCTGCTCGGATTGCGCCAGCCGCGCCTGGGCTTCGGCAAGTTGGTCGCGCAAGAAATCGAGCGCATAGACCGAACTGTCAGACTTGCGGGCGAGATTAGAGCGGATATAGGCTTGGGCAAAAGCATTGGCGAGGCGGGCCGACAAGCGCGGATCTGGGCTCGTGAACGAGATCTCAAGGATACGCGTCGATCCGGTAAATCGTACCGCCATTGCGTCACGCAGCGTGTCCAACACGTGTGCGATATGCGCATCGCGAGGGTTCAGGCCTTCAGGAACTACCCCGTCGAGCGGGTCAACACCCATCGCTTCGAGGAAGCCGTCGCCATTGTAGAGCCCTTCGCTCTCGGCTACCCGTTCCGCGACCGTCCGGCTGCGGATGATGTCGAGTTGGGTGTCGAGAAAGCGGTTTATATCCGCCGTGTTGCTTTGCGCTTCACCATCCTGCTCGGTTCCTAAAACCTTCTGGGCTTCCTGACGAACCTCGACCGAAGCTGTCGCCTCGTAGAGGCGAACGCTCAGCAGGGCTATGACGACGGCGAAGACGATGCAGACAGCAAAGATGCCGATGACCCAAAAGCGGGCGCGATAAACTGCCGCCCAGATCTCGCGCAATCCGGTGCCGGCCTTCATCGGACCGTCAGTATTCGGCTGCGTATTGTCGCTGGGCGCGGCGTCGGAAACGCCGTTGAAAGGGAATTGCATCGCGTGATCGAGCCTGCTGTTAGGGGGGCTTTCCTGAAGAAAGCTGCTACCGGAGCGCTACGAAGAGGCCCGCCGCCGCAGGCAGCGCAGCCAATCCGACACGTAGTAGCGACGTCGCTCGCGAAAATCCAACAACGACAATGTCTGACTGCTGAATTTGCGGATTTTCCATCCTTCCGGCCCGGATTTCGCGCAAGTCGAAACGGGCGACGTGGCGTTGGCCGCCCATTTCCCGGATCACCAAGACCTCATCTAGTTTGGCAAATTCGGTCACCCCTTTGCCGAGCGCCACCGCTTGAACAAGCGAAAGACGTGCGCCCGGGATCGGATATACGCCTGGCTCTTCTACCTCGCCATCCACGGTTACGACGAAATTCGCCGCCCGATCAACCGATACCGAGACCTTCGCATCACGCAGGTATTGTTCATTCAAAAGGGCCGAAATCCGCTTCGCGACCTCGCCGGTCGAAAGACCGGCGACGCTCAGATCGCCGAGCAGCGGATAGGATATATCTCCGCTGAGCGAAACGGGAAGGCTAGAGAAGGACAGTTCGGGTTCGTTGAAAACTCGGATTGTGATCGTATCGAGCGGGCCGAGCTGGTAATCATTGGCAGCTACAGGAATGGCGATACCGCCAAGCTGAGCGGGAGGCAGCGTATTGCCGATCGGAATGCTGGAGCCGGTTGAACAACCAGCGAGCAACATGATTGCCATAGCGAGCGGAAAACCGAAGGGGCGCAAGCGGAAACCTCTGTCGTGGAAGGCATTTTGGGATCGCACACGATATGCTCATGGCGACACAACGGTGCTCGGCGCATTAGCAGAAACTCTGCAGCCGCATCAAGCCGCAACTTTCGTTTCGGCTTGCGGCGCGGTGCGTTCTTCACGGCGTTTGCCGAAAATTGCCGCCAGCCCAATTGCAAGAAATATCCATGCGGCCGGCCGACGCAACGGATAATCGACAACGCTGTGGAGGGCAAACAGGAGGACGATAGTATAACCCATCGCCATTTCGCACCAGCGTTCACTGCGAGAGGCGAAAGGGAGGAGGCTGCTCGCCGAACGCAGCAAGGCCACAGCTAAAAGCGCGAACACAACGATCCCGGGCACTCCAGCCTCAATGACGAGTTGCACATAATCGTTGTGAACGGCGTTGACGTAATTCGGTGTTACCCAAGCCAGTTGCTCATGCGCGGCGAACAAATTTGTGTAGGAACCGAGCCCGCTGCCGGCGAGCCAGTAGCTTTCGACCAACGGCTTCGACCATTCCAACATGTTCCAGCGCAGATCGTCGTCCAGCTCTGCGACGCGACCGGAAACCGTCTCAAACGCGCTTGTGGAGATGATCAAGGCGGCCAGAAAGACCAGCACAACAATTATAGCTAGGCGCCAGCGCAGGGCGACACCGCGGGAAAAATTGAACAGCACAGGCAGCGCCGCGACGACCCCCAGAATCAGACCAGCTCGGCTGTTGGTCGTCACAATTGCTGTAAGGGCGATCAGTAGATATGTCGCCATCGCCGCTCGACCGCGAAAGATGGCATTGCGTCCGCTCGAAATGGCATTGAAGTAGTCGCGGACCACCACGAAACCGACAATAGCGATCGAACAAGCGATCACGATCGCCAGATGGTTCTTGTTAGCGAACAGGCCTAGCATCGTTGCGCCCTGTCTCAGGGAATAGAATTGCGGTTGGCCGCTGCTGACCACTTGTAGTAGGCCGATCGCAATCTGGATCACGACCATGATCGACGCCACGGCCAGTAGGCGACGGAACTGAGCCCGGTTGAGTCGCAGAAGCAGCCCCGTGAACGCCACGAAGCCGATAGCGAGGAGCGCGATCAGGCTGGTCGCAACTGGTTCGAGCGATAAGGGTTGCCAAGTGTCTTGCAGCCCGACGAGTGACAGGGTTCCGATTCGCAATTCCTGACCCGGCAGCGCCTGCCACAATGCGGGAGGCATAGGGATCAATTGCAAAAGGGGGACAATAGCGATGCCGGGAAGTGCGATTGCAGCTGGCAAAGGCAGACGTGTAAAACTGACCAATCCATCACGCCAGGCGAACAAGCCGGCCATGACGATGGTGGTCAAGACAAGGGCAATATAGGCAAGGCCCCAGCTCGCCGCACCACCGCCCAACAAGCTGGCCACGACGACATAGGTGGCAGCGATCAGAAAATCCCCCTGCCCCGAGAAACGTATTTGCCTCGCGAAAGGTATCCGCGCGCCTGATAACGGCGCGGCTCGCCTGCCGCGTTTCCGGCCGTGTCTGTGCGAACGACTCATGTTAATCGAACCAAGTGTCCTGTGTGGGGAAACGGACGGGCCTGCCCGGCTCCGGTTGCGCGCTTACATCGCCGCCCGCTTCGCATTTGTCCAGCCCGGCGGACCACCGGAACGGAGCACTGCGCGTCGCGTGCCCGTTCCGGTCGTGTGTGCAGAGGAGAACGCTCGTCGCTGATCCGCTTCAAGGTTCCCGCCGCGCTGTGCTGGCGGCTTTTCCAAGAGCCGCCCTGTTGGCGGGGGCAGCTCCATCTGTAGTTCAAGCGCGGGGCTGGAGCCATTGAGAGGGCTAGGGGGGCAAGCGATCCGCCCGGAGGATTTCTGGCCGCTGGGTGACGACGTGGCCGATAATGGACCGGCCATCCAACGCGCTTCCGCGCCTGTGGCCGATAGTCGCACACAAGGGGTCGGTGTGATGCAGCCATGCATGAGCTATTGCTGCGACAGGGGTCTTGTCCTCGATGCGTCCTATGTCTCCTTGTATGGGTAGGGCTTGCTCGATTTCTCACGCTGCCAAGAGGCGCGCCTCAGGATAACCGCTTCGTCGGTCGCGCCTTCGGGTATCCCTGCGAACGCTTATGGCCACCGTGGTTCCATATGGGGGGCACTGCGGATCAGGGGCGGTGGCAAGAGGCGCAATACTGTGGGGCTGATGTTCGATAGCGCCGAGATCGGGACATCCGCGTAGATGTTGGTAGTAAGCCTGTCCGTTTCCGCCTGTACTGTCGGCATCGTTTTCGACCGGCGGGCCTATAACAATGTATTCGCCCGCTGCGACATCTTCGAGTGCCGGACCTGCATCGACTGGCGGGCGAGCGAGGACAATGGCGAGCGCAATACGCTGATTGGCTGCACCTTGTTCAATTCCGATCGCGTCGTGCGCATTGCCGAACCGGTGGGCGCGCTGTATCTCGAAGGCTGTTCGGTCGATTACGCGAAGGCCGTCTACGTCGTCGAAGATGGGTTGATCTTTGCTACCGATTGCCATCACGAAGGCAAAGAATGGATCGACGGGGTCTTCCAATGCGTGGGCTATGGCGCGCGGATCATGATGTGTGGCGGGGTGTTACTGGGCCAAGCGCGGCCAATGACCTGACGCAACCTGTTCGCCATTGGCGAAGGCGGCACCATCCATCTCGATGCGATGGCGGTGCGCAACATCGTGCTGCAGCCGAGTGGGACCATGGTCACGGCCATGGCGACCGGGTCTGGTGCATTTCGTGCCGAACGCTGTGACACGTTCGAACACGGGGGCCTGCCGCTGAGACTCCAGGACAGCCGGAGCACCGTGTACGATCCCGATTTCTCCGCCCTCGAATGGCGGGATCCGGTCTGGCGGGTGCGGGCACCAGAGCCGATCGCCTCGCGCCACGGGTCCGATAGTGATGCGTTTCGGCTGCGCAAGGTCGAGAGAGGCGGGCAGAGCTTTCTCGGCGCAACGAAGGCGGCTCGGGCCGGCGCGCCAACTGCGCTGGCACTCGCTTGCTTGGCGGTTCGCCCGGGTGAGCAGGGGTTAGCCGGTTTCAAGGTCCGTGGCGATCCGCGCCGGTCTGCGACCCCTGGGACCATTGGCATCACTCCTTGCTGGGTGTCGCTCGACGGACACGCTGTGAATCGCATTCCTGTGAGCGCCCGATCGGAGCTGACGGGCGTCCTAGAATCACCGGTCGCACGCGACGCGGGGCAACTCATTTCCTGCTACTTTCCGATCTGACCGGGGGCGGGTATGCGGACCTGCTTTTGCGCAGGATTCGGTTAGATCGTTCGTGTCAGAGCGAGAATTTTCGGGACGGAAAGTTAAATCCAAGACTCTCAAGCTGCTTCTGGACTGAACGAGATTATCGACTATTAGGACGCCGCCTATGCCCTTCGTAACGCTCAGCAACGGTCGCACGTTCGAAGCCGATTCCTCGGTCTCGATCCTTGATGCCGCTCGCATGGATGGTGTCATCATCGAGTATAGCTGTCGGACCGGCCGCTGCGGGATATGCAAGGCGCACGTCGAGGCTGGCGAAACGGCGGTGCTGAAGCCGGAATCCAGTCTGTCGGAAACCGAGCGCGCGAACGGCACCATCCTCACCTGCTGCCGTGCGGCCGCCGGCGATGTCGAACTCGACATCGAGCCGTTGGACCGGCTCGCTGGCTTCGAGATCAAGACGATGCCCGCGCGCATCAGCGCGATCGAGCGACTCGCGCCAGAGATAGTGCGTGTCACTCTACGTACCCCGCCGGCCTCGCCGATGCGGTTCGTTCCGGGCCAATATATAGATGTTATCGTCGGTGGCGCACGGCGTAGTTATTCGCTGGCCAACGCCCCGCGCGCGGATAACCGGCTCGAACTACTCATAAAGCGCTATCCCGGGGGCGAACTCAGCGGGTATTGGTTCGAGCGGGCGGTGGAGAACGACCTCGTGCGGATTGAAGGCCCGTTCGGCACGTTTTTCTTGCGCGATGAGGCTCCTCGCGAAATTCTATTCCTGGCTACCGGCACAGGCATTGCGCCAGTCAAGGCTCTGCTGGAAGAGCTGGCTGCCGATCCCGAATGCGCGCGCCGCCACCGCCTACGCGTGTTTTGGGGAAATCGGGAAGCGGAGAACTTTTTCTGGGACCCGGTCTCCATGGGGCTCGACATCGATTTCCACCATCTTCTTTCCGGGCCGGACGCCGCCTGGGTGGGCCGACGCGGCCACGTCCAAAAGGCGGCGCTGGAAGACGGATTTGATCCCGCTGATACGGCGGTGTATGCCTGCGGCTCGGATGCTATGATCGCTTCCGCGCGCGAACTCCTCGTTGCGCAAGGGCTTCCGGCTCGCCGCTTTTTCTCCGATGCATTTGTCCTTTCAAGCTGAGGTGACGACAACATGAAGGCAGTCCTACTAGCCGGCGGCCTCGGCACGCGGTTCGCCGAGGAAACGAGCTTGCGACCCAAGCCCATGATCGAGATCGGCGGACGGCCGATCCTGTGGCATATCATGAAAATGTATTCCGCCCACGGCATCAATGATTTCGTGGTCTGCTGCGGGTACAAGGGGTATGTGATCAAAGAGTACTTCGCAAACTACTTCCTTCACATGTCGGATGTCACCTTCGATATGCGCGGAAACGAGATGGTCGTTCATGAAAAGCGGGCCGAACCGTGGAAGGTGACGCTGATCGATACGGGCGACAACAGCATGACGGGCGGGCGGTTGAAACGTGTTGCCGAACATGTGGCAGAAGGTCCGTTCTGCTTTACTTATGGTGACGGAGTGAGCGACGTCGATCTGACCAGGCTCGTCCAGTACCACAAGGATCACGGCAAACTTGCCACGATGACCGCGACTTATCCTCCTGGCCGCTTCGGCGCGCTAGAGATTAAGGATGGGCAAATCACTTCCTTCCTCGAAAAGCCGCAGGGCGATGGTGGGATGATCAATGGCGGGTTCTTCGTGCTCGATCCGAAGGCAATCGACTATGTCGAAGGCGACGCCACGATCTGGGAGCAGGAGCCGCTGAACAAACTGGCTGCTGATGGCGAGCTTATGGCGTTTGAGCATCACGGCTTTTGGCAGCCAATGGACACGCTGCGCGAAAAACAACTGCTCAGCAAGTTGTGGGATACAGGCAAGGCCCCATGGAAGACATGGTGACTCCTCTCTCCACCTCCGGAAACGTCGATCCTGATTTCTGGGTGGGCAAGCGTGTCTTCTTAACCGGGCACACCGGTTTCAAAGGCAGTTGGCTGTCGCTCTGGCTGCAGAAGATGGGCGCCGAGGTTGCAGGCTTCGCACTAGCCCCGCCGACCCAGCCGGCTTTGTTCGACGTAGCCCGCGTGGCCGACGGCATGACTTCTATTATCGGCGACATCCGCGATGCGGATGGGCTTCGCAATGCGCTGGTGGCCGCCGATCCCGAAATCGTGCTGCACATGGCCGCGCAGCCGCTGGTGCGCGCCTCCTATGACGATCCGGTGGGCACCTACGCCACCAACGTCATGGGAACGGTGCATCTGTTGGAAGCGGTGCGCGCCGCACCTTCGGTGCGCGCAGCCGTGATCGTGACGACTGACAAATGCTACGAGAACCGCGAATGGGCCTGGGGCTATCGCGAGGACGAAGCGATGGGCGGCTACGATCCCTATTCGAATTCCAAGGGCTGTTCCGAATTGGTCGTCTCCGCCTATCGCCGCTCCTTCTTCGGCGGCGCGGGCACGGCTGCGGTGGCATCGGGCCGGGCCGGCAACGTGATTGGCGGCGGGGACTGGGCGGCCGACCGGCTGATCCCCGATATCCTGCGCGCCGTCATCCGCGGCGACAAGGTGACGATCCGCAACCCGCTTTCCACCCGGCCCTGGCAGCACGTCCTGGAGCCGTTGTCGGGCTATCTGGTGCTTGCGCAGGCGCTGTGGGACCATCCGCAAGCGGCAGCAGAAGGCTGGAATTTTGGCCCGCGGGACGAGGATGCGAAGCCCGTGCAGTGGATCGTCGAACGTATGTGCGCGCTTTGGGAAGCTGCGGGGGGCGAGGATGCGGACTGGACCTGCGACGAAAGCGTACAACCACACGAAGCTAATTACCTGAAGCTCGATATTTCCAAGGCCCGCAGTCGACTGCACTGGGAACCGCGGTGGAGCCTCTCACAAGCGCTGGAAAGCATCGTCGTTTGGCATCGCGCTTGGCTGGCGGGCGAAGACATGCGCGCCTATTGTCACACAGAGTTGGAGCGTTTCGCCGACGCCCGCCTCACTGAAACCGCTTGAGGACAGACAAATGAACATAGAAACCAAGGTCGCAGACCAAGCCATGACCGGCGACGAGTTGCGCGCCGAGATCCGTAAGCTCGTCACCCGCTATGCGGAGCAAGAACTTGCACCCAAGCCGTTCCGGCCTGGCGAGACGATGATACCGCCGGCAGGTAAGGTGATCGGCGCCCCCGAACTCGAGCTGATGGTAGAAGCCAGCCTCGATGGATGGCTGACCACCGGGCGCTTCAACGAGCAGTTCGAAGCCGGCCTTGCCAAGGTAACCGGCGCGTCCCATGTCTTGACGACGGTATCCGGCTCCTCCGCCAATTTGCTCGCTTTGTCCTGCCTTTGCAGCCCCAAGCTGGGCGATCGCCGGCTGAGGCCGGGCGACGAGGTAATCACCGTGGCCGCCGGCTTCCCGACCACGGTCAACCCGTCGATCCAGAACGGGCTGATCCCCGTCTTCGTCGATGTCGATATCCCGACCTACAATATCGACGCGAGCCTTATCGAAGCCGCGATCACCGAGAAGACCAAGGCGATCATGATCGCCCACACGCTCGGCAATCCTTTCAACCTCGCCGAAGTCCGTCGCATCTGCGACCAGCATGACTTTTGGCTGGTTGAAGATTGCTGCGACGCGCTGGGCGCTACTTTTGACGGCAAGAAAGTCGGCCTATGGGGCGATGTCGGCACGCTCAGCTTCTACCCGGCACATCACATCACCATGGGCGAAGGCGGCGCGGTGTTCACCAACAATGCCGAACTGAAGCCCATCATCGAAAGCATCCGCGACTGGGGTCGCGACTGCTATTGCGCCCCCGGCTGCGACAACACTTGCGGTTCGCGCTTTTCGCAGCAGCACGGCACGCTGCCGTTCGGATACGACCACAAATACGTTTATTCGCATTGCGGCTACAACATGAAGATCACGGACATGCAGGCCGCTTGCGGCCTCGCTCAGCTCGACCGGGTGGATGATTTCGTGGCCGCGCGGCGCAAGAACTTCGACCTTCTAACGCAGCGGCTGAAGGGCATGGAGGAAATCTTCATCCTTCCCGAAGCCACGCCCAATTCGGATCCGTCCTGGTTCGGCTTTCCGCTGATGCTGCGTGAAGGGGTGGACGCCAAGCGTGTGGACCTTACCCGCTTCCTAGATCAGAACAAGATCGGCACGCGCCTGGTTTTTGCCGGCAACCTCACACGGCAGCCCTATTTCCAGCATGTGGAACACCGAGTTGTGGGCGAACTGACGAACACGGACCGGGTGATGAACGACAGCTTCTGGGTCGGCGTCTTCCCCGCGATCGACGAAGCGCGGATTGACTATATCGGCGAAAAGCTGGAAGAATTCTTTGGAATGAACTTCTGATCCGATGACGTGCGTATTGGTGACGGGCGCGTCGGGCTTTCTCGGCGCGCACATGGCCGCCGGCGCGGCGGGCCGGGGGTGGACTGTGCATGCGGCCCTGCGCGGGTCGAGCGACCGGACCCGGCTTTCGCGGCTTGCGCCCGAAGTCGCGGTGCGCGAGCTCGATCTGGCCGATCCCGATGTGGATTTCGCCAATGCGCTCTCTGGGGTCGATGCGGTGATCCATTGCGCGGCCTATGGCGTCGATTACCGCCAATCGGATTTCCACCGTGCGCTGGAGATCAATGTCACCGCTTCCATACGGCTCGCCGAAGCCGCAGCGGCGGCGGGCTGCCGGATGACGCATGTGGGCACGTCCTATGAATACGGCACGGAAGATGGCACGCTGGACGAGACCCGCCGGCTTGCCCCCACCGGCATCTACGGCGTCACCAAGGCGGCCGCCACGCTCGCCTTGCAAGATCTAGCCCGCCGCACGGGCGCGCCGATCGCGATCGTGCGTCCGTTCAGCATGTATGGCCCGCTGGAAGGCGGACATAAATTCGTGCCGATGGTAATGGAAGCGAGCCGCGAGGGGCGCGCGGTGAAATTGACCCCAGGCCATCAGGAACGCGATTACCTCTATGTCGGCGATGTGGTGGAAGCCTGCCTCGACCTTGCCGTGGCGCAGCCCTTCCCGGCAGGCGCCATCTTCAACGTGTGTTCCGGCCGGGGTCTTTCGTTGCGCGATCTGGCCGGGGCGGCGGTGAAGGCGGCGGGCGGCGATCCTACCTGTCTGCGCTGGGGAGAAAAGCCTTACCGCCCGGCGGAAAGCATGCGCGTTGTCGGCGATCCAGCTAGGATCGAGGAAGCGATCGGATGGCGTGCGGCGACGCCGCTTGCCGAAGGAATGGAACACACGGCCGCCGCCGGATCGCTTTAGCACCGACAGGCGTTTACAAGGAGATTTCCCGATGAAGATACTCATCACCGGCGGCTGCGGCTTCCTGGGCAGCAATCTGGCGGCTGCCGCGCTCGACCGCGGGACGGAATTGATGGTGTTCGACAATCTCTCGCGCACCGGTTCAACCGCCAATCTCGAATGGCTGCGCGGGAAGGGCGAATTCACCCATGTCCATGGTGATATCCGCAATCCCAACGACGTGGCCCGCTTAGTGCGCGATTTCCGGCCCGGTGCGGTGTTCCATGTAGCCGGCCAGGTGGCGATGACCACTTCGATCGCCAATCCGCGGATGGATTTCGAAGTTAACGCGCTGGGCTCGCTCAACCTTCTGGAAGCGGTGCGCGAACACGCGCCCGAGGCGGCGGTAATCTTCAGTTCCTCGAACAAGGTCTATGGCGACCTCGAATATATCGATTACGAAGCTACCGATACGCGCTATGTCGATCCCGCCCACCCGCAAGGGCTGGACGAGGCGACCCCGCTCGATTTCCAATCGCCCTACGGCTGTTCCAAGGGCACGGCCGACCAGTACATGCAGGATTACGCGCGGGTATTCGGGCTCAAGACCCTCGTCTTCCGCCATTCCTCGATGTATGGATCACGCCAGTTCGGCACGTTCGACCAAGGCTGGATCGCCTGGTTTTGCGGCCAGGCTGTGCGGGCGAGTCAGGGCCTGCTCGACAAGCCCTTCACCATCGCGGGTAACGGCAAGCAGGTGCGCGACGTGCTGGAAGCGCGCGACATGGCGCGGCTCTATTTTGCTGGCCTCGACCAAATCGACCGGGCGGCCGGCCAGGTGCTGAACGTGGGCGGCGGCATGGAGAACAGTCTGTCGCTGATCGAACTGTTCGCGCTGCTGGAGGAACTGACCGGCACCGCCCTCGAATACGAGACGACGCCGGCGCGCTTCAGCGACCAGCGTATCTTCGTGGCCGACCTTGCAAAGACCAAGGCCCTGCTGGGCTGGCAGCCGCAAGTGAGCGCCCGCGAGGGGATCAGCGATGCGGTGGCCTGGGCGCGCCAAGTGATGATGGCCAACCGGTAGACCGCGCATCCGGCCGGGGCGAACCGATGAAGCGCGGCGTGTAGGAAAAAATGCGACAGACCCAACCTCAGGAACGCGCGCCGCACACTGCCAGCCGGATCATGGCGATGATGCCGGCCGTGCCGCGTGTCTGGCTGGTCGCGGGTGGCGGCTGGATCGGGCGCGGCCTTCAGGTCGTGGCGCAATTGGTGGCGATCCGCATCCTGACCGATGGGCTCGGCACCGAAGGTTATGGGGCCTTCGCTGTCCTCGGCAGCCTCGTCGGATGGCTGGCATTGAGCGATTTTAGCATCGCCATCAGCCTGCAAAACCATATCTCCGAACGGCGCGCGGATGGCCGGGATGCGGATGACATCATCTTCACCGCCTCCATCCTGTCGGCCATGGCGGCAGGTGCCTTCGCCCTCGTGCTTTGGCTGGCCGGGCCCTGGCTCTCGGCACTCTTGCTGGGCGAGTTCGATTTGGACCCGCACATCGGCACGCTGGCCTTCTATGCCATGGCCCTGCCCGGGATCGGCACCGCGCTTGGGGGTGTCGCCTACAAGATCTGGTTCGCCGAACATCGCGGCTATCTGTCAAACCTCGTTCCGGCGGCCGGCACCATGCTGGGCACGATGGCCGTTTGGCTGGCGGTGCGCGCCCAGCCCGAAGCGCTGCTGCCCTGGACCGTGCTGCTCTATTACGCCCCGCTGGCGATTCTGCCGCTGCTGGCGCTCGCCTGGCGGGCCTTTCGCGCCCGGTCGCACCGCTTCCGCGGCGATCTCGTCCGCCCGCTCATCCACCGCGCCTTCCGCTTCTGGTTTTTCGGGGTACTGGCCGCAGCGGTGCTTCAGGTCGATTACATCATCATGGCGCAGGTCCTGCCGGCGCGGGATATCGTCGTCTACAACGTTGCGAGCAAGATCTTCCAGCTCGTGTTCTTCGTCTACAACGCACTGCTGATGGCGCTCTGGCCGGTTTGCAGCGAGGCGATCGCGCGAGGCGAATGGTCCCGCATCTTTCCGATGATCCGCCGCTACATAGTGATCGGCGCCGGTTTCACGCTCTCATGCGGGATCGGCATCGCGCTTTTCAATCCGCTGGTAGTGAACATCGTCGCGCCCACCTTAGCCGCGCCGCTACCCTTCGTGGTGATCGCGCTGCTGACCTTCTACACGGTCGTAAGGATATGGAGCGATACGTTCTCGATGTTGCTGATGAGCATGAACGATCTCAAGATCCTGTGGCTCGTCGTTCCGGTGCAATCGCTGCTGAGCATTGCCCTTCAGACCCTGGGCGCCTCGTGGTTCGGACTGCCGGGCCTCATCATTGGCCTGATCGCCTGCTTCATGTTAACCGTGGTATGGGTTCTGCCCATGCGCTGCCGTTCCTATACGCGGCGCCTCGCCCATTCATACTGACAAGGTCGATATGCGCATTTCCATTTGTATTCCTACTTATAACCGCGGGCCGTACCTGGGTGAACTGCTGGATAGCATACTTGCCCAGGCAGGCTATGAGTGCGATCTCCAAGTCGTCATCAGTGATAATGCTTCGACCGATGAAACAACAGAAGTGGTCGCCAGCTATCGCGATCGGTTCGCCGATCTTGTCTATCACCGCTTTGAAAAGAATATGGGCGCGGATCGCAATTTCTTGAAAGTGGTGGAACTGGCCAGCGGCGATTTCTGCTGGCTGATGGGCAGCGACGACAAGCTCGAACCCGGCAGCGTCGCCGAGATTGAGCGCAAATGCCGCGCCCATCCTGATATTGCCGGCCTTTCCCTAAACCGCAACGCCTATTCCTTCGATATGGACCAGCAGATACCGGAACGCCCGGTCGCGTCGGGAATGTTCCGCAAGGATACACTCCTGCAAGGCGCCGACGACATCTTCTCGAGGCTGGGCGAATATTTCGGCTATCTTTCCGGGCAGGTGGTGCGCCGCGATCTGTGGAACGACGTGGTCTCGAACGAGAACGTTTCCCATTATTTCAACGCCTATGTCCACATCTTCATCATCGGGAAGATGGTTCAGCGCAGGCCGGCTTGGTTCTATGTCTGCAAACCTTGCGTGGGTTGGCGATCGGGAAATGATTCCTTCCTTTCAGAAGGCGCCTTCAAGCGCTTGATGATCGATGTACAGGGGTACGAGAAGATCGCTCTCGGCCTGTTCGGCACGAACAGTCCGACTTATCACGCAATAAACCGCACGGTGGCTTCCGTGCATGTCCGCTATGCACTGGCAGGCGCGAAGCTGAACGGGATGCCGGCGGAATTCTACCGCAAATCGGCGCCGATCCTGTTTCGCCAATATGGGCGTTATCCCGAATTCTGGACTCACACGGCCCCCCTGTTCCTCATCCCGTCCAGAGCCCTGCGCGCCGCGCGCTGGCTCTATCGCCGCACCTTGAAGCGCGCGGCCTAATCCTTCTTACCGAGACCGAGCGACACCCGTGATCAGCTTCAGCGATTTCCCGCAATTCACCGGCCTTCGCATCGTCGTTTTGGGCGATGTCATGCTTGACACCTTCGTCTACGGCCAATGTGCCCGCATCTCGCCCGAGGCTCCGATCCCGGTGTTGCGCCACGAGCGAGAAGACATCATGCTGGGCGGGGCTGGCAATGTGGCGCGCAACATCGCGGCGCTCGGCGGCATGGCGGTGCTAATTGGTCTGGTGGGCGACGATCCGGCCGGCAAGGCCTTGCATGACAGAATCGCCGCGGAAGCCGGGATCGAGGCCGATCTCGTTTCCGACGGCCGGCCGACTACGCAGAAGACCCGCTTCGTCGCCGCGCAGCAGCAGATGCTACGGCTCGACACGGAAAAGACCCATCCGACCGATCCGGCGCCCCTGCTCACTGCTTTCCGGCGCCAATTGCCGCGCGCGGATGCGGTGATCCTGTCCGATTATTCCAAGGGCGTGCTGACGCCTGATCTCCTGGCCGGCGCTATCGCCGCGGCGCGCGAGGCGGGGGTTCCCGTTGTCGCCGATCCTAAGAACACCGATGTCGCTCGCTATGACGGCGTCACCTTGATGACCCCCAATGCCGCCGAGGCCGCCGCCGCCACCGGGATCGCCTGCGATGGCGAGGACGGCGAGGCGGAGATTGCCGCGGCGCGCTTGCTCAAACGGACGCCGTCCTCCCCGGCGCTCCTCATCACCCGCGGAGCGCGCGGAATGACGCTGGCGCAGCGTGGTCGGGACGTGCTGCATCTGCCCGCCCTCGCGCGCGCGGTGTTCGACGTGTCAGGCGCCGGCGATACGGTGATCGCGACTCTGACCATGGGCATAGCTGCCGGCCTGCCGATCGCCGAAGCGACGCAGATTGCCAATGTCGCGGCGGGACTTGCCGTCAGCAAGCCGGGCACTGCGGTGGTGGGGCTGGAGGAACTTGTCCACGAGATGCGCCAGGAACGCGTGCAATCGACCGATCGTAAGATCGTGACGGTAAAGGAAGCGGCCGCGATTGTCACCGCATGGCGCGATGCGGGGGACCGGATCGGCTTCACCAATGGCTGCTTCGATCTCATCCATCCCGGCCATGTCTCGCAGCTCGGCCAGGCCCGCGCCACTTGCGACCGGCTCATCGTGGGTCTCAACACCGATGCTTCCATCCAGGCGCTGAAGGGCCCGTCACGGCCGGTGCAGCGCGAAGATGCGCGCGCGATCGTGCTAGCGTCGCTCCAGTCAGTCGATCTCGTTATCTTGTTCGGGGAGGATACGCCGATCGACCTCATCTCCGTGCTGCGGCCCGACGTGCTCATCAAGGGCAAGGATTACACCGTGGAACAGGTGGTCGGGTCGGACCTCGTACTGGGCTATGGTGGGGAAGTGTTCCTGGCCGATCTCGCGCCCGGCCACAGCACGACCGACATCATCGCACGGCTGACGACACAAGGAGCGAGTTGAATGTATCTGGTAACGGGCGGAGCCGGCATGATCGGCTCCAACATCGTGGCCGAACTCGCCGCAGGCGGGTACGAGGTCACCGTGTGCGATTGGCTGCGCGAGGACGAGCGCTGGCGCAATCTCGCCAAGCACGACGTGGCCGATGTTATCCGCCCCGAAGCGCTGTTCGAATGGCTGTCCGGCGCAGCGGGCGCGCTGAAAGGCATCGTCCACATGGGCGCGATCAGCGCGACCACGGAAACCGATGTCGATGCAATCGTGCGCAACAATATCCGCCTGACCCTCGATCTGTGGGACTGGTGCGCCGAAAACCGGGTGCCCTTCATCTACGCCTCATCCGCCGCCACTTACGGCGACGGTTCGGCAGGGTTCGACGATGAATTCGCCTGCCGCGCTCTGGCCGCCTTGCTTCCGCTCAACGCCTATGGCTGGAGCAAGCATTTCGTCGATCGCCGCATCGCCCGGATCGTCGAGGCGAGAGGGCCGACGCCCCCGCAATGGGCGGGGCTTAAATTCTTTAACGTCTACGGCCCCAACGAATATCACAAGGGTTCGATGAAGAGCGTGGTGGCCCAAAATGCTGAACGCGTCGCTGCGGGCGAACCGCTGCGCCTCTTCCGCAGCTATCGCGCCGATTACGGCGATGGCGAGCAGGTGCGCGATTTCATCTATGTAAAGGATGCCGCGCGGGTCGCGGTTTGGTTGCTAAAAAACCCGCAGGTTTCGGGCCTGTTCAACTTGGGCACCGGGCAGGCGCGATCCTGGCTCGATCTCGGCCGGGCGCTGTTCGCCGCGCTGGAAAAGTCCGAGGCGATCGAATTCGTGCCCATGCCCGAACAATTGCGCGGCAAATATCAATACCATACCGAAGCGCGCATGGATCGCTTGCGCGCCGCCGGATACGATGCGCCCTTCACCTCGCTGGAAGGCGGAGTGAAGGATTATGTGCGCAATTACCTGCTGCGCGACGATCCCTATCGCTGATCGTCCGTCGCATCGGTCCACAGCGCGTCATAGACATCGTCGGGGCTCACGTCGCGGATGCAGGCCATGGCCTCGCAGCCGGGCCGATTGCACGGCGCGCAACGGGTCGGCTGCATCAGCACCTTCACGTTCGCGGTGTAAGGTGCCCATTGTGCGGCGCTGTTAGTGCCAGTGAAGATGCTGACGGTCGGCACGTCGAACAGGGCCGCGACATGGCCGGTCGCGGTATCAGGGCAGATCACCTGCGCCGCATCGGCGATGACGCGCACGAAACCTTCCCAGTCGAGCCGGCCGGCAAGGTTCGCGATTTCCGGCACTTGCGCGGCAAGGCGATCGGCCATGGCAACCTCGTCTTTGCCCGCGCCCGTCACCACCAGGCGCACTGTCGGGCGCCTTTCGACCAGGCTGCTGGCCAGGATGCGCCAATTGTCGAAGCCCCAATCTTTGTAGGCGGCGCCCGAGCCCGGATGCAGGACGATATAGGGCTCGCCATTGGCCAGTTCGGGCGGCGGCGGGGCGAGGGTAGCCCGGTCGCGCTGCGGTCGCAGCGATCCCGGCGCGAGCGGCTCTTCGCCTCCAAGAAGCAGGTCCAAAAGGGGGCGGTAATGTTCAGCGGTCGGCATGTCCGCATCGGGCCAGTCGGCCGGGCCGCTTAGTAGCGAACCGAAGCCGCCGCTGGCATAGCCGAGCCTCGCTGGGATGCCCGCCTGGAGAAACAGCGGATGGGCGGGCGGGAAGAAGGGGTAGAAATCGATCCCGACCTCGTATCCGGCGGCCCGGATTGTCGGCATCTGCGCGCGCCTGGTCTCACGATAGCGCGCCAGCTTCTCGCCCCGCGACTGGTCCGACCGGTTGAGCAGAGGGTGATCGATCACATGCAGCCGGTCGACAAGCCCGGCATTGCGGATCGCGGCGCTTCCCCAATTGCCCACGATCATCCCGATCTCGACGCCAGGGAAGCGTTCCTTGAGGATCGAGATGGCGCCGAAAGTGGTAACGACATCGCCCAAATGGCCCCAATCGGCCAGCAGGATGCGCTGCGGTCGGGCCGGCACCGGCCCCTTCTTCACAGGCGCCAAAGCGAAGGCGGCGTCCAGCGTAACCATTGCCGCCCACTTCTTCGGGTCGCGCAAGAGATAACGGCCGCGCATATGCGGGCGCGGCTCGGCGAAGGGGCCGGTGGGCGGCCTATGACGGAGCGGAAGGATCATGCCTTAATGGCCTCCAAATATTCGGAGAAGGCAAGGAAGAGATGATAGAAGGTGCTGGCCGGCACCGCTTCCACCAGCGGCGCGCCCTGCTCGTCAACCCAGTCGATCCACGCGCCCGCCACCGGGCCGGCGAGAAAGGTGTCGAACAACGCATCCACGATCTGGTCCGCACTTTCGGGCAGACCCTCACCACGGATCTCGGCGAGCGCGATCTCGGCCTTCAGCGCCTCGGTCTGGGGCCAGGAACGAGTGCTCGTCTTCCTCACTGTCCCATCCACATTCACCTGGTCACACAACAGCGCACCGCCACCCGGACGACCGTGGCGGGCGACGAAATCGTAGAGCACCAGCGCTTCGGGGCAGACGGGTTCGCCGATGCTATCGGCATAGCGTTTCAGGAGCCACACCCATTCGCTATGATGGCCCGGTTCCACGATCCGGCCCGCTTCGCCAGGCGCCGGTTGCCACCGCGCATCGTAGAATTCGCGCAGCACGCCCGTATCGGGATCGAACATGCGCTGACGGAACAGGTCGAACAATTCATGCGCGTCGTCCAGATAGCGCGCCTCGCCCGTGGCCTCGTGGGCGGCGAGCATCGCTTCGAACAGATGCATGTGGGGGTTCTGATGCAATTCGGTCGAACCCCGGTCATCCAGCGCGAAGCCGCGCCCACTTGGATGGCGCAGCAGGCGCCACACCGCGTCGTGCAGCGCGCCGATAGCGGCGCGAACATCTGTGCGGCCGGTGGCGCGATAGAACCAGCTCAGGGCAAAAATGAGGAAGGCATGGTCATAGCTGTCGCGACGGTCGTCGTGCACGCGGCCATCGCGGGTAAGAGAATGGACGACGCCGCGCTCGATCCCGTTCGGGCATCCGTGCTCCATCAGGAAATCGTAGCCATACCCGGCGATGTGGTCGCCGTCCGGTAGGAGCCCTGCGACCTTGGCATGGGAGAAGACATAGATCTGTCGGGCCTGGACCCGCACGCGCTTGGGCAAATGGAGATTGGGGGCGCCTGAGAAGGTCAGGCTTTCCACGAAGCCGCCCTCCTCGGCGTCCACCCCCGCATAGGACCACAGAGGGAAGGCGGCATCCGTCAGCCATCGCCGGATTTTGCTGTCGCGTCGGTTCATGATTATGGCCCTTATTGGTGGGAAGCAGAAGATCGCGTCCGGCGATCGAGAATAGGACGGATGAAATCAGACAAGTCGCCCCCGGGGAACAGGAAGCCTTCCACGCCGGCCGCCTGCGCTGCGGCGATATCGCTGTCCTTATCACCGATCAACATGGACCGCGAAAGCGCCACGTCCCATCGCCGGGCGAGGTCGAGGATCATGCCAGGCCGTGGCTTGCGGCATTCGCAATCCAGGCGATATCGCGCGAGCGGTGCTTCCGGGTGGTGAGGGCAATAGGCGATGTCGTCGATAGCGGCGCCTTCGCGCAGTAGCAGGACGCGCATATGCGCATGGAGCGCCTCCAGAGCGGTTTCGTCATAATAGCCGCGCGCGATGCCCGACTGGTTGGTCACGACGAAAACGAGCAGGCCCGCAGCGCGGCATTCGCGCAAGGCCGCCGCCGCACCGGGCATGAGCGTGAACCGGTCGGCCGTGCCTACATAGCCACGATCGACGTTGATGACACCGTCGCGGTCGAAGAACGCGGCCGGGCGCGAAGGGGTGAATGAAGGCATGAGAGGGCTATCGGGAAGGAAGACGGAGAGGGCGAGACGGCTCGACCATAGCTTCGCAAGCCCCTGAAAGAAAGCGTATCGCCTGTTGGGCTGGACTGTAAGGGACGGCCCACGATATGGCGCCCTTGAATGCAATACGAAGCGAGTCGGACGGCACCCGGCCCGGATCATCCCCTTCGAACTACGGCCCGCCCGGATGGGGCGCGTCGATCCACTGCCTGCCCGGCCGAAAGCGCGAAGCATGAAAGTAGCTATCGTTCATGATTGGTTTTCAGCCAAAGGAGGTGCGGAGACGTGTATCGAGCAATTGCTGCACATCTTCCCGCAAGCCGATCTCTTCGCCACGATTGATTTCATGGCCGAAGAGGACCGCGGTTTTTTGGCCGGCCGTCGCGTGAAGACGAGCTTCATCCAGCGCCTGCCCGGTGCCCAGAAGCACTACCGTTCCTATCTGCCTTTAATGCCCATCGCGATCGAACAATTGGACGTGACCGGTTACGATCTTGTCATCAGCACGTCCTCGGCGGTGGCCAAGGGGGTCATCACAGGGCCCGACCAAGTGCATGTTTCCTATATTTATAGCCCCATCCGCTATGCTTGGGACCTCCAGCATCAATATCTTGCGGAAAGCGGTCTTGCCAAAGGCTTGAAATCTGTGTTTGCGCGGGCCTTGCTGCATTATATCCGGATGTGGGACGTGAGAACGGCGCACAATGTCGATCGGTTTGTGGGCATCTCCGAATTCATCGCGCGGCGCATCCGCAAAGCCTATGGCCGCCAGGCGGATGTGATCTATCCGCCGGTGGATATCAGCCGTTTCACCATGGGCCCGCAGCGCGAAGACTTTTTCGTCACCATGTCGCGCATGGTGCCCTACAAACGTATCCCGTTGATCGTGGAGGCTTTTCGCCACCTTCCTGACAAGAAGCTAATCGTGATTGGGGATGGGCCCGAGATGCCGGCGGTGAAGAAAGCCGCCGGCTCGAACGTGACCATCATGGGCCGGCAGCCCGACGATGTCGTGGTCTCCCATCTTCAACGCGCCAAGGCCTTCCTGTTCGCCGCCGAGGAGGATTTCGGGATTGCACCTCTCGAAGCCCAAGCCTGCGGAACTCCCGTCATCGCCTATGGCAAGGGCGGCGCACTCGAAACAATCCGCGGTGCGGCGGGTGAAGGACGGACTGGGGTGTTCTTCTCCGAGCAAACGGCCGAAGCTATCGTCGCGGCGATCACCGAATTCGAAGCCGTTTCCGATACAATTTCAACGCAAGCCTGCCGGAACAACGCAGAACGGTTTTCACAAGAACGGTTCCGCAACGAATTCCGTGAGATGATCGACCATACGCTGATTCAGAACTTGAAAGTTTCACAGCTCGGTGAATGGAAATCTCTCGCCGAAACGTCCTCGGAAATCCATTTGGCCAAACATAAATAAGTTATGGAACAATTTCGCGTCCAGTCGATTACCGACCCTTCGATGTGAAATGCTGTTTGGATTAACAAGTCAAACGACGTAAAGTGCAGAAAGGTCGTTTAAACGTTTCTTCCAGTCGAGGTGGCGCGTACCTATTCTCAACTGGCAGCTACTTAAATTTTTAAGCGAAAAGCCGCCGCGCCTCGTCGCAATCCCTCGCCATCTGTTCGGTCAACTCGTCGAGCGTATCGAACTTCGCCTCGCCTCGCAGGAAGTGGTGGAACGCCACCTCGATCTCCTGCCCGTAGAGATCGCCCGCAAAATCGAAGAAATAGGGTTCGAGCAATTCCTTGGGCGGTTCGAACTGGGGCCGCATTCCGACATTGGCCGCGCCTTTCAGCTCCTGCCCGGTGGCGAGGATGCGGCCCGTCACGGCGTAGATCCCGTATTTCGGGCGGAGATAGGTCTCGAGCGTCAGATTCGCGGTCGGATAGCCGATTTCGCGGCCTCTTTTGTCGCCATGCTGGACCACGCCGCGCACGGCGAAGGGGCGGGTGAGAAGCCGCGCGGCTTCCTCTGGATCGCCTTCGCGCAAGGCCTCGCGCACCCTGCTCGACGAGATCGCGCGCCCGTGGTCGATCACCGCGCCCACCGTGCGGCTGGCAAGGCCGTGCTCCGCGCCGAACCCTTGCAGGAGCGCGACATTCCCCTTGGCGCCCTGGCCGAAGGTGAAATCCTCGCCCGAGACGACGCCATGCGCGCCCAGCCCATCGAGGAGGACCTGCGTGATGAAATCCTGCGCGCTCGTACCCGCCAGCTCGCCGTCGAAATGGAACACCAGCATCGCGGTCGCCCCGGCGGCGAGATAGAGTTCCTGCCGCTGCTCCAAAGTCGTCAGGCGGAAGGGCGGCACGTCAGGGCGGAAAAAGCGCACGGGGTGGGGATCGAAAGTGGCGATGATGGCGGGGCGCCCCTCGCTGCGCGCCCAGACGATCGCTTCCTTCGCCACCGCCTGATGGCCGAGCTGGAAGACGTCGAGCTTGCCGAGCGCGATGATCGCGCCGCGCAGGGA
>Ga0114912_1000295_pt1 | contig 26352 bp, 30 predicted proteins | sample MalvirDeepMed_51_FD_89713 | JGI IMG/M metagenome (GOLD analysis project Ga0114912, IMG submission 89713) | Marine viral communities from the Global Malaspina Expedition - Malaspina viral metaG DeepMed_51 | ecosystem: Environmental > Aquatic > Marine > Oceanic | place: Mediterranean Sea...
GCGCCTAGACGGCCGCGCTCCTCGCCGCCACCGCCCGGATGGCGCGCGCCCCGACCAGCGCTGCCGTATCGGCGCGGATGATGCCGAGATAGCGCTGCTCGCTGTTTTCGATGCGGCGTTGGCCGGTGAGCTGGTCGACCTCCCCCTCGGCGATGATCGCGCTGGCGCCGGAGAGGATTTTGAGCACTTTGAGCGATCCGTCCTCGGTCATCAGCTCGAAGCTGCGGCTGAACAGGAAATCGCCCACCAGAACGGTCGCGGGATTGCCGAAGATGATGTTCGCCGCGGTCTTGCCGCGACGCATCTCGCTTCCATCGACGACATCGTCATGCAGCAAGGTCGCGGTGTGGATGAATTCGACCGCCGCGGCCAGCTTGTGATGGCGGCTGCCCTGGTACCCCACGAGCTCCGCACCGGCGAGCGTGAGCATCGGGCGAAGGCGCTTGCCCCCGCCGGAGATCAGATGCCCCGCGAGAGCCGGGATCAAGGGGATCTCGCTCTGCATCCGGCCGAGTATGACCGAATTGACCGCGTTCATGCCCTGCGCGGTCAAAGCCAGCATGGGATCGAGTGAAGGGTCCGATCGACGATCGTGGAGGGGAATGATATCGGCGCTCATCTGGGACCGGCAATGGGGAGGCTGACCGGGCTTGGCAAGTGCACATTTATTGCTAGCTTGGCGCGATGCCCCGCGAAACGCCCTCTGCTCGCCCGATATCGGCGCAGTCTCCTGCCGAAGACGCGGTGCTGGCCGGCTATCGCAAGAGCATCGACAATATCGACGCCGCGCTGATCCATATGCTCGCCGAACGCTTCCGCATCACCCAGGCGGTGGGCGCCTACAAGGCGAAGGCCGCCCTGCCGCCCGCCGATCCGGGCCGCGAGCACGCCCAGATCGCACGCCTGCGCGCGCTTGCGCAGGATGCCGAGCTGGACCCGGAATTCAGTGAAAAATTCCTGCGCTTCATCATCGATGAGGTGATCCGGCACCACGAGAAGGCGCGCGCGAGCACCTGATTGGTCGGCCAATACAGTCGGATTGTGGCCAAAATGCTGCAATTTTGGTGATTGGGTTCCACTTTCTCGACATTGCTCGGCAAAGGGTTGAAAGGATACGAGCAATTCCGTATCGACCCAACTCGATTTTCTCATAGGGGATTTGATATGAAGTTTAGCAAGCTTGCACTGGCCGCTTCTGCTGCCAGCGTTGCCTTGGGTTCGATTGCTGGTCAGGCCGCGGCAGCGGACCGCTCGGTCGCGCCGATCGAAGGCGAGTCGGAACTTGGCGGCGGGATCGGCCTGCTCCTGGGCTTTTTCATCGTGGCACTGGCCGTTGGCCTGGTTGCCAGCGACGATGAAGGCCCTGTCAGCCCGTAATCGTTTTCAACGAGCGATATGAAAAAGAAAAACGGGGTCGGATTTCCGATCCCGTTTTTTATTGCTTATTCAGGTTAAGGGAACGCTTTCAACAAAGCCGGAAGAGCCCCCGGCGCGTGGCAATGCCAGCTTGACCAGCAAGCCGCCTAGATCCTCGCTCTCCGCCAGCGAGACCGTGCCGCCATAGATCTCCGCCACGTCGCGGACGATGGCCAGCCCAAGGCCCGTGCCCGGCTTGCCCGTATCGAGCCGCGCCCCCCGATCGAATATGCGCGGCCATTCTTCTTCGGGAATGCCCATCCCGTCATCCTCGATCCAGATGACGCAATGTGGGGACAGCGGTTCGGCATCGACCGTCACGAACACGCTTCCCCCGCCATATTTGGCGGCGTTCTCGATGAGATTGCCCAGAATTTCGTCGAGATCCTGCCGCTCCATCGCAGCGATCGCGTCCTTGTTGCCGTCAAGATCGAAGCGCGTGCGCTCGTAGATGCGCGTCACCGCGCGCAGCACGCTTTCGACACTCGGCCAAATCTCGGCGCGCGAATGTCCGCTTGCGCGCCGCCCCACCGCGCGGGCGCGGGCGAGGTGGTGTTCGACATGGCGCTGCATCGTCTTGGTCTCGCGACAGACGAGGTCGGACAGCTTGGGATCGTGGGCGGTCGCGGCATTGGTCAGCACGGTGAGCGGCGTTTTCAGCGCATGAGCGAGATTGCCGGCATGGGTGCGCGCTTCTTCGGCCTGCCGCTCGGAATGCGCGAGCAGGGCGTTGACCTCCTCGACCAGAGGCTGGACTTCCAGCGGAAGCGGCGCGTCGATGCGGTTGGCGCCCGCTCTGCGCATATCCTGGATCGCAGCCCGCACACGGCGCAGCGGGCTGAGGCCGATCCAGTTCTGAAGCACTGCAAGCGCGAACAGTCCCAGGCCGAGCAGGGCAAAGCTCCAGACGAGGATCGCGCGGATGCGGGCGATCTGGTCGTCCAATTGCTGCCTCGCGGAGGCGACCGCGAAGGTCCAGCGCGCGTCGCTGTCGGGAAGGATGACAGTGCGCTGGGCGATACGCAGAGGCTCGTCCGCGAATTGCTGGCTGTCGTAGAAACGCGGATCGAAATTGTCGGCATCGCGCCGGATTTCCAGCGTGTTGTCCCACAGCGATCGCGAAGGATAGCCTTCCTTCCCCGGCGCGCTGATCTGGTAATACAGCCCGCTATTGGGTTCGAGAAAGCGCGGCTCCCCCAGAACACGGTTGAAATAGACCTCGCCATCGAGGTCGATTTCGGCCGTCACGATCATGGCGTTCAGCAGATATTCGAGCTGGTCGTCGAAATTGCGCTCGACCAGATTGGTGAGCGTCCGGTCCAGCGCAAAGCCACCTGCCAGCAGCAGGACGGCGATCCACCCCGCCGCGATCGCCATCATGCGGCGCGCGAGGCTGCCTTCGACCTTCGTGCCCTTGGCACGCGCCTGCTCCGGCGTCACCGCACCGGCACCGCCCGCGTCGACAGGCGGTCCAGGCACAGGCGCGGCGTCAGGCGCGCGGCTGGTCGGCGGGATCGTCGAGCGAGTAGCCAAGGCCGCGGATCGTGGTGATGACATCCGCGCCAAGCTTCTTGCGGATGCGGGTAACGAAGACCTCGATCGTGTTCGAATCGCGGTCGAAATCCTGATCGTAGATATGTTCGATCAGTTCGGTGCGGCTGACCACCTTGCCCTTGTGGTGCATCAGGTAGCTCAGCAGCTTGTATTCCTGCGCAGTCAGCTTGACCGGCTCGCCGTTCAGCGTGACGCGGCCCGAGCGCGTGTCGAGGCGCACGTCGCCCGCCGTCAGTTCGGCGCTGGTATTGCCCGATGCGCGCCGGATCAGCGCTCGCAGGCGCGCGATCAGCTCCTCGGTCTGGAAGGGCTTGGCGAGATAATCGTCCGCGCCCGCATCCAGTCCTGCGACCTTGTCGCTCCAGCTGTCGCGCGCGGTCAGGACCAGAACCGGGAAGCCCCGCCCTTCCCTGCGCCACATCCCGAGCACGGTCAGGCCGTCGATTTCGGGCAGGCCGAGATCGAGGATCACTGCGTCGTAATCCTCGGTACTGCCGAGGAAATGTCCGTCCTCGCCATCGGTGGACAGGTCCACCGCATAGCCGTTCTGCTCCAATGTCGATTTGAGCTGCTGGCCGAGCGTAGGCTCGTCCTCGACGATCAGAATCCTCATTATATCTTGGTCCCCGGTTGCGCGGTCGCGGCGTGTGGGCCGCCTGTCGCCGTGATGTCGTTCATGTACATGAACACGTCAAGCAGCCGACAGTTTCGCACGGTTGCAGCGGAAAGAGGATTTTCAGTCGCTGCGCCCGAGCACGCGCCCGGTCCGCGCATCGACATCGACGAACAGGACGCGCCCGTCGCGGATGAATTTCAGGCGATAGGCCATGGCGGTGGAATCGTAAGCGGGACCGAGATATTCGGCGCCGCGCATGGTGGGCACGATCCGCGCCTCGATGTCGCGCAGCGAAACCAGATTGCCCGCCCGCATCTCCTTGCGCGCCTCACCCTGTTCGCTGCGCGCCTGCGCGGCCAGGGGAGCCGCCGCCGGTATCGACAACGCTAGGGCGAGGCAGGAGGCGATCAGGATTTTCATGACGCCTTCCTGCCTAGCGCGAGGGCATTGAACAAGGAGTGAATGTGCCGCTCTGCGGCGTTAAGGATCAACGGGTCAGTTCGTATTTGACCGTCATCGTCACCTGCGTGCCGACCTGGCCGGGCCGGGTCGGGGTCGATATCCGGCTTCCGGTCACGGTGATCGCCTGGGGCGCACGATCATACATCGGCTGCTGGAAGCCCATCTGCTCCTCGACGGCGAGCAGGCGGACACCGCTATAGCCGGCCATGCGGGCATATTCCTCGGCCTGAGCCTGAGCCTTGGCGAAGGCGGCCTTGCGGGCCTGCGCCTTTTGCGGCTCGTCATTCACGATTTCCCAATTAGGCCCGCTGAGATTGTTGGCACCGGCGGCCACCAGCGCATCGAGCACCGGCCCGATCCGGTCGAGGTCGCGCAGATCGACAGTCACCCGGTTGGTCGCCTCGTAGCCGATGAATTCGGGCGGGAGGTTCTGGCGGTGATTATATTGCGGATTCAGCGTGATCCCCGCCGTCTGCACACGATCTTCGGGAATGCCGAGCGAATCCATGCGCTTGAGCACCCGGGCCATTTCGACCGCGTTCTGCTGCATCGCCGCGACGGCGGTCTGCGCGCGCGTGGTGACGCCCGCGCTGATGGTCGCCTTGTCGGGATCGCCCAGGACCTGCTGCGATACCTGCAATTCCACCACCGGTCCGTTCGCGGCGATCGAGACTTCGGCGGCATTCGCCGGGACTGCGATCAAAGCGGGCGTCAGCGCGGCGGCGGCGAGCGAAAGGGCGAAACGTTGCATGGGCGATACTCCGGTCGGTGTGTTGGTGTGGCGAATGCCTATGACGCGGTTACGCCCCGCTGAACCGATGGGTTCCACGATCGAGGTGCGATGTCTTGCGATTCTCCGAGCCGCGCAAGGTCCACACCGGCCTTGCCGATCACCGCGCCCGCGCCTACCTGCCGCGCTCCATGGCACAACCACCGATCCTCAGCTGGGAAGGTCTCGGCCTGCAACAGGGCGGCCGCTGGCTGTTTGGCGGGCCGGATCAGGACCCGATCGACCTGCATATCGGCGCGCGCGACCGCCTGGCCCTGATCGGGCGCAACGGGGCGGGCAAGACGACGCTGTTCCGGCTGATCGAGGACCGGATCGAAGCCGATCGCGGCCTGCGCAAGGTCAAGCCCGGCACGCGCATCGTGGTGCTGGAACAGGAACCCGATCTCTCGGGCCACGCAACCCTGATGGACTGGGCGCTCGCGGGCGAGAACCCGCCTGAGGAGCACGAGGTCGAGGCGATCGCGGGCCAACTCGGCATCGCCATGGCGACGCCCACCAAGGGCGCCAGCGGGGGCGAGAAGCGCCGTGCCGCCATCGCCCGCGCGCTGGCGCAGGACCCCGACCTGCTCCTGATGGACGAGCCGACCAACCATCTCGATCTCGCCGCGATCGACTGGCTGGAAGGCTGGCTCGACCGCTACAAGGGCGCCTTCGTCGTCATCAGCCACGACCGCACCTTCCTGAAACGCCTCACCCGCGCGACCCTGTGGCTCGACCGGGGAACGATGCGGCGCAAGGAGGTCGGCTTCGGCGGGTACGAGGCGTGGGAAGAACAGGTCTATGCCGAAGAGGCACGCGCGGCGGAAAAGCTCGACGCGAAGCTCAAGCTGGAAGCCCACTGGCTCGAACGCGGCGTCACCGCGCGGCGCAAGCGCAATCAGGGGCGGCTCGAGAAACTCCACCAGATGCGCGCCCAGCGCGCGTCCATGATTTCAGGCGGCGGCACCGCCAAGCTGAAGCTCGCGACGGAAGAGGATTTCAAAAGCAAGTCCGTCATCGTCGCGGATGCGATTGCCAAGACCTATGGCGATCGCACGGTCATCAAGCCGTTCAGCCTGCGCATCCAGCGGGGCGACCGGATCGGCATCGTCGGTTCCAACGGCGCAGGCAAGACCACGCTTCTGAAGATGCTGACGGGCGAACTCGCGCCCGATACCGGCACGGTCGATATCTCGAACAAGCTGACCGGCGTGATGATCGACCAGCAGCGCGCTTTGCTTTCTCCCGACAAGACGGTGCGCCAGGTGCTGGCCGAAGGCGGCGACTGGATCGACGTTCAGGGCCACCGCAAGCACGTCCAGGCGCATCTCAAGGATTTCCTGTTCGATCCCAAGATCGTGGACACCAAGGTCGGCATCCTGTCGGGTGGCGAGCGCAGCCGCCTGCTGCTCGCGCGCGAATTCGCCAAGGCGTCGAACCTGCTCGTGCTGGACGAGCCGACCAACGATCTCGACCTGGAAACGCTCGACCTGTTGCAGGAAGTAATCGCCGATTACGAAGGCACCGTCCTGCTCGTCAGCCATGATCGCGATTTTCTCGACCGGACCGTGACGCTGACGCTCGGCCTCGATGGAAGCGGCAAGGTCGATATCGTCGCGGGCGGATACGAGGATTGGGAGCGCAAGCGCACCGAAAGCGCGGCCCCGTCGCGAAATCCCGCTTCGAAGGCGAACGGCGCAGCGCCCGCGCCCGCCCCGCCGCCGCCCAGATCGACCAAGCTCAGCTACAAGGATCAGCGCGATTACGAGCTGCTTCCCGCCCGGATCGAGGAGCTGGAAGCGGCCATCGCAAAGGGCGAGACGATCCTGGCCGACCCTCAGCTCTACACCGCCGACCCGCAGAAATTCGCCACGATTTCCAAGGGGCTGGAAAATGCGCGGGCGGAAAAGGATGCGGCGGAAGAACGCTGGTTGGAACTGGCCGAACTGATCGAAGGGTGAGCCCGGCACAGGAGAAGGCCGGGGATCTCGCGCGGCGCATCGCCGGATGCCGGGTCTGTGCTGCCCATTTGCCCCACGGCGTCAGGCCCGTGACCAGCTTTTCGCCGAGCGCGAGATTGCTTATCATCGGACAGGCGCCGGGATCGAGAGTGCATCTCAGCGGCATTCCATGGGACGACCGGAGCGGCGACCGGTTGCGCGAATGGACCGGGCTGGATCGCGAGACCATGTACGATTCGGCGCGCGTGGCACTCGTTCCGATGGGGTTCTGCTATCCGGGAAAGGCCAGCGGCGGGGACAAGCCGCCCCGGCGCGAATGCGCGCCCCTCTGGCATGACGAGGTGCTCGCGATATTGCCCGAGGACCGTTTGACGCTGCTCGTCGGCAGCTATGCGCAATCGTATTATCTGCCCGCAACGCGCACTCTGTCGATGACCGAGCGCGTGCGCCGCTTCCGCGATTTCCTGCCCGAGGTCCTGCCCCTGCCGCACCCGGCATGGCGTTCCACCTTATGGATGCGGCAGAACCCCTGGTTCGAGGCCGAGATTCTGGCGATCCTGCGCAAACGCGTTGCGGCGGCTCTCGCCTAGATAAGCCCTTCCGCTTCCATCGCCTGCTTCACCGCTGGACGCCCCTTGTTCCGCGCACGGAAGGTCGTGAGTGCGTCTGGCAATTCGATGCCGAACTTGTCGGCCCAGAGCAGCGTGACGAAGAGATAATTGTCGGCCACGGTCGGGCGATCGCCGACGAGAACGTCGCCGCCGTCCATGAGCGTCTCGGTCAGACGATATTTCTCGGCCAGGCTGTCCTTCGCCTTTGCCTGGCGATCATCGGTGTCGCCACCGAACAGGGGGTGATAGCCGCCATGGATCTCGGTACCGATGAAGCCGATCCATTCGAGCATCTTGTAGCGATCGACACCGGACGGGGCCGCATCGCCGCGATCGGCGATATAGGTGAGGACGGCGGGGTTCTCGGTCAGCAGGCCGACATCGTCGGTTTCGATGGCGGGGACGTAGCCGCGCGGACTGATGGCGTAGAAATCATCGCCATTCTCGGTCTCGTGCTTCGACAGATCGACCCTCACGGCCTCGTGCTCGATCCCCTCCTCGATCAAGGCGATATGGCTGGCGAGGCTACAAGCGCCGGGCGAAAAATAGAGCTTCATGAGAGTGTCCTTTCAAGCGAGTGAGCCTCTAGGCAACGGAGCCGGGAGCTGATGGGTCCGACCGTCTACAGCCGGTAGAATCCCGCCACCCGATCGAGCGCGATGCCGAGCACCAGCTTGCCCGAGCGGGCCGGCCAGCTGAGCGCCTTTTCCGCGCTTGGCAGGCTTTCGCAGGCGCAGACGACGCGCCACAAAACGTCGGAAAGCCCCCTTCCCGCTTCGCGCATCGCGCCATCGAAGCGCTCCTTGGCAGCAATCTGGCGCTCGCCCGGAGTCAGGTCTGCGCCGCCCAACCCGCCGTCGACGCGCACCGGGTCCCAGCGCATGGTGACCGATGGCGCAAGCTGGGCGCGTTCGAAATCCATGCGCAACCGTTCGCCCGCATCGAACTGGCGATCGTTGAGATGGCCGCGCGAATGCAACCAGCCCAAGGGCGATTCGGCCAGATTGACCGTGACCGACCGCTTGCGCTTTGCGACGCCGGACCCGCGACGAGGCCCCTCTTCCGTCAATTCGCGTTCGACCAGTTCCCGCTTCATGCCCGTCTCTCCGATTCGTCTTGCGTTCGCGTCCGAGAGCACCCTTGCAAAATGGTGATGCCTGTAGGAAAGCGAAAACCGATCTGGTTATTTTTGGAAACGGCACCCGTGATCAATCGCATTCGCGACATTCGCAAGCAGAAGGGCATGACTCTGGCGGACCTCGCCGAGGCTTGCGATCCCCCGACGACGCCGCAGACCGTCGGCCGCCTGGAAACGGGTATGCGCAATCTGTCGATCAAATGGATGGAACGGATCGGACAAGCGCTGGGGGTGGAGCCGGAATTGCTGGTCCGCTCCGAAAGCGCAGGCCATCCCCAATTGATCGCCACGCTCGCGGCACAGGGGGCGGAAGCCCTTTCCTCGCCGCGCGATGCCATTCTGGCGACCGACCTTTCGGGCGACGGCGCTTTGGTGGTGATGAGCATAGACTATCCGCACGGCGAATACCGCCCAGGCGACCAGCTCTGGCTGCGCCAGCTCGCGCCCGACCAGGCGGGGCGTGCGATCAATCGCGACGTGCTCGTGCCGCGCCGCGCGGGGCGATTCGCATTCGGGCGCCTGATCGATCGGCAGGGCGATATGGTCGGCGTGCTGCCGCCCGGACACGGCCAGAAACAGGAGGTGGTGAAGGACCCGCCCTGGATCGCGGTGGCGGAAATGCTGGTCAGGAAGCTCTGATCGTGCCGCGCGTCCTGTCGCTCTCCACACTGTATCCGAACCACGCCAACCCGCGCTTCGGCACCTTCGTGGCCCGCTCGCTGGAAGCGTTGCAGCGCGAGACCGATTGGGAGGTGACGGTCGTCAATCCGATCGGCCTGCCCCCGCTGCCCAAGCGCCTGCTTCCTGCACGGTATCGTATTCTCGCCGAAGCGGCGCATGACGGATGGGAAAACGGTGTCTTCGTCCACCGACCGCGCTTCCCGCTGATCCCCGCGATCGGAGGGCGTTTCAATCCCGGCGCGATCGCGCGTGCGGTTCTCCCTCTGGTGCGCGAACTGCATCGCAAAACGCCGTTCGACCTCGTGGACGCGCAATTCTTCTATCCCGACGGCCCCGCCGCCGCCCGCATTGCTCGGGCGCTCGACCTGCCGCTATCGATCAAGGCGCGCGGCGCGGACATTCATTATTGGGGCTCCAAATCCTATGCACACGCAGCGATGACCGACGCCGGAGAACAGGCTGCGGGCCTGTTGTCGGTCTGCGAGGCGTTGGCGGAGGATATGGTCGACCTCGGCCTGTCGCGCGCAAAAATCGCGATCCACTACACCGGGCTCGACCGGGACCGGTTCCGCCCGCTCAATCACACCCGGCTGCGGTCACGATTGGCCACGGAACTCGGTATTCCGATCGACGACAGGAAGCCCCTGCTCGCCACGGTCGGGGCGCTGATCCCGCGCAAGGGACAGCGACTGGTGATAGAAGCACTGTCCGATCTGCCCGACGCGCGCCTGCTGCTTGTCGGCAAGGGTGAGGACGAGGCCGAACTTCGCGCGCTCGCGCAGGAACGGGGACTGGCGGATCGCGTCCATTTCCTCGGCTCTCTCGATCACGATCTGCTGCCGCTGGTCCTCTCCGCTGCCGATGCGATGGTGCTGCCATCGAGCAGCGAAGGGCTTGCGAACGCATGGGTGGAAGCGCTGGCCTGCGGCACGCCGCTCGTCATCACCGATGCGGGCGGCGCACGCGAAGTGGTGGACGGTCCCGACGCCGGGATCATCGTCGCGCGGGACGCCGGGGCCATCGCTGACGGAATACGCCTGGTGCTGGCGCGCGCGACCTCCCCGCAGACTGTCGCGGCGAAGGCCGAACGCTTTGACTGGCGCGTCAACGGGCGGACACTCGGCGCGTATTACGACCGCATCGTCCGCCCGTAACGCGAGAACGAATCGCGGATCAGCGGCCCTCGCGCGCGAGGCGGGACTGACGATCCTCGTCGCTCTCGTCGGGCACGAAGCTGTTCGACGTGACGCCCATCCACACCAGCAGCGGCGCCGCCATGTAGATCGAGCTGTAGGTGCCGACGAAGATACCGAGCGTGATCGCCGCCACGAGGCCGAACAGGCTTTCCGGCCCGAACAGCAGCAGCGGCACCAGCGCGACCAACAGCGTCAGCGAGGTCATCACGGTACGGGCCAGCGTCTCGTTGACCGACAGATCGAGCAGTTCGGGAAGCGGCATCCGGCGGTATTTCTTCAGATTTTCGCGGATGCGGTCGTAAACCACGATCGTATCGTTCAGCGAATACCCGATGATCGCCAGGATCGCGGCGATGATCTGAAGGCTGAATTCGAGCTGGAACAGCGCGAACATCCCCAGGGTCAGCGACACGTCGTGGAACAGCGCGAACAGGCCGCCGACGCCGAACTGCCACTCGAAGCGGATCCAGATATAGGCGGCGACCGCGAGCATCGCGGCGACCAGCGCCCAGATGGCGTCGTCGCGGAATTCGCCCGAAACCTTGCCGCTGACCGAATCCACGCCATCGATGCGAACATCGGGATGGTCTGCTTCCAGCGCGCCGGTAATCCGGTCGGCCATCCGGTTGGCGTATTCGGGATCGCCGTCAGCTTCGGCGGGGAGCGCGACGCGGATCGACACCTGATTGGGCGCGCCGAAGCGCTGGATCACGGGGTTTTCCACCCCTTCCAGCCCACCGACCGTGGTGCGGATTTCGCCCACCGGTGCCTGCGCTTCACCCACGAAGGTCGCGCGGATTTCCTGGCCGCCGGCGAAATCGACGCCGTAATTGAGGCCGTTCACGGCGACCATGATCCAGCTCGCCGCAATCAGCACGATGCTGACCGCGAAGAACGGAACGCGCCATTTCAGGAAGTGGATATTCGTGTCGTCGGGGACGAGTTTCAGGAGCTTCATGGGTCTCGCCTCCTCACAGGTTCAATTCGTTCGGCCGCGCCTTGCGCAGCCATCCGGCGACCCACATGCGGGTCAGGGTCACGGCGGTGAAGACGCTGGTGAACAGACCGATCACGAGCACCACCGCGAAGCCGCGGATCGGGCCCGAGCCGAACAGGAACAGCAGCACCCCGGCGATGAAATTGGTGACGTTCGCGTCATAGATCGCGCGGCTCGCTTCCTTGTAGCCGGTCTCGACCGCGGCGACGACGCGCCGCCCGCGCTTTCGCTCCTCGCGGATGCGTTCGTTGATCAGCACGTTGGCGTCGACCGCCGCACCGATCGTCAGCACGAAACCGGCGATACCGGGTAATGTCAGCGTGGTGTTGAGCACGGCCATGATACCCAGGATCATCAGCACGTTGATGACCAGAGCTGCCGTCGCATAGAGACCGAACCGGCCATAGGTCGCGATCATCAGCACGATCACCGCGACCGAACCGATCGTCATCGCGAGCAGGCCCGAGCGGATCGAATCGGCGCCAAGATCGGGACCGACCGTGCGCTCCTCGATCACCGCCAGATCGACCGGCAGCGCGCCCGACCGCAGCGAGATCGCGAGATTGTTGGCGGTTTCGGTCGTGAAGCCGCCGGAGATCGAAGCGCTGCCGCCCAGGATCGGTTCGTTGATATTGGGCGCGGACAGGACCTTGCCGTCGAGGATGATGGCGAAGGGCTTGTTGACGTTCTCGCGCGTCAGATTGGCGAAGCGCGCCCCGCCCTGCTGGTCGAATGTGATCGAGACGACCGGCTCGTTGGTCTGCGGATCGAAGGTCTGCTGCGCGCCGACGAGATTATCGCCGCGAATGCCGCCCAAACGCCGCACCGCGAGCGAAGTGCCTGCCTGCGCGGTGGTCTCGGCATAGGGTACGATCTCGCTGCCCGGAGGCGCGACACCGGCGGCCACGTCGCTCGGCAAGGCGGTCTGGTCGACCAGCTTGAATTCGAGCCGCGCGGTCTGGCCGAGCAGTTCCTTCAGCGCGTCGGGGTCCTGCAGGCCGGGGACCTGCACGACGATGCGGGTATCGCCCTGGCGGATGATGGTCGGCTCGCGCGTGCCGAGCGAATCGATGCGCTTGCGCACGACTTCCGTGGCGCTGTCCATCGCATCGGTGACGGCCTGTTCGAGGCCCTGTTCGGTCGGCGTCAGGACGAAGCGCGTCTCGTCCACCATCGACAGGTCCCATTCGCGGACCATGCCGTTGCCATTGACCAGCGGAAGGATGAGTTCACGCGCGCGATCGACCTCGCCCATGTCCTCGACCATGAAGGTCAGACGGCCATCGGCAGTCGAGACGTCGCCGATGCGAATGCGCGGTTCGGCCTGGCGCAAGGCGGTGCGGACCGCCTCTTCCAGGTTCTCGAGCCGCTGCGCGGCGACCTGGGACGGCTCGGCTTCGAGCAGGATGTGGCTGCCGCCTGCAAGGTCGAGCCCAAGATTGACAGTCGGATCGGGCAGGGCCTCGGGCCATTTCGCACTGGTCATCGAGACCAGCGACGGCAAAGCGGCAAGAATGGCGACGGCCGTGATCAGCCACAGCCAAGTCTTCTTCCAGGTCGGAAAATCGAGCATCGTCGTGTGCGCCGGCTCAGTCGTTCGCGGGCGCAGCGGCGGTGGGCGAGATCACATCGCCAATCGTGCTCTTCACCGCGCGGACCTTCACGCCCTTGCTGATCTCCAGCTCGGCATAGTGTTCGTCGACCTTGGTGACCTTGCCGACCAGTCCGCCTGCGGTGACGACCTCGTCCCCGCGCTTCAGGCCAGCGACCTTCTGCTGATGCGCCTTTTGCTGCTTCATCTGCGGGCGGATGATCAGGAACCAGAAGATCAGGATCATGCCGACGATCGGCAACCAGCTGATCCAGGCGGGCGGCGGCGCGGCGCCGGTGGCTGCGCCTAACATGTAAAGCATCGATGAACTGCCTGTTGTGAAACGATCCGTTGGCCCGCATCTGGGTTGGCGCGTGCCGAAATCAAGTCGGCTCGCCGCGCCCGCCCCGCAGGAACGCAGCGGCGCCTAGCAGTATCGCGCGGCCTTGGAAAGACGGCCTTGGAAGGATGGGGTGCCGCTCCGATGCTCGCCAGCCTCATCGCGCCTGACGCGCACCGTGATCAAAGCGGAGCGGATCGGCGCTTGCCATCGCGAAGGCCCCCTCCTATAGGGCCGCCCTCCACTGGTCTCGGGACGTAGCGCAGCCTGGTAGCGCATCACACTGGGGGTGTGGGGGTCGCAGGTTCGAATCCTGTCGTCCCGACCAGTGGAAATTCCCCTTCCTGGCAAGAACCCCTCCCCTTTCGGGACGAGGCGAAGATTTACCTCGTTTCGGCGCGGCAGGCTTCGCGCAGGCGGTCCGCCATATCCTCCAGGCCGATGAAGACCTGCGCTGCGTCGGTGTGGCCGCTGTCCAAGACGCTCGCGACCGACAATTGCATCTGCGTGACGCGGTCGATGTTCTGGAGGCTTTCGACGTGTTTGCGGATGACCGCATCGTCGCAGGCGAGTTCATAGGCCAGATCGTTGAGCAGGCGCGAGGCGATACGCAATTCCTCGGCCAAAGCCGCATGAAGCGGCGTCGCGGCGGTATCGGCTGCGACCGGGGCGATCGCGTTCGCCTCGTCCGGCACCGGGATCGGATCGTGCATCATTTCCCGCACGCCCGCATCACTTCGATCGCGAGTTGGCTCGCGGAGACCGCCTGCACCGCCTCGCCGCGTTTCAACCGATACCCGTCATCGGTCGCATTGAAGGCATGGGAGCGCGCCTCGCCAAGCACGCTTGCCGCGCGTTCGCCGTCCTCGCCCCCGGTCCCGAACACCACGCCGACCGCTTCCTCGCCCGCGGCCTTGGCGGCGGAGGCGAACAGGAGCGAGGCGGACGGACGGACGCCGCCGACCGGATCGCGTTCCATGAGGCGGCAATGCCCGCCCGGCCAGGTGTCGAGGACGACGTGCTTGTCCGCTCCGGGCGAGAAATAGATCTTGCCCTGCGCCAGCGCGGTACCGTCGCTCGCGATCTCCAGCGCGGGCTTAACCTTGCCCGACAGCTCGCCGAGAAGCGCGTAGATCGCTCCCATGTCCATGTTCTGCAAAGCAACCAGAGTGGGCGGGCAATTGTCCGGCAGGCGCGTGAGAAAGCCCTTGAGCGCGTCGAGGCCCGAAGAATCGCAACCGATCAGGAGCGGGCGGCCGTTCCAGTCGATCGGCGGTACCGGCCCATCGTCCTTCGCGGCGGCGGCCTTGGTCAGTTCGGCTTCGCGCGCGGTCTTGATGCACTTGGCGACGTCTTCGATCACCTTCTTCATCATGTCCGGCGGGCCAACCGGCTTGGGGAAGCATCCGATCGCGCCCAGACGCTTCGCTTCCGCGGTGTCGCCCGTCCCTTCGGTCGTGCGGGTCGAGAACATGATGACCGGAAGTGGCCTTGTCGTCATGATCTCTTCGAGAAAGGCGATGCCCGACATGCCCGGCATCTCGACGTCCAGGGTCAGCACGTCGGGATGGAGCTGCGCGATCTTCTCGCGCGCTTCATCGGCACCATCGGCCTCGCCCACCACGGTGATGTTGCGGATTTCCTCGAGAGCAGAGGTGATCAGGGTTCGCATCATGCGCGAATCGTCGACAACGAGGACTCTGGTCTCGGACATCGTTCGGTCTTTCAGTCAGTATGGGACGGGGACGGCTACGCGGGGCTTCAGGCCGCTTCCGCGGGCGAAGGGTTCGAAAAGGCGAGCCGGTCGAGCGCGAGGATCGAGATCACCCGGTCCTCCACCGTCGCCAACGCTTCGAGGAAGTTGGGCGCCTGCGGATCGTGAGTGTTCGGCGGCGGTTGCAGATCGTCCTGCGAGACGGTGACGATGTCGTTCACCGCATCCGCGATGATGCCCTGCAACTGGTCGTTGATCGAGGTGACGATGATGACGTGGCGTTCGTCCGTATCGGTCAGACCCCAGCCCAGCTTGGCCTTGAGGTCGACGACCGGAAGGACCACGCCGCGCAGATTGACGACGCCGCGAACGTGCTGTTCGACATTCGGCAGAGGGGTGGTGAGCGACCAAGCGCGGATCTCGCGGATCGCCATGATGTCCATGCCGAGAGTCTGGCCGTTGATCTGGAAGGTAATGAGCTGTCGGTTCATGTCGGTATCTTCGCCTTTCTGGATCAGTGGAGAACGCGGCGGATCGCCACGGCGAGCTTTTCGGGATGGAAGGGCTTGACGATCCAGCCGGTGGCCCCGGCGGCGCGCGCACGCTGCTTCTTCTCGTCCGAACTTTCGGTGGTCAGAACCAGGATCGGCATCTCGGTGCAGCCCTTGCCGCGCACTGTCTCGATCAGCCCGAAGCCGTCGAGACGCGGCATGTTGATATCGGTGATCAGCAGGTCGGGCTGGTTTCCTTCCAGCTTCTCCAGCGCATGGACACCGTCCTCCGCCTCTACGATGTCGTAGCCGAGATCGGTGAGAGCAGCGCGCAGCAGCATCCGCATGCTGGGAGAATCATCGACAGTGAGTATCGTCTTAGTCACGGAGTGGATCCTCGTGTTTGAAATTCGGGTCAGAAGAATTCGACGTCGCCTTCGCTGGCGGGGGTGGGTTTTGCCACGGGGGTATTAACAACTGGCGGTGGCCCAGCGCCGGTAACAGTGCGGCAGCGAGCCATGCCGAGGCCTGCGCGAAACTCCACGCGCCGCGCGCTGAAGCCGCCGACATCCTCGCCCACCAGCGGAATCTTCTCGTCGCGCAGGAAGGTGCGCGCGAAATCGATATTGGACTTGCCGATATCCTTGAACGCGCTGTGCATTCTGGCACCGCCGAAGATGCGCGCCTTGAGGCGGTGGCGCATCGCGCCGCGCTTGAGCATCTCGTTGATGAGCACTTCCATCGCATGGATGCCGTAGCGCTGGAGATTGCCGGGGTTGTGATCCGATCCGGCGGCGAGGAGATAATGGTTCAGACCTCCGACGCGTTCGACGGGATCGTAGAAGCAGCAGGCCACGCAGCTGCCGAGAATGGTGGTCAGCACCACGTCGGCATCGCCACTGACCCGCGCCTCTCCCTGCGCGACGGTGATCTTGCGGAAATCGTCCCGGCGAGACAGCGTGCTCATGCCCGGCACCATTCGAGCGCGCGCGCACCGATTCGGCGCAGCGGCAATTGTTCGGTCACCGCGCCGCATGCGAAGGCTTCGGCGGGCATTCCATAGACGATGCTGCTGGCCTGATCCTGACCCAGCGTCATCGCACCGGCGTTGCGCATGGCAAGCAGGCCCTTCGCGCCATCATTGCCCATGCCCGTCAGGATCATGCCGAGCGCATTGGCGCCGGCGAAGCGTGCCAGCGAATGGAACAGGCGATCGACCGAGGGGCGATGGCCGTTCATCTTGTCTCCTTCGATCAACCGGCAATGCAACCTCGACGGATCGCCCGCGATTTCGAGATGCTGGAGGCCGCCGGGTGCAAGATAGACCTTGCCGGGCGCCAGCACCGCGCCCGGACGCGCTTCTTCCACGCTCGGCGGGCACAGACGATCGAGCCGGTCCGCGAAGCTCTTGGTGAAGCTTTCCGGCATATGCTGGACGATGACGGTGGGCGGGCAATCGACGGGAAAGTTGCGAAGCAATTCGATCAGCGTTTCGACGCCGCCGGTAGAAGCGCCGATTCCGATCACGCTGCGATCGCGGGCGCGATAGGTCGTCGCGGTCTTGGCCTGCGCCGGGCTCTGTACTCTCGCTGCTCGGTTCCCGAATCCGGGCGAGGTGCGAGCCTTCGCGGCGGTGAAGACCAGATCGACGAGCGAGGACTTGCCTGCTTCGCCCCGCAGGGAGAGATCGCGCTTGTCGAAGCAACCGATGGCACCGATTTCGAGCGCGGTGAGGCTGGCCTCGGCGCCCTCGCTGGTCAGGGAAGATACCATGACCACCGGCGTCGGGCGCAGGGTCATGATCCGTTCGAGGAATTCGAGCCCGGACATCCCGTCCATTTCGATATCGAGGGTCACGACATCCGGGTCGAGCGCCTTGATCATCTGGCGCGCTTCCTGCGCGCTGGAGGCGATACCGACGACCGAAATCGCGTCCGAACCCTCCAGCTCGCGGCTGACGAGCTGCTGCATCGTCCGGGAATCGTCGACCACGAGAGCGCGAACAGTCATCAGGCGACCTTCCGGTAAGATGTGCGTCCGACGATTTCGAACCGCGGAGCGACGCTGGGATCGAGCCGCTCGGAATGGCCGATGCACAGCAGGCCACCCAAAGCGAGACGATCGGCCAGACGCGCCTGCAATTTCGCCTTGGTGGGACCGTCGAAATAGATCATCACATTGCGGCAGAAGATCGCATCGAACATCGTTCGGATCGGCCAGTCACCGAGGAGATTGAGCGAATTGAACGTGATCGCATCGCGCAGCATGGAATCGACCTGGAACTGGTCGCCCGGCTTCTTCTTCAGCCACGTCTTCGCCAGCGGCGCGGGCACCGGCTCTACCGTCTGGGCACAATAAATGCCCTCCCTCGCCCCGGCCAGCGCGCTGGCGGAGATATCGGTGGCGAGCATACGGAAATCCTGGGCCAGGAGCTTGCCCGTCTTCGTCCGGTCGCTGCCGAACATGGCCATCAGCCAGCTATAGGGCTCCTCCCCGCTCGAACAGGCCGCCGACCACAGGCGAACGCGCCCTCGCCCTTCCAGCCGCGCTTTCAGATCGGGCCAGGCGAGCGTGTTGAAATCCTCGAAGTGATGCCCCTCGCGAAAGAAGAAGGTGTGATTGGTCGTCAGCGCATCGATCATCCGATTGCGCTCGACGGGATCGTTCTCGATCCTTTGCAGGTATTCTGCCACGCTGCCGAGCCCGCACGCCCGCACACGCGGGGCGAGGCGACCATAGACGAGCTGCATTTTCGAGTCAGGCAGCAGGATGCCGACCTCGCGATAGGCGAGGTCCGCTACCGCGCGGTGATCCGCCGCATCGAAGGCGAATTCCCGTCCACGCTGGGTTGGCTCGGCTGGCTGGGCCATCGCGCTCATGCCGCGCTCGCAAGGCTGGGCGTGCCGCGCATGTCGCGATGCGATGCAACCAGTTCATGCGCATCGACGATGAGGGCGACCTTCCCGTTGCCGAGGATCGTGGCCCCCGCCACGCCGTCGATCGGCTGGAAATTGGCTTCCAGACTCTTGACCACGACTTGGCGCTGATCGTTGATCGCATCGACCATCAGGGCAACCTGGCCCTTGTCGCTGTCGACCACGACGAGGACGCAATCGGACGGATTGCGCGGTTTGTCATCGACCTTCAGCGCGTGGGCGACCGACACGATCGGCACATAGCTTCCGCGCACGTTGAGCAGATGGTCGGAGCGACCATAGGCTTCGATCGTATCCGCAGTGGGACGTACGTTCTCAACGACATGCGAGAGCGGTATCACCATCGTCTGGTCGCCGACCGTCACAACCATACCGTCCAAGACGGCCAGCGTCAGCGGGAGGCTGAGCGAGAAGGTCGAGCCCTTGCCCGGTTCGGACGAGATTGCGATCCGGCCGCCGAGCGCCTGAATGTTCTTGCGCACGACGTCCATGCCCACGCCGCGACCCGAAATGCTCGAGACGACCTCGGCAGTGGAGAATCCGGGGGCGAAGATGAGCTGATCGATTTCCTCGTCGCTCAGCACGGCATCGCTATGTACGATCCCGCGTTCGATGGCGCGTTCGCGAACCTTGGCGCGATTGATCCCGCGACCGTCGTCGCTCACCGCGATGACGATACGACCGGACTGGTGCGTTGCGGAGAGGCGGATCAGCCCTTCCGCGCTCTTGCCCGCTTCGATCCGGCCCTCGGTGCTTTCCAGCCCGTGATCGACGGCATTGCGGATGAGATGCGTCAGCGGTTCGCCGATGCGCTCGATGACGGTCTTGTCGACTTCCGTCATCTCGCCTTCGAATTCGATGCGGACCTTCTTTTTCGTTTCCGCCTCGAGATCGCGGATGAGGCGCGGAATGCGGCTGTAGACCGTCTTCATCGGCTGCGCGCGGATCGCCATGGTCGATTCCTGCAAGTCGCGGGTCAGCAGTTCGAGATCGGCCAGTTCGTCGGCATGGGCAGCGTTACGATCCAGCAGCCGCTGCGACAGCATGGCCTGTGTGATGACAAGCTCGCCGACGAGGTTCACCAGACGGTCGAGCCGATCGAGATCGACGCGGATGGTCTGCGAAACCGGAGCAGCAGCCGGCTTTTCGACGGCGCGGGGCGCAGCCGGAGGAGCGGGCGCAGCGACAGGTTCGGATGCTTTTGCGGCCGCGGGTGCCTGTTCCGTTTCGGGCGAGGGAACGGGGGCGGGAACGGGTTCTGGAACCACCACGGGCTCGACCGGCGCATCGGCCAGCGTTTCGGCCTGGACAGTCGGGCTTTCGAGGACTGGCTGCTCCGGCGCGGAAGGCTGCGCAAGCGGTGTGAGCGTGTAGCAATCGGGCTCGAAAAATTCGAACACCGAACGAATCTCGTCTTCCGCGAGGGCCGAGGGAAGCACCATCGTCCAGCGCAGATAACCGAGCGAGGCATCGAGCGCTTCGAGCTGGGGGAGGCTATCGGTGTGACAGCATCGGTTTATAGCGCCCAGACCATGCAATTCGCGCAAAACGAGCAGCGGTTCGCCGCCATTGGCGAAAGCGCGAGCGCCGGGCGCATATTCGAGCAGCCAGCCGCCAGCCTCCGCTACCCCACTATCGGGGGCGCTCACTTCAAGCTCGCTCTCGACGGTGGTTTCGGTGCTGGCTGCGACGGAAAGATCGTCCGTTTCGCTCTGCGACGCGCCGAAATCGGGCAGGTCGAGCATGGCCATCAGGTCGTCGAAATCGTCGCCGCCAGCTGATGCGCCGGTTTCCGGGGCAGTCGGTTCGGACGGCGTCTCGGCCTGCGTCGGCTCGGGCACTGCAGGCTCAGGCGTTCCCTCGCACCGCGCGATCAATTGGCCTATCATGGCCGCATCGTCGGGCGCGTCGGTATGGCTCCTGGCGCTTGCTACGTGGTCCGACAAAATATCGAAGGCCCGGACGAGCAGCGACAGCAGATCATCATCGAGAGCGATCTTGCCCGAGCGCACCAGATCGAGCAGCGATTCGAATTCGTGCGCGTATTTCTGAAGGCGCTCCAATCCGAAGGCGCCCGCGCCTCCCTTGATCGAGTGTACGTGACGAAAGATCGTGTTGATCGTCTCGGGATCCTGCTCATCGCCGCTCAATTCGGCGAAACAGGATTTCAATCCGGCCAGCCCTTCCTCGCATTCCTGGAAGAAGATCGCCTCGATTTCATTCATGTCCATTTTTCAAATCCCTCGATCAATGGACGACGAGATCGTCGAGACCGGCAAGATCGGCCATGTCCGCCAGCCGATTGCTGCACGGGTCGACGCTGAACGACAGCCCCGCGGCGACTGCGGACGCTCGGGCTGCGAGCAGGACCTGGAGACCGGCCAGGCCGATGCGCTCCACCTGCCCGCCATCGATGGCGACCGGTTCCTTCGCGTTGATCCGTTCGATGACGGCTTGCGCCAGTCGTTCGGCTTCTCCGACGGTAATGTTCGATGGCAATTCAAGCGACATCGCTTCTTTCCTGGGCTTGAGTGCAGCGTGAGCGGGTAACCGAAAGGATCAGAATTCCGACCAATCGTCCTCGGCGAGCATCGCGCCGCCACCGCCAGCAGCCACGCGCTTGGGGGCGACCGACGCTTCCTGCCGGGGCGCGGGTTCGGCTCGCGTGGCGCTTGCCGCGCGCGCCTGGAGGCGGTGCACCGGGTTGGCCGGCACACTGCTGCCCTTGCCGTCGCGCACACGGAACTTCGCGATCTTCTGGTTGAGCGTTTCGGCTTCCTCGGCCAGGCTGCGTGCCGCCGCGGTCGCTTCTTCCACCATCGCCGCGTTCTGCTGAGTCACCCCATCCATCTCGCTGACAGCGGTGTTGACCTGCTGGAGCCCGGTCGACTGCTGCTTGGCGGAGGCCGCGATGGTCCCGACCAGATCGGAAATCTCGGCGATGCGGCCGATGATCCGTTCGAGCGCCTGGCCCGTTTCGCTGACCAGAGCGACCCCATGTTCGACCTGATCGGTCGAAGCGGTGATCTTTTCCTTCACGTCCTTGGCCGCTTCCGCCGAACGCTGGGCCAGGGCCCGGACTTCCGACGCGACGACGGCGAAACCCTTGCCGGCATCGCCGGCGCGAGCCGCTTCGACGCCTGCGTTCAGAGCGAGGAGATTGGTCTGGAACGCGATCCCGTCGATCACGCTGATGATTTCGCTGATTTCGTTCGAGGCGCGCTCGATACCGTTCATCGATTCCACCGCACGGCGCACGACTTCGCCCGAGCGTTCGGCATCACCGCGCGTTTCGCTGACGATGCTGTCGGCGCGGCTCGCGCCTTCTGCGGTTTCCCGGACAGTGCCGGTGATCTCATCCATGGCGGCGGCAGTTTGTTCGAGGCTGGCCGCCTGCTGTTCGGTCCGCTGCGACAGGTCATCCGATGCCTGACGGATGTCGCTGGCGCCGTTGCCGATCCCGTTGGCGGCTTCCATCACGCTTGCCATGACCTCGCTGAGCGAATCGATCGCGCCGTTGAAGTCCGAACGCAATTGCTCGTAATCGCGCGGGAAGGGCTCTTCGATGCGGCACGTAAGATCGCTCTTCGCCAGGCGCGAAAGCCCATCGCCCAGCGCACCGACGATCTGCTGCTGTGCCTCGGCTGCATCGCGCACCTGTTCGCCATGCTGGCGGAAGGTGTCCATCGCCTTAGTCATGCGGCCGACACAGTCGGTATATTGCGTACGCTCGATCGGGCTGGAAAGATCGCCGGCGGCAAGGCCTTCCATCCTCACGACGGTGTCGACGTAGGGATCGCAAACGATCTTCTTGAAGGCGAAGCCGAGGGCAATGGTCATCACGACCGCAATGGTCTCCGCAGTCAGGACGGCAGCGGATACCGTTTCGTTTGACAGGATCGTCAACAGGAACGGGATCGCCGAAAGCAAGGCGAAGACCGCAATCATGACATCGAATTTCCGCCGGATAGGCGCTTGCTCCCGAAACCAGGTAACCATATTCGAGCATCCTAAATCGATCGGCAGGGCCGAAAGGTGAGGGGTGAATGCCGGACGATTACGCAATATGCGCTAAATTAAAGTTAACGACCCGGATGCTGACAAAAACCGCCGGAATTCACGTCGCCTCACCCCTCGCTCGCGCTCAGTCAAACGCAGTCAGGATTTGCGCGAAGGCGCGTCGGCGCATCTGCTGGCGCAATCATTCGAAGGGAATTGCGCAGCGTCGGGCGGAATAGTTGAACCATCTCTTCCCGTGATTACCAAGCATTAACCAAAAAATGCGTAATCCTCGCTCCATGTCGCGAGCGACCGGAACCAGATTTGCATCGAACTGGCTTGGCCCGGTTCTGTTTGCCGGCCTGTATGGCGGCATGGCCGCTCTGTCTTTGGCGACGACCCAGACTGAGATGGGCATCGCGATAATCTGGCCGTCCAGCGGCGTCCTGGTGGCCGGGCTTCTGCTGATGGGAACGGCATCGCGAGCGATGTTGCTGGGCATGATCGTGCCGGTCAGCGTGCTCGTCAATCTGGCGTTCGGCGCGTCGCTCGGCCTGGCTCTGGGACTGACGCTCGCCAATGTCCTCGAAGGATTCCTCGCGGCCAGAATCGCCTGTGGGGCTAACGGCAAATGCGGACAATTCGACAATCCGCAATGGGTGTTGCGATTTGCTTTCGCCGCGATCTGCGCATCCGCCGCGAGCGCGATCACGGCATCGATCGCGGCGGGCTCGCTTGGCGATCCGTCCTTCCTCTATTCCTGGTTTGCGACCGTCCTGCTCGGAATGCTGATTGTTGCGCCTGTCATCGTGAGCGGCGTCCGATCGTTCTCGCGCAAAGACCGGGCGAAGATCGACGTAACAAAAGCCTGGGCCGCAGGCGTTTTCGCACTCCTCTCCATCACCGCAACCTTCGCGCAGACACACTACCCGCTCCTGTTCCTCCCCGTCGTCGCGACCGTCCTGCTGACCTTCGTTCTCGGCGTAACCGGCGCGCTGATAATGACCTGCGCGATCACCGTCGCGGCGACAATGTCGGTCATTTACGGGTCGAGCCCGATCGCCTTCATTCCGGGACGGCTCGAGCAGATCTATTTCACGCAATTCTATCTCGCCATGATCTTCGTCTCGGCTCTGCCCCTGGCGGCGCTGCTGGCCCGATCCCGCTCCCAGATGGCGGAAATCGCGCGGCGGAAGGCGCAACATGACGCCGCGCAGGCCTTCGCCCATGTGGGCCACTGGCGATATTGTCTGAAGACCAATACCAGCGAATGGTCCGACGGGATGTTCGCGATCTACGGCCTCGACCCGAGAGTCGATCCGGCGCGCAATCTCGAACATGGCTCGATCATCGAGGAGGATTCGGAGGCCGTGCGCGCGGTCCTGGAAAAGGCCGTGATCGACCGGCAGCCATTTATTCTCAAAGCGAGGATCAGGACGCAATCGGGCGAAATCCGGCACATCGAATCGCTCGGTGACGTGGAGATCGAGGACGGCAATGTCGTCGCGATCTTCGGCGTCCTGAAGGATGTCACCGCACATGTCGCGGCCCTGCAACAGATCGAAGCCGAGAAAGAGCGCGCCGAGGCGCTGGCGGACAAGTCGCTTCGCCTGTCGGAAACCGACCAGCTCACGGGGATCGCCAATCGGCGCAAGCTGCTCGAAACCCTCGACCGGGAGATTGCCCGGACTCAACGCGAGGGAACGGATTTGTCGATCGTCATGATCGATGTCGATCACTTCAAGTCGATCAACGACCGCTATGGTCACGGGGTCGGTGACGAAGTGCTGAAACATATCGCGAATTTGGGATCGACGGCGCTGCGGAGAGGCGATCTGTTCGGTCGGCTCGGCGGCGAGGAGTTTCTCGCCATCCTCCCCTCCGCATCGCCCCGGGCCGCGATGCGGATCGGCGAGCGGCTGCGCCGCAAATGCGAGGATCTCGACTGGGGAAAAATCGCGAATGTCGAGGGGGTCACAATCAGTCTGGGAGTCGCGCGGTATCAGTTCGGCTATGACGAGACGAGCCTGCTCCATGCGGCCGATACGGCGCTCTATTTCTCCAAGGGCGCAGGGCGTAATCGCCTGACAGTCGCGGATCAGACGTCTCCCCTGTCGGAGGGTTCACCCGTCGGGGTGACGTCCCGCTGACAGGCGATCCAAAGACCGATTTCGCGATTTCGACCGTTATCTGATTATACAGGCCCCACCCAGATTTCGCTTTCCTACACGAACCCATATGGTTACCTGAATCGCTTTCTCGAACCGGAGTAAGCGTATGCCACTCGTCGAATCGCTCGTCGGCCCCCTCGCCTCGCTGCTGGACAAGCTGATCCCCGACAAGGAGGCGCGCGCGAAGGCCAAGCTCGAACTGCTCGCGCTGGAAGGGACGCAGGAGCTGCGAGTGATCGAAACGCGCCTCTCCGCCATCCTCGCCGAAGCGCAATCCGGCGATCCGTGGACCAGCCGCGCGCGTCCCGCCTTCCTCTACGTGATCTACGTCCTGATCCTGTGGGCGCTGCCGATGGGGCTGATCGCCGCGATCTCGCCCGGCGCGGCCCAGAATATCGCTTCGGGCATGAGCGCCTATCTCGGCGGGCTGCCCGAGCCGCTCTACGCTCTCTTCGGGACCGGCTATCTCGGCTACACGGCGGCGCGCCAGTGGGGCAAGGTCAAGGGCGTGGATCGGTGAGACTGCGCGTCCCCAAACCGCGCTTCCCCAAACGACGGCGGGACGGTAGCTTCAGGCGATGACCTCCACGATATTCGTCCTCAACGGCCCGAACCTCAATCTTCTCGGCACGCGCGAGCCGGAGATCTACGGATCGGACACCCTCGACGATATAAGCGCGATGGTTGCGGCGCGGGCGAGCGAATTGGGCCTCGAAGTGGATTTTCGTCAGACCAACCACGAAGGCACGCTCGTCGACTGGCTGCACGAGGCCCATGCGACCGGCGCCAAGGCGATCCTGCTGAACGCGGCGGCCTATACCCATACCTCCATCGCCCTGTTCGACGCGATCAAGGCGATCCGTGTGCCGGTGATCGAAGTCCACCTTTCCGACCCCGAGACCCGCGAGCCCTTCCGCCACCATTCCTTCGTCGAACCAGGCGCGGTCGCCGTGGTCAAGGGATTGGGCGCGAAGAGCTATCTGGTCGCGCTGGAGCGGGCCGCCGCCTTGTAGGACCCACAGCGGTCTGCCCCTCCCCCTTGCCTTGCGGCGATCCGGGTAGCATAGGCGCCCGATCCATAGATTAAGGGTTCCCATGGCCGAACGCAAAGGCACCGCCGGTTCCAAATCCGGCATGAACGTCGATATCGACATCGTCCGCGAGCTTGCGGAATTGCTCGCCGATACCGGGCTTACCGAAATCGAGGTGGAGGATGGTGATCGCAAGGTGCGCGTCGCGCGCGGCGGTTTCGCGTCCGCCGCCCCCGCGATGGCCGCACCGGTGGCCGCTCCCGCTGCGCCTGCCGCGCAGCCCGCCGCCCCCGCTCCTGCACCGGCGAGCGAGACTGCCGCCCCCGACATGGCGGGCGCGCTCAAATCGCCGATGGTCGGCACCGCCTATCTCGCGCCCGAGCCCGGCGCGCCCGATTTCGTGAAGGTCGGCGACAGCGTGAAGGAAGGCGACACGCTCGTGATCGTCGAGGCGATGAAGGTGATGAACCCGATCACCGCCCCGCGCGCCGGGACCGTACGCCAGATTCTGGTCGACAATGCCAAGCCGGTCGAGTTCGACCAGCCGCTTGTCGTCATCGACTGAGGACGCAAAGCATGGCCATAACCCGCATCCTGATCGCCAATCGCGGCGAAATCGCGCTGCGCATCCACCGCGCGGCCCACGAGATGGGCATCGAGACGGTTGCTGTGCACTCC
>Ga0114912_1000304_pt1 | contig 26143 bp, 28 predicted proteins | sample MalvirDeepMed_51_FD_89713 | JGI IMG/M metagenome (GOLD analysis project Ga0114912, IMG submission 89713) | Marine viral communities from the Global Malaspina Expedition - Malaspina viral metaG DeepMed_51 | ecosystem: Environmental > Aquatic > Marine > Oceanic | place: Mediterranean Sea...
GAACAAAATAGACAAGGAGAAGTTATTGATCATATTGGGGTTTAGTTTTCTAATTTGGTTTGTTGGGGTAATCCTCGCAAGCTGGTTTGGGATTCTATAAAAACGGGCGAGCCGTGCCGCCCTCGATGCACGGCAATTTTTTTAAAATGAAACTAGCACCAAAAGAGTACGCAGTAACAAAAGACAAGGACGAAGTCGTTCACATTCAATGGCATTGCATCCATCACACATGGCACGGGGAAAAATTCCTGCTTTGTGAAGGACTCCCAAACCACGTTGTATTCATCAGGGAATTATTGGACGAGGCTGGATACAAAAACGTGACTTTAAACAGCACCAACATCTGAACATGAACCGCGAAGAATACTTGAAACAAGTTGCGGAAACGTCCCGCTCTTTGAGTTGGGCTTGCACCAATTACATGGTCGGAAAAACGCGAGGCACAATCGAGGAAGTTGGAAGGCTACAAAATAAACTCCGTTGTCGCTACGGTTTAACTTACGCCCAAATCCTGAAAGCGTCCGGATTGCCTGAAGCTGATTTTGACGAGATACTTTACTTGGCCGAAACAGACTCCGAATTCGTTAGATACGGGGATTATTGACATGAACTTCTTAAATCGAAAACAATCCAAAGCAAGCTGCAAAGCCATTGCAGAAACCGCTCGCGCTCACAAGTTCACAATTATTTCAAACGAGTATCTCGACGATCTCGAACGGAGAATTGCAAACATGGTTCGTGAGGATATTAAACGGCTACCGTCCAAGGGCAAAACAGTTTATCCGTTAATTCGGTAGCTGTTCCAATTCAATCCCAAACTCTTTCGCAAGGGAAACGGCTGATCCATCCTTGGAATAAACCTCTCGAAATATTATCTTCTTTATTCCATTAGCCGCTGCCAACCGCATACAATCCTGACACGGCATCAGGGTACAGGCTAAAAGAAACCCCTCGTCAGGCCGGATATATCTCAAAGCATTAACCTCGGCATGAACAACCCTCTCGCGTCTCCGATCCCGGTCACTCCAATCAATTTCAATTCCGGCTGGCGCACCGTTGTATCCAATCCCGGCCACGGAATAATCCTCTCGTAATACGCAAGCCCCAACCCTCTCGAAAGGGTCTTCACTTCTAGCCGCTCCTGTCTCTGCTAATTTCAGAGCATATTCCTCCCAAGATATTCTCATTGTTCGTACCAATCTATGGCTATAATAACCATGAAAAAAACAAGCATAAACAACGACGAGGCTGCTAGTATGTGTAAGATCATTTTCTTTGCTTCAAAGCGTCCAGTTCCATTGAGTAGAGGTAGAACCATAAATCCATACATTCCTCTTGTGCTGCCTTGATCCGTTGGAGTTGGGTCATTTTAATCATGCCCTTATCTCCATTGGGGTTGTGTTCCTTGATTCCAAGGTTGAATTTCTCCGCTGCTCGCAATCTAAATGCGGTTAGCCCCGCATCTCTTATTTGTTCGTCTGTCATTTTTCCTTTCTATGTAGTTGTTTCATCTCGTTGATGAATTAACTTACTAATTTCCCCCGGCAATACTAGTTTAGTGGTGTTGCCCAGCTTTGACTCAAACACACATAAACAAATCCAGCCTTTCTTACTGGAAGCTGTTTGTTTTAGTTTTACTGCCACTATCCTAAACCGGGGATGGTAGTGCCTCTCATAATTGAGCGGTTATCCTACCAAAATCCTCTCGTCTGCTAATCCAAAAATTCTCCCCGGCAAACGTGATCTGGACTAATGGTAAAAAATCCAGTTGTTGCCCCGCTTGCCGGGAATGGTAGTGTCCAACAGCATTGCTGGATTATCCTACCAAAATCCACTCGTCTGCTAATCCATCGGGTGCTACCAATGATACCAATTTCGGGGAAAGTTTCCATAAACTACACCTAAATCCATTTGTACTAATAAAGTTCAAAACTGGTATCATTGGTAGCACCCGTTTAGTCTCTGGATTGGAGTTCCCACCTGTTTTTTCCATGTGATCTGTACCACTTAACCCTCTCTGGCATAGACTTATGGAGCCTCCGCAAGTATGTCTGGAGTGCCGTTGGGTAGTAAAGTAGCTTTTTTATCTGATCCTTGTAAATTGAGTCTCCAAATAGGGCTAATTCGAGGTCTTCTTGGCTTCCTTTCCACGATCCATTTTCTGGAATCACAATTATGTCCAACAACTCCATCAAACGGTTTTCGTGGGTCATTTCAGTCAGGATTTCGACCAGTTCAGGGTGTTGGAATGCCCGAATACCAAACCTTGACTCCTTATACTCTTTTGGAATCTCATATTTCTCCACAAACTGGATAAAACCCGGTATTTCGGCACGTAAACCGTCCCAAAAGTCAACCCTACCACGAGGACTGTCGGAATCCATTGGCATAACGGCCACGCCAACCTTTAAAAGCATGATTTTATCTTCGATAGATTCTTCGAGGGGAGGCAGCATGATTAGATTTTCAGGTTCATCGTTGACGCTGATGGTGAGTCTCCATATTGGGTATAAGGTGAGTGCTTCCTTGTGTTTACCGTGACAAGATTGGAGTGAGTTTACGCACATATCCTTGATTTTGGAACCAAAAACTCGTCTGGAGGGCATGTCAAAAAAAGGCACTTCATCGGCTATGCAAAGGTGTTCTGCTCCAAACAAATCCCCGTTAAATTCGCTCTTGCCAACCATGTAGCGGTATGGCTTTTCGGCCCGGCCTCCAAGCATTTCTGTAATTATGTCTTGAAATAGGTTCTTACCGGCGTTTCTAGGGCCAGCGAGGACTAGGGCTTGCCCCGGCATTGGAAATCCCTCTACAACGGCTTTACGGGCCATCTTGAGCCATCCATAAACCAGAGGTCGTTGGTCTATTTCCTCCCCCTTGAAAAGCTGATCCACTACGGACTGAATCATGGGGTATTTTTTGGATTTCCCTTTAACGATGTTTGGGTCGCAAGTTACTAAAACTCTCCGGCCATTCATTAGGTAGCATCCGGTTTTGATCCCGGCCAATCTCCCGGCAAAAGCTACTGCCTTGCCATAGGATACGTCTGCCACAAGTGAGTCGATGGGAGACATGTTTTCATCGTCGTTGGCCCGGCCTCGTAATCCCCATGATTTAAGGATTAGTTTTAGGGTTGTCTTGGTGTATGGCACGTATTCTCCAAACTCGTCTTGGACGTAGTATTTTTCTGATGGAGGATAGAACCAGATGGGTAGCTGGAGACGATGCTCCAGTTCAATTTTTTTAAACATGGTGGGTTATTTAGGGGTGAAATATTTTGGATGGTTAAAATATAGGATGGGTTGGCGTTTGCCGTTTTCCCGTTTGCCGTCAGGCATCCTTACAAACAAGGACTTATTCCAAGTGGCGGTGTCTGCTCCAAGTCTGGTTGCCTCCTTGAAGAAGGTTATCAGTTTTTCTTCTGGAATATCCTCAACATGAAACCAACCGTGCAGGGATTTGTTACCAGAATGGACAACGAGTGTAACTGGAATTATTCGGTCGAGGTTGTGAAGGAATGCGGCATGGTCGGCATGTTCTCCCCTATCAAATTCCACGACCAGATATTTTCTTGGCCCGGTGTTGTCTAGGGTGTGTTGGCTTTTGTTTCCGTTTTGAGCTATGCCCCAAATACTGGACATTGGGGAAGGCACAATGAATTGTAGGCTTTCACATTTATCCTTAAAAAATTCTAGTGGAGCGGTTCTAAAATCGCTTTGGCTTGCTCCACAACAAACGAGGGAATCTTCTTCAAACAAAAGTTTTAAAGCCCCAAAGCAATCAATTTCCTCCGCTCTGGTCACAGTCAAACGATTCAACAAGGCTTTACGTAAACCCTGCATTGGAACAACCCGTTTTATGAAGGCAATGTAATCATCGTCTGGCTTGTCCCATTTGGGACGTTTGATTAGCCCGGTTTTTTTGATTGAGTCGTAGGCATTGTGGACTTCGTTTATCTGTAAGGCGCGTGTGGCATTTGCATCGCAGAATTTTTCAGCCCCATCAACCTCAATCCCCGCATCAATGAACACACAACAAACGTGGTATATCCATTTGTGGACTCCCTCACCTGAATCGGGGCATGGACTAATTGGCAGGTTCAGAGTGTTCATTTTGGTGGGTTGAATGGAGGATTCCACAATCATCACGCCTACCGCTAACTGTTATCAGATCGGCCTGTTTCAATTCAGAAATTCTGCCGCTTATGCAGTTAAGTCTTCGATTCATTTGTTCAGCTATTTCTTTGGAGATAATACCGCTTGAACGTTTAATGATTTCATAAACTTTCGCTCTATCTCGCTGTTTAATAATTGATGGTGGATTTGCCGCCATGCTCTCTATATTACCTCGGTGTCTTTTTTGGCATATATCATCTAATACGTTGAACTCGTGCATCAGCGTGGTGTGTTTGGTTTTGTTATCCATTTCAAGTCTTCCTTTCTATTATGGTTTATTTTGTGTAGTGTTTTGCTTCTATTGCTTCAGCGGCAATTGGACAACCCTCCAGCCATTCGGGGGTGATGGACATTAGGTTTTCTATTTCCTGTTTTGCGTCCTTGTCTTCCTCGTCAACCTCTACAATAAATTCATCGTGGACAGTCCATATTATGTTGAACCCGGCTTTCAGTATTCGGTAATAGCAGTCTGCGAATACATCTCTGGCTGTGGCTTGGACTATGTTTTCACATAACTTACCCCCGTAGAAATTTCTTGGTGCTGCCCCTCTAGTTATGGAGGCAAAGTGTTGTGGAAATTCTGCATTTGTATCGTGGCACTTGCAGCTGAAGTATGAAATCCATCTTCCACTAGGCAGTTGCAGTCGGTTGTCCTGTCCAATGTCTGCCATGAATGCCTTCTGCCGTCTTCTCCAAAAATCCACGACCATCTGGTTTGATTTCCGATAATCCCTGACAATCTTCTTGGCCTCAATGTCGGTCATGTCCACTCCCCAATTTTTAGCGACTGCCCTGAACTTTTTAGCCCCGCATCCGTATCCCAATCCAAGTACCCTTACCTTGGCTAGTTGTCTGGTTTGCTTGTCAACTGTTTTGGCATCTGGAGGTAGCATTGTAGTTAGTGCGTGGGCTTCGTATAAATCCTTACCGTCCCGTATAAATTCTAATAGTTCGGCATCACCGCATAACCAAGCTAGGCATCTAGGTTCAATCTGCGCTAGGTCAGCAAGTATAAATTTTTTACCGGCCCGTGGAATGAACATCTCCCTGACGTTTATTCCGAAAATATCTCCCCTTGGAATGTTTTGGAGATTTACTCGTGTATCTCCGCTCCATCTTCCGGTTAGGTTGGCCCCGAAATATTTCAAATTAAATGGGAGGATTCCATCCCCCACTAAATTACTGGAAGTTCTACGGTCTATGGTTTCTAACAACCTGACCAATCTGTTAGCTGACCTCCAGTTTCGCAAGGATGCAACGATGGGGTATTTTTCGGCATATTCGGCTTCCCATCTGTCGCAGTCTTCATTGCCCATTGCGGTGCTTTTCGGAGCGGGTATTCCTTCCTTGGCACAAAAGGCTTTTAGCTGTAGCGGTGAAGTGGGTGGAGCATCCTTTGCCCAAGGGATTTTAGTTTCAGCCCTGTCCTTTTGCACCATCAGATCGACTAGCCCATTTCTCAGGGCATCTATATTGATCCTGACACCGTTGAAGCCGCTTTCCATTGTGTGCCGGGCAATGGTTCTTTCGTGAGTTGGCCAATGGGGGGCATAGGTTTCCCATAATTTTAAGCATAACTTGGAGTCGTTAAGGGCGTAGTAGATTAGTTGGCCGGTTTCCTCCCCGTTCAACGATTCAAATTTTCGTCCCTTCATTTTATCTCGAACAGTTTTGTCAGGCTTCACTCCAAACATTTGTTCGCTTGCCCCGGCAAGGTTTCGTGGGGCTTGGATATAAACGGCTAGGTTTGCTGTGCAATCCCATGCGGGTTTTATTCTGCTAGGGATTAGTCCTTTAATTTGGCATCCCCTAAACACGGTTGAATCAAACCCGGCATTGTGGGCTATAAAATGGGGGGAATCTGAAACCTGATCCCAAGGTGCTTTACTTGGATGACCTACAAACTCAATTCCATCTCCAAGCATGGAAACCAAATAGGGATCGAATTCCTCATGGGCAACATATCCCTGATTACCCAAATCCCTTACAGAATAATCCTTACTGTAATAGGTTTCAAAATCTATTGCTATTGTGGTATATGGACTCATTAAATATATTTCCTCACGGTTGTTTGCATTTGCTGTTCTCTTGCCCATCGCACCCATTTTCTAGGTGCTCCATATCTTTTTTTGATTTCTTTAATTCGTCTGTTTTTATGGGGGAAAGCAGTTCTGTAATTCATCGTCCGACTTTCGTGCCTTCCAACTTCATCAGTTGATAATCCATGTTTAATAGCAAACCGTTTAAAGGCCAGATTGATTGCCATGCTATTGGTAATGGTTTCATCTGAAATTGTAACTTGGTTTATGTTCATTAATATGCTTTTAAAATATCACGAATTTCTTCATCTATGGAGGTATCCATTGGAGGTAATACCTGTAAAGGTTTTATCCAATCCCACCATTTTAAATGTACTTTGTGGGCATAGTGATATTTGCGGTGTTCATCGCTTATGCCGTGCCTTTCCAGTTGGGCAATTTTTCTTTGACGTTCTGTAAGCCGTATTGCACGAGTAACGTCAGGTTCCCGTTGGTGATTAGCATGTATAAAGCTAAACCAATGCCAACTGTTATTACGTCTTTTGTCTGTGTTTGGTTTTTTCATTTTTTAAAAAAGGGGGCGATCAATGAAGGAAGTAGTACCAACTACAAGAATAAACTTCCTTGCTGCATCTTAATAGCAGTCTGTACCCACAAGGAGAGGGAACGAGAGGGTAACCCACCAAGAAACCCCCCGTTCCCAACTACTTATCGTGACAATTGCCTAACCCAAGTAGCAAACTCTTCGCTATTTCGGCCTCCAGTTTTAATAACCGGAACGAACACCTTGTTTTTACCCAAGGTTTCCCGCTTGCTGGTCAGTTCCCAACTGCCGTACTCCAATCCCTTTTTGAGATTGTACGCGGCAGCGGTCATTATGACCCGTCCAGCCCGTCTGTATGCCGTGTTCCGCATTGTCCATAGGGCAATTGCGTATTGTGTATCGGCATATTCAAACGGGAAGTGAGATTCATCCTCTCCACGAAGAATGCAAGTAGCAACACCGACAGGACTCCATGTAGGTGGAACGTCCTTGCTCCATTCAGTAGTGCCTCCCTTTTCGGCAACTTCCTTTAGAGTTTTGGCATTGTCCGGCATTTGCTCACTACCATATTCGAGGTTTTCGATGTAGTATTTGTGCCAATGAGCAATGGTTAAAATTACTGGAGTTTCACCATCACTAATTGCGTGTTCATTGTTGAGGACGAAAGACCCCGGTGAGAATAACTCACCAAGATCACCGACTTGCTGAACCAACTTCAATGATGGAATCTGCAAATCACTTCTGCAAATTTCACCGCTGACGCTTTCAGCATTGACTTCTATTGTACCGACAGGCATTGCGGGAGCAACCACCGCTTCGGTTGATGTTTCGTTTTCCATGTTTTTTGTTTCTTTATTAGTAGCACTCATGTTTTTCCTATATATGGTATTTCTTCTCCACGCTTGATGATTCCAGCACTCGCTAAATCACCAAGAATGGAAGCGGCATACTTCGCTTTTTCACCCCTTGGAGCTTTGTCTTTAACAGCCTTTTCAAGTTCTGTTATTGATATACTACAAGCCGGTAAAAATTCTCCTAATTCCAATGTGCCTTCTAAAGCGGCCCATGCCTCTAGAATTTGCTTTATTCTTCGACTACCCTGTCTGACCTTTAATTCGTAGCCGGGTATTTCCTCCCCGTCTAACGCCATTTCTAATGCCCTAACTTTCACGCTCTTACTAAACCGTTCCATGATGGCAGCTAACTGGAGAGCTTTGCTCATGTCAGAAGGGCTGGTCAGGGCATTTAGGTTTGGTTCTATTGGGATGGGCAAACCTTCAAATCTTTCCGCAACTTCAATGGCGGTATTAACAACGTCAGGGCAAGTGGCTTTAGCTCCACAATAAACACAAACAGTTGGGCTAGGGCAATTTCTTTCCCCATCACTACTGGCTTTCCTGATTATCTCCTTAAATTCCTCCACCCAACCAAAAACTTCATCAACGTCCCAAATGTGAGTTAAATGTTCATCCCTGTTTGGAATTAAAAAGTGAAACTCAATCGTTTTGGGTTCAAACTCAAAGGCTGCTCCAAGGACGTAGGCTCTGGCTTGGTAGTTCTCCTTTGGAGTATCAATTGATCCTTTGCCAAATTTGTAGTCAAACATGGCAACTCTATCCCCCAACTTGATAACCAAATCACAAGTACCCCAAGTGCAGTCTGGAATGGCTACCTTTTTCTCTATGTGAATGTCCCTGCCTTTTGCCTGACGTATGAAAGGTTCGATGACTTTCATGCACCAACCCAATTCAGATTGGTCTTCCTTGGTATAGTCTTCCAGAGCAAAATCATCCACCCTTCCGGCAATGTAGCTTGCGTATTTCTCCATTATGGCATGGAGGCGTGTACCCCTGTCGGCAGCGTAGGTGTTGGAATCAGGATCGTTGATCCAGTTGGGGCAAGCTGCCTTGTACTTTAGTTGGGAGGGGGAGTGTTTTGCGTGAGTCGTAGGCATATTAGGTTGTTTATTTCGGTTAGTTTTTCTTTTGTTATAAAGTAGCCGGGTAATCTGAATATGAACCAACCAAGAACGATACCGGCATTATATTTTTCGCAGTCCTTGATAAAGCCAACTGGACGAGTGTGGCGACTCTGATCCCAAATGCCTCCTTCGATCTCAATGGCGATCCAAGTTTTTGGATGGGCAAAGTCGAATCGCCACTTTCGTTCGGGATGAAATTTAAGTTCTTCAACGAGTTCTTGGCCCTTAATTTTCTTCCAGATTGTTAGAAACCTTGTCTCTAGTTGACTTCGATTTCTCATTTGTTTTAAATCCTAGTTTGAAGAGTTCGGAGTAAAAGACTTTTAATCTTGATCCGTTTTTCTTTAGCTGTGCCAGATAGCTTGTCCTGACTTTTTCCCTTAAAGAAAGGGGTATTTCGATGGTTATTAGAACATTTCTACCCATGTCAGAGGTCAGGTTCTCATGGGCAGAATCGGCTGTCAACAAATATTTTAAATTTTTTTTCTCAAACGGTGGACTACTCGGTGATTATCATTGGGGGCAGATACTCATTAGACTTTTTTGTGTCTTTTGTAGCGGCTCTCTTCTCGTACTCTTTGGCGTATTTCCATATTTCTTTCTGTTTCTTTTTCCATATTTCTTCTTCAGCTTCAACGTCTGCTTTCCAGAATTTTCGGCCCTTTTTCTCACCGTAAAGGTCGATGAGTTTTTGTTGATGGATAGGATTGTATACAACACTATCTGGTTGAGTATTCGATAAGTACTCCTTAAAAGAAGGAACTTTTTTACCTTCTGAACGGAAGAAATTATAAGACACTTGGCCAGAAAGTTCGTTTTCCTGACGTTCTTCAGTCATGGCCAGTTCTGGTTTGGGTTGTCCTTTTAACCCCATCTTTTTTAATGAGGTTTTGTGACCTCGCACGGGACGGCTACCCGAAGTCCAAGCTAACCATTCTGCCCCAAGTCCAAAATCAGGTCGTGTGGGGTCATATTTATCCCCCCGTTTCATCTCGACCGGCCAAGGCGTACTTACTGATGGGGCAGCAACATTCTTTTTCCACGGGCCGATTCGTTTAAGACGATTCTTTTCGATTGATTCTTCTTGCGAGAAATTAACAGTAAAACTTCCATCGGGATTCCGCTTAAACTCAGGGCCGGGAGTTTTGTCGGGGCCAAAAGTTCTATCAGGGTTCCAGCTTTCTTCAACCAGTTGTTGGAAGTTTCTTAAAGTTTCCAGTTTTATCTCTTGATGAAGATTGTTGGAAGGTTCCCTAACTTTTTTCTTTCTTTTTTTACTCTTAATTGGCATATAAAACCTCTCGCTGGAAATTATTCAATTGGGTCGGCAAAGTCAATAAACCTAGAATGCGCCCTTCGTAAAGCAGCGTTTTTAACTTGTTTTAGTCTGCTTATTTTAGTCGCTTTTTCACTAGCGTCCATATTTTTAGCCGCACCAATAAGTCGAATACTTTTATTGGTTTTTCTAATAATAGATTCAGTGATTTTTACTGTTGGATGTATTTGGAATAAAATCTTATTCAATTCTCGGTGTTGTTTAGCTTCTTCTGTTTTTCCATTTTGAATGTATAATTTATGCAAATCGGCTGCTTGATAAGATTTTTCTCGCAACAATTTGAATTTTTCCAATTCATAAAAAGATGATGGAGAAGCTAAAAACCTTCTAGCTATTGGCACATCATTAGGTTTAAAATTTTCATATTCAGAAGGGTGGAATAGTTTTTCAACACGAAGCAAAGTTTGCCCCACTCCACCTGTAAAATGTTTTGCCACTTGCTCAAGAGCTTCCGGACTCCAATCTATTGAACCTGAAGCTACTTCATTGCCTCCAGTTAAACTATTTAGCCCTTGGGCAACGGCTTTAAAAGGCGCACGTACAGTGTTCCAATGTCTATATGAATTTGGAGTATCATAAGGAGCAAACGGGCTTGGTTCCGGCCAAATTTTAGCACCTTTCCAATCTCTATTGGTAGTCAGATCAACAACAATATCTCCAACATCAGGAGTAATTGATCGAAGTAAGGAAGTACTTCCTCCTATTGGATTAAAAGAATCTGCTGCGGCAGACATTATGTTTAATGCTGCTGCTGCTGGTTTCATAGCACCCGGTAAAGAAAGTGAAGGGTCATATCCTGAAGCCCTTAAATATCCATCTCGTCCAGCCTGATATGCTTTTGCTCCCATATAATGAAGCACGTTGTATCCATATGGCATTGGAAAAGCAATAGCATCTTTTCCAGTAATTGGATTTATAAATATGAAATTGGTTTTTTTCTTCCACTCTGGAATTTTATCATAATAAGAAATGCCTTCTTCGTCTTCTCCAGAAAATAATTGGTTAAACATTTCTAATGCAAATCCAGTGAGGGCTATGTTGAAGGCAATCTTTTTTCCTTTTTTAGTATGCACTAAACTATTGTAAACAATATAGCTTCCTTGCGCTCCCGCATTATAAAACATATACATATTGTTTAACCCGGTTCCCAATGTTCCTCGACGAGTAAAGTTGATTGTTATGTTTCTTGCTAGATAAGCGGCTTGTTCTGCTGTTGCTCCACTATCTCTGGCAAGTTTATATGTAGCTAAACGAGTAGCCGTTTCCACGGCAGTATTCGTATCTTCCATCATTTCTTTAGCTCCCATAATAAAACTTTTTACCAGACCATCATGTATTTTACCTGTTTTTTGTTTTTTACTTAAAGCATTAATTTTTTTAGCAACATCTTGGAGTTTATTCATTTTTGATTCAACCGTCTCAATACCATGAAATGCTATTTTACCTCCATACTTTTTCATTTCTTGATATGCTAAATCCATTTCTCCAGTAAGTTCTTTCCCTTGATTAAGAGGGTCTTCACCTCTCCATGTGGCTCTCATTGCATCCCAAATGATCCCTTGTCTACTTTGAACAAGTTTACCTAAACCCGGCACATATTTTATCCCCGGTATTAGTCCCGGCAGATTCCATATATTGACTAGTTTTTTAGCTAAATCTGTTTTACCAGCAGCAGTTAAATTTATTTTTGCAAAGGTAATATCTCGAATAAAGTTTGGAATGACAAAGGCTGGGTTCCAAGATGTGCTTGCTTTAGATAAAACTCTAGTGATTTGGCCCAAAGGTCTAGTCATTGCGGCTAATCCAGATACTCCTGAACTACGCATTTGGTGAGCTAAAGCTGCATTTTGAATTTGTAAATAGTATTGTTTACCATCAACTTTAAAACCAACTAAATCAGTATCTTCAGTCCATCTGGGATTACGAACCCATTTTACCTTTTCCATTCCTTTACGTTTTTTTATTTTTCTAACGTAATCAGGGTGGGCTAAAGTTATTTCATCGTTTGGGTTTTCCGTAATAAAAGCCATTAAACTTTGTAAAACTTTATTTCGTTCACCTCTAACTATAGTAGTGTGATACTGTTGGAATATGTAGGGGATAATATCAGTCGGTCTACTTTCTCTGCCCATTCTTCGCATTGATTCTTCTCCGCGAACATCCAAACCGCTACCTAAAGATTGCATTATAGGATCAGAACCTTCACGCCCCCTGAGAGGTACATAGTTTTTGTAATAAGTGCTGAGTCGTTTATGGTTAGCGGCATCTATTAGTCTATATTTAAGAGCAAGGTCTAAATTACTTTTTGTTAAAGAGTAAACATAAGTATCCGCTAAATTTTGTAGATTGGTTAGTTTGTTTTCCTTTCCAAATTTTTCTAAAATTTCTCTAGCTTTACCGTTAGTAATACCCGAACCTCCTTTTTTTTCTGGATCACCAAATTCATCGGGATTTATTTTAGCGAGATGGGCATTAGCTTCTTCGGCATGTTTGGCCAGTAGGAAATTTGTTAATTCCTCTGGAGTAATGCCAGAATCTATTAAGGCTTGGTGGAATTCTTGTTCATGTTTATCTAGATTAAAACCTAATTCCCCCACAATAGATTCCATAGCATCCAGTTTCATATGAGCATTGATTGCGTCTGGAAGACTAGCCAGTTTTTCCTCAAGAGTACTACCCGTAACGCCTCTCCCAACCCTAGCCATAATATCGGCAAGGTCATAATAATCGTGTAAAAATGTTCGTTTAAACAAAGCTTTAACTGGAGCAACAATGCCTCGATCTTTAAATTGCTGTAATGAGTGCCTGTTTAAAAAAGTTTCCCATTTGGTATCAACATAACTGTCGCTATTTGATATTTGTTTTTGCTCAGTTTTGTTTTCTCCACCCTTCAAAATAGCCATAATAGCTTTTATGATTCGCCTTGGAAGACTATCAATTGGTCTGATTCTACCTGTACCCGCATCATCCCATGCCATTTGAACAGCTTCGTTATCTGGAGATTGTCTAATTGCTCTGGCAAAATCTTTAACTGTTTTAACTCCCGCATCTAATATTGCGATTGCAAGTTTTACCAAGGCTTTAAAAACCTGTGGAATAGCGGCGGGATTAAAAAACATGTTCATTCCAAGAGCGTTTACATCGCCCACTTTACGTAATCCAGCCATTACGTGTCTAATTTCTTTTCGTATGGCCCAAGTATTACTGTTTTTAGTATTAGGATTGTCTGGTGATTTAATTTGCTTGACCCAACGTTGGCCTTCGCCCTTATATGCACCTTTTTTTGAAAGCACCATATCGTGCATGAACTTATCTTGAACTTTTCCTATCTCTTCTATATTTTCTTCCTTTTGTTGACTTAGCCTATTGTCTTTATTTTTTGCTTGATCAACTTTTGTTTTTATTCCCTTTTCAACTAAAAACTTTTGAATGTCTGAAATCCTATTTTCTAAATCAAGCGGAGAAGTTAAAGTAGCTTCATCTTTCAAATCTTTTGGAAGATTGTGTCCAAATTTTTCTTTTGTAACATTGCCAGAATACCACCTAATGTCTTCTATTGTGTTTACATTATTTATTACATTTGCAATGTCCTTATTCATCGCCTCTTCAAAAGCAACATCCTTTTGTTGTTGAGGAGGTACTCCTTTTTTAAACAGTTCTTCTTTTGTGAACTTTTTAATTTCCAAATGTATAAGTGGTTTATTTTTAAAATCAGTTCCTTTAAAAGAGAATTCTTTTGGTGGCCCTTGAGCTAAAAGTGTTGGAATACTGAGGTTTTCTGCTTCCAAATCTATGGGATTTTCTTGAACTATGTTTTCTTCAGCTAAAAGTTCTGCGGCTCTTTTATTAGTAATCCTTCCGGCATCCACATCTTCCTTTACAATGTCAACCGTATCTTGTTTTTGATCTCTAAGAACTAGTTTTAAACTAGATGCTAACTTAGTTAAGGCATAGTGTTCTGCATTAGCATTAATGTGTTTTATGCCATCTATTTCTATTACTTTTGAAGGATCGCCTTTATGTGGATATGGGCCGGTGTCTGGATTTTCTGGATCGCTTAAAAGTTCTATTAATATTTGTTGTTCAGGTGAGGGTAATGTTATTACGGGTTCTGTTATAATTCCACGGTGTTCGCCATATTTAGGAGCATCTTTCTTTTTAATAGTTAAAGATTTTAGTTTTTTACGGGCGCGACTAAGTTGTTCCAGTTTTTGTTCTCTAACAGATGGTTTTATAGGAGGTTTTCCAGTATCAATTATTGAATAGCCTGTAATGTTTTTATTTTCATCTGTTTCAAGTACTATTTTATGTATCTTTCCTGTTCTAATTTCTGTTTCCCATTTAGCAATATCTCTATTTGTTTTTGCTACCTTTTTTCTAAGCTCGTCACTTAAATAAGTAGTGTCTGTTTCGTTTTCTGCTATAAACGCTATTCTTTTATCTACTTCAAAAATAGCTTCCTCTATTCGTTCGGCTGTACCTAGTTGAGTAGATAGAGAAGCACTGTCTAATCCTCCATATTTTCTTATATTATTGCTAAAGTTTGAAAATGGGATAGCAATACTAGTGTTTTCTGCCGTATCAAAATGGGCTTTTTTATTAGAAGGAACAATTCTTACTGAACCCCTAATGCTTTTCCATCGTTTAACTAGTGCTTCTAAATCTTTCGGAACTTCTTTATGTAAATCTTCTTGGGTTAAGTGAATTTTTTCTCTATCTATAATAGACGCAAGTTCTGGAGGCATTCCTTCTGCTACTAGTTCCTCCCATACTTCAACAACTTCTTTCCAAGTCATGCCTTTAGGTTGACTTTTAAAATCAGGTAAGGGAAGAAGTGCTGGATTATGTGGCAACACTTCGCCATCGGGATTTAACAAATTAGGTCTAGCTGGCACAAGAGAAACTATAGACCCATCTTCTCCTAGTTTAAAAAACTGTCCGTTGTGTTGGATGAAAATATTTCCTTCAGTATCAGCTAAATCTGGATAGTGGAAATTAGGATTTTTTCCTGCTTTCTTTAACTCTTCTACTTCTTCTCTAGTTGCCTTTCTGGCTCCAACCCATTCACCGTTTTCATCTCTTATAGGAATCCAAACTGCTCGCCTACCTGCATCTGCTTCTCCAACTGGGTCTTGTTCTCCAAAATCTAAATCTTTATCTAAATCTATTTTATCCCAATTAAAATCGTTTGGAATTGCTATTTCATGTGTGTTTCCTAAAAGTCCTTTTGGATATACCCAAGTTTTCGTCGGCCCCCGTGGGGCAGTAGCTTTTTTCACAGCTTCTTGACCCCACTTTCCATGGTATTGTAGTCTTGGAACTCCTTCGTTTTCTTTAAGCCTATCCTGAACCCATTTTCTAGCCGTAACCTCTTGCCCCCATGCACTAAATCCTCTTATTGCAGTTGGAATACCTCCACCTATAACTTCCTGTAATCCAGATCGAAAAGCATTTTCTAGTTTATCTCCCCTATCTATTCCTTCTGATTCAGCATAAAGATCAGAAAGCACTGATCCTCCCGCTCCAATTGAAGCATCAAATGCTAATTCGGCTCCAACTTTAGTGCCTACTTTAGAAACAACACTTCTTCCTAAACCGGGGGTAAGTCTTGCAACTGGAACCATAGTGGCCAATCCAGCTTCTCCAACGGCAAGAACCGCATCTGTATTTGAAACTCTTCTGGCTATTTCAAATGCCTTTTGTAAATCCACATCTCCCTTTTGATCCATCCCATATCGTTGGGAAATATAGGTGTTTCTCATTGATCCACCTTTTGCGGTAGTTCCTTGCATTGTGGCAACAGCGGCAGAACCCGTCCACAATCCAGCTATAGGTGTTGCAACTATAGAGGTAGCTGCACCAACCCCAAAACCAACAGCAATATCTCTCGAAACACTACCAAAAACTTCTCCTACAAATCCTCCAGATAAAATTTCGTAGTCTTTAACTTCGTCGGGGTCTTCTTTCCATTTTTGGTATTCATCTTCCAAGAGCATGAATGCTTCACTATCGTCTGATCTAAGTATGGCACTCCCTACAGCTAAATCATACTTGGCTTGATCCCATGAATCTCCATATGCTTCAGCAAATTGCCCCCAAAATCCTTTTTGAAGATAGGGGTCTTCCTCTTCTTTATCAGGCCAAGCCTTATTTGGGAATTTTTGACGAACCTCGTCCTCCATCATACTTGTTGAATAGTATTCTGGAAACTCCAGAAATTCTGACGGAGTATCTAAACCAAAAGGATTTTGAACTTCTACAGTTGGCATTATATTTAAAACCTATTTAACTACAATATCTACCTCTTGTGGAGATACGGAGGTTCCCCCCATTCCTTGTCCTAGTTCTTGCATTCCGGCTGTGAACTGCCTGTCTATATCAGCTCGTTCTTTTTTCAAAACTTCTAATCTTTTATCGTCAACTTCATTCCAAGGCATTCCAGTTCCTTGTATGATTCCAGATGCTTTAGCACTTTCCAATTTATAAATAGCATCATCTAATCTAGACACATCTGCTTTATGAGTGTCTCTTAATTTATTAAGACCACTAGTAATATCATTACCTAAAGATCGGTTATATCGTAACATAGATATTTGATTAGATATTGTCATCTCGCCCGGTTTTGGAATTCTTTGAACAGCGGTTTGACCGGGTTTATATACCGCATAGGTATGCCCACCAAACTCTTGAAGATTGATGGAAGGTTCCCTAACTTTTTGAGCATAAGCAGCAACACTTTGTAAAAATCCAGCTCTGTATTTTCTATTGTCGTCATTTTTAACAACGTCTTGAAGAATTTCAGTTTGGGTTTTTTCACGTATGTAATCGTCTGGTGATGGTGTAGGTCTGGATAATATGGAAGTAAAACTTTCTTGTGCAGTCTGATAAGCTGCAAGTTTATCTGCGGCATCTCTTGAAAGAGGTTGTTTCCCAAAGGTTAAAAGTCTGTTTAACTCTTCGGGTTTAACGCCAAAAGTCGCTTTTAATGCTTCTGGAGGTAATGTGCCAACAGCTTCTCTAATATTAACACTTGGAACTGGCACACCCACAAAACTCTCATCAGGTATATTCTGTCTAATTGTTTGAAAAAGCTCGGTTCTTTTATCTACAAGTTTTCCTTTTTCTGTATCTTCTACTTCTAGTTCTCCAGAAACCCCTCTTTTAATTTTATTAAATCCAGCGGTAGCACCGGGATTTCTAATCTCCATGTTTTTATACTGTTCTAGTTTTGCAACATATGGAGAAAGTACGTCTGTTCTTTTTTGAATTTCCCTTAGTCGATTAGTGTAGTGAGTCATTCTTTCCAAAGGAGTTTCAAAAGGAGTACCCGCTATAAAATCACTATTGATTTTTTGTGTTCTTTTTTCAAAATTTCTAAGGGCATTTAAAGTGCTTTCTCCTGTAAAATCACCAAAACCACTAGCACTTTCAATGAAGGCTTGTTTATCTAATTCAACTTGATCTAAGTCGGCTTTATAGGTATCTATAATAGAGTGAATTGAACTAGCTACCTCTAAACTACTATCGTTTTTAGTTTTATACTTATCTAGTTCCTTTTGAATCTCATTAGTGTGTTTTAATGGATTATATTGTCCGGCTTTCGCAGATGCTAATTCGGATTCTCTTTTAGCTAGTTCAACCCGTTCACCGGCTTTTATTTGTTCAGCTTTTTCTTCTTCAACTGCTTCCTTCCATCCTTCAGTATCAGGAGTGGTTCCACCAAGTAAAATCTCTTTCCAAGTTTCGTTTTCGTTTCTTATTTTTTCTTCTTCATCGCGGCGTTTTAATCCCTCTCCGATTGCCTCTCCAAATTCTCGTATGCCTCTACCATATTCCTCACCTATTTCACCCATCATTTTAAGAGTGCCGGGTTCAATTGCCGGGCCACCCCTACCTCTATATTGACTGAAAAATGTTTGTCTCTTATTAGGCATTGATCTTATCCTCCATCCAAATCTTAATACGTTTCTTTAGTTTAGGTTTGTTGCTGATAAACTTGGCAAATCTTTCACCAAACAAATCGTAAAGTTTCTTGAACCATTTGGGAGCTTTAAGTTCTTTCCAATCATAAAAAGCCAGCCATTGTGGATTTTCGTTGCCGAACACTTCTCTTGCTACCCAACATTTAAAAAATCCTGTACTGCCAGTGGCCATGCCTCCAAATATACTACCAGCGGCTCCAAGTCCCGCACCAATCATAGAAGCACGATTTTTTGCACTAGCAGTTCTTGCTGCCAATACTCCTTGATAGTTCTGGTTATAAATATCTCCAGCATACTGGGATTCTGGGCTGAACATTGCGCCGGGATTATATCCTCCGGCCTGACCAACCACACCTCCGGCCATCATTGGATTCATAGAACTTGGTCGGCCAAGGATTGCCATAAATGGATCACCCTTAACTTGTTGACCTAATCCAACCATTGACTGTGCAAATCCTTGTCGTTGTTGTCGTCTAGCCGTTGCCCCCTGAAGTTGCGCCAACGATTCAATTGCCATGCCTCTACTTCCATAGCCCATGCCTCTCGCTGCACCCCCTGCTCGGCTGGATTGCTGGATTTCGCGCCTTTCCCATGCACTCAATTGTCCTCCAGCTTCCAAACCTTCTTGGGCTTGACGATTGAGTTCTTTCATTAAAGCAGCTTTTTCTGGATCGGCAGCCTCTAAAGCGGCCATTGCCCGTGGGCCAAGTTCTTCAATTGCCCCAATATCTGCCTCTCGTTGGAGTCCCATCTGTTCACGATCCATCGCACCAAGTCTTGTCTGTGAAGTCTCGTATAAGTCCAGCAATTGTGGCGTCATCTGTTGGGCTATATCCAAATCGAGTTGTGCATATTTGCCTCTAAACCGTTCTTCTGCCGCATATAGTTCTGGTGCTAACTTAATTTGAGCCTCTAAAGTTTCAGTCGTTTCTTGGCCATAATCGCGAGCCTTTGGAGCCTTAATTTTTGTTCCCATATTTATCTACCTTTCGTTCGTAATCTTTCCATTTATAAATTCTTAATTTGTTGCCGCGCCTGTGCCAGCCCACATATTCCATTTTAACAGGGGCAACCTCCAAAAATCTCTTGAGAGGGTCTTTTCCGGCAGCGAGCCATACAAACCATGTATCGCATTCTTCCACCGGATAAAGCGTGTCGTTTTTAATCTTTCCATTAAGTTTATTCCGTGGCATGGGTCGCCCCATGACAAAGGTTTCCCGATCAGAATAAACATAGGCATTGTACAAATGCCAGACCAAATCCTCTTCAAATGTGTTTGCGTCTTCTGGTTCATAGGTTGCTTTTGCTTGCTGGATTGGCGTCATCCTACGATTGTAATTGCCCATGTTCCCTTTGGGGATGAGGTACTTACATCCTGTGCAAGTAGTTGTAGTGTGTTGATAGTGTTTGCAATTATACGAAACGGATCATATCCAACATCCGTTAGTTCATCTGCGGCATAGCCTACGTTATTACTTCCAGATTCAGCATTAACAGATCGAATTGAAACTACACAATCCTTGTTCTTTAATCCGTGTGTAAAAGTTCCAACAGAATCATTATCATCGTCACTGGTGAAAACAAGAAGTCCGGTTTGATCGGTTCCCCACACAAACTCCAATGCGAATTTTTTACTCCCGCCGGTACTTACGGCATGGTCGGCATGAGCCGCAGCAACCACTTCCGTTACATAGGTGCTGTTATCAACTTCATAAACAGTTGTCTGACCTTCCCTTTGTGGGGAACGAACTACGTATCCGTTTTCATCGTGGATAAAATTAAAGGCGGTATCTATGTCGGCAGCCGTGATTTCTGCGTTATTAAGGACTGTGGTTGTTCCATCAGCAGTAATTGAAATGTCTCCGCTCAATTCCACAAGCCCCCAGTTTCCGTCTGATTGGATAACGGGAATTTGACCCACCGTTCCTTGAGGCAAGTTAGTCAAGTCCAGCCGCAAGTTTTTACTTAACTTGGTCTTGGTGATTGCGCCTTGAACTATGTCTTGGTTTTCAACCATGTTCTAGCCCCGGTCTTTGTGTATCGGAAGAACATCTTTCACATTATCGTTAATGCTTGGATCATCACCCTCTGTTAATCGAATGAGGCAAGGGTTGCTGGCTGCGGTTTCGCCATGAAAAGTTAGCGTAGTATTTGCATTTGTTGCGGTTGCTGCCGTTGTAATAGTGAATGATTTAACGGTTGTCGTTACAGCACTAACAGTAACAGTTGCAGTATTTGATGTTGAGCCGGGGTCTGTGAATACAAGCGTATCTCCTATCTGGTATCCGACAATTCCAGTAACAACCAAAGTAAATGTTGGGTTTCCAGCACCATCTGTAACTACTGAAAAAGTTGCACCAGTACCGGAACCGCTGGTGCTAGTTTGAGCAAAAGCTGAATGGGACTGACTAGCTTGCCATGCCGCACTTGGAGTTGGTGTTGTATCTGAAATGGTAGTTATTGCGAAACTAACTGTTTCAACCTTACTACCTACGGGAACCCCTGTCCCAGAAACGTATTGTCCAATAGCTATGGTAGCACTAGCATCACAAGCAATTATTACTGAAGTATCGGTAGTATCACAAGTTGCGTCCGTAAACGATTCCTCTCCACCATAAGCATAATCAACCTTACACCGAACATATTGTTTTAAGAATCTGTTTCCGATCCTAGATATTTCAAAACTAGATTTTCCACTAGCAACCGTGTTTGTAATTGTTACAAGATCAACTCCATCCGCTTGAGATGCCGAGGCAATGTCTGTTATGTCTGTGCTGGGAAAGTTAATTACATTGCTAGTTTGCCAAGTAAAAACCAAATCAGCTTTTTTATTGCAAGTAATAATTAAAATTGTAGACCCAGTTTTAACCACCAGCCTTCTTTTTGGAAGGTTTTGGATAATCTCCAAGGCGGCTTTGGTTCCGTCAAAGGTATTCGTTAATCCAGCAATAAACGCTGGATCACGCATGGTGTGAACTGAATTCCCAATGACTAACTCTCTATCAGACATTTTACATTAAGATGTTGCTGCAAACGCACCTACTTGATTTCCACTAAACGCCATTACCGATAATACTGCGCTGCCGCTTGCAGAGATCGTAAAAGTTGGAGTCGCAGAACTATATTTCAAAACCGACCATGCCTTACTTCCAGCTCCCGCCGCCAAGGTGAGATCAAGATTGCTACCCGTGCCATTTGTGATATACAGCACGCTGGATTTGAACTCGCTAGAAGATGATGGGTGCGCTGTCGGCGTAAGGGTTGTGTTAACATTGATTGCAAGCGTGTGTACTGGCTTGCTTACATCCATATCGATTGTTGCCGCTGGAGTGATTTGTTCAAATGTTCCAGAGTTTGATATGTTTCCGATAGTTATGGACTTTAAGTTGTCCGAATCGGAAGCGTCAGCTACCAAAAGCAAATCTCCACTAGCCGCGCTTGTAATTAGCGTGGCTCCCTTTACTACATTGGATGAACCAGAGGCCAGTTTGGCATGAGTGATGGTCGCGTCGGATGGCGTTATTGTGACATTACTTCCAGAAACCGCCATTGACCCGTTTGTGACCGTACATTCTGTCGCCACACTACTGGCGTTTCCAACAATGACAGACCCATTGGCTAGTGGTTCTAGTTTGCTAAACGAAATTGCTGCGGCTGCGGCCACATCTGCATTTTCAATATCACCAGAGATAGCTATTGCTGGAGCCGCGCCATTACGCAGCATTGCCCTTGTTACATTTGTCGAATCGGGATACGTCTCACCCGGTGTTACTACTGCTGTGATTGCCATAATTAAATCCTTTTAGTTACCATTGTTTGACCCGGCATCGCCGTAGTCTTAATTCCCTTTACTTCGCAAATTCCCAAGTCGTTTGTGATCTTATACTGAACGAACCTTCCCCGCCCGTTAAATCTCGCTTTATGTGTGGATTCCTGTTTGGCATCTGGATCGAACCCGGTTGTGTTTGGGTTTAGTGCCGTGGTCAGGACTGTGCTGTAATCCTGTCTGAATTTCGTCATGTAATCGTCGCTAACATTCGACTCCACAAAATTAGCCTTATCGAAAGGTTTATCGTACTTCGTTCGACTGAAATTGATATATTTGGTTGTGCCATCTTCGTTGGTCAGGATGGAGGAATTTTCAGATACACCGTCAAACTGCGCGGTTAATGTAATTCCTGTGGCTCCAACCACTCCGTTTGTGGCAATCTGGAAGTCCACTTGTGTAAATTGCTTGAAATCAATGCTATTAAATGAGTAGCCACGACTAATAACCTCCGTGGATATATTTGTTTGCGTGATGTTCCGAGTGCTTGTGTTTGTAATGTCCACTCCTTCATCCGCATCGCCACTATACATAGCGTCATCATACAAGTTTACAAACCCGTCTGTCGTTAGGAAAAACAGTCGTTCTGCCCCCAAGTAACTGAAGGTGAACATATCCAGTATGCCGGTTTCGGCAGTCCAAGTACCACTCCCCAACACGCAAGTTCTATCGTTTTTATAGGTGGCATTTGAACAAGTCCCGGCTTTTCCAATCTGATCGCTCTGGTCGTACCCGCTCCATGCTTGATTCTTAAAATCATATACAAACACGGCATTGTTTTTTTCTGCTCCATCAATTGGGACTGCCAAATAATATCTCGATTGATGGTATGCCGCGACTGCATTAGTGGCAGCTTTCCAGTTTATACGGTCAATAAGTGGCTGGATTGGCTCACTAATAGGCACATCTAATCCCTGCAATTTTCCAGATTCAGATACAGATAAACTTATGACACCCCGTTGATCACTTAAATACCAAATATCTTTACCTACTGTTATTACAGCTTTTTTTCCAATCAAACCGCTTGTTCGTGTTAATTCATCTAAAAAAGTATCTACCAGATTTCCATAAATATTTTTAACCGCATAAACACTATGTTCCTTAAAACAAATCACTGTGGTTTGATCGTATTTCATTAAAGCAACAAGTTTATCTTCGCTTCCTTGGTTTATTCTGAAATTCGATAAGACGGGTTGATACCGGGTATAGTTTAGATAATCTGAAACGGCTACTAAATCTCGACTATGTGGAATTAAAAGTCTGTTTTGGAAATATACTCCTGTGTCTGCATTTGGAATTGTCTCTGTTCCATCAGTATCGTTTTCATCGAGGGCTACATCAGAATTAAATTGTCCGCCGCTAAATGCGGAATCGGGGTTTGGGTTTGTGCTGTTTGTAAAATTGCTGGCCGTGGTAATGTCAGTCTTGCCAGCATCCCCAGCTTGAAACTGGGCAATTACAACTCTTGCACTATTGGCCGTTACCAAAAGCTGCCCGTCGTGGCCATTTGCGCTTTCAATTGCCGTCTTGAGGTTTGTGGCAGAATCGCTCGCACTGCTGCCTAAAAGAAAAATCACATTTGAACCATCCAATGCGCCGGTAGTTCCACTAGCTTTCGCAATATAAGTTTTAGATGTCTGGTTCGTTGAGATCAACGTGATGGTACTGTTAGCCACGGCGGCTGCGCTAAATGCAAATTGAGTGATTGGATTTGTGACTTCGTGGAAACCATCCTCCCGGTTTTCCATAACCAGAGGCGTCTTCTTGTCTCCACGGAACATCACAACCACATTAAAGCACTGAACAAACTCCACGTTCTCTGGAATCGTCAGGCCAACTTGAAGTTTAAGAATCTCGTTGTTCTCCCGAATGCCATAGATTGTTGTGCTTGTTGCAACCAGCAACCAACTAACTCCATTGGTGGGGTTGTCGAACCGGCCAACTCCGCGAATGTTTGAGAAGGCCGTTAAGGGTTTGCTTTTGAGCGTTCTTGCCGCGCTACCCAAGGAAAACAACGCATCACTCTCATGGTTCCCATTACTGGTGTCACTGGCTCCAACATTTGTAAGAGTATCGTTCCCCCAATAAACCTTCTTAATACCCGCCCGTGGAGAAGCAACTCCATTTTTAAAACGAATATTTTTAGCCGAAGACACAACGCCTCTCGGCAATTGTCCCGCATCCAGACGAGCATTAACCCCGAAAAATCCAGAGTCACCGTCTAATAATGGATCAGATATTGGCATCAGTTTCGTTCTATTTCATATTCAAGTTCCGCTACTTTCCTTAATGCCGCTCTCGTCCACTCTGGCGCGTGTTGTGCTGCCATCGGGAACTGGGGGTGATCTGTCAGGGTCTTCACTCCATCCAGTTCCCTCATCGTCCCGCACCCCGTTAGCACGAGCAGAATCAATAACAGAATCAATATGATCCAGCTTCGCCTCATACCTCGACTTCGCTTTTGCCTCTCTAACTCCATCGGCTATCTTCAAAAAAAGCCGCTCCAGCGAGGGAACGGCTCGGAGCAACGCCACGATTGCGCTGATGAATCCCATCAACCACCCACGCTTTTCTTTTTCGCAACCTTTGTCACCATCACTGGCGCAACCACGCTTGCTGCCTCCACGGCTTCTGTCGCGGCATCCTCGCTTTTCTTAATACCGTGCCGCAAGAATACTGCCAAACCAGCCGTTACAACTAGTTGCAACATTTCACCAAGCTCAATATCGCCCGTGAACCATGCACCAAGCGCACCAACAATTGCTGTTACACTTGCCCATAACGTTTTACTTTTCAGCATAATCTATTTACCTTTCTTGTTTTTCCTAGAAATTTGTTTGCCTGTGCGTTTTGCCTCTATTTTTGCAGCACGAACGCCAGCCTTTGTATATGAATAATGTTTACTTCCTACTTTTGGCATTATGTTATTTCCTACTCTTCAACAATTCTCGAATTTTTAGTACAATATATAGCAAACTCGCTGCTGATATTCCCACTTTTAAGATTAAATCTATATTTACCATCCAGTTTGATAATCCCGTGAATGTTGCAATCAACACCTTGCCCGTGTCCCAATCAAAAAATTGATTCATTTGTCACTGTGCCTTTTCATTCTACCAAGAATTATTCCAGAACCATGCCCACGATACATACCGTTTTCCATCGACCACACGCACGTTCTCGTCACGGTGATACCGCCCAATGCCGCCCATGAAGCTAAACCACTTGTGATCGTTCGGGTCTGGAACCGTGGCGCGATCTCGGAGCCAAGCCAGATCGCGGTTGTCAGGTGAAACCACGCGACTGTTCATTGAGGTTGGTGAACCGGCTCCCAGCGGAATGTTCTTCGTGTCCTCCTCCAGCCATCGCTTGAACTCGACATGACTGTCAACAAAGCTCACTACGCTGCCACCATTATGATAGATTCCCGGCCAGTCTTGGGAGAACATCTCGTCGCCCTTTGGCGTGAGTGGTACGACTCGGAAATTGCCGCTGTTAATGCTCGCGGCTGGCATCTCGATAAAACTAAACAGACCGCTTGGCGAGTCGGCGTCCGAGTATAAATGGTGCGTCTTAAATTGTGAGTCATATATGAATGGCCAACCACTCCAGCCCCCCACGAATATGTTCATGCTGTACGAGCGTGGCCGAAGCTGTTGCTCGTATGCTTTGTCGTTTTCTTCTGGGTCAACTGCCTCCCAGCGGCCCGTCCACTTGACCGTGGATTTATCACCGGGACAACGGAATATCCCCATCCCCGTGTAGGGCTTCAACGGACTCCAGAACAACGCCCTGTCAGTCTGCGCCCAAGTTGACCACGCGCTTGAGCCGCTCATCGAATCCGCAACCCACGCCCAACCAGCCGATGGCTCATTGTGCCACGCGCTCGCATAGGTAAACCTGTCGTTGTGGTCACCAGCAAACTCCGTCATCGCCACGTTCAACTGCCGGTGGTTGTTGAGGCAAGCGGCTTGCCAGCCGGTCTGCTTGGCCGACGACAATGCCGGAAGCAGCATCGCAGCTAGTATGGCTATAATCGCAATCACCACCAATAGTTCAATCAATGTGAACCCATGCCTCACCCATCATCCCCACTCCTTTTAGCTGGCTTCTTCCCCCGCTTCCACTTGCGGCTCCGCTTTAGCTTCAAAGCTGGCCGTCAACAAGCCCATGAAGTGGTTTCTACCACCGTGGGCTTGTTCCAAGTTGAAGCTGATCGTGCGAATCTTGTTCTCCAAGTCAGCCACATGATTCAGCAGC
>Ga0114912_1000307_pt1 | contig 26057 bp, 21 predicted proteins | sample MalvirDeepMed_51_FD_89713 | JGI IMG/M metagenome (GOLD analysis project Ga0114912, IMG submission 89713) | Marine viral communities from the Global Malaspina Expedition - Malaspina viral metaG DeepMed_51 | ecosystem: Environmental > Aquatic > Marine > Oceanic | place: Mediterranean Sea...
GAGCGGGCGGCGGAGCTTTACTTTGAGGAGGAGATAGCAGGCGCCTGGGGTGGTCCGCAAACTCCGGTGTACTTGGAGACCAATTTGGAGAAAAGCGGTTGACTAAGTAGGGTGGGTGGGGCTTATGGAGCCGCTACGCCAAACGATTCAATCAGATCCACGGGACCAACCTTGAAGACACCACCCGTCTGGCGCTCATAACTAATGGGCGCCGAACTTGTGGCAAAGGCGTAGAAAGCCGCTGCTGAACTTGCGGTGGCATCTGAATTCTGGAGCCCAAAAGCCTTCCCGTTGTCGCGGCATCCCCTCAGGAAACTCAGGAGGGTATCTAGTTCCGAGTCGAGGATAAGCCAGGTGACCTTCATATGGAGGCGAGGTTTGTTTGATGAACCAACATACTGTGAGTACGCGGGCATTCTCTTCTCCGTTCCAGAGTCGGACAGGAATAGATACTTCGCGTAGTCCAACGCCACGGTCTCCATTTGTGCCGGCGCATAGGGAGCGTCCCCGATATCCTCGGTTCCACCACTACGCCGAATAGTAGTCTGTGGCGGCTCTACGAATCCGAGTCCCTCTGAAGGTGGGGACCACCAAGTCCCTCCGGTATTAATCTTCGCGTGGTTTATATCGAACCAGTTGAGCAGGAGGCTACAAGCAATGGCTGAAGAACCGTAGTTTACATAAGTGCCGCTGGTGGGCGCTGAAAGCCGTGGCCCCATATATGAAATCAGCCCGGTAAGACGATTGCCCGCGCCTGAGATGTCAGTATGTCCTGTAAATGCGGCAGAGTCCGTTACCGTGCCAAGTGTAGTCCACCCTGAGGTGGCTCCGTATCTGGGATCAACCATCATCTTCAACTCTAGTACCGGATCACCAGTTCCCTGGACGCCGAGGGCTAGTCGGTAAGAGTCACTTCCCTCGATCTCTTGGCGCGGGAAAAGATTACCGTTACCGGCGGCGATGAAGTATTCGACACCATCAACCCATCTTCCGATTATCCAGTCAGGGCGGCTCACGAACTCATTACCGGCGCCCTTCTGGATCGTAACGCTAGGGGGGTTATCCCCAGCGAACACATATCCGAAGTAAGCTGTGTACTTGGCCGTTTCTGGGTCCTCCATGATGGAGTATTTTCCCCCAGTATCGACAGCTCTCCCCACTCGCGCCATCACACCAACTCCGGTCTGATCCTGGATTGCCGGGTTGCCATTGTCATGGCCGCGCATATTTTTATATGCGAAGGTAAACCCAACCGAAACCTCCATGTCGTCATCGATCGCTGTCTCCACATTCGATGTAGCTGTTTCAGCGTCTCCCAACAGTTTCTTGATGTTTGTGGTGTCAATAAGAAAAATATCCCGCCACTTTAGTGTGGGGTTAACTGAGCCGCCACTCGTGTCCCAGCGCACAGTCCTGGCCGTTATGGGGAGGTTGGCTTCCATATCCTCATCGAGTGCTGGCACCTGTAGGCGTTTGCCGTATGATTGGTATGGACCGACGACTGGGTCGGTTACACTCGTGTTCTGAATTACCGCCAGTGAGTCCGTAGAGGCTGTCTGGGCGCCAGCACTGTCCGTCCACGAACTGTCTATAGTCGTCCCTCTTCCCCCCTCTGGGAACTCATCAGAACCCTGATAACTATTGTGCGGGCCACAAGGCTCGCCTACGGCCCAGAAGGAACTCTTTAAAGCCGCTCCGTTGACAATTGTTGAGGAAGTTGGGCGCCTCGTAATGAAGCGATGACCATCCCTGGCGAAGTTGTCCCTCCAGATTGTGACATCAGCCCCGTAGGTCGGAGCAGTTGTGCTTTCGTTGTCCTGATCAGCCGCCAGCACCCGAATCTCGTCCAGTTGGTAACCCTTGTAGGATGCGTCATCCCACGGATTCTCCTCGTTGCGACCCCCAAATCCCCATGTTCCACTCCCGTAAAGGGTCGACTGTTCTCCAGCAGTCGTGTAATCAATGGTGGCGGGGAAGATGTCATCAACCGTTGTATTGTCATCGATGTCGGCCCAAGCATTCGTCCCCAACTTGAAAGTAGACGCAGACTGGACATGGCGCCAAGTCGTCGCCGTCGTTCCCTCAACAACATAAGCCAGAGTTAACTGAAAGTAATAGGTGGTACCTGGGGTGGGGGCGGTGATCGTTTGGGAAGCAATGCTATTGTAATTCGTGCCACCACCAGTTCCCCCATCCCAAGCAAAACGAGTGATCTTCCCGCTTGACCTAACCTCAATAATGTTTCCCATGCCCCCAGCGTAATATGGGCCACTTTCGTAATAGGCCGATGTCGATGGCCCTATAAGTGTGGTTTTTGTGCCCGAACCGGGTGCGTAGTTGTAGGCAATAGCCAAGATGCCCTTGTCCAATGTGGTTCCTGTAGTGAACTTGAACTTACCTTGAATCTTGACTTTCCTGAAGCCAGCATTTCCGTAACCTCCCCCCAAAGCGGAAGACGGCCACGGGAAGAGATATTCAGAGCGGGTGCTGCTCACCATAACCAAACCAGCAGTCGGGGTGCTGATAGTCGAACTCGCCGTAGTGTCGAATGCCCCAACCGTACACCCGTCACCGATGTCACCTGCACCAGTACCCGTATTGGGCATCAATAAGGAAGACCCAGGTCCTGGCGAACTTGCTGCCGACCACTCGTATGGGGTAGAAAACACATAGTCGCTGTTAGGGAGGTGCGGTCCCGCAGAATCGAAAGGGTAGTCGCCGAGATTATTCCCAATCCTTTGGCGATGCGTGAACTCGTAAATTCTTCCTGCCGTTCCCGTCGTGCCGGCAGAATCGTAGGTAATGACGATGTCTTCGGTGTCGGCCATTACATCTGGAAGCGTCGTCTAGTGGAGAGGCTCTGGTCAACAGCCTGCGTGATAAGGCTGACAATGAGGTCTTGGCGCTCGTCCAGGAGTCTGTCGAAACCCTTTGTGTCATTGGCTTCGATTTTCACATTCACATTCCCCACGGACGGCCCCCGGCCACCACTTTGGCCTAGGTCAACTGGTATTGACCTCCCGTCTGGAAGAGGAACAAACGCTTCCGCGCCCACGCCGTCGCCAAAGAGTGCCAACTGAGGGCTGTTGGCCACTCCCCCAGCCGCATACTTTTTCGTCATCTCCCCAGGCATAACTCCGCCCTTGGAGAACCCAAACAGCCAACCCAAAACGCCACCGATGCCACCGGCCATCTGCATACTGGCTGCCGCGATCAGCATTGTTGCGGCCACGATGAGGAGGGCGCTTGCACCCGTTAGGACCAAGGCCGCACCCCCTTGTGCGGCGGCGGCAAGAATGAGAGCCAAGGAGGCTGCGCCTACGGCGGCGAAGGCATATGCGGCAACTGAGACAAGTGCCACCATTGCAGCGATCCCTGCCGCCGCCATGACAGCGATGCCTTTGGCAACCAAGAAGGCAACGCTAATCACGAGAATCCCGATTCCAACGACTAGGGCTGCAGTTATGGCAATGACCGCCGCTGTGACGATAGCCGCAATTCCAGCAGCCGCAGCGACAACAACGGCGGTCATCGCAATGATGGCCGCAACGCCAGAGGCCAATAAAACCATTGTAGCCACGACAATGGAGGTCACGATGGCCAGAATGCCGCCAACCAGTGTGACGAAGGTCCCCACGAGGGTTCCAAGGATTCCAATCATGGTACCAGCCATAGTAATGATGGCCGTCCCTATAGCGGCTACTGCGCCGGCTATGGCGGTGAGCCCAGTCGTGATCGTAGTTAAAGCCCCAGTCATCATGGTCCCGATGTTTCCCATCATTTTGCCGAAGCCCCCGGCGGCTTCGGCTGTATCGCCAGCAGCCTCCGTAGTCGCAGCCGCCATTTCTGTTCCTGCGGCTCCTGCCATAATGTTCGCGGCAATAAGCATTTCAGCAGCGGCGGCGGCGTTGATGTTAGCGGCAGCCAGCTGGGTGGGTAGCGTGAGGGTCAAGTTAGATGCGATGGCAGTAATTAATTTCTGAACCATCACGGTTACGAGCATCTCAATCACCTGATTCGCGAAAATCATCCCCAACTTCAGACCTAGTTCACGGGCGTCAAACGGTTCCAACTTGATAACCAACCTGCCTTCTTCGTCCCTCTCTAATGTGCCCACCAGGCTAGAAGAGATCGCGCTCTCCAGTTCAGAGGCTAATCCGTCAAACATCGTCGTTATCAGATCGTGGGTCATCTGCGCCGTTGACTCCATGCCCTGCATCATAGTGCGGAATGCCATCTCTGCGCCGAGCCCCATGTCATCCTGCATCATTGCCCACTTCTTGTAGGTGGTCTCTCTGAGGGCCGTTTCTTCTAGGAGTTGCTCCCGGGCAAGGTCGACTGCCTTTCTTTCGTAGTCACTGAGGGCATCAATTCTATTTTGCAATCCTGCCCTCTGAATGGCGAAGGCGTCCTTCTCCGCCTGCGTAAGGGTGGCGTTGTCCCGTGCCCCCGCCTCTAGATCTTTAAGCTGGGTCGTCAGGTCGGCAACGAGATACTCCATCCTTTGGTTGTAATCCACCCGTGCGCTCTCCAGATTCGCATACTTGACGCCAACAAGACGGATTTCCTCCAGACCTGTGGCGGCAATGACCTGGCCTTGCTGTTGATAGGTCCCGGCGAATGCTTCGGCATACTTGTGGAGGGCGTCGACCTTCAAGGTGACCAATTTTTCCTCGTAGGCTTCTTTCGCTCTCCCTTCACGGCGCTCGGCGTCCCGCACCGCTCTAGCGGCTGCATTATGAGCTTTGGTTGCGCTTCTCAGGGCAGCATGGTGTCTCTTAACACTGGCTAAGTCTTTGCCATCCCATTCGGCATTGATAGCGGCCACATTGGCTCTATGTTTTTCCCATTCCCCTACCAATTGGTTATTGAGTTCTTCTTCAACGGCGGATTTGTCTTCAGCGGCATTGTGTGCAGCGAGAATAGATTTCTCCGCGTTCATTAGCTCGACATTCGCCACAGCGAGGGCTCTCTCGCGGCTATCGGCAACCCCCTTCTCTTGTAGAACCGCGGTCTCTTCCTGAAGCCTCACACGGGCCGCAATGGCGTCATCGATTATGTCTTGGTCATACTTCTTATGAATATTGGCTTCCCTCTCCCGGGCAAGTTTGGCCACTTGGGGTCCAATTTTATATCCTGCCCATATTTTCTGGAAAATTGTCCCGCGGTCCTCAGCCAACTCTACAAGTTTCGCCCGAACGCCTTTCACCTCATCAGCAGCTTGCTCAAGGGCAATCGTCCTGGCGTCATTACTGCTCTTGATGAGTATCTTCTTGGTTCCCTCAGCGAACTCTGTAACCGCTTCAAGCCTACCGCTCTGCTTGCCCCAACTTTCCTTAAATGCCTCTGAGACATTGAAGACTTCCTTCTTTTGCCAGAAGAAGAAATCAATCATGGCCCTCTTCATGCCATCAAGCGACGGCTGGATATCCAGCCCCACTTTAAAATCCAGCGCCCGTTTGGCAGTGAAGCCCAGCTCTAGGAGCGAATTGGCGAAATCAAGCGACGCCTTGGCGCCCTTCCTCATGTTCGCTGGGAGAAGGCTGAGTGTGGCGTTAAGTCCAGAAAGGTTCTTTTTTAACAGGGCTGCCTTTCCCGCATCTTGGAATCTTTTGAACGCCCCCCTTGTATCTTCAAGCCACTGCTCCATGTCGGCCAATGGGCCTGCCCCGATCGAGGACAGCGTTTCACCCCAACTTGCGGCAGATTCCTGTGCTGTATCGTAATCTTCTTTGAGTGCTTTAATCGTCGCTTGGTGTTCGAGATACTCTTTCTCGAGTTTCTTGTCACCTCCATATGTCTGGACATAAATAGGAGGGCCGAAGGCAACAGCGGGAAGTTTTACCTTCTTGGAAGCTAACTCATTCTCACGATAGAAGTCGTCAAATTCTTTCCGCGCCGCATCGAGTCTCACTTTAATAGCGGATGCTTCAGGGGTCGCTGCGATTTCTATGCCAAGCAAAGACCCAGATACACCGGATCCTATAGCGGCCAGAGCATCCATAAAATTCCCTATCGCTCCGAGCGCAGACTGCAACGCTTTTACAACTAGGGACGAAATCTCTATGATGGCGTTGAAAAAGCGGAGCTGATGCTCTGGATCCCTCGCCATATTCGTGAGTGTTTTCGCCATCCCCATTAGCGCCTCGGTCGTCGCCTTAAGGACGCCGATTACCGCAGGGTTGCCTGCCAAATATTCCCCAACACTAATTTTGAGGTTGTCCCAAGCAGAAGCGACTTGGTCGAGGTGGAACTTGAATGTTCCCATGACCTTGTTGGCAGCCTCTACGGCGGCTCCTTCTGCTTCTGCGAACTCCCTCAAGAAGTCAGGCAGGTCTTCCAACTGGCGGCTCATTGCCGCAATACCAGTAACAGCGCGAATGTTGGGAATCAGGTCAGATAGAGCCTGCAAATCCTTCGAGGTGAATTCCGTTACCTCAGAAATTTCTTCCAGGATAGATAAGAGACCGCCCCTCTTCGTTAGCGTCTCTTCCGAGAAGAGTTCGAGCCCCAACCTATGAACCGCTTTAATAGCCCCCTCGGTGGGGTTAACGATCTTGTTAATAACCTGCCTGAGTGCAGTCATAGCCTCGTCAGTCTTCAGACCTGCACGAGTTAGGGCAACGACCGCCGCAGAAAGATCCTCTAGTGGTACTGATGCCGCAGCCGCCATAGAAGCGACGCGACCAAAACTCAGGGCAAGTTCGGGACCCGTCGTCTTGCCTAATTTGATTGTCTTGAACAGGACATCTGACACATACGCGGCATCGCTCGCCTCCAGCGTATAAGCGTTCAGCACCGTCGTCATGAGGTCAACAGACTTGCTCGCCGTAGTCATGGTCGCCTTAGCAAACATCAAAGATTTCGACATTACCTCGGTGCCAGCGGCGGCATCGAGCGACTGCCCAAATCCAGCCGAAATTGTCTGGTACAGCGCTCTTGCCGCATCCGTGGCCGGAACCGCGTGGCTGACGGCAAAATCCCTTACGCTTTTAGAAAGACCCTCCATGCCTTTTTTGGATTGATCTGTAAGAGTCCACACCTCAGACATTGCATAGTTGAATTCAGCAAAGGTCTTGATCGAACTTTTGGCGAAGGCGGAGATGGCACTAAAAGCCTTTCTCAAGAGATTGAAGGCTCCCTTGAGAGCCAGCACACCGAGGGTAACCACAGCCAAGGCTTTTGCCCACTTCTTCCAGGAGCCGGTCGTTTTTTCTGTCGCGCCACCCGTATATTCGACGGCACCCCGAACCTCATCGAGCGCCTTCCTCTCTTCCCCTAGTTTTTTCCCGAGCGCGGCAGCGGCGATATAGGCTTCCTTCTGTTCCTTGGTAAAGGTCTGCCCAGAGGCGTTGAGACGAACCATGGCCTCCGTAACCCGCCTCATGACAATCGCCTTTTTATTCTCGTAATTGGCGTGGATTGCGGCGTCTTTCGCTAACTCTTTTTCCTGCTGGCTAAGTTTGGCGCCCCCTTTAATTACACGGGCATAAATCTTTTCCAGATCGACTTCCTTATGGACCAGATTGCTTACTGCTAAACTCTCTTTCTCGACTGCTTTATTTCCTGCAGATCTCTTTTTCGCCGCCTCGTGGATGGCCTTAGCCTGCTTCCGTAGGGCGGTAATATCCGCAAACACCGCATCTGTGGCATTCTTGACGGACTTTGCCCAGTCGCTTGTTTTTTGATTGGAACTGGCTGTCGCTGCGGCTGCTCCCGTTAGGGCTTTCTGAAAGTTATTCGCGCCCGTGGTGACGAGGGCCAATGCTTTTGTGCCCTGCCCCTGCGCCCTCACTAAGCCCGCTTGCTCCGAACTGGTCCTTGCTAGTCCTGTGTTGAGAGTAGCGAGAGCCCTGTTGACCTTGACCAACTCCCTAGACATAAGGTCTTCAAACCTTAGCTGAATGGAGAGTTTGGTTTTTTTGGCCATGTTTGTTTATCGTCTAGGCATACGCGGCATCTGAGGGCTCTTGATTCCGGGCATGGAGGAGGAATGCTTCTTGGTCGCTGATTCTGACTCTTTTTTCTGCTTTTCCATAGAGTGTTCTTGTGCTTTTCCTCTGGCGTGGCAAAATATCCGGAACGCTTTGACGAAAAAGGAGGTCTGATCCAGCATTCCTCCTGAAGCAGGCAGTATGCCTGCGTCCTCGGCATCCCTGAGATACGGAATCATGGCGCCAACGCTCTGGATGGCTCCCTTGTCCTTGAACGGGCAGTCAAATACAGGAGCCTCCCCTGTCCCTCCGCACACCGCGCAGTCTGAGCCGCTACGGTGGCACGATGGGCATGATATTGAGAAAACCGCCTGGGTGGCCGGAGTGTCGCAACCCCACGCGGTGCGCCTTAGAAGGGCTGTTGGGTGGTAGTCTCCATCAGCCGTCTTCATGCGGCACAAGTCGCAAGAAATGTCTAGGCTTCCGCTGAGGCCCCAGACTGCGACTCTGAGTTTTTTTCCACCTCCTCCACCATTCCCAAGCCTTCCGTAATCGCGTTTGCAATTTCCATACGAACATCGCCTGGAATGCGAGAGAGCGTTTTATCCGCAATACGCCTTTTACTGCCAGCTCCTTTTGCGGAAAAGTGGAGATCGGGCCCCCCCGGAGGGAAGTTTTCCCAGCGGATCAGCCCCACATTCAGGATAGCCATCACCCTCTCACCTGTTTTGGCTGTAGCAGAGGCTTCTCCGCCCCCTAAGTCGATGTTTAGAAAGGAGTCCGTCACATACGCCTCCTCTCTCGCCGTCAGTGGGCGGATGATGAACTTGGATTGCTTGTCTTCTTCCAGTTCGCGATCACACTCAGCGAGGTAAGTGTATTCCTTCGTCGGGTCAATGGGGAGTACCATAAGCAGAACCTTACCGATGCTCTGGGCATCGAGTCAATATAAAAAGGTGGGCTAGTCGTCCCCCACTGCGGCTTGGTACACTCGGCTAAAGGCAACTCCCCATTCTGGCCCATGGGATTCACCAGCCGGACAACTAGACCAGCACAGGGCATGGGCATATTCGTGGAGTAGCGTGTCCTTGGCCATGAGGAAGTCCATCCCCTGGGAGATGACAATAAGGAAGTGCCTTTTGCCCTTTTGTGGGCGCTTTAGGTCGCAGTATCCATACTCCGTCTTCAACTGCACGAGGCGAATCCGAACGGGGTTCTCACAGGGGAGTTCCTCCTGCAAGTAGTCCAGGACGGCAACTAAGCATTTCCTGTACTCAGGCGTTCCGGGGCGTGGAGCGGGCTTAAATTTCGGCGCAGGCATCTCTCTCGCGGTATGTCACGCCGCCAAACTCCGCAATACCTCTCTTGATGACTACTGGTGTCTGTAATGCGACGCCTTCCTTGGGGAATATCGAGACTACCCCGAATCCGGTAGTCCAAGTGCTTGGGCCCGTCTTGAAGATCTCCCCGTGGCCAGCGCCGTCTCTAAGGTCATTCTTGGCCATCATCCCGCAGGTCATCCAGTCAGCCCATGGATTGACTACTGTGGGGGTAGATTGGTACTGGGGGCGGTGGACATGGCCCGACATCCCCGATAGACCGTATTTGTTGAGTTCCTTGTCTGCTGGGAACCTCCCGGCGCTCGTCCCGTGGGTTACCACGAAACAGCCCCCGTAAATTTTCCATGTTTGCTTGCTCATCTCTTGGCGGTCGCGCTCGTTCGGCGCGAGGATAGCGTCGTTGGAAACAAGGGAGATTTGCAACTCTTTCAGGGAAAATAATTCGGCGAAATCGAGACAGGACAATGAGGCGAGCGCAGGGGACACATTGCAGAGATAGCGGATCAATCTGTATTCGTGGTTCCCCACTAAAAAATCGATATTCGCGTCGGGGGCCGCCTCTCGGATTGGGCGCAGAATGTTCTCCACCGTCCATGTGATCTCTCCTTGCAGATCGAGCAATTTGTTGGGATTCTTGGACCAAAATCCCACAGAATTGAAATCTACAACGTCCCCATTGAGGCAAACGACATCCGGTTGCGTCCGACGGCAAACATCAATAAACACTTCGAGGGCAAATCTGTCCACCTCAAGTCCGTGGAAATCGGATCCACAGACGAGAAGAATTTCATCCCCCTTATTCTTCCTCTCAAACGCTCCACACCAGGGGCGCACACTTTCAGCGTAGTATTCCTGGACCGTCTCCTCGCTTTTGAGACGCGCTCGGCGATCTCGATAAGATTTTGTAGTTCTCGTATCTCGAAGGCCGGATGCTCGCTGGAATTCTTCGTGATTTCCGAAATGGTCGTAAACGATGGTTTCGGGGAAATGCCCGTATTTCTTATATTTTGCTCGACTGCAAGTCCCCGGGTAAGCAAGTAGTTCATCGTCGGCAACCCGAAGGATGTCACGGATTAGTTCCCCTTCCTTGGCCGCGCTGCCATCCTCCATAAACTTGCGGCGAGCTTCTGCCGCCTCCTCTGTAGCGGCGGCCAACGCCTCCTTTTTCTCAGCCCTGACGGAAGGAGGACAGTCCTCAAGCCAAGCCCTGAGGCTAGAGTCTTGCGCCTCAGGTTCTTTTCGCTCTTTCATACAACTCTCCCAGGCATGACCTGGCGTGGCCCCTAAACATATAAAGGCTTAGTGGAAAGCCGTTTGCGGCCAGCCACTTATGCAGATCCGTCGGACTGTGTCCAGTGTGCCCTTCGGCGATCGCCTGAAGCCCAGACTCAATCAGGGTTGTCCACGGCTCCCCCACTAGGCACACTCTGCACCCAGAGCCCGTCGCTTTCAGCCAATCGTCTAGCGCCTGCCTGTTCGGGAGTTTGGAGTCCTTTGACATGAATTAGAGAACGGCGCAACACCGCCAAAGCTTTCAGAACTTCTGGCGGATCAAGACCTTGCGGCGCTTCGGTATCGAAGATACCCAGTCTGTCCAAGCATTGCATAAGCCATCTTGCAGATTCTGTTGCATAAATAAGGCGTTCTCGTTCCCAATACAGTCGCCCGATCACAGTTATGCGAATGGCAATTTTCCCGGGCCCCATTTTAATTGGGCCCAAAGACAGGAGTTCGGGAAGAGATATTGGGCGCCACCACCCAGAAGGCATTTCGTCTATCCGCCTCCCCAGGAACCCCTCATGGGACGCATCTACTTTTATAGCCACTGCCTTCTCCCGTATTCCGCAAGCAACGCCGCGTCCGCGATTCCTTGGTTCACCTTTTTCTTAAGGGGTAAGCCAAGTTCCGGCCAAAGTTCAACGGCGTGTCGAACAGCCTCCTCTTTAGTTTCCCCCTTGGGGCAGTCGGGAAGCATTTCCTTTTGCCACGCACGGGGTAGCACATTGAGAACGGGAAAACCTCTCACCTCAATAATGGCAAGAAGACCCCCATAACCTTTGCCAAAAGTAAACATTGAGGTGACGCCCTGTTTGGGCATCGCGTGTACCCGCTCTATGCAAACACAGGGATCCATTGATTGGCCTAAATAGTGGTCAATCCGCAGAAAGTCAATGTTTTTGGCCTCGACAAGGGGCATACGAGCCCACCCAACAAGACTCCCTTTGCGGTCAACCGCCGCCATAGCCCCCTTTATACCAGGGTCTATTCCGAAGAAATATGCCTTCTCCCACCCATCATGGGACACTGGGCTTCCTCCGCTGTTCTACGAAAGGGCCCGTGAGCGTGAAGTGGCTTCCTCCGCACTTTTGGCACACCAAGAGGCCGCGCTCTATTCCTCCCCACTCAGTTTCCACATGGTCGCAACGGACGCAGGAGAGGCCCTTACGGAGCCGCTGTGGTGGACCGTTGGCTGGAGGCTTCGGGGGTGGTTCCTTCTTGCCCATGGAGAATAAATAGCAAAACTAGGCCCCTTTTTCTAGTGCTTCTTCCAGAGCGGCACCAGACGCGATCTCATCTAACCTGTTTGCTGTGTCTTCACTTCCGTCCACACCGTTAAACCAGGCGGTCAAGTGAATGAGCGTTTCGGCCAGGAGCGCATATGAGGGGAAGGGGGTATCACCGGGATCCCTTAACATTCCGCCAAGCTGTTCATGTGCATACTTGGCAATGGCAACGGCTGCCGCTTCCCCATGCTCGTTCTGGGCCAATTCATGGGCGCGAACCGCTGCCGAAGCCCTGGATATCCAGTATCCGGCCTCAGCCGTCTTGTCCTGATGGTCCATCGCCGGCGAGGGCGTATTGGATTGCCTGCCGAGAGGCATTATCCATGTTGTCTAAAAGTCCCATATCAGAACCGGATTCCTCGAACTCCGCGAGGGATTCGAGTACTTGTTCCAAAACGCTCTCTTGGGCGTTTGGCTTCTTCCTCATGCGAACCCACTCCTCCACGGCAGTAGCCATCGAGCCAGAGGGCTTAGGGGCTTTCTTTTTCGCCTTCTTCTTGGCTTTAGGCTTCGGCGCAGATGGTGCGTCCTCGGCTGGCGCCTCGACAGGTTCTTCTTCAGATACCACTTCGGCAACTAGGTCTTTTTTCTCGTCAGTCATTTTTTACCCCTTTTCTTGGGTTTGGAGCGGTTGTCGTACCACTGGCGGATAGCCAAGAAGGGGATTGCTAAGGCCCCGAAGATGGATGTCCAAAGATTTACCAGTGGAGTTCGGATTGTAGGGAAAAAGAGGACCAAAAGCACACTCAACCAAGCGAATCTGCTTATTTGGCTCAGGAAACTGCTTGTGGCGGCCACAGCGCCTTCTTCTATTACTCCTGCGTCTACTTGAGCAGGGGAACCTCCCAGAAATGAGGGGATAGGGAAGATGCTACAGGCTGCGAGCCCAAGAAGCGCGAATAGTCCCAGTGTGACCAAGAGTCGTGTGGGCGTCCAATTCATTGCTCTAATACCGTTATTCTGACCTCATGGTTATCAACTCGCTGATCGAGTACTTTAATCATGTCGAGAGCGTCTCGGGCGATCCATAGGGCCAAGGCGATCATTGCAGCGGTCGCCCAATTTAGGATACGCGCCGTGAGATTGTGGCTTAGCGTCGGGCTATTTGAATTTGCCATGTCCAGGTGTAGTGTTGGAGGGAAGTGGGACTTCCAGTGCTTTGAATTGTGCCGACGATGACATCTCCAGAAGCGAGGTCCGTATTGGCTGAAGTCAAGCTAAATGTTTGAGGAATGAGGGCCGTGAACTCGGTGGAGTTGCTGTCAAGGTCAGCACTACTAATATCCACTCCTTCCGTCGTATTGCGAATGCTACTAACCCATTTCTTTGAGACGCCAGACCCGCTTGTGGTCTGGGTCGAGACTAATTTTGCCTCAATTAGAGTTGCGTTGTAGGGCATGATTGCTAAGGGCGCAATCACCTCAGTTGAGTAACTGGCTGACGCAAGGGTGAATTGGTAGGAGGCGATATAGGGAATATGGATTCCAGTATCTAGGTCACCGAGGATGATCCAGCCGTCATCGTCAGCATTCCTGATCTCAAGGCGTTCTGCTGCGCCTGTGGTATCAACATAGAACTGGCCAACTACGGGAGAGGTTGGGGCAGAGGTTCCAGAAAAGTTGTCCCGAAGAGTATCGAGAGAATCGTTCCATGTGCCACGCCCTGTCGAAAGGGAGTCGCTTGCGTTTACGGTTGAGTATGATTGTGTCATTGGGTTAGGCGGAACTTAGGATTCTCGTGGCAACCTCTTCAATCCGCACGGTTGCATCTGGTGTGAAGCGCTTAATTACGCACTTGATTTTGTAGTACCTTTTGTTTGACTGAAAAGATCCGTAGAAACGAACATCGTCGGTGTAGGTCACATCGTCACTAGAGGTGGAGTAGTATGTCTGCACTTCGGCGTAGCGCTCGTAACAACTACCTTCCCACATTCTGTTGAGCGCTGCTGGCTCGCTAAACTTCGTTGTGTTTCCATCGAAAATGGTGCCCTCGTCGAGAACATCAACGGAAGGTATGCACAGAATCAATCTTGACTCATCAACACCGACAACGCCGGCATCCAAAACTGTAGTTACATAGTCCTCGGCGGCGGCGATGGTGCTACTAACTTGGAGGTAGGTTTCCCCTGCTGGGACAACTAGGGCATTTTTCACTCCTGGCCAACTGGCGTCCCTCTGGGAGTTAAGCATAATGGAACTTATCCAATTAGGATTCCCCCCAACCTCGTAACCAGGCCATACTAGGATGCAGGGCTGCGAGGAGGTCTGTCCCGACTTGAAGACTGGTTTGAAAAAGACCTGCGCCTCATCCGGCCCGAGTTGGGAGATGATGGTTGACTCGTCCCTCGTGCGACTAACCTTGAGGGCGAGACCCCATGAGGTTCCTGTGATGCCCTGAAGGCGCACATCGTAGTAATCTGGAATGGCTCCCTCTTCGCGAACCACAGAGCTGCTATACAGAGTGGGAGGAACCTCCTCGCCGTCTGGGACGCCGTATGTAGAGCCCTGGAATTCAGGAGGGAATCTCAGGGAGGCGTAGGTGCCGTCGAAGGATAAAGAATCCTCAGAAGTGGGGCATGGGTATTTGGGTGGAACTGTTTGTGTAAGAAAGTGGCGTTTGGCATCATAGAGCGTGAATGTTACGGCTACCTGTGGTGCTTGGTCCGGTTGGTAAACTGCTCCCGAAACGGAAATGGGAGAAATTGCGAATGTGTATAGATGGTTTGGTTCGGCTTCCCAAAATGTGAACTCTTCTTCCTCCACGCGGCCAAGCGAAGTCCACCGTGAAGAAATATCGTCTTCTGCAAACCCCTCAAACAGGTCTGAGGCATCGTTTTTTATCCAAGCCTCGCTGGGGCCACCCCCCTCATCAACTGATTGCACCATGTTCCAAACTAGGTATCCATTCAGCCTTGCGTCTGCCGATCTTGACCCTGAGGTTAACCATGGCGTTACCGAGTTGGGGCCACCCGCCATTCCCACCGCCAACGAGTCGGGAAGGGTAAGCGGATCGACTGATGGGGGATTCCAGGTGAGAGAGATTCCCCACCTAATAGTCCCATCTGGCATCTGCTTCATAACTCGGGTTCCGCTTAGACCAGAAGGTGCCATCCCCTGGAATGAGGTTGGGTGGAAGACGCCCCGACTGACGCTAAAGTCAACTTGTGGCACTTGGGAAAGAGCTGCGCTAAGGGTTATATCGTTGGTGTCGACTGAAGCAACGGTGACGGTTTGGTTGGTGCCCCTGTAGTTTAGAATGCTTAATATGGTGTAAGCGTCGATGTCGTAGGTGCCTGATAGTGGCGGCTCAACCAAGAAGACGCGGTTTTCACTTCCTAAATCGTTTTCAAAACTCTTAACTTTCAGGAGTTGCTTCTTCCTGAATACCCCAGACTCTGGGGTGTATGCGTCATCCGAGTCATAAATCTGCACGGCAGAGCCGGCGACGAGTCGGTCTACGAACCAAGCTGGCGCAGTAATCTTGTCGTTAGTGTAATAACTGGAACTATTCCCGATTGCGGAAGGGTTGGCTTCAACAAAACTATCAAGGATTAGGGTTTCCCCAGCGGGAAGAGTTCCAACGGCGGTGGTGAATGCCCCCGGAACAGTAATAACGGGGGCTGCCGGGGTGCCGACATCAAGGGCGGTCGCCATTGTCTTCTCTTCAAAGCCGCTCCCCGTAGCACCCTGAGGTAATGTTATAGAGTTTGCCTGCGCGGTCACATCCCATCCAGCCGCAGCCGCACCGCCCAGGGGGGGGCCACCTGGGCTCCCAAGCGAAGACAGTTGGGCTGTTGCTGCGCCATCGTCATAGATTCTCTCGTCGTATTGGCTTGCGCTTATCTTCCTGAAGCCGTCTTTTGTGGTCTCGATTGATTCTACTATCCAGTCCGATTCGCTCCACGCTGGAGTTGCCAAGAAGGCGGGATTCCCGGTGTAGTCATCTGAAACAACTTCGGTAATTGGGAAGGGCTGCCCAGCGGGGCTTGTCCAACCCTGTCCGACATTTGGTGTGTATTCTTCGTGGTCGCCAACTCCCGTTACAACCACAAGAATCTGCAAGTCATCACTGAAGGCGATATCGCGATCTGGAACAACTGCTGTCTGGTCTTCATAATCCGCGTTGTCGAGAGGCTCGTATGCCCCCCACCCGGCGATATTGAAGGGGACGCTTTCTATGAGATCCCTGTGCTGGATTTGAATCCTGTCTCCCACTTGGGCGGCAAGACCTTCCAGAGAAACCTCCATCTGTAGCGTTTTTCGCCTGTATTGGAGTTTCAGCAATTGGTAGTAGGCGTAGCTTTCAGCAGCCGCCCGGCCTGTTATCCCCACTACGAAATCGTTAGAAATTTTCCTCTCGTTAGAGAAGGTGGCTGACTCGAAACCAGGAAGCGTCATTCGCACGGTTTCCCTGTCATAGTTGTACTTCTTCTCCAAATATTGAATCTCTATCTCGGTGGGTACATCCACAGTGGAGACTTCGTTGACAGACATAGACCCCTGCCTGATCGCGCTTTCAGTAAACACTTGGGAAACGCTGCGCGTCATATCGGTGACCGCCCTAAACCGAGTTCCCTCTCTGACGAGAGTGGCTCTCCCAACACTAAGAACTTTGTCAATTGCTTCAAAAAGGCTACTGTCCTCGTCGAAAGCCCCGTTGAACTCGCAGCGCGGCCCAATAATGACAACATTGAAGGCCATTGTCTGCAGAAGGGGAATGCCTGGATAAGTGCCTACATCGCTCAAGTCTTCCTCAGTAACGAGGACACCACCCCCCGAATCAACCTGCATGCTCTGGACGGTTACGGTAATGGGAACACCCTCTGCCCCGCTTAACGCATCCGGGTCAAGGTGGACTTTGTCGCCTGGGTTCAGCGCAATCCAAAATCCCGCGTCTCCAAAAGTCGGGTCGGTATTACTGATTCTTAGCGCAGAGTTCGGGGCATATGTCGTTAAATCAATCTGATAGCATACCCCGTAGGGGCTCCCATGGATGTATGTTTCACTCTGCTTATCTGGGTCCATGGCGCCTGCCGCACTGTCCACCCCACAGAACTCGGCCCAGTCCAAGAAACTCTGCCAATCTACATCTGTGTCATCGTTCACATAGTTTCCTCCCCCATAAACCTCGCTCAGGAGCAGATTGAGGGTAATCCAAGCGGGATTCCTAAAGTCGGCGCTGTCGGCGTGGATAGTTGACGCTGTTCCTGTATTGCTGTACTGCTTCACATCGTTGCCGTCCACTACGACTGTCAGTTCTGGGACTTGCGAATTCGCCGTGTAATTTACGATATCGCTCAACTCCACCCAAGCCGTCCCTGGCATAACCCCTAGTCCGCCGCCTGCATATGTCCTGTCCTCGAAGGTTACGGAGCTTAAGTGGCACGAACTTGTGCAGGCACCAGGGGCCCCGGAGTCAGGATTGGTGGTGTATTCGGTAGGGTAGTTGTCTGGTCTTCCAACGGCGCACACCCTAAAGTCCGCTGAACCTATCGCGCTGGAGAACACCGTGGAGGCGGCGAACATTCTGTTGGAATAGTCGGCTCCCGACACGCTAGATCCGGGGATATTCCCATTTGAATCCCAGAAAGCAGAACTTTGCATTTCCATGGTTATGTTGCCGCTCCCACTAGTGTCATAATTGTCCATATAGTAGAAGGATCCATTATAGGTTCCCGTAGTCGGGTGGATTGTGATCGTTTGCCACATAGCCCCCGTATATTTGCCCCTGATCATGAAATATCCCAGGGTTTGCCAACCGTCGGTATTGTCGTGTCGGCTGTACTGGATCTCGAAGGTCTGAGAGTGAGCTACAGTGGCGCCGCTGGTGTCGAGCCTGTAAAGGCCGCCCGAGAACTCCAAGTTGAAAATGACTTTGTCTAATATAGCCCCTTGTGGTGCGGACCAAGTCGCCCACACGGATTTATAGATAAACATCGCCGGAACGCCGCCGGTAATGTTGCTTCGGTCGGCGCCTGCGGTTTCGATGGTTCCCGGGTCCCCCCAGACACCAGAAATGGTCGCGGTGTTGGACGCCCCGCCAGTGGCTATCCAGCCAGGGGCGTTAATTAGGGTCTTGTGCGAACCGTCATAAGTCCCACCCTTCCAGCCTCCCGTTGTTGAGCCTACTGACCCGTAATATGACCAGTATTTTTGAGTGGCATCTGGGTCCGCACCCGGGTATGGAACGACAAACATGAAATTGGCGCCTTGTAATTCTTTTACCTTGAACTTAGTCCAGCCTAACATTGGACTAGTGGAAGCTACTCTGTTGGTCGGCGTTCCCACCCCAGACGCCTCTTCTAGTTCAAACTCGTAAGGCCCATATTTTTTTCGGGAATGGTTGCCGGCGCTGTTGAAGTTGTAAAAGTCCACGGTCTGCGTAAAACACTCACTCGTCCGAACTTCCGTGGACCAATGTTGCCGATTACTAACTCCAAATTCATGGTTTTTCCCTTGGAACTGGCCTGTGATCGAAACGAGGTCATCGACTGCGAAGCTGCCAGGGGTAACTACTTTCCAGCGGGTTGCGTTTTGGTAGCCTGAGGTTGTGGCGAAGTTGCCCGTATGGGTCCCCACGGTATCTACTAGCCTGGCCGGTCTGCTGGCTCCCACATCGGACTTGTCGTCGAGAATCCAGTAAATATACTTATTGTCCCGTTCCTCCCCAGGGAAGTAGTTGAAGCCCCCGCTAAACTCCCTTGCGCTGGCAAAATTGTCAAAGGGGAATTGGTTTTGGCTACTTCCCCAATCCAACCCAGAGCCATCGGGGTAGGGGGGGAAGTTGCCCTGATCCGAGCCGAAATTAACATCCCAAAACCTAAGCCCAGGAACTATCGTAAACTTCATGTCCATGATCATCCCCACATCCACCGTTGTCGAAAAAGTGGTTCCGAAGTTGGCCGTGTAGAACGGATCAGTTGTCCCCGGGTGGACAGGCACATCCGCGCCCATCGAAACCCTCGCTGTTGCTGCGTATGACGCTAGTGGCAGGTCGTCGAGCAAAAGCGTGTCAACATCAGTGCCCTCCGTGTTGTCCGTGATCTGCCCAACCTTCCTAAAGGGACCTTCTCCTAGCAGATTAAGGTAGTACAGGGCGACGGAGTTCGTGCCAAATGCAAGCACCTTGCCTCCCCCCACAATCCCCCCGATTCGAGTGGTGCCGTAGATGAGTGGCATTCCGAACCCCTGACCCCGCCTTGTTGAAATCCCTGACCAACCGTAATGGTCACTCTGTTTGTTTCCAAAGTTGCTCGTCTGTTCTTGCCCATATTTATCAGCGTAGTGTTTTATGGTTACCCCGATGCCAATAAGCGCCCCGATGCCCACGGCAACCCAGCCAGAAGGCAACCCAATAACATTGATGTGATCGCCGTCGCAGATGGAGGCTGACGGGCTAAGTGGCTCGCCGCCCCTAATCACCAGGGCTTTCTCATAACCTGAGGGGATGAGATCGGCTGCCGTCAAACTCTGTTCCCAAGGCAACTCCTGCGAAACGGCGTCCCGCGTCAGCTGCTTGAACCCGTTTCTCTGTATTACGGTTACTGACATACCATCCTCACTGCCGATGTTGGCTTAAGAGCCATTCTCCTCCGCGCCAACCTGATTACCCCAGAACGACAAGCCTGAACTAGATATTTGATGTCCTTGCACACCACCACAGCGTGGTAGTGGGCGCATGGGTTTATTCCTCCGCCCTCGTAGATATGCAAGTCTCCAGCCTCGGGGGTCTCGGGATCTACCTCCCGAATAACATTGCCGAGGGCTTGAACAGCCCACGATGCGGGATCTCCCTCCGTATTTACCATCACATCAGAGAAGTGTCGCGTCATCGGGTTGAACTCATCCCTGACAAGGGTACCCCTCTCTAATGCTGGAATCGCCTTTTCGACAAGTTCTATGTGGTCAGCCGCCGCTCTTATCCAAAGACCAAAGCAGTCAACCCCCTCCTTAGGAGAGAACCCGCCGAGCTTGAAGGGTGTCCCCACCAAGCCTTCTGCACTTTCGGCGATGCTTTCTCCAAGGCTGCTCATCGATCATTCCCAAAGGGGATGTGAACAAACCCCCCGTAATTGTTTATATTGTCTTTGCCGGAACAGCCGTTTGCCCCATCGAATGTGTAGTCGCAGGTTAGCACTGTCCCCGAATAAGCGCATCGGGCCCCGCGAAAGATGTGGCCACAGCGGGATCGGAAGCACCGCCGACCAGGGAAGGTGTGGAAGAGGAAGTTCCGTGGCCCCAAAGTCCACTGGACAGCCGTATCCACCATGCTCACCTCCTTCATCAGGAATGGTTGCTCTAGGATTTTATCGCCATTATCTGAGCCACTGCCAACTGAGGGGGCTGGGGCTGACCCATCTGCAATCCTTACTAGGTACATTGTGGCTGAACGCCCCGCCAGGCTCTCGTTCTGGCGTATCCAAGACTTCACCAGACCTGTGGGATCTGGCATCGTCACCTTCCACTCTTCGTAGTTAGAGGCGTCGCTGGTCTCCTTCAGCGGGTCAATCGTAAATGGGGTGGGGCTATAGGTTTCGGGATCCTCGCCATACACCTCAGTGAACGCCACGGACACCGGGTTGGAGGCTACTCGAAGGTATTTAGTGTCCCCAGTATTTATATCCGAGTAAGCCACCGAAATTAGCCAGCAGTAGGCATCCGTGGAAGCCAATTGTAGCACTGCTGACGAAGGAAGCGTTCTGGTCATGGGCGAATATTACAAAAAAAAAGGGGCGTGTCCAAAGACAAACCCCTCAAAGGTTACATCCCCTGTTCCCTTATTACACAGTTCCCAGGCTGCTGAGGAACCAGATGGCGCCAACGAGGGCAGCGCCAAGGAGGAAGCCGACATGGGAGCGGCACCAGTTTTTTACTAATTCTTTTAGATTCATGATTTTAAGGAGACTAAGGACTATTGTCCGTTGGATCGTCAATGGTTCCATCGGAAAGGAAGGCGGATTCAACCTCAGCACCGTAGGCAAGCCAGAGGCTGCGTGAAGCGGGGGCTGTAAGGATTGCACCATCGTCAGATAGATCCGCCCCGTTAGCGGTTATCTTGCAGGTAGCGTTTTCAACCACATACCCAGTTTCTTCCCCAATGTCCAGCGAGTTGATTTCTGTGACAGGAACACCGAACAGGAATTGTTGAACCTTGGTTCCAGATGTCCCAGCAATACCAGCCACGGTTTGGAAGGTTCCCGTTGTGACCTCGATCATCTTGTTGGCAAGCAACTCGGCGTTGGCCGCATCGTAGGCCAATGTGGTGATTGCCAGCGTTGGCTTCGACTCGTAGATGCAAGCGTAGCTTCCAGCCTTGAGGACATTTACATCTTTGTAGATGTCATAAGTGTTGTTCATGTTTAATTCCCATGAACTGGTCGGTGGGGTTTTGTCCTCGTTGACAGCCCAACAGAGCTTGTCAGCCCTCGACAAGGGGGTCGGCGTAACGGAATCAAAGGGTCCTGCTGGATCGTTCTGGCTTCCTTCCACGAGATCCAGAACTCCAAGGAACTCAAAATTGGCATACAGGAGGTCTCCAGCGGTTCCGCTAAAAGTAACATTCCCCATAGCCCCAGCAATGGTGTATTGCCGCCCGTCCTTCCAGAAGACAATAGTTAAAGTGCATTGCTTATCTTTTCCGTCACCCATTTCGGAAGCCCCATCAGTTGGCTCAGGCGGAGTGTTGCTAGGAATCCACACATTCCACTTTTCGGCGGTTCCAAACCGCGAGGAAGCTCCAGTTAAGTCTTCCCAAGTGGCGTAGTAGTTAAAGAAGCCGCAACCGCGCAATGCCAGCATCCACTGTGGCGTCCCTTGCTTCCAAACCAAGCCTCCAGTAGGGGAGGTAGAGACATCATCGGGATCATCGTTAGAACCCATGACATCACACTTAAAGGTAACCCTGGCAAACTGGGTTCCAACAGAATCCGTCTGCTCTGAAGCAAGGCTTGCGGAAAGAATGTCTCTCTCAATCAAGCCGACTTCAGGCGTAAACGACATCTCGTAGCATGGAATCCATCCGAATGTTGTATCCGGGGGGCCTGCGAGTGTTGCCGGAGTCCCAGGCGTCGCTTCGGCGCAAACGCCGACGACGGATTTCCGTTCTAGAAGTCTGGTGTCTGTAATGGCCATGTGTTATTCCTTATGCTACAAAAACAAATCAGAGTGCGATCGTTGGGAAGGTGGCGCTGAAGCTGCTTGACCTGTCGCAGTCCCCTCCGACGGCAAGGTAAACCTCTTTCTCGTCTAATGCCGTTCCCGTGGCAATGCACTTGCTGGTGGCATTTTCGGTCAAGTAGCCGTTCTCCTCTCCGCTATCCAGAGAGGTTATCTGAGTCTTTCTTGCGCCCAGCCATAGGCTGTTGACCTTGCCGGAACCAGTCGATCCCATTACTTGCTGGAAGTTCCCCGTGGTTGGGGGATCGGTAATCATTTTAGAGAGCAAAAGGTCCGCATCGGCTCCGTCAAACGCCAAGGTCGTGGTCGTCAGGGTTGGCTTGCGCTCGGTGATGGTGCAATATTTGCCAGCCTTGGTGACATTGGTGTCCTTATAGATGTCATAGGCATTGTTCATGTTCAATTCCCATGAAGACATCTTGACGGTCTCTGTGACGGTTGCTTCCCAAAGCTCCCAGTAAGTTTCCCCGTCCTGAGAGAGCGGCGTTGGCACCGTTGCGTCAAAGGCGCCGGCTGGGTCGGAACCCACAGTGCTTACCGTCAGGATGCCTAAGAACTCGAAGTTGGCGTATGCCAAATCACCAGCGGTTCCAGACAGGGAGACGTTCCCCATACAGCCCGTCATTAGGTATTGGCGACCATCGCTAAACCATTTAATTGAAATGGTCCCCATTAGGTCAGTTCCTGCCGCAGGGACAGTATGACTCGTAACAATCTGGACAGGATTGTTCGATGGAACGAGGATGTTCCAGTTTTCGAACCCTTCGGCTCCAGCGGAACCCGTATCTGCCCAAGCAGCGGCTCCCCAGTAAAAGCCACAGCCAAGCATTGCCTCAGTCCATTGAGGAGCCCCAACTGTGGTGCCGCCGCCTGTGACTTCATCTGAACCCATAGCGTCGCACTTGAATGTAACGCGAGCAAACTGGGTGCCTACAGCGTCAACAGTCTCTGGAGCAAGGCTCGAGGTATACAAGTCCCGCTCAATAAAGCCGATCTCAGGGGTGCAAGAGATCTCGTAGCACGGAAAGGATTTGAAGGCTGCGGCTGTGGTGCCTGGGTTTACTGCTTCAAGTCCTACGCTAATGCTTTGCTTGCGTTCAAGGAGTCGGGTACTGGTAATGGCCATTTTTTCTAGGTCGGGTTGGTGTCGGGATTATCGAATGCTGTGCGGTATGAGATCTCGACTTCTACGAGAACACCTACCGCTGGAAGAGCCTCCTCAGAGGAGTAGGTTTCATTGGAGACCAGAGTAGTGTCAATTGCGTTGGAACCAAGACTAGTATCCCCATTTATTGCTCTTTCCACATCGGAAAGCCAAAGGGATACCTTCTGCGCCGTATTGTCTCCAGGAGCGACCTCAATCCAACACTCTAATCCACAAAATAATTGGCGCGGCAGAACGCCCGAGTAGTAGGGTTCTGGGTATTCCTCGCGCAGGGGGTGGATTATGATGAGGGGGCGTTCGATTATGTGGACGGCGCTCGCCACATCCGTGGTCACCTTCTGGACGGTGTTGTTATACGATCCGGTCCCATCTATGACCTCCAGTCTCGTTTTGAGGCCAGCAATGCAGTTATAGCGGACACTATTTGCCATTATTGTCTGTTCCTGACTTTGCTCCCCAAGTGGGTGGCTAGATTCTCTTGTAGTTGGACCTTGATTGTATAGGCTGCATTGGAGTTCTTTGTAATGTCCAGCGAATTAAAGCGGTAGAGGCTCCCCACCTGGGTGAGGGTTGCCGATTCCAGCACGGTTGTCTTGGCTCCTGTGTATGTCGCTATCGGGGACCACATCCTGAACATTCCAGGAATGACAAATCCTGAGCCGGGGTTAGCGTTCCCGTATTCTGGAACCACGAAATACATGGATTTGTCGCCTGCCGTTATGTCCAAACTGATTAGGCCGTCCACATTCGCGGAGCCAGCGCCCTGCGCTTGGGTCTGGGTAAAGGTTCCCGTGTAGGGCATACTGCTGACCCATGTCCCAGACATCTGCATCTTGAGGCTTCCTGTGCCAACAACGGTGTATTCGAGCTTGTAGATAAGGTTTGGCCAGAGTTTTGCGGCAACCTCGACGCCAGCATACCTCACAACGCTGGTGTTGCCTGTGTTGCTAAAGTTGATGCCGGCAGAAGTGTAGGTGACGGTTCCCCCGGAGCCACCTTCGAGTCCTTCCCAGTTCCTCACCGCTGCCTCTCTATCTCCCCAAAGGGCAAAAAACTGACCTCGGGTAGCGCCAATCGCTGAGGGGGTTCGGCTCGTTCCAGATGGAGGTGGTATTAGCCCAAAGAACTCAATTCCCCCGTGGGTGTCGTTAAAAAGTGTCACTATTGTGTCGCGGAAACTGGAACTGACCATTGAAAAATCGAGATTCATGAGGTCGGCAGCGATCCCTTCCCGACTTCCCACCGTTAACATCCCCGTGGATAGGTAATCAGAGGCTTCGTAGTCAGCTCGCTCCACCGTTTTTACTCCGGAGGGGCCGGTTTCTGGCACGAGGAACTTGGGGGGGTATGCCATCTCAAAAACCCAGCTTCTCCATCAAGGTGTCTTCGACGATTCCCATTCCTTTGTTTTTCCAGAACTTGTTGGTGTTTCGCTCGAAGTTGAGAAGTCTTGGCACCCTAGTCTGTTTGGCAACATGGAAGTGTTTTTTAAGGCGCCCTTTCCCCTCCTTCATGTAAATGCCACCCTTCAGCCTGCGGCCGGCGTGTTTGCCGCCAGGGGCCACAAAGAGGGCATTCTTCCCAAATTTCTGGAAAAACATTCTCGCCGGGGAATTCCCTTGGTAATCCCTTTGCAGTTTGTACTTCTCGAGGGGCCAAGCAAGCCACTCTCCCTTTTTGGGGGTAATCGTTGCCCCGGTCTCAAGAGGCCATGCGGAGGGGTCGTCCGTTCCAAAGACAATCCAAACGGCCCCGCCCGAAGAGGCAATCTTCAAGGACCCTGGTTTCATAAAACTCTTCCCTAGGTCCCCGGTCCTTTTCTTGAGCCTGCCCGAGTAGAGCGTTGACACGAAACTCCTCTGCATCTCCTTCCCAGCCTTGAGCATCGCTGCCCGCATAGCCACTTTCAGCTTCGCTTTGCCAGCAGGCTTCCCTCTGATCATATCCATCAGCCAGTCCTCAGAGAAGCTTATCTCCACGCCGCTTCCCGATATCGTCGAGGACATCCCCAGTGGTGGAGTCATCGGAAAGTGTAGGCTCGGCGTCGGTGGCGCCTGATTGCTTCTTTTAGGGTTTCGAGGAAGCCACCAGGGCCAACATCATCAGGAGAGTTGTCATATACGGTGATGCTCCCGTCAGGGCCAGTATTAGAGACCTGGCCGAGTCTGTTGCGGCTTTCATAGTCGAAGGCAACTTGCATATTTACGGCTTCCAGAATGTCTGGAAACTGGCTCTGGAAGGCTGCTTGGTTGGCAGCCATGCCACCTGTGTAGGAAACCTTAATAACCTTGAACCCTCGGTCCAGGTATGCCTCATCGACCACCAAGAGACCCGTGTTGTCGTCTACATGGTAATCGGTAGCGTCAACTAAGGTGGATGCAGCGAAAAGACGATCTCTATCGCTCCACACTTCAAAGGTGGCTCCCGAGTTTACGGGTGTACCAAGGAGACGAAAGACTTGGTCGTCATTCTTGGTGATCGTGAAATGCTCGGTCTGGGCAGAGGAGAGCATCGGGCGCCTAAGAGCCTGTTCTACACGGGCGCTTATTGACTTGATTGCCAAGCCAATCCAAGTGTCACGAGTAGCGTCAGAGGTCCACCCCTTCCAGGCATTAACCTGGGCGGTCGATGTTACCTCCAGTCCTGACCAATTCATCAGTCAGCCTTTTTCTTAGATGCCTTCTTTTTGGAGGACTTTTTCTTGGCCTTCTTTGGGGCTGGCGCATCGACGAAGGCTGCTGCTGTTCTGGGGTTAGCCATTACAGCCTCGGCCATGTCGTCGGGCATTTGAACGGCCTTCGGGGCATCGCCATTGTTACGGCAGACGCCGCCACCAGGCATTTGCCAGACGGAGTTGGGAGCAAGGTAGAGAGTAGCCA
>Ga0114912_1000320_pt1 | contig 25577 bp, 21 predicted proteins | sample MalvirDeepMed_51_FD_89713 | JGI IMG/M metagenome (GOLD analysis project Ga0114912, IMG submission 89713) | Marine viral communities from the Global Malaspina Expedition - Malaspina viral metaG DeepMed_51 | ecosystem: Environmental > Aquatic > Marine > Oceanic | place: Mediterranean Sea...
CGAAGGCGCGGCAATGGCGGCGGAAGCGCTCGACAGCGGCAAGGCGCGCGATCTGCTGGCGCGCTGGATAGACATGGCGAAGTGACGATGAACAAGCTCGACGAAATCTGCGCCACCAAGCGCCAGGAAGTGACTGACCGCAAGAGCCGCGCCACCATCGGCGATCTCGACGCCGCCGCTCTGCTGCAGTCTGCGCCGCGCGGCTTCGAAGCGGCCTTGCGAAAGGCGAGCCGGGACGGCTTCGGCCTGATCGCTGAGATCAAGAAAGCCTCGCCGTCAAAGGGCCTGATCCGGGCCGATTTCGATCCCGCCGATCATGCGCGCGCTTATGAGGCCGGCGGTGCGACCTGCCTCTCGGTCCTCACCGATGCGCCGTATTTCCAGGGTCACGAGGACTATCTGATGCAGGCGCGCGCGGCCTGCGCGCTGCCGGTCCTGCGCAAGGATTTCATGGTCGATCCCTGGCAGGTCGCCGAAGCGCGCGCGATCGGGGCGGATGCGATCCTGATCATCGTCGCGGCGCTGGACGATACCGAAATGGCCGAAATTGAGGCCGCCGCGATCGAACGCCGGATGGATGTCTTGGTCGAGGTCCATGACGAAGCGGAAATGGACCGCGCCACGAAGCTGAAATCGCGCCTCATCGGCGTCAACAATCGCGATCTGAAGACCTTCACCACCGATCTCGCCACCACCGAACGGCTCGCCGACCTCGCGCCCGAGGATGCTCTGCTGGTCGGCGAAAGCAGGATCGCTTCGCACGATGATTGCCAGCGCCTGGCCCGGTCGGGCGTACGGAGCTTCCTCGTCGGGGAGAGCCTGATGCGGCAAGCCGATGTCGCCGCCGCGACCCGCGCGTTGCTCGAAGGATGAGCGGGCTTACCCATCTCGACGAACACGGCGCGGCGCGCATGGTCGATGTCGGCGCCAAGCCGGAAACGCAGCGCAAGGCCATCGCCGAAGGGCGCATCCGCATGTCGGACGCGGCGCTCTCGGCCCTTTGGGACGGCACCGGGCCCAAGGGCGATGCGCTCGCCACCGCGCGCATTGCGGGGATTATGGCGGCAAAGCGGACCGGCGAGCTGATCCCGCTCTGCCATCCGCTCGCGCTCGATGCCGTAACAGTCGAATTTGCCCGCGAAAGCGACGCCATCCGCGTCACTGCCACCACCTCCTGCACCGGGCGCACGGGAGTCGAGATGGAAGCGATGGCCGCCGCCAGCGTCGCGCTGCTGACGCTTTACGACATGGGCAAGGCAGTGGACCGCGCGATGGTGATCGATGGCGTGCGCCTGATCGAAAAGACGGGCGGCAAGTCCGGCCATTGGCGCGCCGATCCGTGATCATGCTCGACGAAGCGTGGGAGCGGCTGCTGTCATCGATCGCGCCGCTGGAGGCGGAACAAATCCCTGTCGACGAAAGCGGAGGGCGTTATCTGCGCGAGGCACTGGTCGCGCGGCGGACCCAGCCCTACGCCGATCTCTCGGCGATGGACGGCTACGCGGCATCGGGCGATGGCCCTTGGGCCGTAATCGGAGAAGCGCGGGCCGGGCACGCCTTCGATCGCGCGCTCGGCCCCGGACAGGCGGTCGCCATATCGACCGGGGCCGCGCCTCCCCAAGGAGCGGACCGGATCGTGGTGAAGGAAGATGCGAGCCTCGCGCAGGCTGTCCTCCACGCCGATCCGCTGCCCACGCCAGGCCGTCACATTCGCCGCCGGGGATTCGACTTCAAAACGGGGGACACGCTGCTCGCGGCGGGAACTCGTATGGCCGCGCCGCATATCGCCCTCGCTCGAACTGCGGGCGTCGGAACCATCGGTGTTACCCGGCGACCACGCGTGGCGATCCTCGAATGCGGCGACGAATTACGCGCCGATCCGGTGGATTGTCCGCCCGACGGCCTGCCCGCTTCGAACGGCGCGATGACAGCGTGCATGGTCGGATCTGTGGGTGCGGAGGTGAGCAGTCGCGTGCTGGTGCCCGACCGCTTGGAGGCCGTGGTGGATGCCCTCGACGCCGCGAAAGACGCTGATCTGGTGCTGACCTCGGGCGGCGCTTCGGTAGGCGAGCACGATCTGATCAAGCCCGCTTTGGAGCGCGCGGGCTTCACATTGGATTTCTGGCGGGTTGCAATCCGGCCAGGCAAGCCGCTGATCGTCGCGCGGCGCGGCTCTCAGCTGATGCTGGGCCTACCCGGGAATCCGGTATCCACCTTCGTCACGGCCTTCCTGTTCGCTCTGCCCGCCTTGCGCCGTATGGCGGGATCAGAGCGCGCCCTCCCGCAGCCGATCAACCTCCCGCTTGCAGGTGTACTGCCCGCTGCCGGGACTCGGCGTGAGTTCCTGCGCGCCCGTTTATCGCCGGAAGGCGCCACGCCAATCGACGAGCGGGACAGCAGCGCGCTCGCCGCGCTAGCCAAGGCCGATGTCCTGATCGACCGCCCGATCGGCGCACCTGCGCAAGCGGAAGGCGCGCTCGTCTCATGCTACCTGCTCGAAAATGGCGCAATCGCTTGACTTGAAGGAAATGGTTGCCTAATTGTTCCTCATTCGTTCACGACCTGCATTGAAATCGGGTCGGATCCGAACTTGAGGAGCCTTGCACCATGCTGACCGCCAAGCAGCACGAACTGATCCGCTTCATCCAGACCCGGCTGGAGGAAACCGGGATTTCGCCCTCCTTCGAAGAGATGAAGGAGGCGCTCGACCTCAAGAGCAAGTCGGGCGTGCATCGCCTGATTTCCGCCTTGGAAGAACGCGGCTTCATTCGCCGCCTGCCCAATCGGGCCCGCGCGCTCGAAGTCCTCAAGACCCCGGAAGAAGCCGTTTCGAGCCCCCGAGCGCGCAACGCCGCATCGGCTGGCGTACCGAGTGCGGCGAACGATCTGGTCGGCGCCGCTGCCGCTGCACGAGCGCCCGAACCGGCCAACGATGTTCTGGAAATCCCGCTCCACGGGCGCATCGCCGCCGGGGCCCCGATCGAAGCGATCGAAGGCCAGAGCAGCCTGCCCGTGCCCGCAGCCCTGCTCGGTCCGGGCGATCACTACGCGCTCGAAGTATCGGGCGATTCCATGATCGAGGCCGGAATCTTCGACGGCGATTACGCCTTGATCCGCCGCACCGACACGGCGCGCGATGGCGAGATCGTGGTGGCGCTGGTCGATAACGAGGAAGCGACGCTTAAATTCCTGCGCCGCGAAAACGGTCGCGTCCGGCTCGATCCGGCGAATGCGTCCTATGAAGCGCAGATCTACAACCCGGCGCAGGTGCAGGTGCAGGGTAAGCTGGCGGGGCTTTTGCGGCGCTATCACTGATAGGGATGAGGGAGGCGTTCGCGATCAGAAAGGCGGCTTCTGCTCGATGATCGTGGGGCTCGACCACGTTCAGCTTGCCATGCCATTTGGAGGCGAGGATAAGGCACGCGATTTTTACGCGGGGCTTCTGGGTATCCCGGAGGTGCCGAAACCACCCCATCTCGCCAAACGAGGCGGGTGCTGGTTCGAGAACGGGGCGATCAAGGTGCACCTTGGTGTGGAAGTTGACTTTCGTCCTGCTTGCAAAGCGCATCCTGCGTTCCGCGTTGCCGATCTCTTCGATCTGGCGAAGCGCCTTGCCGAAGCGGGCTTTTCGGTCGCGGAGGACGAACCGCTTGCGGGTTTCAAGCGATGTTACGTTGACGATCCGTTCGGCAATCGAATCGAATTGATGGAAGCTCGGACACCGTGCGGGTCCGTCTGAGTGAATTGATGCAGGGATGAGCCTGAAGCTGAGGCTGGGGCTAATTGGCATGATGACAGCGGGATCGTGCTCTTTGCCGCCACACTCGGGGGTTGGGGCGTAAGATCTTTAAGCTCGATCTCCGTAAAATTATCGCCCGCGATCCCCCTTCCACCAACCATGCTCGCCCTGCGATTGCGCGACCGTGCGGATGGTCTCGCGTTCGAGGTAGATCGCGGTTCCGCCCTCGCGCCTGAGAAAGCGCCCATCCGCCTTCAGCCAGGCGGGCTGGCAGCTACGCGGCAGGAAGCGATCGGCGATGACGATGTCCGCGCGCTCGCAGGCCGCGGCGAGGGCGCGTTCCTCGACCATGTCGCGGCTGCGCGCCATCAGCACCTGCCATTCACGCCCGCCCCGCTCCAGCGTCAGGACGCAGAAATCCCGGCTGCATCGCGCACCAGGCCATTCCTTGAAGGGCAGTACCTCGCCATCCGCCCCCGCCAGCTCCAGCAGATTGTCGCGCGCGAAACCCGAGCGGCTGTCGCGCAACACCAGCAGCCGATCGCTCTCGCCGGTCACGCCGACATGGCGCCCATCGCGGGTGATGAGGATGTCGGGGATCGGCGTCGACAGAAAGACCACCACACCGATCGCGACCGGTATAAGCCCCCACAGCCGCGCCCTTCCCTGCCACAGCGCCAGCCATAGCAGCCCACCCACGATCACCAGCACGGTCCCCAGCCCCATTTGCGGCATCAGCGTCACCGCGCCGGGCTGGGCCGCAGTAAACCGTGCGAGACCCAGCAGGAGATCGAGCGACACTTGCGCCGCCCACCAGGCAGGTGCGCCCGCCCCGACCAGATCGAGCAACAGGGCCAGCGCCAGCAGCGGCATCGTCACGAAGGTTACCAGCGGGATCGCCAGCACATTCGCGAAAGCGCCGTAGACGCCCGCACGATGGAAATGGAACAGCACGATCGGCATCAGCGCGAATTCGATCAACAGCCCGGTCGCGAACAACATGGCGATCCGGCGCCCGGTCCGCGCCAGCCAGCTCTGCTCGCGCGGCGCTAGAAACCGCTTGGCCCAGCCAACATTGTGCAAAGCGACGATGGCGATCACCGCAGCGAAGCTCATCTGGAAGCTCGGCCCGACAAGCGATTCCGGCCATAGCGCGAGCACGACGATCGCGGCCACCGCCACCATGCGTAGCGACAGGGGTTCACGCCCTAAGGCCAGTGCGATCAGAACGAGCACGGCGCCCACACAGCTGCGCACGGTCGGAACCTCCGCCCCGGTCATACTGTTAACGATGTCCGTTACCATCACACCTTCCTCGCCCGCGATTACGGTTCAATTGGGAAGCGGCTCGACTGTCGCCGCTGCTATCAATGAAGCCAAGATCACTGCCGCGAGCGCGCCTAGCCAAGTAAGCATTGAGGGTCAGATTGGCCTTCCTGGTCCACGCGGCCCTGCCGGTGTCGGGCAGGACGGTGCTTCCGCTTATGAGGTTGCGCTGGCAAACGGCTTCGAGGGCACCGCAGCCGAATGGCTCGCAAGCCTCAAAGGAGAAGATGGCGTAGGCGGAGGCGGCGGTTTCGCTGCCATCGTCAATCTCGATGAATACCAGGGCCAGATTGCTGGCGGCACAGGGATCAATCTCATCGTGCCGGTCGCAGAAGGCGATCCCCCCATTGAACTGACCGAGAGCGCGACCATCACGATCCCCAGCAATGATCCCTCGTCGGGCATCGCGATCTGGGCAAAATCCACGACTTCGGGCATCGCGATCGTTCTCGGCCTTATCAGCAACGGCACGACCGTTCCCACCGATCCTGTTGATCCCCCAACCGATCCCGTCGATCCGCCTACCGATCCGGTTGATCCGCCTACCGATCCGGTCGATCTTTCGGGCACCAACACGGTCTATGGTTCGCCAGGAACGATCTTCCCCCTTGGCATCTACCTCGCTGGCAGCACCGCATCTTACTCGATTGCTTATCCTACGGGCTTCCCGCTCAAGGTCGCACGTCAGAGCAACGTCATCGTGCCAGTCGCGAGCCAGTGGACGACACCTTCGACGGGCTATCCCTACTCGGTTACGGGCCAAGCGGTATCTTCCAGCACCAAGTTGAAGGTCGTCGGCACCGGCATCACTGCCAGCAACGGCAACATCAAATTGGCTAAGGGCACCTACCTCCAATCGGATCCCCTCGCGCTTGATTTTCCTAAGACGGCTGACGATGCCACGACCCAGACGCCTGCGAAGTTCAGGCTCTCGTTCAAGGGCGTTATTCCCAACCACAGCACCCCGCCAATCGTCTCACTCTATGACTACGGTATCGGTCGTTTCGAGTTTGGCCCCCACTGGGATGGCAGCACGATGTTCGTTCACTGCGGACGCGGTAACACCTCTACGGAAACCAAGATCATCAGCGATGCGGGAGCGGCTAGGGCTCTCGGCACAAACCAGCTCTATGAGTGCGAATACAATGACAATCCTGGTGGCACGGGTGGGCTTCAACGCTGCGCTTCGCGCGGCATCCACAAAGGCCCGCACGGTTCTCGACTGGCTCATCTCGATCCACGAGAAGCGCATCACCGGACGCTTGAATGGCGGCATGTTGGTCAACGCAGGCAGCGAGAATTACATCTGCCCAATCTGGACCCCGGCACAGATCAGCGCAGCCAGCGGCAACGTAGCAAACCTGCCCAAGACCTTCGCGGCAGTCGCGACGGCACAAGGCGCAAACGCCGCCCCAAGCTGGGATACGTTCAAGTCAGGCGCGAACACCTACGACAAGGATGGTCAGGCCATGGACCAGCTGCTCGCAGGACCTTCCCTGCTTATCAGCATGGGCAGGAGTTCAGCGGCTCTTACGCAAGCTGACACGGCAGCGCGTGGCTACAGGCAGCAGAAAATCGACAGCGAAACCGCCAAGGGCGCAGCCGCCGCCGGAAGCACCTGGTTCAAGTATCTCCAGACGACGAACTGCGCTCCATACCAGCCCACGTGATAAGGGAAAGGGCTTGATGTTCTATCTATGTTCCAGTTATCTGGAGCAATGAACCAGCCCGATTCCTCCCGCGTAGCACAAGCCGTCCTTACCGCTCCCCAGTGGGCGCTCAGCGGGCTCGCAAGCCCCTGGCAGGGCCTTCGCGAAGAGGCTGCGCGTGAGATAGCCCAAACCATTCTCGATGCCTCTGGGGCATCTGAGGGGCTTCCTGATCCCCGGCAAATTACCCTGCCCCTGTAAGATCATTATTGTGGACAAGTCACTTAGCGATTGAAAAATATGGAAAACTCTGGTTTTGACTCCTATAACGCACGGGTCACGAGCGTGTAGCCGATACCAGCCAGAGCCCCCAGCAGAGCCGCCGCGAGGGGCAGCCGCACTCTCAGCGTAAGCCAAGGCCAAAGAGCGAGCAGCCTGATCGCCAGAAGATACGCCGCCGCGATGACCGCACTGACATGAAGGCCGCTGATCGAAAGCAGATGCGTTAGCCCGGAATCGCGCATCGCGGCTTCATCCGCTTCGCTGATGGCACCGCGATCGCCGCTCGCCAGGGCAGCGGCGATGCTGGCCGCCGCCCCCTCCATATTGGCGCGGACATGCGCCGAAAGCGTGCGTTGCGCTTCAGCCAAAGGAGCGGGTTTTTTCGCAGGTTCGATCAGATCCACAGGGCCGACCAGCGACCCGGTGGCCGCCAGCCCGTCAAACCAGGCCGTGCGGGCGAAATCGTAAGCGCCTGGCAGGATCGGCGGAGAGGGCGGCATCAGGCGCGCTTTCAAACGCGCCCGCGCGCCCTCCTCCATCGCCGATGTCGCGCGATCCTGCGGCACATTCACGCGAACCTTCATCGCCCGCCCGGTTTCAGCGTCCCGCACGGCGAGCGTGAGGCGGGTGCGGGCTTCGGCCGGTTGGTCCTCGCGCGCCAATATCCGTCCGTCGAGCGCCAGCACGCGTGGATAGGCGATCGGTTCCGCGCCGACGGTGGCCGAACGCGCCCAGATCGCTGTCATTCCGAGCGCCAATACACATGCCATCGCGACCACCGCGATCAGCACGTGCGAGCGATCCTCGCGCCCGCGCCAGCCCGCTAGGGCGAAGAGGGCGGCAAGCCCGCAAAGTACCAGAAAAGCCGCCCATTCCCACACGGTATCGAGCAGGAACCACGCTCCGATCCCGCTCGCGAAACCGACCGCCAGCCACGGTCCGCGATCGAAGCCCGCGCGGCCCAGAAAGGCGTCCGCGCTCCCGACGAGGTCCGCCGCGACACTGGACAAGCGACGGCGCTTGCGCCATTGGCGCTGCGCTGCACCATCATGGGGGAAATCGCCCCCATGCAGCGGCAAGTCAGCCAACGGGGGCGCCGATCGCGTCGCCATCACGATATCAGAACGGAAAGCAGGTATAATGGCAAGCGATAGCGATGCGGCTCAGACGAAGGTCGTCACGCGCTTCGCCCCTTCGCCCACGGGTTTCCTGCATATCGGCGGCGCGCGCACCGCGCTGTTCAACTGGCTGTTCGCGCGCCATCACGGCGGCAAGGCGCTGCTGCGGATCGAGGACACCGATCGAAAGCGGTCGACGCAGGATGCGATCGACAAGATCATCGAAGGCCTCGACTGGCTCGGCCTCGATTATGACGATGCGCCGGTGTTCCAGTCCGACCGGACGGAGCGCCACGCAGAGGTCGCCCAGCAATTGCTCGACGCGGGCCACGCTTATAAATGTTACGCCACGCCCGAAGAACTCGAGGCGATGCGCGCCGAGCAGCGGGCGAACAAGCTGCCCATGCGCTATGACGGGCGCTGGCGCGACCGCGACCCGTCCGAAGCGCCCCAAGGTGCGCCTTTCACGATACGGCTGAAGACTCCGCAGGAGGGCGAAACCGTGATCGACGATGCAGTCCAGGGCCGCGTCACCGTGCGCAACGAGGAGATTGACGATTACATCCTCCTGCGCGCGGACGGGACTCCGACCTATATGCTGGCCGTCGTGGTCGACGATCACGACATGGGCGTCACCCACATCATCCGCGGCGACGATCACCTCAACAACGCCTTCCGCCAATTGCCGATCATCAAGGCTATGGATTGGCCCGAACCGATCTATGCCCACATCCCGCTGATCCACGGGACCGATGGCGCAAAGCTGTCCAAGCGCCACGGCGCGGTCGGTGTCGACGCGTATCGCATCGAAGAGGGCGTTCTGCCCGAAGCGCTGTTCAACTATCTCCTCCGCCTCGGCTGGGGGCATGGGGACCGCGAGGAAATCTCGCGCGCGGAAGCGATCGAGCTGTTCGACCTAAAGGGCGTCGGCAAGAGCGCGTCGCGCTTCGACATCAAGAAACTGCAGAACCTCAACGGGCACTATATTCGCGAGGCCGACGATGCGCGCCTCGCCGCTTTGGTCGCCGAGCGGATCGGCCCGGATGCCGACGAACAGCTGTTGACCGAAGCCATGCCGGTCCTCAAACCGCGCGCGCGTTCGCTGAACGAACTGGCCGAAGGCGCCGGCTTCCTGTTCGCCACCCGCCCCCTCGCGATGACGGAAAAGGCGGCGGGCCTGCTCGACGATCAGGCGCGTCGCTATCTCGCCGAGGTTTCGGCGGCGCTGGCGGCGGAAAACGACTGGACAATCGAGGCCCTGGAAGCCACTACGAAGGCGCTCGCCGAACGGCTCGAACTGGGTCTCGGCAAGCTCGCGCAGCCGATGCGCGCGGCACTGACGGGGACGACCACGTCTCCTGGAATTTTCGATGTTCTGGTCCTGTTGGGACGGGAAGAGGCGCTCGCTCGGATCGACGCGCAAGCCACCCCGGCAGGCTCGGAAAACCAATAGCTTAAGGAGCAGACTATGGCCGACAAGCAGGCGAAACTGGACTTCGGCGACAGCTCGGTGGATTTCCCCGTCCTGGAAGGCACGTGCGGCCCCGATGTCGTCGACATCCGCAAGCTTTACGGATCGACCGGCAAGTTCACCTACGATCCCGGCTACAAGTCGACCGCGAGCTGTGAGAGCGCGCTCACCTTCATCGATGGCGAAGAAGGCGTCCTGCTCCACCGTGGTTATCCGATCGGCCAGCTGGCCGAGCACTCCAATTTCATGGAAGTCTCGCACCTGCTGCTGAACGGCGAACTGCCGACGCAGGAAGAGCTGGACGACTTCACCTACACGATCACGCGCCACACCATGGTGCACGATCAGCTGCGCCAGTTCTACCAAGGCTTCCGCCGCGATGCGCACCCGATGGCGATCATGTGCGGCGTGGTCGGCGCGCTGTCGGCGTTCTACCACGACAGCACCGACATTTCGGACCCCGAACACCGCACGATTTCCAGCCACCGGCTGATCGCCAAGATGCCGACCATCGCGGCGATGGCGTATAAATACTCGATCGGTCAGCCCTTCCTGCAGCCGCAGAATTCGCTCAGCTACACCGGCAATTTCCTGCGCATGACCTTCGGCGTTCCGGCTGAAGAATACGAAATCCATCCCGCGATCGAACGGGCGATGGACCGGATTTTCATCCTCCACGCCGACCACGAGCAGAACGCCTCGACCTCGACCGTGCGCCTTGCCGGTTCGTCGGGCGCGAACCCGTTCGCCTGCATCGCGGCGGGCATTGCGTGTCTCTGGGGCCCGGCGCATGGCGGCGCCAACGAAGCCGCGCTCAACATGCTTCAGGAGATCGGCACGCCCGACAAGATCCCGCATTATATCGAGCGGGCAAAGGACAAGAACGATCCGTTCCGCCTGATGGGCTTCGGCCACCGGGTCTACAAGAATTACGATCCGCGCGCGACCGTGATGCAGAAGACCGTGCGCGAGGTGTTCGATGCGCTGAACGTCAGCAACCCGGTGTTCGAGGTCGCGCTCCAGCTCGAGGAAATGGCGCTCAACGACGATTATTTCATCGAGAAGAAGCTCTTCCCGAACGTCGATTTCTATTCCGGCGCGATCCTTTCGGCGATCGGTTTCCCGACCACGATGTTCACCGCCCTCTTCGCCCTCGCGCGCACGGTCGGCTGGGTGGCGCAGTGGAACGAGATGATCTCCGATCCCGGCCAGGTCATCGGTCGTCCGCGTCAGCTCTACACCGGCCCGACGCAGCGCGATTACGTGCCGATCGACAAGCGCTGATCGGGTTTACGAGACCAGAAGAAGGGGGTGCTTCGGCGCCCCCTTTTTTGTTCGGCGTTTCCCTGTCGGAAGGGTGCGCCCGCCCTATTTGTCGAGCTTCGGCCCGTCGCGCGGTTCGCTGCGCAGATCCTCCGCCGCCGGAACCGAGAGGGTGAAGCGAGCGCCCTGCCCCCTGGCGCTTTCGACCGTCAGATCGCCGTCCATCGCCCGCGCGATCCGGCGCGAGATATAGAGCCCCAGCCCCGATCCGCCATCGCCGCTTCTCCCGAGCCGTTCGAACTTCTCGAAAATGCGCTTCTGCTGGTCCTCGTCGATCCCGTGCCCCTGATCGGCCACGGTGACCATCGCCCGCTGGCCGATCCGGTCGAGCCGAACCCATATCTGGCTGCCCTCCGGCGAATAGCGGATGGCGTTGTTGATGAGGTTTATCAGCACCTGCAACACACGGCGGAATTCCGCGATGGCCAGCTGGCTCTCGCCATTGGGCGGCGCGCTCAGTTCGATACCCTTCTCGCGCGCCCGCACGCCGAGGATGCCGCAGGCCTGCCGCGCGACATTGCCGAGATCGATCCGGTCCGGCGCGGTGACGAAATCTTCCGATTCCACGATTTCGAGATCGGAGAGATCGTCGATCAGCGCCAGAAGGTGCTGACCGGCCGCTGCGATATCCGCGGCGTAATCGCTGTATTCCTCGGCCAGCGGCCCGGCGAGTTTGGTGCGGATGGTCTCCGCATTGGCGATGATGCGATTGATCGGCTGGCGCAGGACGGGCGAAAGATCGCGGCCGAGCGAGGGCGGTTCCGATCCCGGATCGCTCGCTTCGTCGAGAGCCCCAGCACCCAACGGGCGATCCGCGAGAAGATGCAGGACAAAGCCCGCACTCCCCGGCTCGGGCTGGCCCAGGGGCTCGAGATGGGCGGTCCAGCGCCGCTTCGACCCCTCGATCAGGCATTCGGCCCCGTCGAGGAGCCGCCAGTGCAGGGGCTGTTCGTGAAGATTGCCGGGAAAGGTCACGAAATCGGTCCATGGCCGCCCCACGCCGCCTTCCATCGCGATCTGGAGGCGCGTGAGATCGGGCGCCTCCACCGCGACCGAAAGCAAGCGCTGCGAAGGATCGAGCCGCGCGGTGAGATCGGCGAGGTTGCGGCTCAATTCGGCGCGGCGCCTTGCAGCCTCAAGCTCGTCCTCGGGCGGCAATTCTTCCGAATGCCAGGAGACCAGACCCAGCTCGCACCCCTGCGGCGAGCCATCGGGCCCGTGCAGCGGCTCGATCTCGATCCAGGCGGTGATGCGATCCTGTCCATCAACAGCGCGAAACTGGCGGGCGAGGCGAAGGCCGAAGCGCTGCGCCTTTTCGACCAGCGCGCGCAATTCCGGCACGGCCACCGGCCCGCCGATCTGCCCGCCACATTCGACCTGCAAGCTCGCCAGCGGCTCTTCCGCTTCCGTCAGCATCCCGTCCGCATCGACACTTGCGCGCGCGATGAATTTGGTCCCGATCGTCGCCATCGTCAGTCTCCCGCCCAGCCCGCGCTGCGGGCCAGCAGAGTGAGCGCCTCGCGCGTGCCGATATCGGCAAGGCCCTCGGGTGGGTCGCGATCGGGGTGGAGGCGCAGGATCTGCGCCTCGATATCCTGCGGCTTGAGCCCTGCCGCCCTCAACCCGACGGCGAGCCGCGCCATCTGGCTGTCATGCAGGGAGACGGCGACGATATCGCGCGGTTGCCCGGTCCTGAGCGCAAGCGCGGACAGAAACAGCGCGACCCCCGCCTGGTCGAAGATCAGCGCCTGTGTCCCGTCCTTGCCCAGCAAGGTCACGACGCGTTCCAATAAAGACAGCCGCCCCGCTGCCTCGTCGTAATCGGCACGAAGGCGACCTTCGGCGCGAACCAGCGCATCCGACGCGTCTTCGCCATTAAAGCTGCGCCAAGCCAGGAGCAGGGCGTGGAACAGATCGCCCGGCAATTCGCCGAGCGGCAGCTGCATCCGCCTTTGGCTCTGCGCAAAGCGCGCCTGGGCCGCGAGAGAGGCCATCGCCGCACTGGCGATGGCGGCATCCTCGTTACCGATCAGACTTTGGAGCAGCGGCGAAATCACCGGATCGAGCCCGTGATTGGTTTCGAGCCGCGCGGTCAGCTGCCATTCGAGAGCCAGGGCGTGGCAATGCGCCACCAGTGCAGGCGTATCGAAGAGCTGCTCCGACAAGGCCTCGCCATGCGCAGCGGCGAATTCCTCGCGGCCCTTCACCCCCGTCGCCTCGGCCTGGATGCGCAGGATCTGCCAGGCCAGATGCGTCAACATGGCTCTGATGCGCGCCACCAATTCATCGCTGAAAAGCGACTGGTCGCGCGTCGACAGGAGATGGCCGAGAATGGGTCCGATCCGGCCGAGCGCCTGATCGCCCTGTGCGAGCGCGAGGCGCAGGGCCTCGCCCTCCGGCCATTGCGGATCGGCGCGGGGAGTCGCTGTGGAGGAAGGCCCGGCTGTCGGCTCGATCATGCGCTCTCGCGTAGCATCGCGTGGTTAAGGCGCCGTTAGCCGATCGGCGTGGGTCGCGCGGTATATCGCAATCAGGGCCAGCAGCGCCAGCGACGCGACAACCGGCTGGAGGAGCCCGAGATATCCCGCCGGGACCAGCACCGCAAGCAAGGCGATCCGGTCTGACATCAGCGGTCGGACGGCGATCGGCGCGATCCGCGCCCCGATCCGCAGCAGACCGATGAGCATCAGCGGCAGGAACAGGTCGATCCAGGAGCCTGTCACGCGCCCCGCCATGGCGATCAAACCGATCAGGAGAACATCGCCCGCCCCCGCCAGCAGCGCGGTGGCGTGCCACATCCGTGGCTCTCTTCCCGGCGGCCGCGCCAATCTCAGGACGATATCCGCGATGGGCAGTGCGGCTGCCATAAGCCCCGAAATCAGAAGCCCTGTCAGGGGCTTGCCGAACACCGCCAGGATAGCTGCGAGCACTCCGGCCGCCACCGCCACCATCAAGGGAACACGCTCGAACCGCGAGCCGACGACATCGCGAGCCAGCCTTATTCCGATCCGCTCGGCCATCGCGCGTCCGGGCGCTGCGAACGAAACCGGCTGGGCTCGCCGGGCGATCCAGCGGCCCTCCCGCGCCGAAAGACTGGCTTCGTCTTCGGGTCCGATAGCGGCCATGTCCTCGATCGCGGAGAGGTCGAGGGGCGTGGTGCGGACGCCTGACTGAAGCGCTATCCTGAGCAAAGCCGAGGCCGCGTCGGCATCGGGTGGAAGGTCCGACAATCGCTCGACCGCATCGCCGCGGATCGCCAGGAGGCCGGCCCAGGCCCTTTCGGCATCGATCCTTTCGAATCCGAGCGGGACCGCCACATCCGCCGGAAACGTCGCGACCCCCGGTTTCCCGCCGATCGCGGCCTGCGCGGTCTCGATATCGAGCGCGAGGCCATCGGCGATGACGATCACCCGATCATCGGCGCTGATCGCGCCCGAAAGACGGCGCAAATCCTCGATCGCGCGAAACCGCATACCCAGGCTCTCCGCGCGATGCTGGCAGACGATCGCTTCGGGGCCGAGCCCGCGGATCATGCACACCACCATGTCGCAATCCAGCGCGCGAGCACAATCGATCTGATGCGACAGCACGCTTCGCCCGACGAAGGGGCGGAACGCCGCCTTGCGCGAGGCTCGTCCCGGCTCTTCGGCCAGCGCTGTCAGCAAGGCGATACGCAAGAAATTGGTCCTCAATCGGCGTTCGATATCCTCGACGCCTAGCGGGGTGCGCGCGAATTGCCAAAATCTGATCGCGTCAGTCGGATCTAATCGTTTCGCGGATCGCGGATGGTGTCCAGGATATCGGCGATCTTGCGGGTCGCGGCGGGATCTCCGGGCGCGCCTCGGGCGGCCTCGTCTGCGAGATCCATGATCTCTTCGGCATGGAAACCGGCGGCGACCGCGTGAAGATGCTGTGCCGCCAGGCGCCAATTCGCATCGCACCGGGCGCGCTGCATGAGATCGAGCTGGCGTTCGACGCTTTCGACGAAGCCGGTGCGCAATTGCGCTTCCAGGGCGCGATCGTCGCCAGCGGCGGCGGCAAGCGCGTGATCGAAGGGGCCGGGATGGAACGCCATGCGATCGGCTTAGGTCCACACAGTTAATGCGGGGTTTAAGGATCGGGGAATCGTGATACCTTCTGAGGATGAGCAGGGACCATATCCGCGCTGTAGGGCACGACGAATCGCAGGAAGACCAGTCGGTTGGGCAGGAGGATGCGGATAACGCCCTTCCGGTCGATAACGAGGAGGTCGGCGAAGAGTTCGAATGGGTCGAGGAACCTGCGCCGAACCGCTCGAAAGCCTGGATTTTCCCTGCCCTCTTCACGTTCGCCATCATTGGCTGGACGGGATTCTTCGCCTGGAGCTACCGCGCGCAGATACTGGCTGGCGGAACGGCGGAGCAATGGATCGGCTGGCTCACCGCGTGGGCGATCCCGACTCTCCTGATCCTGACGGTCTGGCTGCTGACGATGCGCCTTTCGTCGCGCGAAGCGGGCCGGTTCGGCGATGCGGCCCGGTTGCTCTCGCTCGAATCGGAGCGGCTGGAGCAACGGCTGCTCGCGGTGAATCGCGAACTCAGCCTCGCGCGCGAATTCCTGGCCGATCAGAACCGCGACCTCGATTATCTCGGCCGCACCGCGACCGAGCGGTTGTCGACCCATGCCGATCGCCTGCAGGCGCTCGTTCGCGAAAACGGCGATCAGGTCGACGCGATCGCGAATGTCAGCTCGACCGCGCTGGAAAACATGGAGAAGCTGCGCGGCGATCTCCCCGTGATCGCCAATTCCGCGCGCGACGTGACCAACCGCATCGCAAGCGCGGGACAGGCCGCCAGCGAACAACTCACCGAATTGGTTGCCGGTTTCGAACGGTTGAACACTTTCGGCACGGCAAGCGAGCGGCAGGTCGAGTCGGTGGGCGACCGGCTCGGATCGCTGCTGGACGAGATGGCAGAGCGCCTGGACCAGATCGAAGGCGCCGCGACGGCCCGCTTCGCCACCATCCGCGAGAACAGCGATCGCCTGCGCGAAACGATCGATTCCCAGGAGGTCGCGGCGCTGGCCGCCATCCACAGCCGCGCCGAGGCTCTGAAGGAGGAATGCACCCAGCTCGCCGAAGCACGAGACTCCGACGCAGAGGCATCCTTTGCGGTTCTCTCGGAGCGGATCGCCAGGCTGAACGAGGAAGCGGCGACGACGGCAAGCATCCTGCGCGAGGGCGAACAGGCAGCGCTCGCCGCATGGTCGGGCCAGATCGAAGCGCTGCGCGACAGGCTCGTCTCCATCATCGAGGAAGTCACGCGGATCGATGCGCTGTCCCTCGAAAACTCCCAGGCGAAATTGCGCGAACTGGTGGCGGAGGCGGAAGCCGTCGACACCCTCATGGACGAGCGCAACCGCGCCTATCACGATCAGATCGCGCAACGCCGCACGCAGGTCAGCGCCTTTGAAGACGAAGTCTTGCAAACGCTCGCCGATCGGATCGCTTCCTTCGATACCCATCTTGCGGAGCAGCGAGCGGGGCACCTCGATCATCTCGATAGCCTCAGCGAACGTAACGAAGCGGCCGGAGAGCGGATCGACGCACTCACCCGCCAAATCGCCGAGGCTGCGCGGCAGGGTGGCGAAGCGGAACACACGCTGGCGGCCGCCGTGGCGCGTCTCACCGAAAATCTCGCGGAAAGCCGGGCGTCCCTCGACGGGACCGGGGACCGGGTCGGCGAACTGACCGACCGGTCCGTCCGCCTGCTGGAGCTTATCAAGGCCAGCGCGGCACACAGCGAGGAGGACCTCCCCCGTGCGATCGAAGCGTTTGCGGGCACGCTGGCCGATCTTGAAAGCCGCGCCGAGAACCTGCGCACCTCCCTCGCCGACGCGGATCGGAGCGGTAGCGAATTGGGCGAAACGGTGGCCAAAGCCGAACATCGCAGCCGCGAGGCGACCGCGGCGCTGGATGCCTTCAGCGAGGGCCTTTCGGGCACGATCGAAGATCAGGCCGCCGCTCTCGACGCCCTCACCGAAAAGCTCGAACGGATCGAGGGCGACAATGCCCGCATCGCGACGCAGGCGCGCGAGGAGTTGAGCGCCGCCATCGCGAAATTGCAGGAGGACGCTGCTAACGCGCTTGCGGGTATCGAGGACACGCAGGCTGACCGGATTCACGCGCTTGCGGGCCGCATCGGTGACGCGAGTGCCAAGGCCATCGACGAGGCTTTGGAAGAGCGCATCGAGGCAGCGATCGGATCGCTCGACGAGGCCGGCACCCGCGTGAGCGAGGCGAGCCACGCGGTGGCGACGCAATTGCGCGATCAGCTCGTCAAGGTGAACGAATTGGCCGGCAATCTTGAGTCGCGCATCGCCCGCGCACGCGAACGGGCGGAAGAGCAGGTCGACAATGATTTCTCGCGCCGCGTCGCTCTCATCACCGAAAGCCTGAACTCGAACGCGATCGATATCGGCAAGGCTTTGTCGACCGAGGTGACGGACACCGCGTGGACCTCCTATCTACGCGGCGACAGGGGGATTTTCACCCGCCGCGCCGTGCGCCTGCTCGAGAATTCGCAGGCGCGCGAAATCGCCGAACTCTACGATCGCGAGCCGGATTTCCGCGAACATGTCAGCCGCTACATCCACGATTTCGAAGCGATGTTGCGAATGCTGCTGTCGACCCGCGATGGCCACGCTTTGGGCGTCACCGTGCTGAGTTCCGATATCGGCAAGCTCTACGTGACTATGGCCCAGGCGATCGAGAGACTGCGCGAGTAAGCGAAGGCCCTCAGTAGGACGGCGCGCGGTTGAACAGATCGAGCTGTTCGTATCCCACCCAACCATAAATGTAGTTGAGCACGTAGAGCGCGGTAAGGACGGCAGCGAGCAGAGTGGCTCTGACAAGCAGGCGGCGGGGACGGAAATTGGCAGGCGCGCTGTCCGCCTGCCCCGGAACCTTTTCGATCCCCATCTCGTCATGCGTGCGCACGCCGAACGGCAGAAGCACGAATGCGCTCATCACCCAGAACAGGACATAGATCGCCAGGATCGAGGTCCAATGCATGGGAAACTCCCCCTATCGCCCGTTCGGCATCATGATGCGGACCTGCGGGCGCTTGCCGGACCAGCGCTGCGCCGCGCGGCGCGCCGCGAGGCGGGCGGCCTCGTGGATGGCGCCGGGATCGCCGCGATCCTTGCCCTTGAGCCGCCCGATCGCCTTGTCGATATCGGCAGACGCTTCCGCCAAAAACTCGTCCTGATCCTCGTCCAGCGGCAGTCCGAGGGTCTCGATCCGAGCGCGAAGCTCGTCATCCAGCACCACGAACATCACGCCGTCGCGCGACAGGCGGCGGCGCATGACGACCGCCTCGCCATTGGCGGGCGAAATGATGTCCCCGTCCAGCACCAGGCGCCCCGCATGGACGTCGGCGATTTTTCCGGGAGCCCCCGGCGCCAGACGCACGATTTCGCCGCTTTTCTGAATGACGGAGTGCGGGATGCCGCATTCCTCGCCGAGGCGCCCTTGCTCTAACAGATGGCGCATCTCGCCGTGGACCGGAACGAGGATTTCGGGCCGGAGCCAGGAATACAGCGCTTCCAGTTCCGGACGACCGGGATGGCCTGAGACGTGGATCTCGCTCTGACGGTCGGTAATCATGACGATGCCGCGCTCGGCGAGGCGGTTCTGCACCGCGCCGATGGCGATCTCGTTGCCCGGTATCTGACGGCTGGAAAACAGCACAACGTCACCGCGCGTGAGCTCTAGCGGGTGGTTCTCCTCCGATATGCGCGACAGGGCGGCGCGCGGCTCGCCCTGCCCTCCCGTCGCGACGATGAGCACCTCACCGCGCGGCAGGCCCATGGCGGTGTCGAAATCGACCGGCTCGGGAAAATCGAGCAGATACCCATTGTCCTGCGCCACCGCGATGATCCGATCGAGCGATCGCCCGGCGACGCAAATCTGCCGCCCGCTCTCGCGCGCGACCTCGCCAAGCGTGTGCAGGCGCGCGACATTGCTGGCGAAGGTCGTGACCAGCACGCGCTTCCCCTCATGCCGCTTGATCTCCTCCATCAGCCCGCGATGGACCACGCCTTCCGATCCGCTGGGGTTAGGATTGAAGACATTCGTGCTGTCGCACACCAGTGCGAGCACGCCTTCGTCTCCGATGGCGCGCAGCTCCTCTTCGGTGGTCGGTTCGCCGATGATCGGGTCCTCGTCCAGCTTCCAGTCGCCGGTATGGAACACGCGGCCATGCGGTGTCTCGATCAGCAGCGCATTGCCCTCCGCGATCGAGTGGGCGAGCGGAAGATAGGTCAGGTCGAACGGCCCGATCGAGAATTCGCCGTGATCGTCGTCGATCACATGCAGCTCGATCTGGTCGGCGATACCGGCTTCTTGCAATTTGCGGCGCACGAGTTCGGCGGTGAAGGGGGTGGCATAGATCGGGACACCCAGATCGGCCGCGAAATAGGGGATCGCGCCGATATGATCCTCATGCCCGTGGGTAATCACCAGCGCCTCGAGGCTGTCGAGACGATCCTCGATGAATTCGAGATCGGCGAACACCAGGTCGATGCCGGGATACTGCTCGCCGGAAAAGGTCATGCCCAGATCGACCATGATCCAGCGCCCCTGACAGCCATAGAGATTGACGTTCATGCCGATCTCGCCGGAGCCGCCCAGGGACAGGAAAAGCAGTTCGTCTTCGGGCGCGTAATTTTTCTTCACAATACCTCTTTTCAGGTCGCGCGGTCGCGCGCGCGTTCGGCCAATATCGCCAGGCCTTCCAGCGTCAGGTCGCTGTCCACCGCGTCGAACAGGTCGGTGTGTTCGTCGAACAAAAGAGCCAGTCCACCGGTCGCCACGGTCTTTGCCGGGCGACCGATTTCGGCCTTGATACGGGAAACCAGCCCTTCCATCATCGCGACATAGCCCCAGAACACCCCGATCAGCATCTGATCTTCGGTGTTGCGACCGATCACGCTGTCGGCGCGCGGCTTCTCTATGGCAATGCGCGGCAGCTTCGCCGTGTTCCCGACCAAGGCATCGAGCGACAGATTGATGCCCGGCGCGATGATGCCGCCTTTATAGGCGCCGTTGAAATCGACTGCATCGAACGTGGTCGCGGTACCGAAATCGATCACCACCAAGTCGCCGCCATATTTGGCGTGGGCGGCGATGGTGTTGAGCGCGCGATCGGCGCCGAGCGAGCTCGGCTGTTCGATATCCGCATGAAACCCGTATTCGGCTTGGCCCAGCCCCGCGATCATCGGCTCCACACCGAAGTATTTCTGCGCCAGGACCGTCAGATTGTGGATCGCGCGGGGAACCACCGATCCGATGATGATCGCCGACACGTCCTGTTTGCCGTACCCTTCGATGGCGAGCAGCTGGAGCAGCCAGACGGCGTATTCATCACCCGTCCGTCGCGCATCGGTGGCGATGCGCCAGCGGATCTTGATATCGGTCCCTTCAAACAGGGCGAAGACGATATTGGTGTTGCCGACATCCACGGCGAGCAGCATCGGTCTCTCCTCAGGCGAGCATCACGTCGCCGGCGTAAATGGCACGGGATGTCCCATCCGCCAAGCGCAGTCGCAGCGAACCGTCTTCGGCGATCCCGGCAAACTGCCCCGCGATCAGCGCCCCATCGGGTTCGTGCACGCTGAGGGGCGTCCCTTCGGGCGTTGCCAGCGCGCTCCATTGCCGCAGGATCGGCTCCAACCCGTAGGTCCGCCATCTTTGCAGGATATCCGCAAAATTGCGGGCGAGTGCGGCGGCGAAGAAATCCCGATCCGGCGCGGGGCCGAACGCCGAGAGGGCGATTGTCGCACGGTCCGGCAGGTCGGGTGCCTGCTTCAGATTGACGCCGACCCCGACCACCACGGCATGGCCGGCCGATTCCAGAAGGATGCCCGACAGCTTCGCCCCGCCCACCAGAAGATCGTTCGGCCATTTGAGCATCGGCATACGGTCATCCGGGCAGAAAGGCCTGACGGATTCATGCAACGCGATTCCCGTGACCAGCGACAGGGTAGGCGCCCGTGGGTCGCCCGCTGTGGCCCGGACCACGGTCGAACCCATGAAATTTCCGTGCCCGTCGAACCAGCCCCGCCCCTGGCGCCCTCTGCCAGCGGTCTGGCGATCGGCGACGAGCCACTCACCCTCCGCGACCTGCTCGCCTGCCCGAAGGCGGTCCAGCAGATCGGAATTGGTAGAGCCGGTCTCGGCGATAGTGCGGATCAAAGGCGCGCGCGGATCAGATGACGGTGAAGAGCGCGCTCGCCGCACGGTCGGCCAGGCTGACCAGCCACGGGATGGCGAGATAGCCGAGTGGCGACATCAGCAGCGCGCTGAGCCCCAGAACGACCCAATGGCCGGTTGGGCTGTCCGCGATCACGGCGTCTCCCTCGGGCGCGGTGCTGAGCGGTTCGTCGAAGAACATCACCTTGACGAATTTCAGATAATAGAACGCCCCGATGACGCTGGCAGCGATCCCGATGGCGGCGAGCGCGATCAGGTCGGCTTCGACCGCGGCCTGGAAGACCACGAACTTGCCGAAGAATCCGAACAGCGGCGGAATGCCCGCGAGGCTGAACATCAGGATCAGCAGGCACCATGCCAGCGCGGGCTTGGTCGTCGACAGGCCCGAAATACCGGCAAAGGTCTCGATCTGCTCGCCCGAACTGTCGCGCAGCATGAGCAGCGCCACGAAGGAACCGATGGTCATCGCGGCGTAGATCGCGAGATAGACCAGCACCGCACTCGCGCCCTCGGGCGTCGCGGCGGCGAGGCCGATCAGGATGAAGCCGACATTGTTGATAGAGCTGTAAGCGAGCAGGCGCTTCAGATTCTGCTGGCCGATTGCGCCGAGCGCCCCGACCACGATCGAGGCCAATGCCGCGAAAATCACGATCTGGCGCCAGGCATCGGTCTGCGCGCCGAACGCATCGAGCGCGATGCGCGACAGCATGACGACCGCCGCGACCTTGGGCGCGCTGGCGAAGAAGGCGGTGACGGGCGTCGGCGCACCTTCATAGACGTCGGGCGTCCACATGTGGAACGGCACCGCCGCGATCTTGAAGGCAAGCCCGGCGAGGACGAACACCACGCCGAACAGCGCCCCGGTCGAGAATCCGTCGGCGAAAGCCACGCGAATGCCGGAATAGGATGTGGTGCCCGAGAACCCGTAGACGAGACTCATCCCGTAAAGGATGATGCCCGAAGCCAGCGCACCAAGGATGAAGTATTTGAGACCCGCTTCGTTGGAACGCCCGTCATTGCGCAGGAACGCGGCGAGCACGTAACTCGCGAGGCTCGACAGTTCGAGACCCACATACAGCGTCACGAGGTCGACGGCCGAGACCATGATGCCCATGCCAACGGCGGCGAACAGCATCAGGACCGGATATTCCGGGCGATAGGCGCCGCGCGCGTCGAAGAAGCGCGGCGTAACGACGAGACAGGCGATCGTCGCGAGGTAGATCACGATCTTCGCGAATCCGGCGAAGCCGTCCGCGCTGTAAAGGCCGCCAAACGCTTCCCCGCCCATCGCGAAGGCAGGATCGAACAGGAGGTGCGCCGTCCAGACCATGGCGCCGAAAAGGGCCGCCACCGCAGCGATGGTGACCGCGCGGCTGGCCTTGGACATCCAGGCCGATACCAGCAGCAGGATCAGCGCGGCGACCGAGAGGATGATTTCAGGCGCGGCGAGGTAGAAGGAAACAGCGTAAGTCATCAGTGCGCACCCTCCGCCGCGGCCGATTCCGTGGTCTCGGCGCCATGAGCGCCCGCAACGTAATTCGCGGCATGGGCGCGCGGCTGACCGATGGCCAACCCGCTGTCACCAGCCGGCGCGGCGCGGGCGAGGCGGACCTCAAGCGCGGCGATATCGGCGCGCATGGGCGCAAGAAAGCTTTCGGGATAGACACCCATCCACAGAACCGCCGCCGCGATCGGACCGAGCATGGCCCATTCGCGTAGGGACAGGTCGGGCATCGCAGCCGCATCGGCGTTCTTCTGAATGCCAAAAACGACGCGGCGGTAGAGATAGAGCATGTAGGCAGCGCCCAGAATGATACCGGTGGTGAGGATGAGCGTGGCCCAGGTCGAGACTTCATAGACCCCGGTCAGCGCCAGGAATTCCCCGACGAAATTGCTCGTGCCCGGAAGGCCGATGCTCGCCATGGTGAACAGGAGGAAGAAAAAGGCGTAGCGCGGCATGTTGATCGCGAGCCCGCCATAACGTCCGATCTCGCGCGTGTGCAGCCGGTCGTAGATCACGCCCACGCACAGGAACAGCGCGCCGGACACAAGCCCGTGGCCGAGCATGATCATCATCGCGCCTTCGATGCCCTGCACGTTGAAGGCGAACAGGCCCGCCGTCACGATCGCCATGTGCGCGACCGACGAGTAAGCGATCAGCTTCTTCATGTCGTGCTGCACCAGCGCAACCAGCGAGGTGTAGATCACCGCCACCATCGACAGGCCGAACACCAGCCACAGGAACTGCGCGCTCGCTTCGGGGAACATCGGCAGGCTGAATCGGATGAACCCGTACCCGCCCAGCTTCAGGAGAACGCCTGCGAGGATGACCGAGCCCGCCGTCGGCGCCTGGACGTGCGCATCGGGCAGCCAGGTATGGACCGGCCACATCGGCATCTTCACCGCGAAGCTGGCGAAGAAGGCCAGCCACAGCCAGGTCTGCGCACCAGGCGCGAAATCGTATTGCATCAGGGTGGGGATGTCGCTGGTTCCCGCCTGGTTCACCATCCACATCATCGCGATCAGCATCACGACCGATCCGAGCAGCGTGTAGAGGAAGAATTTATAGCTGGCGTAGATCCGGTTATCCCCGCCCCACACGCCGATGATGAGATACATCGGGATCAGGCCGGCTTCGAAGAAGATATAGAAGAGGAACATGTCCTGCGCCGCGAACACGCCGATCATCAGCGTTTCCATGATCAGGAAAGCGGCCATGTATTCGCCGACGCGCTTCTGGATTCCGTCCCAGCTGGCAAGGATACAGATCGGCATCAGGAACACGCTGAGCATGATCAGCATCAGCGCGATCCCGTCGATCCCCAGCGCGTAATCGAACACTGCGAAAAGGTCCGCGCGTTCGGTGAACTGCCACTGGGCCCCGCCGATATCGTAATTCAGCCACAGCGCGATGCCGAGCGCCAGATTGACCAGCGTGGCGACCAGCGCCGTCAGCCGTGCGCTTGCCGCTGGCAGGAACAGGCAGGCGATCCCCGCCACCAGGGGCACGGCCAGCATCGTCGAGAGGATGGGGAATTCCATCAGACCAGAACCGCCTTAAACCAGAACATATGTAACAGCCGCAACCAGGCCGAGCAGCATCACCAGCGCGTAGCTGTAGACGTACCCGCTCTGCACCCGCTTCGCGAGCACGCTGCCGCGCTCGACCACCCAGGCCGCACCATTGGGGCCGAAGCGATCGATCGTGCCGACATCGCCGAGCTTCCAGAACTGCCGCCCGAGCCACAGCGAAGGCTTCACGAAGACACGATCGTAAAGCTCGTCGAAATACCACTTGTTGTAGAAGAAGCGATAGACCGGGCCGAGCTGTTCGGCGCCCTTCGCAGGCAGCGAGGTGTCGCGGATATAGGCCATCCACGCCGCCAGCAGGCCGAGCAGCATCACGATCGCGGCGGCATACTTCACCGGATAGGGCGTCGCGTGCATCGCATGGATCAGCGGCTCGTTGTAGAAGATCGCCCCGTTCCAGAAGCTCGCGCTGTCGAGGAAGGTGGGCGCGAACAACTGGCCCGCCAGGACCGCGCCGAGCGACAATATGCCAAGCGGGATCAGCATGGAGATCGGGCTTTCATGCGGATGATAACCCGCCGTGCCCGCCAGGTAATTCGGCGAGGGAACGTGATGCTCCACATCATGGCCCGCATCTTCCTGGACCGGCGGATTGTGTTCTTCCGGTTCGTCGTGACCGTGATGGACCGCGTGCTGGATATGCTCGCTATCCGCCCAGCGCGGCTTGCCCCAGAAGGTCAGGAACATCAGGCGCCAACTGTAGAAGCTGGTCAGAAGGGCCGCGAGCGTACCCATCCAGAAGGCGAACTGGCCCAGCTCGGTCCCGCGCACATAGGCGACCTCGAGAATGGCATCCTTCGACCAGAAACCCGCGAAGCCAATGCCGAGATGATAGACACCCACCCCGGTGATCGCCAGCGTCCCCGCCAGCATGGCGTAGAAGGTGAACGGGATCTCCTTACGCAGCGCCCCGTAATAGCGCATGTCCTGTTCGTGGTGCATCGCATGGATGACCGAACCCGCGCCCAGGAACAGCAGCGCCTTGAAGAAGGCGTGGGTGAAGAGGTGGAACATCGCCGCCCCATACGCGCCGACGCCAGCGGCGAAGAACATGTAGCCGAGCTGCGAACAGGTCGAATAGGCGATGACCCGCTTGATGTCCCACTGCGTGGTGCCGACGGTCGCCGCGAAAATACAGGTCGCCGCGCCGATAAAGGTGACGAGGCCGAGCGCGAAGGGCGCGGCTTCGAACATGGGCGAGAGACGGCAGACCATGAACACGCCCGCCGTCACCATGGTGGCGGCGTGGATCAGCGCGGAAACGGGCGTCGGCCCCTCCATCGCGTCGGGCAACCAGGTATGGAGGCCGAGCTGTGCCGACTTGCCC